>Ga0163161_10001823_pt1 | contig 15566 bp, 13 predicted proteins | sample S45metaG_FD_129847 | JGI IMG/M metagenome (GOLD analysis project Ga0163161, IMG submission 129847) | Switchgrass rhizosphere microbial communities from Kellogg Biological Station, Michigan, USA - S4-5 metaG | ecosystem: Host-associated > Plants > Roots > Rhizosphere > Soil | place: USA... | reverse complement strand
TGATCGTGCCCTGCCACCGCGTGCTGGGTGCCGACGGATCGCTGACCGGTTACGCTGGCGGGCTTCATCGCAAGACCGCGCTCCTGGAGCTTGAATCGAAGTAGAGCCGCTTCCAAGGCGACGCGCACCATCGAGAACGTATGAGCACGACAACAAAAGACAACACTCCCGCCACCACACCTTCGACCAAGCCCAAAGCGTGGCTGCTAGACCTCGTGCTGCTGGGCGCGCTGTGGGGCGCGTCCTTTCTTTTCATGCGCATCGGCGCAGCCGAGTTCGGTGCCTTGCCGGCGGCCGCGGTGCGCGTGGCAGTGGCCACGTTGTTCTTGCTGCCGCTCTTGTTCCTGCGCGGCCACGGCGCGGCGCTGGGACAGCACTGGAAGGCATCGATGGCGATCGGCGTGCTGAACTCGGGCATACCCTTCGCGCTGTTCTGCTTCGCGCTTCTGACCATCAACAGCGGCCTGGCGGCGGTGCTCAACGCCACGGTGCCGATGTTCGGCGCGCTGGTGGCGTGGGCCTGGTTCCGAGACCGGCCCGATGGCTCGCGCATCGTCGGCCTGGTCATCGGCTTCGCGGGCGTGGCCCTGCTGGCGAGCCGCAGCGCCGGATTGCATGCCGATGCAGGCGGCCATGCCGCACTGTGGGCCGTGCTGGCCTGCCTCGCCGCATGTGCGAGCTACGGCCTGTCGGCCAGCGCCACGCGGCGCTACCTGGGCGGCGTGCCCGCACTGGCCACGGCCACCGGCAGCCAGATCGGTGCCACGCTGTTCCTCGCGTTGCCCGCGCTGTGGTTCTGGCCCACGCAGATGCCGAGCCTGCGTGCATGGCTGGCCCTGCTTGCGCTGGGCGTGGCGTGCACCGGGCTTGCGTACATCCTGTTCTTCCGGCTCATCGCCAGTGCGGGGCCGGCGCGCGCGCTCACGGTGACTTTCCTCGTGCCCGTGTTCGCGGTGTTCTACGGCGCGGTGTTTCTCGGCGAGAGCATCACGCAGTGGATGCTGATCTGCGCGGCCGTCATCGTCTGCGGCGTGGCCCTGTCCACCGGCCTCGTGAAGCTCTGGCCGCGCGCGAGCCCACCGGCCGCTACATCGCCCCCGCGACCACGTTGACGGACAGCGCGAGCACCAGCATGTTGAAGGCGAAGGCCAGGACGCTGTGCACCAGCGTGATGCGGCGCATCTCCCGCGACGTGGCCTGCACGTCGGACACCTGCGTGGTCATGCCGACCACGTAGGCGTAGTAGATGAAGTCGAAATAGTCCGGCTCCTCCTTGCCGGGAAAATCGAGCCCGCCGTCGGGCGAGCCGTCGCGCTGGTCGATGTAGTAGCGGTGCGCATAGTGAAAGGCGTAGATCGTGTGCATCATGAGCCACGAGCCCGCCAGCGCCACCACCCCGAGCGCGATATGCCCCGCGCGCGCCGGCCCGCTCATGAGCTTGACCTGCTGCAGCAGCATCGCGATGGCCACCACGCTCGCCCCGATGACCGCGAGCATCGATACCAGGATCACGACGTTGGGCTGGTCCAGCGACTGCGCGCGCTGGCGGGTTTTCTGTGCATCGAAAGTATCTGCCAGCCACCACGTCAGCAGGAGAAACACCACGCAATTGGTGCACCAGCCTGCCAGTGCCCGTGCCATGCCGTCGAGCGGCCAGGCGCCGGCCGCGACAGCGATGCCCGCCACGCCGGCATAGAGAAGACGCTGCGGACCGGTGGTCGCGGAGAGGTGTTTGCGCATCGTCAAAGCTTAGCTTGAATACTTTCTTCAGACCTGACCGTGCCTGCATCGCCGCCGTCCTACACATGCAACGGCAATCTGCGCATTCGCCTCCCGCGGGCGCGCAGTTAACTTTGGAGGACATCAAAAAGGGAGCCGTCGCCCGGAGCCCGCGCGCATAAATATTGCGTGCCCAGCCCGAGGCGTATTTTTTTGCCTGGAAGGACCCTTCATGCCGCTGCCACGCTCCCGCCCACTTGCCGCCACATCGAGATTGACAACACTGGTCACGTTGGCCGGTGCCGGATTGCTCTTCGCCCATGCCGCGGCCTGGGCCGCGCCTTCACCCGCACTGGACCGCTTCAGCTTCTCGGTGGGAGCCTTCAGCGCCGATCCCAAATTCAATGCCTCCGTCAACTCGCCCTACGGTGCGCTGCGCACGCGCGACCTCGAGCCCGGCCGCGTGACCATGCCCCGCGTCACGGCCGACCTGCTGATCGGCGACAACCACGGCCTCTCGTTCGACTACTACCGCTACAAGCGCGACTACTTCGGCCAGGCCGGCGGCAACGAGTCCTTCGGCGGCTTCGGCACGGTCAGCGCGGTGGGCAACGCCAACCTCAACGTGAAGCTCGACTTCGCGAAGCTCTCGTACAAGTGGTGGCTCGGCTCGGGCAACACGGTGTTCGGCCTGGGCGCGGGCGCGGCCTACTACAGCATCGGCGTGGGCACCAACGCCAACGTCGCGGTGAACGGACGCATCCGAACATTGAACGAAGACTCGAGCGACAACGCCGTTGCGCCACTGCTCGAACTGGGCGTCCGGCATGCCATCAATCCGGACCTGCGCCTGTTTGCCGACCTCTCCGGCGTGCGCAAGGGCGGCGGCCGGTTCCACGGCAGCATCTACAACGCTTCCGCGGGGGTCGAATGGTTCCCGGTGAAGAACGTCGGCGTGGTGCTCGCCTATGGCGTCACCGACATCGACCTCGCGCGCGAGGGCAGCACCACGGAGACCCGCGTCAAGGTCAGGCTGCACGGACCCTCGGCCTTCCTCAAGGCGCGCTTCTGAGGCTGGAGCGCAGCGCCATGCACCGGGAGTGGTGCGCAAAGGTATAGGTGCTTGCGATCATCGGCAGAGACGCGAGCGGCCCCTAAGATCTTTTCATGGACCTCCGCACCCCCACCACCTTCCGCGCAGAGACGCGCGCCACCCGGACAGAAGCCCGCCCCCTCCAACCATCGCTGCGCGCTGCGGCCCACACAGCGGCTGCGCTGCTGCTGGCCGCGGCGTTGCCGGCCCACGCGCTGGTCATCGGCGTGACGGAAGGCGTGAGCTACCAGGTCACCGAAAGCCAGATCGCGCCGCGTTTCGAGCCCATTGCCGAGGTCCTGAGCAAGGCGCTGAAGCAGCCCGTGACCATCAAGGTGTTGATTTCATACAACGGCGCGCGCGAGGCCTTGAAGGAACAGCAGGTCGACATCGCGTTCATCCACCCGGCCCACGTGGCCATGGAAGCCGTGAAGAGCGGCCGCTACCAGGCCCTGGCATGGACCAGCGGCTTCACCGCGTACAAGGTGTCGCTCCTGTGCAAGGAGCCGCAGCCCATCTCCGACTGGAAGAGCATGTCGGGCAAGGGCCTGGTGATGCCCGACCCGGATTCGATCACCTCGGTGATCACGCGCGCCATGCTGCGCGAGCACGGCCTGCAGCCCGCCGCACTCAAGCTCACCAACACGCGCTACCAGGACGCGGTCCCGTTCTATGTGCAGAACAACTTCGCGGCCTACGGCGCCACGGCCGCGTCGGGCGTGGTCAAGACCTGGAAAGACGGCGGCGGCAACGTGTGCGCGGAGTCGCGCGCGGTTCCCATCAAGCAGTGGGTGGCGTCGCGCAAGCTCGATGCCGCCACCGCCAGCGCCGCGCGCGAAGCCCTGCTGGGCCTGGCACAAAGCGACGCCGGCAAGCGCGCGCTCGCCACATCGACCTACACTGGCTTCGTCGCACCCTCCGCCGACGTCGAGACGGCCCTGATGACTTGGCTCGGCATCTGAAGAAAGTTGGCGGGCGCGGTGCCCCACTCCGCATTCCATGAACCGCCCATGACCGACCTGTCCAGCTTTCCCATCACCCAGAAATGGCCTGCCCTCCACCCTGACCGGCTGCAGCTGTATTCGCTGCCCACGCCCAACGGCGTGAAGGTGTCGATCATGCTGGAGGAAACCGGCCTCCCCTACGAGCCGCACCTGGTGAGCTTCGAGACCGGCGACCAGATGTCGCCCGAGTTCCTCTCGCTCAACCCGAACAACAAGATTCCGGCCATCCTCGATCCCGACGGGCCCGGCGGCAAGCCGCTCGCGCTGTTCGAGTCGGGCGCCATTCTCCTGTACCTGGCCGACAAGACCAGCCAGTTCATTCCGCAGGACGCCGCGGGCCGCTACGAAACCATCCAGTGGCTGATGTTCCAGATGGGCGGCATCGGCCCGATGTTCGGACAGCTCGGCTTCTTCAACAAGTTTGCCGGCAAGGACTACGAGGACAAGCGTCCACGCGACCGCTACGTCGCCGAATCGAAGCGGCTGCTCGGCGTGCTCGACAAGCGGCTCGAAGGCCGCAACTGGGTCGCGGGCGACGGCTACACCATCGCGGACATCGCTATTTTTCCGTGGGTGCGCAACCTGGTCGGCTTCTACGAAGCGGGCGACCTGGTGGGCTTCGGCGAGTTCAGGAACGTGGCGCGCGTGCTCGAAGCCTTCGTGGCGCGGCCGGCCGTCGTGCGCGGCCTGGGCATCCCGAAGCGGGCCTGATCGCGGCCTTGCTTCTTCGGCGACGTGGCCTCGTGCGCCCCGCCGAAAACAGAACTATTCATTTCCCGGACAGGTGTCTTTTTCAGGGCACGCGCGGGGGTTGCCGAATCTTTTCCCCGCCTCGTTCAGGCGCGGTTAAGGTTACACTTCAATAAGAATAATTCTTATTCAATGTACCGAGTCGCCGCGCAGATCGCGCCGGTGGCCGGCCCGGGAACACCACTGCGACAACTTGCGAGAAGGCGATCGGATGCGCGACCTCGTCCAGGAACTTGTGGCTCACTATGCGGACCTGCGCCGCCAGCTGACGCGCGACCTGCGGGACCCCCACTACGCGGCGGACATCGCGCAATCGAGCTTCGAGCGGGTGTATGCGCACGCGCTCAAGATCAACGACGGCGTCCGCATCGACGCCGTGCCCGACGGAGCGACCGGCGCGGGCGGCATCGAGTCGCCGCGCGCGCTGCTGTTTCGCGTGGCACGCAACCTCTGCGTGGACGATGCGCGCCGGCGCAAGGTGGCGCAGGACTGGGTCAGCACGCATTTCAGCGCGGGCTCGCGACAGGCGGTGCCGTCGTGCGAATTCATCGCATCGCAGCAGCAGGTGCTGGCGCGCGTGGTCGAGGCGCTGGAAACGTTGCCGCCCCGGCGGCGCGAAGTGTTCCTGTTGTTCCGTGCCTACGGACACACGCGCGCCGAGATCGCGCAGCAACTGAAGATCACCGAGATGGCGGTGGCCAAGCACCTGCTGCGCGCAGCCATCGACTGCTCGCGCGTTTTCGCACGGCTGCGCTCGGAGCTGGTCGAACACACGGCCGTCTCGAACCGCGCGGGCTTCGACGCGAAGCTGGCCGAAGACTTTGCCTGAGCGCCGCATCGCGCCCCGCGCGCCGGACGAAAAGCGCATCGAGCGTGCGCTCGCGCTGATCGTCGAGAGCGAAAGCGCACCGCACGATGCCGCAGCGGCGGCCCGCCTGGCGTTGGCCAACTGGCGCGGCAGGTCGGCCGAACATGCTGCCGCGGCAGAGGAGGCCCGGCGGCGCTGGGATGCGCTCGGCGGCATCGCGGCCGCGCTGCGCGACACGCGTACGTAGCGCCCGCTACTGCAGCCGGCGTTCCTCATGCGCCGCCTCCTCCAGCGCGGGCTTCATGAGCGCGGCACCGGTCAGTGCCCACAGCGTCAGCACGTCGTCCAGCGCGCAGATGTGCCCGGGATCGACGCCGAGCCAGCGCACGAGTTGCTCCGCGCGCTCGGGCGAGGGCGCGTCATGCAGCGTGCAGAAGAGCGTCCATGCGATGTCGAAGGCGGGGCCGTCGCCGGGCGGCCAGGTCGTGCAAGTCTTGTCTTTCATGGCCCTCCTTCACGCGGCGAGGCTTTCCCGCGATGCATGCACCCTGTCTTCCGCGATCTTGCCCGCACGCATCGTGATGACGCGATCGGCCAGGTGAAAGTAGCGGTCGTCGTGCGAGATCACCACCAGCAGGTGGCCCTTGGCACGCAGCTCGGGCAGGAGCTCGGTGTAGAACAGGTGGCGGAAGGCCGGGTCCTGGTCGGCGGCCCATTCGTCGAACACCAGCACCGGGCGGCCTTCGAGGTACGCGTGCACCAGCGCGAGCCGCTTGCGCTGGCCGGTCGAGAGGTCGGTGGTGCTGAAGGCGCCGTTCTTCAGGCTCACCTTGTGGGCGATCTCCAGCCGCTCCAGATACGGCAGCGCCGTCTCGGGCAGCACCTCCATGCCGGCGCCGCCCTCGCTCTCTTCGCCGGCCACGAGATCCTCGAACAGGTAGAAGTCGGAGAACACGGTGGTGAAGAGCTGGCGGTAGTCGTCGCGTCCCTCGGGCTTCACGACCGCACCGTCGATCAGCACCTCGCCGGCCTGCGGCGCATAGAGCCCCAAGAGCAGCTTGACGAGCGTGGTCTTGCCCGAGCCGTTGTCGCCCACCACGAACACCATCTCGCCGCGGCGAAGCTGCAGGTCGATCGGCCCGAGCGTGAAGGCTTCGCCCCCTTCGGGCGCATCGAAGGCATAGCGCACGCCGCGCATGCCGATCTCGTTCTTCAGGATCACGCCGTTGGAGGCGCGCGCAAGGTGCAGGTGCGGCTCCGGCGTGGCAAAGCGCGCCGACAGGTCGCCGATGCGCTCGAACGCCACCTTGGCGCGGCCCACGCCGGGCAAGGTGAGCGCGATCTGGTCGAGCGGGCCTTTCAGGAACAGCAGCACCAGCACGAAGCCGCTGACCACTGCCGGCTCGGTCGTGCGGAACGCGGCCCAGCCCAGGATCAGCGCAATCAGCAGGAAGAACAGCGCCGAACCAAAGGCCGTCGCAATCACATAGGTGTTGATCGCACGTCCGTTGACCACGCGGATGGTGTCGACGATGCGCTCGATCTGACCCGCGAACATGCGCGTGCGGCGCGCGCGGTGCATGCGCAGTTCCTTGGCGCCTTCGCTGATGGCGCGGTAGGCCTTGTGCAGCTGGTCCTCCTGCTCGCGCGCTTTCCAGAAGCCGGCCTCGCCGCGGATCTGCGCCATGAGCTGCACGGTGATGCCGATCGCCAGCGCCACCAGCATCAGGCCGAACAGCGGCAGAGAGAGGAACGCCAGGTAGCCCAGGCAGCCCAGCGCCACCGCCAGCGCGATCAGCGTTCCCGAGAGCGCAAAGGCCACGTCGCTGATCATGTCCACGTCCTGCGACAGCACCGGCATGAGGCGGTGCGTGCGGTAGCGCTCCAGCGCATCGATGGGCGCCGAGAGGATCTTCTGCGCCAGGCTCTTGCGCACCTGGGCCACCAGGCGCTGGCCGACGAAGTTGGTCGACACGTCAGACACCATGCGCCCGAACAGTGCCACGCCGCACAGCCCGATGAAGGTCAGCAGCAGCCCACCCGCGAGTCCGCCCGGCTGGTTCAGCACGCGGTTGATGGTGCCCAGCAGCGCGACCGTCGCGGCGCCGGCGCCGACGCCCGTGACGGCCGACAGCACGATCCACGGCAGGAAGGGTTTCAGCAGGCGCGCGATCTCGGCGCCGTTGCCTGGGGTGGTGGTGGTAGTCATGCAAAGGCTCTTTCCGCCCGGGGGCGACAGCGATGGCTGCGTGCCACCTACTGCCTAGACGGCCGAGCCGCGGCAATGTTCAGCCGGCGCCCGGATGAACAAGCGGCCTTCGAATCCGTCTTGCAGGAATGACCGTGCCGAACGCCGCCCCATGATCCCGCTGCTGGTGCCGCTGTTCCAGGGCGAGCTGGCCGTGCACGGCGAGAAGCTGCAGTGTGCCGACACCGTGCCTGCGGGCATGGTGCGCGTGGCCGACCTTGCGCAGTCACCCGCGCTGCTCGCGGGCGTGCTGGACCGCAATGCCCTCTCCAGAGGCGCGAGCGGAGGCGACCGGCGTGCGGTCGCTTCGGCGTGGAGCCTCGAATACATCGCGATGCTCTTGCCGCCGGTCATGGCCGCGGCCAGCATGCTGCAGCACGTGTTCCCCATCGCGGCGGAACACACCTGGGTGCGGCTGGACGCGCACGGCGGCCCGGCCGGCTTTCACATCCGGCAGCCGGGCCGGCCGCTTCACGGGACCGATGCCGCAGAGCGCTACGCACCGCTGCTGTGGCAGCACCTCGCCCCGCTCTTCGCCGCCTTGAGCGGCCTCACGCGGCTGGCGCCCAAGATCCTCTGGAGCAACACCGTGCGGCTCATGGAGCCGGTGTTCGATGCGGCACTGGCCGCGACCGGCGGCGCAGCCTCGATCGCGCAGGACCGCCAGTTGCTGCTGCACACCGCGGCATGGCCGCGCGATCTTCGCGCCAACCCGCTGCACGGCCGCGAACGCCGGGCCCCTGTGAAGCTGCACCGCGAGTGCTGCCTCAACCACCTGCTGCCGCACGAGCACCACTGCAACGCCTGCCCGCTGGCACCGGCGCACCGTGGCTTCGGGTGAACAGATTGCGGGCCATTCCGTCTTCCATCTGTCCATTCCATTCCACATCCATGTCCAAGGCCAAGCTCGTCTACATCCTTTCGTTAAGAAATGCCGCGGCCGACAAGGCCGGCCAGCAGATTGCCTACAAGGGCGGGCAGCGCTACATGGCGTCCCCGCTCGAGTACCTGGCGCGGGCGCTCGACGAGACGCCACTGGGCGATGCCTATTCGCTCGAAGGCATCGTGACGGACGACGACCCGCATTCGCCACGCGACCGGGCCGCGCTGCGGGACTACGGCTTCTCGTGCCAGCCCGGCCAGCCATGGATCCTTCCGCACGGGCTCACGACGCAAGGCAAGCTGCTGGCCGGCATGTTCCATCCGGTGCCTTCCGAGTACCGCCGCCTGCCGCTCGATGCGGCCGATCGGCCCGCCGGCAAGCGCCGCTTCGAGCGCACGCTGCTCGACAAGCTGCTGACCTTGCAGGCCGACGTCGTGGTGCTGGACGGGCTGCTCGTCATCCTGGACGAACTGGTGCGGCCCGGCGCGCCGTTCCACCGCAAGATCGTGAACATCCATCCGGGCATCACGCGCGCCGAGTCGCCCTACGTACGCCGCGGCGCCTGCGCCACGCTCGATGCGCTGCACGGCGCGCAGGGCCGCAGGATCGTGGATTGGGCAACCATGGAAAGCGTGGCCGTGGCGCCGCTTTTCAAGACCGGCGCCTCGCTGCACCATGTGGACAACGGCATCGACTCCGGCGAGGTGATCCACGATGCGCTGCGCACAGGCATCGACCCCGCGGACACGATCCTGGAGCTGCGCTGGAACAACTTCAACCACAGCCTCTTCCCCGCCCTGCACGAGGGGCTGGCCCTGCTCGCGGGGCAGCGGCAGCCGCTCACCGAAAGCATCGCATGACGACCCCTGCCCATGTTTCCTATGCGGGCGGCATGCCGCACGCGATCACGCGCGAGGGCGACGGCCTGCTCGGCGTGCGCAATACGCAGCACGGCTCGCGCTCGCTGTGGAAGACCGGCGAGGGTGCCACGCTCGCGTGGGTGGACGGCAGCGATGCCTCCAGCACCCATCTGCTCGCAGCGCTCGAAGGCGCGTTCGAATGCCACCCGGCGAGCAAGACCTTCAACGTGGCCCCGAGCCGGCCGGCCGCGGCGCTCGTTCAGGCCGGCGTGCTGCTTCAAGCCGAAGGCGGCCATGCACTCGCATGCCGCGACATGCTGTGGCAGCAGCCTTCCCTTTGGCTGCCCACCGTGCACCCGCCCATCGCGCTGCGCCATGCGCTGACCCAGGGCAAGCGCCACCCCGTGCGCCCGCCCAAGCCGCGCGGCCTGCTCTACCAGCGTTTCATTCCCTGGCTCGGCAAGACCTTCTCGTTTCGCAGCTTCGACCTCGAGGCCGACCTCGCGATGTTCAGCCGCTGGATGAACGACCCCGACGTGGCCGTGATCTGGGAGGAGGAAGGCGACCTCGACAAACACCGCCACTACCTCTCGGCCATCGACCGCGACCCGCACATGTATTCGATGATCGCCTGCCTGGACGGCGAGCCCTTCGGCTACTTCGAGATGTACTGGGCCAAGGAAAGCCGCATCGCGCCGTTCTACGACGTGAACGACCACGACCGCGGCTGGCACGTGCTCATCGGCGAGCCCGCGTTCCGCGGCAAGGCATTCGCCACCGCATGGCTCACCTCCATTTCGCACTACATCTTCCTGTGCGATGCGCGCACGCAACGCGCGGTGGGCGAGCCGCGCATCGACCACCTGCAGCAGATCCGCAACCTGGACAAATCCGGCTACGCCAAGGTGAAGGAGTTCGACCTGCCGCACAAGCGCGCGCTCCTGGTCGTGATGCTGCGCGAACGCTATTTCACCGATGCGCTGTGGCTGCCCCGCAGCGACGCCGCCGCCCCGCCCGCCCAACACTCTGCGTAAAGGAACAACCGCCATGGTGATTCACGACCTCATCGGCATCGGCTTCGGCCCGTCGAACATCGCGCTGGCCATTGCGCTGGACGAGAAGCGCCGCGAAGGCCGGCGCGTCGATGCGGTGTTCATCGAAAAGCAGGCCGGCTTCGCCTGGCACAAGGACATGATGCTGGACCAGGCGCACATGCAGATCTCGTTCATGAAGGACCTGGCGACGCTGCGCAACCCGACCAGCCGCTTCACCTTCATCAACTACCTGCACGAGAGCAAGCGCCTGCAGGACTTCATCAACCTCAAGACCTTCTTCCCGAGCCGCCACGAGTTCAACGACTACCTGGGCTGGGCCGCGGCGCAGTTCGAGGATGCCTGCGTCTACGGCGAGCAGGTCTTCGAGGTGCTGCCCGAAAAGGAAACGCAGGGCGGCGAGGTTTCGCTTTTGCGCGTGCGTTCGCGCAATGGGGCAGGCGCGGTCACCGAGCGCCTCGCGCGCAACCTGGTGGTCGGCATCGGCGGCATGCCCAACATCCCCGAAGGCTTCGGGCCGCTCAGGGACGATCCACGCGTGTTCCACTCGAGCGGCTACCTGCGCGGCATGGCCCGGCTGCCCGATGCCGCAAGGATCGCCATCGTCGGCGCCGGCCAGAGCGCAGCCGAGATCTTCATGGACCTGCAAGGCCGCCCCCATGCGCCGCAGGTCGACCTGATCATGCGGGCGCGTTCGATCCGCCCGTCCGACGACAGCCCCTTCGTCAACGAGGTGTTCAACGTGGAGTTCACCGACTACATCTACGGCCAGCCCGAGGACGAGCGCGCCGCGCTGATCGACGAGTTCGGCCACACCAACTACGCGGTGGCCGACCTCGACCTGATCCAGCAGATCTTCAAGATGTTCTACGAGCAGAAGGTGCGCGGCGAGGACCGCATGCGCTTCTTGCGCCGGCACGAGATCCGCGGCGTGCAGGCCGCGGCGGACGGCATCCACCTGACCCTGTTCGACCAGGACAGCGGCGCCGACGGCACCTCGCGCTACGACGCCGTCGTGCTGGCCACCGGCTACGCGCGCGAGCAGCACAAGGCGCTGCTCGCGCCGTTGGCACCGTACCTGGGCGATTTTTCGGTCGACCGCCACTACCGCGTCGGCAGCACGCCGGACTTCCACCCCGCCATCTTCCTGCAGGGCGCCTGCGAAGCCTCGCACGGGCTGAGCGACACGCTGCTGTCGGTCACCTCCGTGCGCACGGGCGAGATCGGCAGCGCGCTGCTCAAGGCGATTCCGGGTGGTGCGCCGGTGGCGGCTGCGGCCGACGCCGCGAACAGTGCCCTCCGCGAGCGAGAGGCGGTCCGGGCCTAGGCAAAGACCCGCTCCGGCGAGGCAGTCGAAAGAAAAGGAGACAGCGCGCTGTCTCCTTTTTTTTAAGTCGAACGTCTCATGTATGGAAGCACCAGGGCGACGGATTCGGCCGCCCTGGGCGCCGAAACGTGAACACGTCGTATTCAAGCACCTGGAGTCTTCAACCTTATGCGTCCCCTGCCCCGCCAACGTCTGTTGAATGCCGCACTCGCCGCGGCCTTCGGCACGGCCTCCTCCCTTTGCAGCGTGAGCGCCTTCGCGCAAGCCACGGCACAGCCGTCGGGAGCCGCCGACCCGACCCTGCCGGCGATCACCGTGAACGCCACCACGGAAGAATCCGCCACAGGCCACGTCAACGGCTACCTCGCCAAACGCAGCACGGCCGGCAGCAAGACCGACACGCCGATCGTGGAGACGCCGCAGTCGATCTCGGTCATCACGGCCGACCGCATGGACGCCATCGGCGCCACCACCGTCAAGGATGCGCTCGGCTACACGCCGGGCATTGCCATCGCCCCGTTCGGCGCGGATTCGCGCTATGACTGGATCGCGATCCGCGGCTTCGACGGCTATGCGCCCGGCTTCTACCTGGACGGCCTGCCGCTGCGCAACAACGGGACCTGGGGTGTCTGGAAGACCGAGAACTACGGCAGCGAGCGCATCGAAGTGCTGCGCGGCCCGACCTCGGTGCTCTATGGCATGGCGAGCCCGGGCGGCGTGGTCAACATCGCGAGCAAGCTGCCGACGGCCGAGCCGCTGCGCGAAATACAGCTGCAGTACGGCAACGACGCCCGCCGCCAGGTGGCCGGCGATTTCTCCGGCGCACTCGATGCCGAAGGCAAGGTGCTCTACCGCATCACCGGCGTGCTGCGCGATGCCCAGCTGCCCGGCGGCAGCTCGCGCGACGACCGCACCTACATCGCGCCCTCGATCACCTGGAAACCCTCGAGCGACACCACGTTCACGCTGCTGGCCCAGTACCAGAAGAACCGCGCGGGCGCCTACAGCCGCATCCGGCCCATCGAGGGCTCGCTGAAGCCGACGCGCATCGGCACGACCATTCCCAGCGACCTGAACGTGGCCGATCCGAGTTTCGATCACTTCAACCACGACCAGAAGATGATCGGCTACCAGCTGGAGCATCGCTTCAACGACACCTTCACCGTGCGCCAGAAGCTGCGCTACGGCAAGCTCGAGGTCGACTATCGCACCTTGCAATCGCCCAGCTTCGCCGCCATGGACCCGGCCAACGCGCTGAGCCCCGCCAACTACCGGTACCTGAACCGCGGCGTGTTCGGCAGCCAGGAGAGCACGACCTCGCTCACCATGGACAACCAGCTGCAGGCCGACCTGCGATCGGGCGACTGGCAGCACAAGGTGCTGGTGGGGTTGGACTACCAGCGCACCCGCATCGACCAGTACACCTACAGCAGCATCGTCGGCGCGCCGTTGCTCGACATCCAGGCCCCGGTCTACGGCGGCGCCATCGAGCTTACCGCTCCCTACGTCAACGGCGTGAACCGGCTGGCGCAGACCGGCCTCTACGTGCAGGACCAGATCAAGTGGGGCGACCGCTGGTCGCTCACGCTGGGCGGCCGCTACGACACGGCGCAGAGCAGCAACTACAGCCGGTTCGACGGCACCACGCAGCGCATCTCGGAGCACAAGTTCACCAAGCGCGCGGGCCTCGTCTACCTGGCGCCGAACGGACTTGCGCCCTACCTGAGCTACTCGGAATCGTTCGCGCCGATCGGCGCGCTCGATCCGGCCACCAAGACGCCCTTCAAGCCGGAAAGCGGCCGGCAGTACGAAGCCGGCATCCGCTACCAGCCGCCGGGCGGCAAGTCGCTCTACAGCGCGGCCATCTTCGACCTGCGGCGCAAGAACTACATCACCTACGACGCGAGCTTCATGCCCAGGCAGACCGGCGAGATCTCGGTGCGCGGCCTCGAGCTCGAGGCCACCACCGAACTCATGCCGCGCCTGAACCTCACGGCCTCGTACGCCTACACGCCGCGCGCCATCGTCACGGCCAGCAGCCGGGTCGAGGAGATCGGCAAGCAGTCGATGTCGGTTCCGCGCAATCGCCTGTCGGTGTGGGCGGACTACCGCTTCAGCAACGGCCTGAAGGTGGGCGTGGGCGCGCGCTTCAACGGCTCGACGCATGGCGACGGCGAAGTGGTCGCGCCGGCCAAGGTGCCGTCGTACACGCTGCTCGACGCGATGATCGGCTACGACATCGACCGCTGGACGCTGGCGCTGAACCTGCGCAACCTGACCAACAAGACCTACGTCGCGAACTGCGCCTACGCCTACTGCTACCTGGGCACGCAGCGCACGGCCGTGGCAACGGCCACCTACCGCTGGTAAACGCGGCGCAGCGCAAAGGCCGGGTGCCCTCGCGGGCATCCGGCCTTTTTTTACGCCGCGGTTGGGGCGCTAGCCGAGGTCGAGCGCCCGCAGGCGGTGCTTCACGGTGGCGCCGAACTGCGCGTCGCGGATGATGTCCAGGTGGCCGGTGCCCGCGACCACCTCGGTCGACAGCACGCGCGCGCGGCCGGGCCAGCGGCGCAGCGCGCCCGGCGCCTGCAGCGAGCGCTCGGCATGGAACACCTGCACCGCGAGATCCGTCTTCGCTTCGGCGTAGCATGCGGATTGCACGCGGCTGTCCAGCGTGGCCCACAGCAGATATTCGTAGGCCTCGTCGCCGGTCCCGTCGAGCGGCGAGACCCAGTTCGGGTCCAGCAACTGCTCGGCCACCCAGGCCTGCTCGGCGCCGGTCATGCGGGCGAACAGCGCGTTCCAATGCGCCGCCATCTCCGACCTGGCGAGCCAGGCGGCCAAGGTTTCGTCGGCCTTCGCGCGCTGCGCAGAAGTCAGGTTGCCCGTTGGCACCATCGGCTCCGGCTCGAACACATCGACCGCGCCGAAGAACACGATCTCGATGCGCCCCTCGAGCTGCCGCGCCACCTCGAAGGCCAGGTCGCCGCCGAGCGACCAGCCCAGCAGTGCGCAGCGGCCGCCGATGGCGGTCTTGACGATGAAGTCCGCATAGTCGACCGCGAGCTCGCGGATGGCAAAACCGCGCCAGCGCTTGCGCGTGTAGACATGGCTCACGAAGGCATACACCGGCCGGTCGCCCTTCACCGCGCGCGCCAGCGGCTGGAACTCGCGCGTGTTGACGATCAGGCCCGGCAGGCAGAACAACGGCACGCCAGTGCCTCCGGCATGCAGGCACACCGCATCGCTGGCGACGGCCTCACGCTGGTGCACGCGCGCGGCCAGCGCGCGCAGGCTCCCGGCCTGCATCACGTCGGCCAGGCTCAGGTGCCTGCCGCCGGGCAGCTGCGCGCGAATGCGCGCGACCAGCTTGAGGCTCAGCAAGGAATCGCCGCCCAGGTCGAAGAAATTGTCATCGCGGCCCACGCGTGGAATCCCGAGCACTTCGCACCAGATCGCAGCCAGCGCCTGCTCGGCCTCTCCTTGCGGCGCTTCGTAGGCGCGCTCGCTGTCCAACCCTTCCGGCTCGGGCAAGGCCTTGCGATCGACCTTGCCATTGGCGTTCAACGGCAACGCCGCGAGCGTGACGACCAGGCGCGGCACCATGTAGTCTGGCAGCACCTGGCCAAGGCGTTTGCGCAGCGCCGCGGCATCGATGGTCTGGTCCGCATGCAACGCGATATAGCCGATGAGAGACGTGTTGCCCGCCCCTTCGCGCGCCACCACCACCGCTTCACGCACCTCGGGCTGCGCCAGCAACTGCGCCTCGATCTCGCCCAGCTCGATGCGCAGGCCCCGGATCTTCACCTGGTGGTCGATGCG
>Ga0163161_10001822_pt1 | contig 15566 bp, 10 predicted proteins | sample S45metaG_FD_129847 | JGI IMG/M metagenome (GOLD analysis project Ga0163161, IMG submission 129847) | Switchgrass rhizosphere microbial communities from Kellogg Biological Station, Michigan, USA - S4-5 metaG | ecosystem: Host-associated > Plants > Roots > Rhizosphere > Soil | place: USA... | reverse complement strand
TGAGGCGGTTGCATCTTGCGCCTGAACCAGACGCACAGAAGCTGACACAACGAAAACCAGAAGAAGCGGAATGGTTCTCGTGACCGCACTGAATCGTGCCTTTAGATCTACAAACCTTGGTTGCATAGCATTCCCTAACATTTCATTTTTACTGCTTTGAAATCAGCGACGCGGTCGCACTCACCGCGCGACGACGTACTCGTCCAAAGAATCGATGGACGAGAAGATTGAGTCGTCCCCAAACGCGGCTCCTTGCCAGGTCGTCGAAGAGTGAATAGAAAACCGGAACAGCTACCAGTGTGAGCAATAAACACAGCGACTGTCCGCCAACTACGAGGACGCCAATTGATCGATTAGTGCCGGAGCCGGGCCCGGTCGAAATTGTCAGCGGCAACATGCCAGCGACGAGTGCGATCGTGGTCATCAGGATCGGTCGTAAACGATCCCGGTTGCCGCGGATGATGGCTTCCAGTCGTTCCATCCCGCGCTCACGAAGCTGGTTCGTGTGATCGATTTGCAGAATCGCGTTCTTCTTCACCACACCAAACAACAGCAGCAGACCGAGTCCGGAGTAAATGTTTACAGTCTGACCGGTCATCAGCAACGACAGAATGCCGAACGGAATTGCTAACGGCAGCGTTAACAGGATGGTTATTGGGTGAACAAAAGACTCAAATTGTGCAGCCAGCACCATGTACATGAAGATGAACGACAGAACGAAAGCAAGCACGAAGTAGTAACCAGCACGCCCCAGTTCTTTAGACCGACCTGCCAGGCCTGTGCTGTACGCGGGATCAAGAGTCATCTCTTTCACAAACTGATTCATCTTCGCGATCACCGCCGACTGCGAACCGCCTGGCTTTACGTTAGCCATGAGTGTTACCTGACGTTTGCGGTTCAACCTGTCGATCGCAGATGGGCCTGTTCCCTCTTCAAAGTGAACAAGATTATCCAGGCTCACCCATCCCATCTTTGAAGACGAGACGATCATCTTCTTCAAACCTTCGACACTGGTCCGATATTCACCGGTGGCGCGCACCAGGACGTCGTATTGATCCGTGCCGGCATTGAAAGTCGACACCTTCGTGCCAGCCACGAGCGTATTTAAGGCTTGGGCGATGTCACCGACCCTCACTCCCAAATCAGCAGATCGTTCACGGTCGATAACTACACGAACTTCCGGCTTGCCGTTAATGAGCGTCGAATCGACGTCGACGACGTCCGGGATCGTCTTCATCTTTGCGAGCAGCGCGTCTGAGTATTCAGTCAACTTTGTAAGATCGGGTCCACCGATAACGTATTGAATGTCAGCGTTGCGGAAACCGCCTCCAGAGATGGCTGCGACTGCTTGGACGCTCGTGCGCAACTGACCATGGTATTGCTTGATGTAATTTGAGAGTACTTCGTCGCGCGCTTTGGACATCAACAGCTGCTGCGAGATCTTTCGCTCATTAATGGGCAGGAGCTTCACGTAGATGGAAGCAACGTTGACCTGTTCCTGTTGACCGCCCCCAATCGTTATTAGTGTGTCCGTGACGCCCTCGAGCTTTCGCAAGTCCCCCCCGATTCGCTGGGCGAGGGTAGATGTGGCTGCAAGTGACGAACCTTCTGGCGCGCGCACAGTGATTTCAAACTGCGCCTGGTCGTCTACTGGCAGAAAGTTCTTACCAACAAACATGAAGAGCGGAACGATACTAACGATCACCAGCAGACAGGCGAGGACTATCACCCAACGATGATGCATCGACCAGGTCAACAATTTCGTGTAACCACGGTCGATCGGCCTGTAGAAGCGCGACTCCTTGGACCCGTGATCGGCAGGCTCGGTAACTTTTTCAAATCCTCGCTCTCGGTCGTCGTCACTTCTTTTGATTAGGCGCGCGGCTAACATCGGGGTCAGCGTGAACGACACCAGCAACGAAACCGCAATCGCGAAAGCTGACGTTAGACCAAACGACGACATAAACCGGCCGACAATTCCCCCCATGAATCCAACCGGCAGGAACACAGCCAACAAGGACAACGTCGTTGCAGTGACTGCCAACCCAATTTCCTTAGTTCCTTCTATGGCTGCCTGAAACGGCGGGATACCTTTTTCCTCAATGAACCGGAAAATGTTTTCCAGAACTACGATGGCGTCGTCGATGACGATTCCCACCATCAAGGTCAACGCCAACATCGTGATCTGATTGAGCGTGAACCCCATCGCGGCCATCAGCCCGAAAGTGGCAATCAACGAAGTTGGAATCGCAAGGCCGGCGATGACGGTCGAACGGAAGCTCCAGAGAAAAACAAACACGACGATGGCCGCGAGTATGCTGCCTTCGATTAAGTGCGTTTGAATTGCTTCAATTGAAGCCTTGATGAAGATCGATTGGTCGCCGACAACTTCAGTCTTGAACCCGGGCGGCAGCGTCGAGGTGATTTCTTTCAGTCGCTCCTTGACGGCATCTGCGATTGCGACGGTGTTTTGTCCTGATTGCTTCGATACCACCAACGTGACTGCCGGCAATCCATTCAAACGGGCTTCGGTCCTCGGCTCTTCCGCTCCGTCTTCGGCATAACCGACATCGCTGAGTTTGACTGAGTAAGTCCCTCGATTGGCAACAACCAAATTATTGAACTGTGCCGGCTCGACGATGCGTCCCATCGTGCGCACCGTGAGTTCTCGAGCGCCTTCGTCGACACGACCACCAGGCAATTCCAGGTTCTGCGCTTTTACGGCGTCTGCCACCTGGGCCACTGTGACGTTGAAAGCCCGTAGCTTGTCTGGATCGACCCAGATTTCAATCTCCCTGGTTCTGCCACCAATGATTTGCACGTCGCCGACGCCACTGATCGATTCAATCTGTTGCTTGATCTTCTTGTCGGCAATGTCGGTCACTTCGCGTAGTGAGCGCGGTGCGGAAACCGCGATACGCACAACCGGAGCAGCGTCCGTATCGAGCTTTTGCACAATCGGCTGCTCGGCGGTAACTGGCAGATCACTCAGGATCAAATCGATCTTGTTTCTGACTTCCTGGGCTGCGATGTCGGGATTCTTCTCGAGGAGGAACGTGATAAAGACTTGCGAAACACCTTCAACTGACGTCGAGCGCAGTTCGTCAATACCGGCGACTGTGTTAACGGCGCCTTCGATTTTGTCGGTAATTTCGGTTTCGATTTCCTGGGGAGACGCACCACGGTTAACGACGGTGACTGTGATCGTGGGTAGATCTATCTTCGGAAAGAGGTCAACGCCCAGCGACTTGTAGGAGAACAAACCTACGACAGTCAGGCTCAAGATGAGCATGGTCGCAAAGACCGGACGGCGGACACATATCTCTGCTAGCTTTTGCATGGTGTTTGTACTTTGTGCTTAGTGCTTTGGTGCTTGGTTCTTTGTAACTGGCACCTAACGCGAGCCCACGGTTTTCAATCTGAGATCTGAAATCTGAGATCTGAAATTCATTAGCCCTTCACCGGAACTCCATCACCCAACTGTTCCAAATTGCTCGTCGCAACTTTTTCATCAGCCGCAACGCCAGTCTTCACCTGGACAAGATCACCTTCGGTTTGGCCCAACTGAACGAGTCGCTGTTCTGCGTGACCATTCTTGATTACATAAATCCGGTTAACCCCGGCGTCGCTGACGACGGCGCGAGACGGAACCAAAACTGCGGCAACCGATCGCGGCTGCAGAATTCGAACGGTCGCAAACTGACCCGGCTTCAATGCACCACTGCCGTTCTCGATCTCCGCTTCCACCGTCAACGTACGTGAATTTGCGGTAACGTTTGGCGCTATCCGTGCGATGTGGCCGCTGAAACTCTTATCCGGCCAGGCGCTGGTTGTCGCTGAAACAGACTGTCCGACTTTCACCTCCGATATCGCCTGTTCAGGAATGTCTATGCGAACTCGCAGAGGATTGATGCGAACGATGGTCGCGACCTTTTGTGTTGGTGACACATATTCACCAAGGTCCGCAGTTCGCTCCGAAACAAAACCATCAATGGGTGCGGGGATGAACGCGTAGGAAAGACTCTTGCGAGCGAGCGCCAGCGCAGCTTCAGCATTCGCCACGTTTGTTCGCGCAACGTCAACGCCAGCAAAGTTCTGCCTGGCTTGAGCAATTGCCACATCGTACTGCTCTTTGAGTTGATCGCGTTGTGCCCTCTGCTGATCGTAAAACGAACGCGAAACATCGCCAGACTCAATTAACTTCTCAGCGCGCTTAAGATTCTTTTCAGCCAGATCCAGATTGACCTTCGCAGCCGCAACTTCCGCAACTCGACTCGGGTCGAAGGCCTGTCCTGATCGCAGTCCAATCTTTTCTTCTGCCTGTCTGACGGCCGCTTTGGCTTGTTCAACCTGGGCTTGGGACTGCGTGACATGAAGCTTCAGTTCCGAGTCATCAAGCCGCACGATCATCTGCCCGCGTCGCACGGCACTGCCGATATCAACGCCAACTTCGACTACCTTGCCCGCTGTTTGTGGCGCGACGTCTGTTTGCTCGTCACCAGCCAAACTGCCCGTGGCTTCGAAAAAGGACGGCAGTTCCCGAGAAATTGCGGCAGCCGTTGTCACCTCTACGGTTTTCGGTGTCGAAGACGCTTCTTCTTTCCGGACGTTGGCTTTTGACCCGCCGCACGACATGACTGCTCCAGCGACTGCCAACAAAAGCGTTATCAGAAGTATGAGTTTGATTTTCGCGGGGAATCTCATTGTATTGTCTAGTCCTTGAACTCTTTGCGTTTCGAACTACCGTTCGTCTGAACGACGCGCTTACTGTTTGACTTCGACATCGGGACGGTAATTCCGTTTAGCAGAATGTCGGTAAAGTGTTTCGCAGCTTCTTGGTTAGAGATTCGTAGAAGTCGCTGTTGCGGATCCCAAAGATTGTTGTTGAGTGAATGGTGCATCACCATTCCAATAAACGAACGAACGACAATGTTTGGGTCCATCTCGACGAACGCTCCCTCTTTTTGTCGTTCCCGTATGTACCTTCCGAGAAACTCGTACACGCCGAGCACAAACTGCTCGAAAAACATTTGCGCCAACTCGTGTTTCTCAAGTGCCGAGTGCAGCAGGAGACGTTGGAAGTCGGGATCGTCCTGGTGATGTTGGAGCGCTCCAAGTGCGAGCCCTTCAAATACGGCCCGATCATCCTTGCGTCGGATTGCGTCGGCTGCCATTCCGGCCGGCTCAAACTTCCCGCCAGCAGAAAAAGCTTTGTGATCAAGGATAGCGGCGTAGAGTTCTTCCTTGGTGGCGAAGTGTCGAAACACCATTGCTTCGGAAATGCCTGCTGCCTGAGCAATCTCCTTGGTTGTCGTGCCCCGAAAACCTCTTTGGGAGAACAGGCAGACTGCCACCTTAACAATCTGGTGCTTGCGATCTTCGCCAGCCATTCGAGCACCGCTATTCGCAGCCCCGTTTTCACTGTTTTGGGTTGTAATGTTCTTGCTCAATTCTAGTTTTAGAGGACTTGCCCTTCCCGCAAAGTAAGTACTTACTTACCATCTGGAAAGATACGATGTCAAGAAGGCTTAGGTTTCAGGGTATAGAGTTCTTCTGCGCTCCCCTTTAGTAGTACCAATTGGACTAATGGCGCGCTCTTCTGGGACCGCAGGCGTCCCCGCCTGCCCTCTTACCCGAAAAGCTATCTTCGGTTTAGGAAGCGAGACATTCACAAGGGCAGGCGGGACGCCTGCGGTCCAGAAGAGCGCGCCCTAAAATCCAGGCTAGCTACTAAGGGGTTGCAGTAAATAAAAAACCTGCAAGGAAAATGTTGTACTAATAGCGACCTTCCCGCACTGCCATCTTGTATTTATTCACAACAAGCGTTCGACATTTATCGTTAATGCATCTATGAGTGTGAGTCTTTCGTTGAGTTCAATGCGAACTGAACACTAGGCACACAGCTTGCTCATGTTTCGAACAGGTTCTACATCCAGAAGAGGAGATTTCGACAATGCCAGAAAACGGTAGTCTCAACGAAGCCACAGCCGGAACAGCAACCGCTCTATCGCAAACCGCGCAAGAGTACGGTCAAAAGATTTCCGAGGTCGCTTCCCACGCAAAAGATTTCGTAAACGACAAAGTTTCTGTAGTAGGCGACAAGCTGAAGGATCTACAGAACGCAGATCTCGGCGAGCTAGCAGAAAACGCCAAAGAGTACGCTCGCAAAAAGCCAGGACAGGCAATTCTCATTTCCGCAGCCGCAGGACTTTTGCTCGGGCTGATTCTTCGCGGTCGAAGATAACGATACAGTTTTCGAACTAAGGGGGAATGAACATGGCGGCAACCAGGACGAGTCTAATTAGTCCGAACGAAGCAAGCCCGCGAAGCGAGATTGAACAGCTCCCGACGCTGTTCAGCAGGCTCGGCGACGATGTAATGCAGCTCTTCAATTCGCAGCTTGCTTTGTTCAAGGTTGAGATCAAAGAAGAGGCAAACACTTTTGCGCGTGGCGCGATCATGATTGGGGTGGGTGCAGTGGTCGCTGCTATTGGCTTTGCCCTACTCAATGTCGCTGTGGCCTTCGGGGTCTCGACTTTATTTGCACAATCCAATCTAAGTCAGCCAGCTAGTTACGCGCTTGGATTTGTCGTAACCGGAGCATTCTATTTGCTCGTGGGTGCGATTGTTATCCTGGCGATTCGCAGTCGACTGGCAAAACAGCAGGTGGTTCCCGAAAGAACAGTTGCCGAACTGAGAAAGGACAAAGCATGGCTGAAGAACGAACTTTAGGTTTAGTACGCGTGCAGGAAAGCACGCCTGAAGATGTTTCAAAAGAGGAGCTTCAAAGGCGCATGGACGAAGCCAGGTATTCCATTTCACATACGGTGACTGAAATAAAGGAAACGGTGGCAAATCAAGTGCAAGCGGTGAAAGAAACACTGGATTGGCGTGAGCAATTCAAAAAGCGTCCGGTTGCCTGGAGTGCGGGAGCCGCCGGAGTTGGTTTTCTCGTTGGCTACTGTGTCGCGGCAACTGTTAAAGGTGAGCCTGCACTCAACGAGGTCACTGACTACTACGCTCCACGGGCAAAAAGTTATCCTTCACAACCGCGTCCAAGTAGTGCCTCGGCCCAGACCAATTTATCGAATGATAAGGACAATGGTCACGAAGGTGGGCCTGGCTTTTTAGAAAAGTTAAGTCACACACCTGCTTTCGGCAGGGTGAAGGATGAAGCAAGCAACATTGGGGACGCATTTGTTAAGGAACTCGGCAAGACAGCCACCCAGGTTGTTTTACCGGCTTTGATGACTTCGATCAAAAACTTCATCGGAGGTTACTTGCCGGCGAGCTCAACCACTGACGCTACTCGCTCAGCTAGTATGAAGGATGACTCAATTCGTCAGAGCACGGGCTCGAGTTATCAGCCGACATTGGATCGTGGACACAGCTGAACGAAACGCTTCAGTATTCCATCTACCTAATAATGAATGCTCTTCTGAGACCGCAGGCGTCCTCGCCTGCGGTTTCAGCAAGGGCATTTTTCTCTAAGAGTGGGCACAGACTTTAATCGTGGCCTTGGTCTTCTGAGTTAACCAAGTTTCACGATACACAGACTGAAGTCTGTGCCATATTCCGTTTGACTAAGTTTTCAGGCGTCCCTAGACTGCCCCTGTTCTTCATTCCAACACAAACCTCCATTTGAAGGATCGGAAAAATGCCCAACTCACAGACGTTTCAAGGAACGATCTCTGGAGCGCTAAAAACCTGCGCCTTGATTGCCGTAGCCATCGTATTAACTTCATCGACTCTCAATGCTTTCACTTCGCAAGATGATGCCGAGCGGCGTCGCGCGTTCCAACTTTACAAGGATGCAAAATACAACGAAGCCTTACCGCTGTTTGAAAAGTTGGAAAAGGTCTATCCGTCCGACCCCCAAATCCTTGAAACCTACGGGCTGATTGTGTTTGGACAAAACGCGGTTCTTAAGGAACCTGCCGCACGAAAAGAAGCACGCAAGAAAGCCAGAGAACTGCTGGTGAGAGCACAGGCCGCTGGAGCAAATGGCGCGCTAACGAAATCGATTATTGAATCGATTCCGGTAGATGGCGGCAATGACATTGGCTTCTCGGCAAAGAAGGAAGTTGATGAAGCGATGCGGGAGGGTGAAGCGGCTTTCGTGAATGGCGATTACCCCAAGGCTATCGAGATGTATCAACGTGCGCTGTTGTTTGATCCAAATCTTTACGAGGCAGCTCTCTTCACTGGCGACGTTTACTTCAAGTCTGCCGAGCAACGCAAAGCGGGCGAATGGTTCGCTCGAGCAGTGGCGATAAATCCGGATCGAGAAACTGCGTATCGTTATTGGGGCGACTCACTGATGAAACAAGGTCGGGTTACTGAAGCCAGTGACAAGTTTGTTGAAGCGTTCATAGCCGAACCGTATAACCGACTAGCACGCGCAGGAATTGTTCAATGGGGAGAGAAAGTAAATGTTCAGCTTGGTCACCCACGCGTCGACATTCCCACCAACGTTACAGCTCAACAGAACGGCAACACCACGATCACTTTAGACCCGAGCACACTCAAGCAAGACGATAAGAGTGGGGCGGGCGCTGCATGGATGATGTATGGCATCGTGAGAGCGAGTTGGGTAACCAGTGAATTCGCGAAGCAGTATCCTAACGAAAAGACGTACCGGCATAGTTTGAAGGAAGAGACCGCCGCAATAAGAAGTGCACTGAGATCTCTAGCAGAACAGAAGAACCTCGACCCTCAGAAGATTGATCCCTCGCTGCAGGTATTATCAAAACTCGACAAGCAGGGATTTCTAGAAGCGTTCGTTCTCCTAGCCATGCCTGATGCGGGAATTGCGAAAGACTTTACAGCCTATCGCATGGGAAACGTCGATAAGCTTCGTCGCTACGTGGTTGAGTATGTAATGACCGGTGGCGTCGGGAAGAACTAGATGTCCGATAAGCTTTAGCTTGTCGCTAACTGGCGGAAAAAGTCGGCCACAGATAAAGGCGAATGTTACAGATCAGAATACGTTTGATCTGTGCGATCCGTGTTTATCTGTGGCCGACTTCTTTGTTAACTCAGCGACAAGCTAAAGCATATCGGACATAGCTTGTCGACCAGCAATTATCTCTGGCCCGGTGCCGCCTTGCGTGGCAGCTTCTCATCACGCATCGCGGTGTTGTAAACAAACGCTGCCATGATCGTAGCTGCCTGCTTCATATCGTCTGCTTGAATGCGATCGAAGACGTCCTGGTTCGAGTGGTGGGTACGAGTGTCGTACTCAATCTCGTCCTGGATAAACTGGAAACCCGGTAACCCGACACCATCGAACGACAAGTGATCCGTACCTCCGGTGTTGGAAATTGAAAGCGTGGTTGCTCCCATATCCTTGAAGGGCGCTAACCATGTTCGGAAAAGCGGACGAATTGCCTCGTTACCCTGGAGATAAACGCCGCGGATTTTTCCAGTACCGTTATCAAGATTGAAGTAGCCACTCAACTTTTCCCACTCCGGTTTCTTAACTAAAACCATCGCAGGTGCGCCACCGCCTTGGGGTCCGGCACCGTTGCCGCTACTCATCCCAGATCCAGCGCCACTTCCGCCAGACGCTGTTGATGTCGCAGGGTTCTGCATACTGCCAAAGTGCTCGGCGACATAAGCGCGTGAACCCAGCAGTCCTTCTTCTTCACCACTCCACAATGCGATTCGAATCGTGCGACGTGGTTTGAGACCTGAGGCCAGGATGATTCGAACTGCTTCCATGGCAACCGAAACGCCAGCGCCGTTGTCTGTTGCACCAGTTCCCGAATGCCACGAATCCATATGACCACCGAGCATCACGATCTCGTCTTTGAGATCAGTCCCTGGAATTTCGGCAACCGTGTTGTAGCTCATCAAGTCTGTATCGTGAAAAGCGACCGAGAGGTCAACAGTCATTTTCACTTTCTCACCGGCTTGCAGCATACGAACGATACGATTGTATTGCTCGATGGAGACCACTAACTGAGGCGTAACTTTCGGCGCACTCTTGTCATATACAGGCGTACCGCGCCCCTGCGGACCGGTTGCATTAGGATCGCGAGGAGGCGCAGGTACTGACGCTGATTGGACGAAGATTGTTCCGCCATCACCTCGGCTCGGATCGATCAAAACTGCGGCACCTTCTGCCTGGAAAAACCGAAGTTTTGCTGCAGCAAGGTTTGCTGCGGCTGCAAACGCATTGTTGCCACCACCGAAATTTCCTCGACCCCCACCAGCGCGTGGTTCGGGAGCGTCGGCCAACGCGAGTAAGGCCTTTTCATCCATGCGGCGACCTTGTGCGTCGAAATGCGCTGGCACTTCCCGAGTTGCGGCAGTCAAAACAATCTTTCCGTTTAGCTGGCCTTTGTATTTCTCCAGGTCCGCTTCCGTCTTCGCGTCGATGTAAACCACTTCAGCGGTGACTGGTGCTTCAAAACCGGGTGACCACGCCTTCGGATAAGCAATCAACGGGATAGCCTGGGGCTCGACAACCTGTGCGGAGAATCTCTTTAAACTCCAACCACGACCAAACGGTCCCCACGCTTCGAGATGCGCGTTCTGAGCTCCCCACGTTGTCAACTGATTGCGAGTCCACTCATTGGCTCGCTTCATATTTGGGGATGCGGTCAGTCGGGGCCCGATGACGTCGCTGAGATAACCGAGCGTCTTCATGACCTCCGAACGATTCATTCCTTCATCTTTGATTTTCTCGATTGGGTCGTTTGGATCTTTCGGTGCTCCCTGCGGTTGTTGACCAGGTTGCGCCGGGGTCTGCGCCAGGAGGGTTCCGGGCGAAGCTATGAAAATGAGCAGTAAAACTACTGCTGAAACACGCCGTAGAAGCATGGTGGTTCTCCTCAAGTTTTATCTTTGACCGTGGATAAAGATCCAACGGAATGGATTGGGACGGGCTAATACTGCACCCGAGCCGTATAGGGTTGCAAGTGTAGAAGTGGAATTTGTTAATCAGGCGAGCTATGGAAGAAAAAAAGCTTATTGGTCATTGGTCATTTTCCATTTCTCATTTTTCATTTGCGATAACGTCAGTACCACTAAGCGGTGGCGTGTGGCTCGCTCGCCAAATAGAACCTGAGCCAATCCAAATGACAAATGAGAAATGGAAAATGACCAATGACCAATAAGCTTTTTATCGCGCTTCTTCCCGAGTCCCTTGTTTGGGTTTCGCGATCACTTCCGCCGATTCATCTGATCGATACCCACAATCTTCATTCGCGCAGTATCTAAACGTGCCCGCTTTCTTAGTCGTCTTTTCGAGAAGGAATGACGCATTGCACTGTGGACACGTCTCGACAACCGGCTTGTCCCAGTAAACGATGTTGCAGTTTGGGTATTCAGAACAACCGTAGAACGCTTTGCCGCGTTTTGATTTTTTGACGACGATCTCGCCCTTGCAGCCTGGCCGCGAACACGACACGCCCACTGTTTCCTGTTTGATGTATTTGCACTTCGGATAATTCGAGCACGAGATGAATTCACCAAAGCGACCAAAGCGCTTCACGAGTTGAGCGTCATCAACGGGACATTTTTCATCGAGTGGCACAGGCGGAGGAGCAGCAACACCACTCTTTCCAATCTTACGAATGTTTCTACACTCGGGATAACCGGTGCAGCCCAGGAATGGACCGAAGCGTCCTCGCTTCATCTGCATTGGCTTACCGCAAAGTTCACATACTTCCGGTTCCGCCGCCTGTTCGCCACCACCATTCTCCGAAGTTGCGGCATCCGCTGCTGGTGAAGGCGCGGCGTCGCGAGTCGCGTCGCAATTCAAGCACTTCAAGTAGGAACCAAAACGTCCCCACTTCTGAACCATTCCCTCGGTCCCGCACTTTAAGCACACTTCGTTCGTCGGTGTGTTTACGTCCTTGATATCCTTTATGTAGGTGTTGAACTTGGCGAGATCGAGAACAAACTTGTCGTAAAACTCTTTCAGCGCCGTCGTCCACTGAATCTTTCCTTCTTCAACCGCGTCTAATTCCTCTTCCATGCGCGCGGTATAACTCTCGTTGAAGAGATCGTCGAAGCCGCCCTTGATCAGTAGATCGCTGACGGTCGTTCCCAATGCCGTCGGATGAAAACGTCCCTGGAGCTTCTCGACGTACTCACGCTCCTGGATCGTCGACATGATCGCTGCGTAAGTTGACGGTCGACCGATTCCCTTCTCTTCCAGCGCTTTCACCAAAGTGGCTTCTGTGTAACGCGGAGGTGGTTCGGTGAAATGTTGTTCGGGAGTAATGGAATTCAGCTTTAGCGTCTCGCCCTTTTCAACGAGCGGTAAAGTCAATTCTGCTTCGTCGTCGTCAGCTTTTTCGTCGCGTCCTTCCTGGTAGACCTTCAGAAAACCATCGAACTTCTGAACTGACCCAGTTGCACGGAAGATATAGCGACCTGCTTGAATATCAATCGTTGTTTGATCGAACACAGCCGGCATCATCTGCGAAGCAACAAAGCGCTGCCAGATGAGTCGATAGAGTTTCAACTCTTCCGGCTTCAGGTACTGAGCTAACGAATCAGGTGTGCGGATTACTTCAGTCGGACGAATCGCTTCGTGCGCATCCTGCGCGTCTTTCTTCGACCGATAGTGAATCGCTTTCTCGGGTAGATATTGCTCGCCGTACTGTTTGCCAATGAAGTCACGCACTTCACCAAGCGCTGCGTCTGAAACACGCGTCGAGTCAGTACGCATGTAAGTAATCAAGCCAACAGAACCTTCTGAGCCGAGTTCGATACCTTCGTACAAATGCTGTGCGATCATCATCGTCTTCTTAACTGCGAAGCCGAGTTTGCGCGAAGCTTCCTGCTGCAGTTTTGAAGTGATGAACGACGGAACTGGATTGCGCTTTCGCTCTTTGGTGGTTACGTCGTTGACGACAAACGTCTGCTGCTGAGCTTCAGAAACGATCGTATCAGCCTTAGCTTGTTCATTGATTAAGACTTCGTTCTTCTTGAGCTCCTGATCAAAACCGCTCGTCTTAACTGTTTGCTCATCGATTTTGAAAAGCCGTGAATCAAAAGCGGGCGGTAGTTTCGAACTGAGGTTCGCGCCAATCGTCCAGTATTCAGTCTTGATGAACTGTTCGATCTCGCGCTCGCGTTCGACAACCATGCGGAGCGCAACTGACTGAACACGCCCAGCGCTCAAACGACCACCAATTGTTTTGCAAAGCAGCGGTGAAACTTTGTAGCCAACCAAGCGATCCAGAACACGACGCGCTTGTTGAGCATCCACTAGGTTCGCATCGATCTGGCGCGGATGTTCAAAGGCCTCGTTGACTGCGCGTTTCGTGATCTCATTGAACATCACGCGAAACGCAGGCTTGGCAGGTTTCTTGGGGACTATCTCTTCGGCAAGATGCTGGCAAATTGCTTCGCCTTCACGGTCAGGGTCAGCAGCTAGATAGATTGCTTCTGCTTCCTTCGCAGCCTTCTTCAATTCCGAGACGATCTTCTTGTTGTTACGTTTCTTTGAATCGGGGATCAGTTCGTAGGTGGGTTCGAAATCGTTATCGACATCTACACCGAGACCCTTGGCAGGCAAATCTTTGATATGGCCTATCGAGGCCTTAACAAGATAGTCCTTTCCTAAGTATTTATTGATTGTCTTCGCCTTGGCCGGCGATTCAACTATGACTAGGTTTTTTGCCATTCTTAATTATTTCCGATTGCGGTGTCCTGTACGCGTCTGTCTTGTCGTTGTGTAACGAAACACGTCTCAAAACGAGTCAAAGCGACAAGCTAAAGCATATCGGACATCTCAAAGCTTCCTGACAAAACATCTACCCGGCAACGCCCTTATCAACTCCCTCATTTCCAACGCTAACAACGCTGCCGTCAATTCCGACATCTTCAACTTGCTCTTATCGACGAGCGAATCAATATGGACGGGGCTATCAGGTGTCAGCAACTTAAACACCGATGTTTCTGTTCGCGAGAGTCCTTCCGGTACGAACGACAACTTGTCCGAAAGGGACGGCTCTTTCTGCTCGCCAAACGGCGGCGGCAACAAACGCGCTGCGATCTGCGGCGGCAATTCAGTCGCGATGTCTTGCCACTGTTGCACCAGCTTGGCACCCGCTCCCTTGATCAGATAGTTCGTTCCGAACGAATTCCGAGAAGTAATGTTCCCAGGTACTGCAAACACTTCTCGGTTTTGTTCAATCGCGAGTCGCGCGGTTATCAAAGACCCCGAATGCTCTGACGCTTCAACTACCACAACTCCCAAACTCAAACCGCTAATGATGCGGTTGCGATAAGGAAAGTTTTCTGACACCGGCGGCGTTCCCAACGGAAACTGGCTAACGAGAGCGCCTCCTCTATCAAGTACTTCCGTTGCCAGGCGCTTGTGATCGCGTGGATAAACCTCGTCGATTCCGGTGCCCAGTACAGCAACTGTTCGGCCACCCGCTTCCAGCGCGCCGCGATGCGCAGCAGCGTCTATGCCACGCGCAAAACCTGAAACGACCGTAACGGATCGTTGGGCCAGGTCACGCGAAAGCATCAACGCCGCGTTCTGGCCATATGTCGAACACTTACGCGAGCCAACGACACCAACGCATGGTTGATTCAAACATTCTGACCATGCTCCTTTTACATAGAGAACAATAGGCGGGTCGTAGATCTCACGTAGGGAAGCAGGATATACCCCGTCGTCCAGCAAGAGGATGTCGCCGCCGAGTCTTCTAACTGCCTCAATCTCTGCGTCGGCCCGCGCCTGCAGGTCGCGAGCAATAATGCTATCGACAGCTTCCGGAACAAGTCGTAACTGTTCCAGCTCGGCACGTGTCGCACTGTAAACGGCTTCGGCTGATCCGAAGCGTTCCAGCAGTTTGGCAGCGGCGCGAGGTCCGATGCCCGGTGTCATGTTCAGCTCAACCCAATCTCTAATCATGTGAGGAATCCTTTTGAGCGTCACTTTGAGTGCGGTGCAGTAGCCCGACTATGAAGGAGGGGCACGTGCAAAGCAGCTGTGCGATCGTGCGAGCCCTCCTTGACAGTCGGGCTACTGCACCGGCTGCTCGAGTCAACTCTGAAATACAAAGATCAATAATGCTTGTCCAAGCTACTGGATTGGCGGAGGCGTGTAGGAATCGAACCTACCTGAGCCCGCTCTCACGGTCTCACTAACGGTTTTGAAGACCGCGCCATTCACCAGAACAGATTCGCCTCCACTCGAGGTGAACTTTGCCTCAGCGCCTCAATCTGGCGGTTGCTCGGAGGTTTGAAACCCTACGCGCCATCAGGCTGGACTGTCAAGCGAGACATGTCCGACATGCTTCAACTTGTCGTCTGAATCACATCGATGTCTGCAAACATGAAAATGAACCTCTTACATAGGGCCGCCCCGAGGCAAAGCCTCTGCTTTTCTAAGAGGCGAACGGAAAGCCGGAGGCTTTCCGCACGGGAGGCGGCATAGCCCTATAACCGCTCCTTCTCCCATTTGACGCTTCCCACCTCCATCCGTATTATTCGAACGAACGTTCGAACGTGTGCGAGCGATCCTGAATCCTGAGGTCTGCATGATCAATTTTCAAACGTCACCCGATCGCTACCAACATTGGAAGCTCCAT
>Ga0163161_10001821_pt1 | contig 15566 bp, 12 predicted proteins | sample S45metaG_FD_129847 | JGI IMG/M metagenome (GOLD analysis project Ga0163161, IMG submission 129847) | Switchgrass rhizosphere microbial communities from Kellogg Biological Station, Michigan, USA - S4-5 metaG | ecosystem: Host-associated > Plants > Roots > Rhizosphere > Soil | place: USA... | reverse complement strand
TGCCGTTCGAGGAATATACCGAGCAGTCCCGCGAGTTTATCCTCGACGTCAGTCACAAGGGTATGGATGAGTTGTTGCGCATCTGGATCGACAAAGGCAGCCGGCAGGAGCTGCGTGAGGCCTTGCGCGACCGCGACATTTACCCGTCTGCTTTCCGGCATTACCTGGACCTTCCTGATGCTGACGACGTCGATGTTCTAGCCAAAATTGGCTTTCAGCTGCCCCGCGTGCCCAATCGTGCGGACCGTGCCAACAGGCTGTGGGATGAAGATCAGATTTGGCTGTTAAACCAGATGGGCGAAGCTGTGCTACCCGAGAGTCAGCGCTTTAAAACCCATCTCTGGCAAACCGCACTAGACCATTACCGCCTTTTCGGTATTGACGACCTCGAGCAGGCACGCACCTACAGTGCCCCGCAGTTCGCCGAACAGTTCGGCAGCTTTACCACGCTTACCCAGCGTTATGGCGGTCCAGCCTTGCTCAAGGCCGACCTCGAACTGGTGAAGCAACGCCTTTACGTGTCCATGGTCGCCTGATACGACCGGACCTAGAAGAACAACAGGAATCTACATGACCCAGAACAACACCGATCACCGCCGCCAGGAAGTGCAGCAGATCGTCAAAAACGCTTGCGATCAGCTCAATGCTGAGGGAGTGGATGCCCGTAACTACGTGGAGCAACTTGCCTGGCTCTTCTTTCTCAAGGCCTTCGACGAAACCGAAACACGCAAGGAGGAAGAGGCCGCCTTCGACGACACGCCCTACGAGCGCCGTCTCAAGGGGAATTACGCCTGGAGCCATTGGGCAAAGGACACCGACCACCCCGACGACATGCTCGAGTTTGTCGACGGCAAGCTATGGATCAAGCTCACTAGTCCCGACCTCTCCAAAGGCCTGGGCAATGATGCGCTGGCCCAGCGTTTCCGCCGCATCTTCGACAACGTGCGCAATTACAGCCGCCGGGGCGTGAGCTTTGCCAAGGTAGTGCAGCAGGTCGATAGACTGCACTTCTCCAGCGAGACCGATGTCATTGTGCTGTCGGAAATCTACGAAGACTTGCTCAAGCGCGTGGCGGCCGACTCGGCCGGCTACGCTGGCGAGTTCTACACCCAGCGCCACATCATCCGTGCCATGGTGCAAGTGATTCAGCCGCAATCCGGGGAGCGTGTGTACGACCCCTGCTTCGGCACTGCAGGTTTCCTGGGGGAGGCCGCGGACTACTTACGCTACAACAGCACCCTGAGCGGCAATCAGTTCGATGAGTTGCAGCACAAGACCTTCTTCGGCCTGGAGCTCAAGCCGCTGACCTACCTACTGGGCTCGATGAACATGATCCTGCATGGCATCGAAGGCGCCAGCCTCGAGTTGGCTAACACGCTTGAAGTGCACAGCCAGAACGTGGCCGAGAAGGACAAGTACCAGGTCATCCTCGCTAACCCGCCTTATGGCGGCAAGATGGCGCAGGAGCTGCAAACCAACTTTCGCGTTCGCTCCAGCGCCACCGAGTGCCTGTTCCTGCAGCACATCATGGCCAACCTGGCCAAGGGCGGTCGCGCGGCGGTGGTTATCCCCGAGGGGGTGCTGTTCCGTGGCGGCCCTGATCAGAGGGTACGCAAGGAGCTTTTGGAGCAGTTCAAGGTTCACACCATCCTGTCGCTGCCGGCAGGATGCTTTCTGCCTTATACCGGCGTTAAGACCAATGTGATCTTCTTCGACCGCGCGCAAGACGGATCAGGCACGGAGTCTGTCTGGTATTACGATCTGACCAACGACGGCTTCGAACTCAAGCAGACGCGCAAGCCGATCGCAGGCAACCAGCTGCCTGACTTCTTGGCCAAGTGGCAAGGCCGCGTGGAGGGCGATAACTCCTGGACAGTGCCCCTGGCTGACATCGTGGCCAAGGGCTACGACCTCTCGGCCAAGAACCCGAACAAGGTGGACGACTACGAGCATCGGCCGGCGCTTGAGCTCGTGCAGTCCATCAAGACCAAGGAATCCCGAATTTCTGACTTACTCGGAGAGCTTGAGAGTTTGCTGGAGAGCGCGGGATGATTCGTTTCTCTGATTTCACGACGCCCTTTGATATGGTTGAGCTTGGTGAATGCGTGGAGGTTCTGGACCGGCTACGGAAGCCAGTAAACTCTGACGCGCGCCGAGGGCGCGAGGGCAGCATTCCCTATTACGGTGCAAATGGGCCGGTTGGCTTTATCGACGAATGGATCTTTAACGAAGATCTTGTCTTGGTCGCAGAGGACGGTGGATTTTTCTACGACTTGTTCAAGCCTATTTCATACAGAGTTTCCGGCAAGGCCTGGGTAAATAATCATGCTCACGTGCTTCGTGCGTTGCCATGTGTGGATGTTGATTGGTTGAACTATGCGATTGCACATCAAGACGTTACGAGCCTCGTAAAGGGCGCTACGCTGAAAAAGTTGAATCAGAAGGATCTTAAGATGATTCGGATTCCACTTCCGGACATGGTTGAGCAGCGCCGCATCGTTGCTCGCATCAAGGAATGCATGGAACGAGTGGATGAGATTGGATACCTCACCAGCCAAGTGCAGCAGGAGTCCGGTTACCTTCCCCAAGCTTTTCGCTTTGACCTTTGGAAAGAGTGCCTTGATCGCTATCCGCTTGTGGAGCTCGGAACTCTCGTGACCTCGGCGAAGAATGGCCTCTACAAGCCACGAGAACATCATGGATCTGGTTCGATCTTGTTGCGTATGTTCAACATCAATGGAGCCCATTTCGACACGACTCGGTTAGAGCGCCTAAATGTCACTGAGAAAGAGGCAAGTGACTATGCGATCAGCAATGGTGACATCATCGTCAGTCGAGTGAATAGTCGAGAGCTTGTTGGTAAGTCGACAGTGGTTGAGGGGCTGACGGAATCAGCTGTCTTCGAGGCTATGCTGATCCGGCTCCGGGTTGATGTTGCGAAGGCTCGGCAGGACGTTCTTGCTTGGCTAATGAATGCGCCTCAGTTTCTCCACGACCTGCGGATGCGAGCAAAGCATGCAATCGGTCAGTCGAGCATCAATCAACAAGATTTGTTGGGCTCTTGCCTGCCTCTGCCGCCGCTGGATGAGCAGTGTCAGCTTGCGGAGAAATACGCCGATCTTGGAGAACTAGCGGCCAACCTTCGGAATGAATGCGGTGCTCGATGGAAAGCAACGGACGGATTGCGCGAAGCCATCCTCCGTAAAGCCTTCGCCGGGGAGCTATGAGCATCTTGCAAGATAAGCAATTGCGCGAAGCCACCTCCCAGTGGGTCGCTGCCTTGGACGTGCTGCGCAGCGAGATGCCTGCCAGCGAGTCTAGGTCGCTGATCCGCGAGGTGTTCGCTGCTTTTCTGCTGCTGCGCTGGGCCGACCTCCAGGATGCCGAGCAGGAAGCGATGGCGGTCTTCGAAGACCGAACCTACCAGCCACTGCTACCCGAACCGTTGCAGTGGCGGCACTGGGTACGGTTGGATCACCCTTACGCTATCGCCGAGCGGCTGCGGGAGCTGGCGCATTATGTGGAGGGGTTGCGCGGCGATGCGACGCACCAAGTTGCAGCCTATCTGCACACGCTGGCTGAGCCGTTACGCCGTGTGTTGAAGGTGAACTTTGTCTACCTGCACGACTTCGTGCGTTGGGTGTCCGATCTGCCGTTCGAGACTCCGAGCGAGCGCCGTGCGCTACTGGAATTGCTCGATCAGGCCATCGCCGAAACCGGCGATCCTTACGATGGGCAGTACTCCACGCCGGTCAATATCGCTCGCCTCGTTGCAGCGCTGGCGAACATACAGCCGGGCGAGCGCATCTACGACCCATGCTTTGGTTCTGGCAACTTCCTGGTGGCTGCCTGGCAGCAGGCCGAGCGCAGTCGCAACGAACTACTTCGCCCCGGCGCTTTGCTGGAGGTAGCGGGGATTGAGATCAATGGTAACGCCTTCCTGATCGGCCTGACGCGGATGTTGCTGGCAGGTATTGAGGCACCTCGGCTGGAGCTGGGCAATAGTCTGGAGCGAGAGTCGCTGAGCAGCCCCAGCCGCGAAGGCTTTGATGTGGTTCTGGCCAACCCACCTATCGGCGCTAAGACCAGCCGCGAGCCTTGGCGGTACCAGCACTTCGCAATTGCGACAAACGACAGCACAGGCTTGTTTATTCAGCACGCGCTGTCTCAGCTCAAGCCTCACGGGCGTGCTGTCATAGCAGTACCTGAGGGGTTTCTGTTTCGTGGCGGGGCAGAGCGAGAGTTGCGTCGCTACTTGTTGGAACAGGGGCAGGTTGAGGCAGTGATTGGACTTCCAGCTGGGGCGTTTGCTCCATATACCGGTGTGAAGGGCAGTTTGCTGGTGCTCAGTAAGCAAGGTGGTTCTAGCCGGGTACGGATGGCAGATGCCAGTACATTGTTTGAGCCACGGTCTGGCCGCAAGGCTCCGGCGATCCGAGCGGAGGTTGCCGAGCAACTCGCAAGCGAGCTTCGCCGTCCCGAGCTTCGAAAGCCAATCAAGGGGCACGAAGAAAACACTCCGGATAGGGGTATGATCAGCCGCTTCTCTTGGGAACTCAGTATCAGTGAGCTTGAAGCTGCGGAATGGGATCTCAGCCCACGCCGTCGTGAGAAGGGTGGGCTTGATGACTTACTGGCCAGCCTCAAAGAAGCCTTGGGCGAAGCCGGTGCAGTGGTTTCGCTCGCCGAGGTGGCTCAAATTACGGCCGGGCGATCCATTAAGTCTGCTGATCTGCTGGGGGAACCCCCAAGTGAGCGAGCGGTGGGCTATGTCCGGATCAAGGACCTCAGTAAAGGAAAGGTTGGACGCAGCTCGAGTTGGCTGCGCCCGGATCTGGCCAGCGTTGAACAGCGTTGGGCCCTGCTGCCGGGTGACGTTCTGGTGTCTAAATCCGGCACCATCGGAAAGACAGCCTTGGTGCGCAACGGTGCTGTGGGTGCTATCGCAGCTAACGGTCTCTACGTGCTGCGGACTGATCAGGAGCGGCTCGACGCAGGTTTTTTGTTGGCTTATCTCGCCAGTCCTGCTTGCCAGAACTGGCTTGCCGCTCAGTCACGTGGAGCGGTGATTCAACACCTCAACCGAGCCGTACTCGATGGCTTGCCGGTGCCGCTGCCTCCACTCCAGATGCAGGCGCGTGCCGCTGCGCAGTTTCGCGAGTTTGGCACTGATGCACTTGCGTTTCTGTCCCAGGCAACGGGGAGCAGTGAATCAGATCGCCTCGCCGCATGGCTGGCGGAGCTAGATGGCAAGGTGCCCAAGTTTTTAGGTGGCCTAGACGACACGCCAGCACTCAGCCACTTCGACCCCATCGTCGCCGTGGTCAGTAGGGCCCGGAACTGGGTGGCTCATGAGCAGGTCAGCAGCCAGGCTGGACGTTGGCTAATGCCGCTGAACCAGGCACTGCTTCCTCTGGCTGGCGTCGCTCAGATTCCACAAGGTCCTGGGCTGTTGAGTGTGTTGCAGGATGCTGAGCGAGGGGTGCAAGCCACCCTAGAGCAGACCACCGGCCACCTACCCTCTGAATCGCAGGCGCGTGCCGTTGGCGAGCGTCTTCGGGAGTGGTTGCGCGCGGCGATTGCAGACCTGATCGATTCGAATGGACTGCAGGTGCGTACCTCGCCGGGATCACTGGTGGCGGGTAGCTTCGCCGAGTTTACCGTGGAGCTGGAAAATCCCGGGGCCTTGCCGCTGCGCAATGTGCGTGTGGAAACTCAGCCGGATTGGGGCATCGTCGAGCTACCGTATCTCGCAGAGCGGGGTGCGTTCGCGATCAACCTGCGAGGGGACGTTTCCAAGCAAGTTGGCGATCTGGCGCTGCGCCTGATTTGGCAGGCACGAGCCTTGTCGGGGCAGGAAGTCGATGGGGAAATCGAATTGGTCATCCGCGTGGCCGAGCCCGAGCTAGTGGCCAACACTGTGCCCGCCGAACTGGGCGGAAGCCCCTATGTGACCGGCAGCCCGCTGGAGCCTCAACATGGTCATAGCGTTTTCTACGGCCGCGACGAGCTGCTCGGTAAGATCAGCCGTCAAATCGCGACCCATGGAAATGTGGTACTGCTTGAAGGTAATCGTCGGGCTGGCAAGACTTCGATCCTCAAGCATCTTGAAGGGTGTTTAGCGATTCCAGGTTGGTTGGCGGTGTATGCCAGCCTGCAAGGGGCTGAAGGCGCTGCTCAAGTCGTGGGTGTGCCGACGGCCGAAGTTTTCCGCGAGATCGCCCGCAGCATCGCTACGGCACTAACCAAATTGGGCATCGATGTACCGCTGCCCAATGGCCAGATGCTTCCAGCCGGGAAACTCGCGTTGGGCGTGGCGCGAGCCTGCCGTGAGGGCATCGGTGACGAGTCACCGTTTACCGAATTCCGCGAGTATCTGGAGCTGGTGCTGACCGTTCTGGAGCGCTTGGGACTTGGCCTCGTTTTGATGCTCGATGAGTTCGACAAGCTGCAGGAGGGCATCGACAACGGGGTGACCTCACCCCAGGTGCCGGAGAATATCCGCTTCCTTATCCAGACCTACCCGAAGTTCTCGGCGATCCTGACCGGATCGCGCCGCCTGAAGCGGCTACGCGAAGAGTATTGGTCAGCGCTGTACGGACTGGGAACGAGCATCCCGGTGACGACACTCGATATGGAGAGCGCACGCAAGGTGGTCACCGAGCCTGTGCGTGATCAGTTGGCCTTCTCCCAGGAGGCCATTGAACGGGTGATCGAGGTCACTGCACGCCACCCTTACCTGATGCAGTGTCTGTGCAACCGTGTGTTCGACTACGCGGTTCAGACCAAGAGCAGGTCAATCACCGTAAGCGTGGTTAATGACGCAGCGCATGCGCTGGTGCGGGACAACGAGCACTTCGCCAGCTTGTGGGATTACTCAGCCCTGGGACTCCAGACGGGCCGCCATCGCCGGCAGTTGATCTTGCTGTTGTGTGCGCTGAGCTTCAAACAGGGAACGCACATCGATTTTGGCACCTTACACGAACAATTGGCTCAAGCCGGCGTGGACGTCAACGATGAAGCGCTTGATGCCGATTTGAGTTATCTACGTGAACTTGAGCTTATCGAGTTCTCAGGCGAAATCGGCGATGGTGAATATCGCTTGGCCATCCCGTTAATGACGGACTGGATAGAACAACAACAGGATGCAGACGTGGTGGCCAGCCGCGCGCGCACGGAAGCGGAGGAAGAAAATGCCTGACACTCAATTCCCTATATTGGGCACTGCTGTACCACCGATGCTCGGACGAGGGGCCATTCTGCAAAAAATGATGGGCGCTCTGACCAAGGCGACTCCGGATCATCTGCAAGTGGTCGGGCCAAGGTTTGCCGGCAAAACGGTGCTTCTGCATGAGTTGGCTGCCCGCTTGCGTCAGGCTGGCTCACCCTACTCGGCTGTCCTGCTATGGGACTTAGGTCATCAGACGCCTGGGACTGATGCACTCTTCATGCAACGATTGGCGAGCGAGCTCTCTTCAGCATTAAGGGGCAGCTACACCGACTATGCCAATCATCTCAAGGTCTCTCAGGACAACCCTTACCAGGACATCGCTGAGGTGCTGGATATACTGAAGGATGAGGGCGTCAAAGTACTAATAATCATGGATGGCTTTGATAAGCCGCTATCCAATGGGCAACTGACGCGCAACCTATGGGATCAACTGCGGGAACTGGCGCTTAAACCCAGCCTCAGATTGGTCACTGCCAGTCGGCGCACATTACGCGACTTGATTCGCAATCCAGAGGCTCAGACTAGTGATTTCTGGAATATCTTCGAGCCGAATCCGGTGCGTGTGGGATGCTTCGATGAGAATGACTTGGCGGCTGTTTTGGAAAAGATGCCGGAGTGGCAGCTTGCTGCGGGTGCCCAGACAGAGCTTTGGAATGCGAGCAATGGCTTCCCGGTAGTAATGCTGGGTGTACTCAACACCGTATGCGAGTCTGGTGGGCCGGGGGCTGTGAGCGCAGTAGCCATGCAGGCTGCATGTGAGAGTGCATTCCCTACGATTTCTGACAAACTGGATGCTCTCTGGAGCGATTGCCTCCCTTCTGCTCAGGATCTTCTTCGGCGTGTTCTAGATGAAAGTTCTGTCGCACGAGCGGGTATAGCTGCCGCAGATGCAGATACGCTGATTGAGCGTGGGTTTGTGCAAACGTCAGCAAACAAGCTACAGAGACCCTGTCGGCTGCTTGAACGCTACCTTGGGGAGCAGCCACACGAGGGCAATGCACTTGTTCGTTTGTTTGGGACAGATGATGCCTATCGGAAGAATCTCAAGGGAGTGTTGGAACGCCGGATTGGACAGGTCAACGGCATTGATTCAACGTTGAAGCGCTATCTTGAGCGCGGTACAGAGGATCTACCCGACCACCCCAGTATGTTCCTGAGTAATGTCCGTGGCATCGTTGACAAAGCATTTGACCTGGTCTGGAAGGCTGAGCTGCCAGAAAAGCGGATACCCTCCGGTTGGATATCGATCTGGGAGTACAACAAAGAGGGTGGTATCGACAAATTCAAGACGACTTTCCCTCAGGGTGTACACCGTGTGCGCTTGCTCAACCTCATGACTGGTACAGACAAGAGTGCCCCGTGCGCAGCGCACATCACGAAGGGAACCTTTGTCTTGATGAATGCGGTGCACGCGTTTGGAGACTTCGGACAACACCAAGAAGGAGCACCGATCGATCCGGGCACGGCGTACGCGGTCCTTCATCTGTGTGTTGAACTGTCTGCTGCACTCGCTCGTGAGTTGCCATTGAACGCATAAAAAGAAAAATGTAGGGAGGGCATTAGCCCTCCCTACATTTTTAGTCGGTTGAATTGAGAATCAAAGGTGGTGAGTGTTTTGGTTTGATGTGTGCTGCAGCTTGAGCATGTGTCTTAGTATCCAAAGCGCCAGTAGCACAACGACCAGCAATGGTGGGAAGCGTAGAATCAGCCCAATGCTAATCACCAGCGCTCCCGCCGCAGCAATTGCACCAATGAAGAAAAACAGGCAGAGCAGAAATCGAAGTAGCGTCATAGCGGGTCTCCGAGGTAGGTTGCCTAGCCGATGTGTTTAGGCCTGGCAGGTGAAGCTCCGCCGGCTGACGAGGCAAGCGCTTCTAGCTTGCGAGCGAGTCCGTTGGACGCCGATCGCAGCTCTTCATCCTGGGCTGTACCGGTTTCCGTATCTGCGCTTGAATAAAACTCCTCGATCACGGCGCTGTTATCCTCCTCGCTTTCTTCGAAGACCCCATTGCCAAACCCATGCCGAGCCGCGCTGTCCAATGAAGCTTGGTCGAAGCCTGCATATTGGCGTGCTTGCTCCAGTTGCTGGGCAGCCAGTAATACTTCCTCCATGCTCATGCTGCTACGCATGGTGAGATCAACATAAAAGATCGGCGTGCCATGGCTCTGCCGAGTCGACTTACCACGCAGACGCAGCTCCAACGGCAGGCAAGCCAGTCGATTGCCGGAAATAGCCTGGAAGTAATGCAGGCGAGCTGCCAGGGTGCGAATGCTGTTAAAGCCGGTGGTGCGGAATACAAAGCTACCGAGCGGATCATCATCACTTATCAGCACATTCAGCCGGCCATAAGGCTTGCAGGCACCGCCTTTGGCCAGCGGACAGGCATCCGGCGAGGGGCAAGGAAGTGATTGCATACCGTCCTGAGTGACGCGCTTGCAGGTCTCGCCATTGCCCACGCACAACGGCCTGCCAGACTGCCGATCAAACAGCGTGTAGTCGGCGCGAAAATTCAGCTCCGGTTCGTTGAATAGCAGACGTACTGGGATGCTGCGTAGTTTCTCGTCCTGGTTTTTACGCAGTTCATCATTAAGCGGATGCAGCAGCCAGCCGTCCTTGCCTTGTACTTGCGAGGTGATGGTGAATTGATCATCTTTCTCCGGCAGGCGCTTGCCGTTCTTCTCGATGACCTTACCGATAGAAATTCTGCCCAATACGGGCGGGGTGATAGCAAGACCTTTGAGCATGATGGTTCTCCTGAAAACAACAAGGGCCAGCCACGCAGAGCGAACTGCATGGACTGGCTAAGGGGAGGAAGGGTGAAAAGGGTGGCATTAGCCGACTAAGAAGCGCCGACTGCCTTGCTTGAGCTTGGAGTAGCGAACCTTCAGGTAGGGCTTTTCTTGGAGCATTCGATCCACGTCGAGTACGTTGCTTTCCTTGGATTTCTTCCAGCTGATAAAGCCGTGGCTGAACTCCGCGCGGGTGGCATCCCCCATGGCCTGTTGCAGCATCTGCTTGAGCTGGGCCTCGCGGGTTTCCTTCTCGCTGATGGATTGGCGCACCGCCTTGAGTTCCAGGTAGGCCGCAGCCAAACCGGCGCGGCCACTGAAATCGACGGTCTGGCCGTTGTCCTCCGGATAGAGCGCACGCAGGGCCATATCAGCCGAGGCTGAGCCATCAGCAGGTGGAGGCGTGTCGGTCTCCACGTAATGCCAGAATTTGCGCTCTAGTTCGATCAGGCGAGCAATCATCTGCTCGTCCCGTTCGATGCGGTGGATCTCCAGCGTCTGGCCGCCCAGTAGTACCGCGACATCCGCAGCTTGCTTGCCGGTGACTGCAAGCTGATGCATTACCTGCAGTTGCACATACTCGGGCACGCCTTCTTTCCAGAGGCGTGCGCCGTTTATGCCGGCTGTCTTGCACTCAAGGATCTGCACATCGTCAGCACCGATCACCTCGCGGTCGATGTTGGCCAGCATCCAGGGCAGCTCAGGATCAGGGTGCTGCAGTACGGCGTTGATGCGCCGCACCTTATTCTTCGTGCGCTTGCTGTAATGCCAGGCCACGACCGGCTCCAGCACGATGCCCCAGTACATCGGGCTTTCTTCATCGTGCGGATCGGCCTTGGGTAAAGTGGTGTCACGCCCGGTTTTCTCCATCCATAGTTCTAGCTGCGACTTATAGGGATTTAGGCCAACGGCCGCGCCTGCATCAGAACTGCCGATGCCCTGCTTGCGCACCACCAACCAGTCTTCACGCGGTAGTTCCTTGGTACTGATCAAGCGCAGCGCCGGGCGCGGCCTGCTGTTGCTGCTCAACGGAGTAGCTGTCATGGTGTTCACCTTGCGGAAAAAGAAACGCCCGATCAGCAATTAGGCTGATCGGGCGTTATTGGGTGGGTAAGTAAGCGGTCAGGCGACCAGTTGTAGAGCGGTGTCTAAGGCACGTTGCTTGATCTGCGCGCCCTGGCCGAACCACGCCGAGTCCATGCGGTACTCGGTGCTGCGTGCACGACGTTCGTGATCAACAAACTCGGTCACGGAGTTGAGTAGGCCCCAAGCGGTGCCGCGTGCCGAGTCGAGTTGGCTGCCCCGGCCCCGACCCTCGTACAGCTCCTGGACTTTGCGCAGTGCACGCTCGTTGGGCAGTACCTCTGGCAGCGCGCCGGTCGGGTTGGTCTCGCACAGCACGCTCATAAAGAAGCCCAGCACCTCATGCCACTGCACTTTGCGCTCGGCCAGTGCACGCATGCGGTACATAAAATCGTCCCATTGCGAGACGGCTATTCCGAGCTGTTTCTTCACCACCGTTGAATCGAAGCGCGTGTTGTGCGGCACTTTTATCGCGCGGCTGGTGCCGTCCAAGGCGATGGTCAAGGTGTTATTGCATACCACGCGAACAGTGGTCGGCGTTGCTGTCGTGGCCAGGGTACCGTCGCAGGAGGTAGCCAGCAGCAAGTAGCCATTCACCTGGTCGTTGCCCTTGAGAGCAACGCCTTGCCCGGTACGCGCCAGCGCCCAGAACTTGCGCCCGCCCTTGAGTACTCGGCCGTTTCCAACTCGTAGCCGGAAACCTCGGTGAGGTCGCGATAAAACTCCAACACTTCCCGAGGTTGCACCGTGTGGTAGCGCTGAGAGACTACCGATAGCGGTGCCTTGGTGTCGGAGCGATAGAGCACCTTCTGCTCTGGAAAAGAATGGATAGCTCCCAGGTGGCCGATGGCATCCGACTTGAAATGCACGGGGCTTTCCAGGATCTGCCAGGCCATGCCGGCTTCGCGTTGCCAGATTTCGATGGGCTGTTTCTGGGTGAGTTGATTGCCAAGGCCGTGCCAGGGAGTAGCGCCAGCGTAGGCCATGGTTTCGACGAGATGTGTCATGTGAACGATTCCTTTGGGTGCAGGCCGGCATAAAGCGCTGCGCGAGGCGCAGCACTGTGCGGACGAATAAATGGAAGGAGAGAGGGCCAATCAGGCCGGCAGGTTGAAGCGATGACCACAGAGCAGGCAGAGGTTGTGGGCCAGGACGTGGCGGTCGAGTGATTCACCGAGCTGAGCGCCGAGTGCACAACCACCGACACCGCCGGCCAGACCGCTGAGGATGGCACCCGATACGGAGCCGAGGGTAATGCCGACCGGTCCGGCGATAGTGCCGATGGCTGCGCCTGTCTGGCCACCAGCTAGAGCCGCGCTGACGCCACGCGCAACACCGCCCACGGTGCCGATGGTCGCGCCGACTTTCATGGCGTGATGGAAGGAAGCGACTTTTGGGGAGTGACATTTGGGGCACTGCAATGACATGGGACGAACCTCCTGGGTGGTGATGTCGTTGCGGTAATGTGTGATTGAGATTTTCTCGAATCGAATGGCCGCTTTTCAGCAGCGAAAACCAATGGCATAACGGGCAACAGTCGGCCAAAACTGGACGTCTGATCTAGGGGGCCTTAGCCGATAGCTGTCTGTCACGAAGAGCTGCAAACAACCAATACGGGTGATTATTCCGAGCAATTGCTCCTTCTTGTGGCTAGGTAGGTACTGCATTTTTTTGAGGCTGTGAGGTGGCGACGCTGCTGGCGGGCGCGCCACTTCCTTACGTTTACTTCATTGCGGCTCATAGCGAGTACTCGGCCTAGCCACCCTCTTGCCGTTCGGCACCTGAGGTATTACCTTCCAATGGTGTTGGGCGTGGCATAAAGCCTCCATCGTAAGGACTTTAGCGAATTCGCGGATTCTGCAGGGAGGAGGGGGATAAGATTATCGTCATGCCAGGCCAGTGGTGCTCCATGTAGTGTGCGACTGTCTTTACGTTTTACTGCAACCCACTAGGCACAACCCAATCTTAGCCGGTGGTATTGCCATGGGCCCCCAAAAGCCTGAGTGCAAAACACTCATGGGCAGCCCTAAACATGATGTTAACGGCGCTATTAAACAGCCTATCAATGGATGGAGATGCTGGATTGCTTGATTTTCTTTCACGCCTGCTGAGCGTGCTTGAGCCTTCTCCTTCAGAACGTAATTCTCGGTCGGAGCGCTCGAGTCGGACGGCTACGTCCTCTCGTCCAGCGAGAGAAACGAGTGCGCCGATGGGTCGAGAGAATTGCGGAAGGATTGTCGCAGGCAGCGTGGTAAAAATTTTGCCAAAATCTGTGCTCGTAAAGTATCAGGACACATCTGTCTTGATTCCTCAGCATGAATTGTTGAGCACAAACGCCAAGGTCGAAAACCCAGTAAGCCTATTTAGCGTGGGCGACCACCTGGAGTTCGTATTAACTAGCCTTGATGAAAAGGGCTGGAAGGGGAGTGTCCATGCATTAGCTGAGGCTCGGCTACGCAATGCTTTGAGCAATCTGCAACCAGGCACTATCGTGAAGGCGCAGGTAGAGCGTTTTGATGATCGAGGCGCCTGGCTGATGGCCGGACAACTGCGCCTCTGGGTACCATTGGCCGAGATCAGTTGGAGCTGGATTGATCATCCTTCTGAAGCTCTGAATATCGCTCAAGAGCACAACGTGCAGATCAGCAATCTTCTGCTTGAGGAGAATTGGCTCACTGACAAACGTGCCCGCAAGGGACGTGTTACCGCAAGCATCAAGGCTTGCTCGCTGCGACCAGAGTCACCGTGCATCACGTTGTATTTTAAAGCGATGGAATTTCAGGTGCGCACATTTGCCCGGGTGCCCCGACGTTGTGATGCCGTAGGGCTTTTTGTCCTTGAAGCACTGGGTCAACAATTGAACGTCAATGAAATCGCCGAGCTGACTGGCTTGCCGTTGATTTCAGTCCAAGACATCGTTGAGTTGCTTGTCGAGGAAGACCTGGTAGAGGGACAAATCATCACGCGCTCGGGCGAACGATTGTTGGCAGGCGTGGCCACCTCAAAACTGCTCAATGACGCTGGCGTCGGTGGATTGTTTGCAAGCGCAGCACCTCCCGATCAGCAAATTCACCCAAATCATGCAGTGGCTCAAACATACCCTCGCCATCTTCCAGCGCCCGTATTCAGCCATAAACAGCAGAAGCGCTTCATGCGTTTAAGGGGCAGCGAACTGCCGGATAATTTGCTGATGCGCGCTCAAATCAGCGAGGCGCAAGGCGAGCAACTGACTGCCATGCTCCGAAATCCCCACGTTCGCGTGTTCTTGTCTCAAACCCCAAACTGGAGAGCCCTGGAACTTGATGTGCCGTTGCATTGGGTGCTTGCAGGCCTGTGGAAAAACTTTCAACCAGTTGGAAAACCACCGTTCAGGCCTGCGCCCAGAGAGAAGGGGTGCGACGCGTTGCTTATGGTTCGTTATCTGGAAGCAGGGCAACCACTCTTCTGGGAGCCCGCAACCCGCACCGTATGGGCGCCACGGGATGGTCGCATCAAAGCCCAAGAGGCTGACGTGTGTGAGGAGGACTTCACTCAACACATGTCTCCTGACATCGCCCAGCGCGTGGCAAAGGCAGGCACTGGTACATGGTGTTGGGTACAGCTTTGAAATGGAAAAATTATGAGCACTCAGATCCCAAGGCATGCGTTCTACTTTACAAAGACCTTCATCTCCGCCGCCAGCCGACATGGCATTAAAGAGGGCTTGAAAAAAGCGTCGGCCGGTGCCAATCCGGTTTTGATGAGCATCGAAGCAGCATCCGCAGTATTGGGAGCTATCGACTCTTACTTAAAATTGCGCCAAGCCCGTGCGCACCGAGACGGTCTAAAAGCTTTGATTCCCCAAGAAGAAAAGCGTCTCGAGCTTGAGCGTGCAGCGCTGGCCCAAGACATTGACCTGGCTCGAAAAGAAATGGAACAAGCAGCAAAGGTTCGCCAGGTGGTGGGACGGATGACGCTTCAATGCGTGCAACTGACACGTCATTGTTTGGATGAGTTGTCGTTGATAAGGAGCAGCGATTTGCCAGATGCTCGGTCATTTGACTCGGCGTTTGAGCGTTTGATGGAAGCAGACCAAGGGCTGCGCCGCAGTGTGGAATATTTCAATACCAGTGTTAATTGAACGGAGTCTTAGCCATGTCCAATGAGCGATTCAAACTGCCGGCCAGCCTCGCCAAACCCAGCGCGGTCAGTAAGTCGAGCGATGCCCTTGACCTTGCCAAGGAAAAAACATTGCAGGAGCAAATCAAGCGTGAAACCGCGTTTAGTGGAGATCGCGCCCAAGTGCTGACTGAAGGCATTGGGCTGCTTCGCGACCTGGTTGGTGTGCTGCAATCAGCTGTCGAATTGAAAAAAACGTCTACTGAGTGGAAGCAACGCGTCAAGTTAGCTGAAAAAGAAGTGCAGAAAGCTCAGGCAGACCTCGAAAAAGTCAAAGCACAAACGGCGCCTGAGCTCCAGCGAT
>Ga0163161_10001820_pt1 | contig 15566 bp, 13 predicted proteins | sample S45metaG_FD_129847 | JGI IMG/M metagenome (GOLD analysis project Ga0163161, IMG submission 129847) | Switchgrass rhizosphere microbial communities from Kellogg Biological Station, Michigan, USA - S4-5 metaG | ecosystem: Host-associated > Plants > Roots > Rhizosphere > Soil | place: USA... | reverse complement strand
CCGAGAGCAGTGAGACGATAGAGCAGGATTTGCGCGAGATCGGACCAACTTTCTATTTCGCTCCGCCGCGCGTTTTCGAGGCCATGCTGACGCGGGTGATGATCCGTATGGAGGACGCTGCGGAAATCAAGCGGCGAATGTTCAACTACTTCCTTGGCATTGCGCGGCGGCATGGCGAGTCGATTTTGACCGGAAAGCCGGCGCCGCTGTCAGGCCGATTGGTTTATGCGCTCGGACGCTTGATGTTCTACGAGCCCCTAAAAAACGTTCTTGGCCTGTCTTGCGTGCGCGTTGCCTATACCGCAGGTGAGGCCATCGGTCCGGATCTTTTCGCGTTTTACCGCTCGATCGGACTAAACCTTAAGCAACTCTACGGGCAGACCGAAGCGTTTCTCTATGTCACTTGTCAGCCTGATGGAGAGATCTACTCCGATACGGTTGGTCCGACGGCGCCGAACGTCGACATCCGTATTGCGGAATCAGGCGAAGTGCAGTTCCGCTCACCCGGCATGTTTGTCGGATATTTCAAGGATCAGGCGAAGACCGCGGAGGCCATGACGCCTGACGGTTACGTAAGGACCGGCGATGCCGGTTTCTTCGACGAGAAGACGGGACATCTGAAGATCATCGATCGTGCGAAGGATGTCGGTCGGCTGGCCGACGGCACGATGTTTGCGCCGAAGTATCTTGAGAACAAATTGAAGTTCTTTCCCAACATCAAGGAAGCGGTCGCTTTCGGCGCTTCCAGGGAGTTTGTTTGCGCCATTATCAACATCGACCCTGCCGCTGTGGCGAACTGGGCCGAACGTAACAACGTCGCCTACGGTTCCTACCAGGAGCTGGCGGGGCATCCGCTGGTCTATAGCATGGTGGCGAAAGATGTTGCCGAGGTGAACCGCTCCCTCGCGAAGGAAAAGGTGATGGCGGGCGCGCAGATTCGCCGCTTTCTCATTTTGCATAAGGAACTCGACGCAGACGATGGCGAACTGACCCGCACGCAGAAAGTTCGCCGCGGGTTCGTCGCCGAGCGCTATGCTCCACTGGTCACGGCGCTCTATGACGGTTCGCATGAAGGCGAAATTTCCACCGAAGTCACTTTTGAGGATGGCCGCAAGGGCGTGATCGCGGCGCGGGTCAAGATCCGCGACTTGCAAACAGTTGGTTCGACGGAATCTTTGGGAAAGGCCGCATGAGGGCGCCGGGCACGAACGAAATCTTGCTTCAGGTCGAGGGCGTATCGCTGGTGTTTGGCGGCGTGAGAGCACTGACGGACGTTTCGTTCGACATCAGGAAGGGCGAAATTCGCGCCATCATCGGTCCGAACGGCGCCGGCAAAACCTCGATGCTCAACGTCATCAATGGCTTCTATCATCCGAATCATGGCGCCATCACCTTCAAGGGGCAGACCCGCGCCCGGATGCAGCCTTTCGAGGCGTCCCGAGGCGGCATCGCACGCACCTTTCAGAACGTCGCGCTGTTCAAGGGGATGAGCGCGCTCGACAATATTATGGCTGGCCGCGCGTTGAAGATGCGCCGAGGCCTTCTGTGGCAGATGCTGCGTTACGGCCCTGCGCTGGCAGAGGAGATCGAGCATCGGCACCGGGTCGAGGAGATCATCGATTTTCTAGAGATCGAGGCGATCCGCAGGGTGCCGGTTGCACGTTTGCCATATGGCCTGCAGAAGCGCGTTGAACTCGGCCGCGCCCTTGCAATGGAGCCCGATCTTCTTCTCCTCGATGAGCCGATGGCAGGCATGAACCTCGAAGAGAAGGAGGACATGTCGCGGTTCATCATCGACGTGAACGATCATTACGGCACGACTATCGCGTTGATCGAGCACGACATGGCTGTGGTCATGGATCTCTCCCATCGCGTGGCGGTGCTTGATCATGGCGTGAAGATCGCCGACGGCACGCCGGATGAAGTCAAGAAGAACGATGCCGTCATCGACGCTTATCTCGGCGTCGCGCGCTAAGGAGCATTGCGTGATCGCATTGGGTCAATTTCTCGAAGTGCTGATCGGCGGATTGATGTCCGGCGTGCTATATTCACTGGTCGCGCTCGGCTTCGTGCTGATCTTCAAAGCCTCCGGGGTCTTCAATTTTGCCCAGGGTGCAATGGTATTGCTCGCAGGGCTTGCGTTGGTTCGCTCGCTCGACCTCCTGGTGGCCAAGGGTTTCCCGCTTTGGGCTGCGATCGCCATCGGCATCGGCTTCTCAGTCGTGATCATGGCAATAACGGCCTGGCTGGTCGAGCGGTTCGTGATCGGACCTCTTGTCAACCAGGACGGCCTCACGCTGTTCATGTCCACTATAGGCGTGACATTCATCCTCGAGGGTGCGGCGCAGATGATCTTCGGTTCCGATGCTTACCCTTTGCGGCTGTTTCCGACGGACGCCTGGTTCCTGTTCGAAAACCTCTTTCCGGGTGGAATTCTGGTCAACAAGCTGGATGTCTGGGGCGGCTTTATCGCCGGCATTCTGGTCGCCGGCCTCGCGATTTTCTTCCAGCGCACCAAGACCGGTCGCGCACTCAGGGCGGTTGCCGACGACCACCTGGCCGCGCAGTCGGTCGGGATTCCAATCAGCTGGATCTGGTTCGTGGTTTGGTTTGTTGCCGGTCTCGTTGCGCTGGTTGCAGCGACCGTGTGGGGTACCAAGCTGGGCGTACAGTTCTCCATCACTTTTCTCGCGCTGAAAGCCTTGCCGGTTCTGATCATTGGGGGCTTTACCTCCGTTCCAGGAGCCATTGTCGGCGGGCTCATTGTGGGTGCGGGCGAGAAGATCGCCGAGGGGTTCCTGGGGCCGCATATAGGGGGCGGTATCGAATATTGGTTCGCCTATGTGCTGGCGTTGGCGGTGCTGCTCGTGCGGCCGCAGGGTCTGTTCGGCGAGCGGATTATCGAACGTATCTGAGACAAGGAGTTAGTTGTGCTTTATCGCGAGGCTGGCCAATTCAAGGTGACCTACTCGGAGGATATGGCGATCTTCCCGATCCGCCAGGACCGTGTGGCGCTCGCCATCTTGCTCGGTATCGCCTTCATCGGCGTGCCGCTGCTGGCCAACTTCCACATTTGGCCGTTCGGCAGCGACTATCTGCTACGGGCCATTCTGCTACCCTTCCTGATCCTCGCACTCGCCGCTATCGGCGTAAACATTCTTGTCGGCTATTGCGGCCAGATCTCGCTCGGCAGCGGCGCGTTCATGGCCATAGGCGCGTACTCTGCCTACAAGTTGGGGACCGGCGTTCATATTCCGCTTGCTTCGCTTGGCTTCGCGATTTCGATCCCGCCGTTGCCCGTACTGCTATCCATTTTGCTCGGCGGGCTCACGGCGGCGGTTGTCGGAATCCTCTTCGGTGTTCCCAGTCTGCGGATCAAGGGCCTCTATCTGGCGGTTGCAACGCTCGCAGCGCAGTTCTTCTTCGACTGGGTGTTCCTGCGGGTGTCGTGGTTCACCAATTACGCGCCGTCAGGGTCGGTCAATGCACCGACGCTGAACTTCTTCGGTCTGGTCGTGGGCACGCCGATCGAGCGCTATCTACTCTGCCTAATCTTCGTAACGGTGTTCGCGGTTCTGACGAAGAACCTCGTTCGCGGCAATCTCGGCAGACAATGGATGGCGATCCGTGACATGGACATTGCTGCCGAGCTGATCGGTATCCGGCCGCTCTACGCAAAGCTCACGGCTTTCGCGGTCTCTTCATTTGTCGTCGGCGTGGCGGGCGCACTCTGGGCGTTCGTCTATCTAGGTTCGTGGGAGCCGCTCGCGTTCTCGATCGACCGTTCGCTGCAGCTTCTGTTTATGGTGATCATCGGCGGCCTGGGATCGATCATGGGTTCGTTCGTAGGTGCGGCCTTTATCCTCATTCTACCGATCATGCTGAACCTGATTCCAACCCAGTTCGGCGTGCCGCTGTCGACAGAAACGATCACACACCTGGAATTCATCATCTTTGGATCGTTGATCTGCTATCTTCTCATCAAGGAGCCACATGGCTTTGCCCGGCTTATCTCGCTTGGCAAGGAGAAGCTCAGACTTTGGCCGTTTCCCTACTGAAGGGGCCGTCAGCGCAAAGGAAGCCGGAGATCGCAACGCGGAGCGGCGGTCTTTGGCAGAAGGAGCAAGGAAGCCCGCAAAACAGGACCCGGCATCGCAAAGCCGAGCTGAAGGAGGAGGACGTCGATATGGCACGCAACAAACTGATGCTGGCGGCAGCCGTACTATCCGGCGTGGCGCTTGCGACTCCGGCTGCAGCGCAGAATGAGCAGTTCATCCCGATTCTGTCCTACCGGACGGGCGCGTACGCCGTGAATGGCGTACCGTTCGCAAACGGCATGTCCGACTATTACAACCTGATCAATGAGCGCGACGGCGGCATCAACGGCGTCAAGCTTCTGGTCGAGGAATGCGAGACCGGCTACGCCACCGACAAGGGCGTTGAGTGTTACGAGCGCCTCAAGGGCAAGGGCCCAACCGGCGCAGCCTTCTTTAACCCGCTGTCGACCGGTATTACATTCGCTCTCACCGAAAAGACCGCGACTGACAAGATCCCGATTATCACGATGGGTTACGGCCGTGCCGATTCCAAGAACGGCGCGGTGTTCTCGTACAACTTTCCGCTGCTCGGCACGTACTGGTCCGCGGCCGATATCGCGATTCAGCACGTTGCCAACGAGCTCGGCGGCTTCGACAAGCTGAAAGGCAAGAAGATTTCGCTGGTCTTTCACGATAGCCCGTACGGCAAGGAGCCGATTCCGACGCTGCAGGTGCTGGCGCAGAAGCACGGGTTTGAGTTTACACCGATCCCGGTTACGCACCCCGGTGTAGAACAGAAGTCGCAATGGCTGGCGATCCGCCAGAACCGGCCGGACTATGTTTTGCTGTGGGGCTGGGGCGTCATGAACGGCACGGCAGTCAAGGAAGCGGCGGCCGTTGGCTATCCGCGCGATAAGATGCTCGGTGTTTGGTGGTCAGGCGCTGAGCCGGATGTGACGCCCGCAGGCGATCAAGCCGCTGGTTACAAGGCGCTGATGCTCCAGCATGGCGCAGGCAAATTCTCCGTGCATGCCGACATGGAGAAGCACGTCTATGCAAAGGGCAAAGGATTGTCGGAGCCTGGCAAGGTCGGCGAAGTTCTCTATAACCGCGGTTTGGTGAATGCCATGCTCGGGGTGGAAGCGATCCGCAAAGCGCAGGAAAAGTTCGGCAAGAAGCCGCTGACGGGCGATCAAGTTCGTTGGGGTCTTGAGAACCTCAACGTCTCCGATGCACGCCTCAAGGAACTCGGCTTCGAGGATATGTTGAAGCCGATCAAGATTTCCTGCTCCGACCACGAGGGCGCGCGCGAGTCGCGCGTACAGCAGTGGGACGGCAAGGGCTGGAAAATCATCTCCGACTGGTACACGGCCAACCAATCCATCACCGAACCGCTCGTCAACGATGTTTCCGCGAAGTATGCCGCGGAGAAGAAGATCCAACCCCGCGACTGCTCGAAAGAGAGCTGAACGCTTCTCAGAGATCCGGGAGGAGCGTTCCTCCCCCCGGATCTCTCGAAAGCAGCAACTGTTTGGAGAGGGCCGCGTGTCAATTCCTAGGGCCGCTACGGCGACAGAAGCGGCAGCGCTGTTTCTATCGGTCAACAATATCGAGGTTGTCTACAGTCACGTCATCCTCGTGTTGAAGGGTGTATCGCTGGGTGTGCCGCGGGGTGGAGTTGTCGCTCTCCTTGGCGCCAACGGCGCGGGCAAGACAACGACGCTGAAGGCGGTCTCCAATCTGCTGCATGCGGAGCGCGGCGAGGTCACCAAGGGCTCGATCTTGTTCGACGGCGTCGAAGTGCAATCCCTGTCGCCAAGCGAGCTGGTGCGGCGCGGCTGCATTCAAGTGATGGAGGGGCGGCGTTGCTTCGCGCACCTCACTGTCGAAGAGAATCTCTTGACCGGCGCCTTCACGCGCAAGGACGGCAAGTCCGCGATCGCGCAAGATCTCGAGCGAGTATATGCCTATTTCCCACGTCTCAGGGAGCGGCGTGGTTCGACCGCCGGCTATACGTCGGGCGGCGAACAGCAGATGTGCGCGATCGGCCGCGCGCTGATGTCGCGCCCGAAGATGATCCTGCTCGACGAGCCGTCGATGGGCCTCGCGCCGCAGATCGTCGAAGAGATCTTCGAGATCGTGAAGGGTCTCAACGTCAAGGAAGGTGTCTCGTTTCTTCTCGCCGAGCAGAACACCAATATGGCGCTCAAATATGCCAGCCACGGATACATCCTCGAAAATGGCCGCGTGGTGATGGACGGCGAGGCGCGGGCGCTCGCTGCAAATGAGGACGTCAAGGAATTCTATCTTGGCGTCGCCGGGGACAAGCGCAAATCATTCCGCGATGTGAAGCACTACAAGCGCCGCAAACGCTGGCTCGTTTAGGCAATGACCCTGAATGATCTGCCCTCGTTGAGCGGTCCAGAGCAAATGTAATGGAGGGGCCGACCCTTTTCTACGCTGGTCGATGGCTGGATTTGGCACGAAACGGACCAACGGGGCAGGTCTGGCAATGTCCGTTGATCGGGGTAAACCGGTTTGCAACGTTGGGTCGGTTGGTGACGGCTGGCAAGGGTCGTCGCGTGTTGGTGCGGTCACGGATTTGCAAGGGGTGTGGTTGACCTGGTGTTGATTTTCTTGGGAATGCAGGATTCGGTCCCGATTGATCGCGATGCTGCGGCGGAATTTGGCCCGGCGAAAACGGGTATGTCGGGGTGATTTATAGGCTTCAGACTGCGAAAGGGCTCGACCGCATCTGCTGCGTTTGGTGGGACGAACGAAAGTCAACAATGTCCCGGCCGCCGCAATGCGGACATTGGGCAAGTCAGGATGCGGAACAACGCTTTCATAACAATTCGAACGAGGATAAGGAAGGGACCGATCCATCCGGGAGGAACCAATGTCGAGAATCGTCAGGCAACTAGGTCTTTTTTTCGCAACCGCGCTTTTCGTCGGAGCGCTGGTTGTGACTGCGCAGGCGAAGGACAAGGTCAAGGTCGGTTTCATCGGACCGTTGACCGGCGGCGTTTCAGTCAATGGGATCGGCGGTCGAAACTCCGCCGAACTAGCCGTTAAGCTGCGCAATGCCGATGCGAAAGCGACATACGAATACGAGCTCGTTGTGCTTGATGACGAATGCAAGCCGAACGTGGCCGTGCAGGTCGCCACCAAGATGGCGGCGGACAAGGAAATCATCGCCGGGGCGACGCATTATTGCTCCGCCACAGCGATCGCTACCGTCGACATTTATCACAAATTCGGCTTCCCTATCATCGTGTGGGGCGCAGTGCTGCCGGACATCACCTACCGGAACAAGTATGCGGAGGTGCATCGCGTAAACGGTACCATGATCGACCAGAACGACGTCAATGCCGAACTCATCTCTAAACTCGGTTTCAAGACCGTCGCGGTGATCCACGACACTACCGATTACGGCAAAGGTCACAATGCGTATTTCAGCAAATCTCTCGCCAAGCTGGGTGGCAAGATCGTCGGCACGTTCGGTGTCACCTCAGACCAGCAGGACTTCACCGCCGAACTTACGCAAGTCAAGGCACTGAATCCGGAGGTGATCTATTTCGGCGGGCTTACACCGATCGGCGTGCGTATCCGCTCGCAGATGGACAAGCTCGGTATCAAGGCTGTGTTCGATGGCACCTCGGGTATAGTGTCGGATGCTTTCATCCAAGGGCTCGGACCGCTTGCCGAAGGCGCACTCGCGTTTCGTGAAGGCGCTTCGACCGAGAAGCTGCCGGGCGGGAAATTCTTCCTGGAGAAGTATGCCGCACAGAAGTACGACAATCCGCCAGAAGCTTACGGCGCTTTCTCTTATGCTGCTATGGACCTGATCCTCGACTCAATCGAAAAGGTCGGACCGGATCGCAGGAAGGTCATCGCGGAACTGGCCAACGTAAAAGACCGCGACTCGATCATCGGCAAGATCACGTTCGACGATCACGGCCAGAATACCGTGGCATTGATCACCAAATATGTGGTGCAGGACGCCAAGTTCGTGGAGTGGGAGGACAGCGAATACGCCTCGGGCAAGCGCAAGCTTTCCGGACAGAAATAGCCGACAGCGGGACGGGCGGCACCAGCTCCCGTCCCGCTTCCGCCTTCGCGGTCCGCACAGGATCAGAAAACATGGACGTGGGGCTCCTCTCGCAATACATCATGAACGGTCTCATGCTCGGCATGATGTATACGCTCGTCGCGGTCGGCTTCACGCTGTTCTTCGGTGTGCTCGATATCATCAAGTTCTCGCATGGAGATGTGCTGACGGTCGGCGCCTTCACTGGGCTGGCGACCTATATAGGACTGCGCTCGGTCGGGGTCAGTTCCACCCCGCTGTTGCTGCTTGCGGTACTGGTCGTCTCGATCCTCGCCATGGCGGCGCTCGGCATGCTAATCGCGCGCTACCTGGTGCTGCCGCTGCGCTCCGCGCCGGCGCTCAACACACTGCTGATCACGTTGATGCTCGGCACAGTGCTGCGCGAAATGGTTCGGCTCTTCTACCCGCAAGGCGCCAACCCGAAGCCGTTCCCGGCCTTGCTTCCAACTGATTCAATTAACCTCGGCCAGTTCAATCTCCGGCTCGACAACGCCATGATGCTGGCGACCGGCGTCGCGATCATCGTCGGGCTGCGGCTTTTGCTCAACCGCACCAAGCTCGGTCTCGCCATCCGCGCGGTGGCGCAGGATGAAGAGACCGCGCGAACGATGGGTATCAACTTCACCGCCGTCGTGCTGATCACCTTCGCGATTGGGTCGGCCCTGGCCGCCATCGGTGGCGTGATGAACGGCCTCTATTACAACGAAATTAACTTCGGCATGGGGCTGCTGCTCGGCGTGATCGGCTTTTCCGCCGCGATCATCGGCGGGCTCGGGAGCATCTACGGCGCTATCCTGGGCGGCTTCCTGTTCGCGGCGTTGCAGACCCTCGGCGCCGTCGCGCTGCCGTTTGCCAGCGCCTACAAGGACGTGTTTGCCTTCACCGTCGTGATCGCCCTGATGGCCTGGCGCCCGACCGGGCTGATTCAGGAAAAAATCAGTGAGCGGGTCTGAGCGCATGCCGGAAGTCATGCAGGAACCGCAGGCTCCCGTGTTGCCGGGCGTTGTCGCTGTGGCGTTCTCGACCGCCTATCTGATCGCGTTGCTGGCTGTCGAAATGCAGCCGCTCGTCATTGGCCTGCTGGCATTCGGCATCGTCGCCGTGCTCGCCGCCCATTACATGGACTGGCTCGATCCGGTAAGCCGAAGTTTTGCCGAGCGCGAGGGTGTGCTCAGCGCATACGCGATCCTCGCCGCCTGCGTGGTGGCGGCGTTCTTCCACGACAATCATTTCGTGCTGCTGTTGTTCGTCACCGTGTTGCTCTATGCTGTGGCGACGCTCGGGCTGAATATCGAATTTGGCTATGCCGGCGTGCTTAACTTCGCGGGTGCGTCGTTCTTCGGTATCGGCGCTTATACCTCGGCGGTGCTCAATACCTACACTGCCGTGCCTCACCTCCTGGTACTGCTGATTGGCGGGACGCTTGCCGCCCTGATTGGTTCGCTGCTGCTGCTCCCGGTGTTGCGCACGCGCGGCCATTATGCCGCGCTGGTCACCATCGCATTTGCGCTGCTGCTCAAGACATTCCTGGAAGTCAACGACGTGCTCGGCGGGCCACAAGGTATGCAGGTCAAGGGCATGAGCATCCTCGGCTGGTCGTTCAACGACAATTTCGAAATCGGTAAGATCGAGATGTCGTTCTACCTCAACTATTTTGTGACCAGCATGCTGCTGCTGTGCACCACCTTCGTCCTAGTGCGGCGGCTGGAACGGTCATGGATCGGGCTCAACCTCGATGCGATACGGCTCGATGAGACCGCAGCGAGTTGCTTCGGACTGGATATCGCGCGCTGGAAGATCACCGCCTTCGTGCTCGGTAATTTCGTTATCGGCCTCGCCGGCGCGCTCTTCGGAATGGTCGGTGGCTTCGTTGCTCCCAACAACTACACCTTCGCCGACTCGCTGATCATGGTCTCAATCCTGCTGCTCGGAGGCATAGGCAACCCATGGGGCGTGGTGGTAGCCACCTTCATCGTCCTGGTCTTGCCTGAGAAATTGCAGACCATCCAGGAATACCGATTCCTCCTCTATGCCTTGATCGTGATTGTGGTGCTGCTATTTCGTCCCGAGGGGCTGCTGCCGCGGCCGGTGCGGCGTTATTTTCCCCGGGGGCGGGCATGACCTATTTGCTGGAGGCTCGCGGATTGACCCGAAGATTTGGCGGCGTCGTGGCGCTGGACAATCTTGATCTTGCCGTCGTGCCTAACGAAATCATCGGCCTGATCGGACCCAATGGGTCGGGCAAGACAACATTTTTCAACGTAGTCACCGGAATATACGGCGCGCACGGCGGCTCCGTCACCTTCGAGGGCGCGGACATTACGCGCGCCCCGTCGCGCGCCATCTATAACGCCGGCGTTTCCCGCACCTTTCAGCGCTCGCGGTTATCGCTGCCGTTGTCGATCTTCGACAACATCATGATCGGCAACCACAAGCGGCTCAATCAAGGGCTCTGGTTCAATCTAGTCCGGCGCGGCCAATTCAAGCGCGAGTTCGAGGTCAATTATGTGGCAGCCCGCACGCTCATCGAAGTGTTCGAGCCGCAGCTTGCTGAGCGGATGCTCGAACCGGTCGCCGGGCTGCCGATGATCGACCGACGCCGCATCGAGATCTGCCGCGCGCTGATTAGTCAGCCAAAGCTGCTCTTGCTGGACGAACCGTCAGCCGGAATGACGCATGACGAGACCAAGGAATTAATGGACGACATTCTGCAGGTCCGCGATCTCAATCGGAACCTCACCATCGTTATCGTTGAGCACGAAATGGGATTGATCGAGCGTATCACCGACCGTTGCGTGGTACTCAATTTCGGCCGCAAGATCGCGGAAGGGCCGTACCGTCAGGTCGCTGTCGACCGACAGGTGCAGGAAGCCTATCTGGGGGTGGAGTAATGACCGGCCGATTGGAAATCGAGGGCGTCTACACCGCTTATGACAAGGCGGATGTGCTCGAAGGCATCTTACTCAAGGTAGAGCCTGGGCGCATCACCTGCTTGCTCGGTTCCAACGGCTCCGGCAAGACTACGCTGATCCGCTCGATCCTGGGGCTGACGCCGCCGCGTGCGGGCAATATTGCATTTGACGGTCAGGACATCACCGCGCTACCGACCCACAAAGTCATCGCCGCGGGCGTGGCCTGCATCCCGGAAGGCCGCATGGTCTTTCCCAAACTTACGGTCGAGGAGAATCTGCGGCTGGGCGCCTACCAGGAGCCCTCGGATGCAGTTACCCAGGAGCGTATGGCGGAAATCTTTCGCTTGTTCCCGCGCCTCTCCGAACGCCGGATGCAGCTCGCCGGCACCATGTCGGGCGGCGAGCAGGCGATGGTCTCGATTGGTCGGGGCCTGATGCGAGCGCCGAAATTGCTGCTGATCGACGAGCCTTCGCTTGGCTTGTCGCCGATCCTCGTTAAGGAGAACTTCAACATCATCCGCAAGATCAACGAGCGTGGCATTTCCATTTTTCTTGTGGAGCAGAACGTGCATCAAACGCTTGCCATCTCCGACTACGGATATGTCTTGTCCAAGGGCAGGGTGGTGATGGAAGGCAAGCCAAGCGAGCTCGGCAAGACCGAAGAAGTTCACCAAGCTTATTTTGGCTAAGTCACCAGCCCTCGATGTAACGCGAAGTGTGCCCACGAACATATGAAAAGTCTCGTGGGCAACGGCAAGATGATCGGCAACTGGAAAAGCTGGCTTTCGCGATGGCCAAAGTACAAGCAGCGGGGGCATTATCGCCCGGGATTTAACTACGATATGGGTCGCTCGCTGAGAGTGCTCCTCACTACTCGTCCGCGCCGACGAGGTGATCGAATAGAGCTTTCTTGCTGCGATGCATGAGTCCGTTTGTGGCACGAAACGGACCTCCGCGAATGTCCGTCCAATGTCCGCTTTCGAGGGGTGAAGCAGACATCCCGCCGCGAGGTCGCGACTTCCGGCTTTGACCCACAACAGAATCCAGAGACCGATTCTATCGCCGGGCGGATGGCTACCGCGCGGCAAAAAACCGATGGCCCGCTCGGATGTCTCGCGCCACAGGTGAGGTAGTTCACACCAAGATGAAGTGGGCAGGGATAAAATGCCCATGCCCACCGGGCGTGAAACAACACGCCATCGCGTGGATGAAAAAAACGGGAGTCTTACAATGAAATCCGTTTTAGAGCTGGCGGCAGTACCTTTGCTGGTCGCGCCAGCGCGTGCCGATGTCGTCACCGATTGGAACGTGACCACCAATGCCCTGGTGGCCAAAGACGTGGGCAACAATCCCAAACTGCGCACCCTAGCGATGGTGCATGTCGCGATGTCCGACGCGATCAACACGGTGCAAAATCGCTACACCCGCGTGATCGCGACGCTTCCGGTCGCACAGGGTGCGTCGGCCGAGTCTGCGGCCGCGACGGCCGCGCGGCAGATCCTCACCCAGATCTACCCGGAACAGAAAGCCAAGATCGAAGAGACCTACGCGGCATCGCTGAAGGCGATCCCGGACGGGCCCGCCAAGACCGAAGGCATCAAACTGGGTATGGAGGTGGCCGAGGCGGTCCAGGCCGACCGCGCTAACGACGGCACCAACGCCCCCGACACCTACCGGCCGCACACGACCCCTGGGGCCTAGGTGCCGACGACGCCGCCGCTGTGGGAGCAATATGCGCGCGCGAAGCCGTGGGCGCTGAAGAGCGCCGACCAGTTCCGGCCTGGCCCGCCGCCGGCACTGTCGAGCGCGGAGTGGGCCCGCGACTACAACGAGGTCAAGAGCCTCGGCGGCATCAAGAGCACGGCGCGTACTCCTGAGCAAACCGAGGCCGTGAAGTTCTGGGATAATGTCAATTTCGGCCCCGCGTGGCAGGCGGCGGCGCGCGAGCTCGCGATGAAGCAAGAGATGCCGCTCGCCGAATGTGCCCGCCTGTTTGCGCTGCTCAACATGAGCCTAGCGAATGCCTACATCGTTAATTGGGACGCCAAGTACACCTACAACTTCTGGCGGCCCGTCACCGCGATCCGCAATGGCGACCAGGACGGCAACGATGCAACCGAGCGCGATGCCGGCTGGACCTCGTTCAACCCGACGCCGATGCATCCCGAATACCCCTCGCAGGCGACCATCAACGCAACGATCGCGTCGGCGGTCCTGGAATCGGTGTTCGGCCCCGTGAAGGCCATTCCGTTCACGGCGACCGATGTCCGGGATCCGAAGCGAACGCGGCAGTTTGCCAGCCTGGCCGATATGGCTGAGGAGCAGAAGAATGTCCGCGTCTGGGGCGGCGTTCACTATAGATTCGCAATCCGCACCAGCGATGATGTGGGCCCAAGGGTCGCGGCCTACATGATCGAGAACACGCTCAAGCCGACGCGTTGACTCGGCTCAACGCGAAGCCCCGGATGCGAATCCGGGGCTTTCACCGATGTCCGAATGTCGCACCTTTGAGACATGCTCACTGGCCCAGACGACGTCCGTTTACGGGGGAAGACCGGAAGCCATCGACAGAGGGCCGGACCGACGCGATTGACCCCCGAAGCGGACATTTGCCCTAGCCCCGCATTCACCCGCTATGCTTTGATAGGAGGGGTAATGACTATTAGGGGGACACCTTGGCAGGTGACCGCGTAGAACGGCGATTGGCGGCGGTAATGGCTGCCGATGTCGCAGGCTATTCCCGCCTAATGGGTGCCGATGAAGTTGGTACCCTCGCAGCCCTAAAGGCGCTGCGCCGTGAGATTGTCGATCCCGCCATCACGGAATATCGAGGTCGCATCGTCAAGACGACCGGTGACGGCATGCTGGTCGAGTTCGCGAGCGCCGTGGATGCCGTATCCTGCGCAATGACCGTGCAGGGCAAAATAGCGGAGCGCGAGGGCGCCATCCTGTTCCGCATTGGCATCAACATCGGCGATATCATCATAGACGTTGATGATATTTTTGGAGACGGCGTCAACGTTGCAGCACGCGTCGAGACCGAGTGCGAATCGGGTGGCGTGTGCCTGTCCGGCAGCGCGTTCGAACAAGTCAGGGGTAAAACGAATTTCTCGTTCGACGATCTCGGCGAGCGATCTCTGAAAAACATTGACCGACCGGTGCGGCTTTATGCGGTTAGCCCCGCATCAGCGCAGACAGCAAGCGCGCTCACCAGCCAGGCCCGCCAACCGCTCGCCCTGCCAGAGAAGCCTTCCATCGCCGTCCTGCCATTTCAGAATATGAGCGGTGATTCCGAGCAGGACTATTTTGCCGACGGTATGGTGGAGGACATCATCACTGCGCTGTCGCGGTTCAAGTCCCTGTTCGTCATCGCCCGCAATTCGAGTTTTGCCTACAAAGGAAAATCACCAGACATACGTCAAGTCGGTCGTGAACTTGGCGTTCGCTATGTTCTCGAAGGGAGCGTGCGCAAGGCCGCGAACCGGCTGCGAATTACCGCCCAGTTGATCGATGCGGCGAGCGGAGCGTACACATGGGTCGACCGCTTCGACGGGGCGCTGCAGGACGTGTTTGAACTTCAAGATGACGTGACGGAGAAAGTCGTCGGAGCCATTGCACCGCGGATGGAGCGCGCCGAGATCGTGCGCGCCCGGCGACGGCCGCCTGGCAATACCGACGCCTACGATTGTTATCTCAGAGGCCTGGCTTGTCTTTCCCCCGTGACGGTAGACGGCATGGAGCGGGCACTGGTTTTTTTCACGGAGGCGAGCGCCCTCGATCCCGACTACGCGTCCGCCTACGGGATGGCGATGTTCTGTCACGCCAATCGCTTCGGCTTCGGCCTGACGGAGGACGTTGAGTACAGGAGAGGCCAAATCGTGCGCCTTTGGCAGTTGGTTGCGCGCGTTGGGAACGACGATGGCGTGGCTTTGGGGCAGGCTGCGTGGGCGGTGGCCTTTGCGCTGCGCGATCTTGTATCCGCAAGACAACTAATTGACCGCGCCCTTGAGCTGAACCCCAACCTTGCGACGGCATGGACAAGCAGCGGCTGGATCTGCGTTTGGGAGGGCAAACCTGAGCTGGGGTTGGAGCATCTCCGGCGTGCCGAACGACTTGATCCCGGCACTATCGGCTATGCGGCCTCAAGTCTGTCGGCCATGGCCCACGCGTGTTACTTTCTGGGCCGATATGAAGAGGCTCTAGCGTTGGCGGACCGTCTCGTGCAGCACAACCCGACTGCGCATCCTGGTTTGCGGATCGGCGCCGCCAGCGCGGCGTTGGCAGGGCGAAGCGAAACCGCGCATCTGCTGGCTATTCGCCTACAGAATCTCGATCCAACATTCCGGATTTCCCGTCTTCGGGAATATGTAGGGCCCTATCGGGACCCTTCATTCTTGGAGAAATATGCCAAAGGCCTGCGCTGCGCGGATGTCCCCGAATGAGCCTCGCGCCGCGCAATGTTTGTCCGCTACTGGCACGAAACGGACCAACCGGGCCTGTCTGATG
>Ga0163161_10001819_pt1 | contig 15567 bp, 16 predicted proteins | sample S45metaG_FD_129847 | JGI IMG/M metagenome (GOLD analysis project Ga0163161, IMG submission 129847) | Switchgrass rhizosphere microbial communities from Kellogg Biological Station, Michigan, USA - S4-5 metaG | ecosystem: Host-associated > Plants > Roots > Rhizosphere > Soil | place: USA... | reverse complement strand
CCTATAAAAAGTACAAAAGTCAACTGCCTTAAAATCCTCATAATCTATATTTATATTATTATTATCTATCAAAATATCAAAAGTAATAATTTAAATCAATAACAACAAATTTGTAGATGATCGCATCAGTTTTCAAGTAATCAGTACAAGTTTCATTATGATGGCACTTTTTCTTCTAAAATATCATTTCCTTTTGTATCAAAATATGTACAAGTCATTTCGTTTAAATCCATTCTCCAGTCATCTACTCCATTTTCTTCACAGTCTTTACAAAAAGTCATGTAATCTGTACCTCCTTGCTGGTGAAGTTTTAATTTTGTTTTAAACTGATCAAGATTTAAGTTTTTTGAAATGGGTAAATTTTCGTATTTACTTCCAGTCTCTGCAGAATGATTTTCGGCATCAAAATATTCTGTATTGCCATTTGCAATATACACTGTATAATGTGAAACACCCAGATTTTTAAGTGCCTGAATATACTGCGGGAAATCTGATCCGCTTTTTACTTTTTGATGTTCTGCTTTGATTTCTTCAATTGTGAATTTCATTTTATTTGTTTTTTTATTATTGATTTCTTTTTCTGAAAATTCTTTTGTGGCGCTGTTTATTTTAACGCAAAGTCCGCTAAGATTTTTTTTAATTATTGAGAATATTTTTTCGTTCGCAAAGGCGTTCCACTCAGCAAAGAACGCGAAGGTTTTTTAAATTTTTGATTTTTAAAACTTAAAACGAAAACCGACAAATTAATTTGCCGGTTATTTTCTTGACGCTATTTATTTTTTAAAAATAAAAATTAAGGATGCTGCTGCATTTTAGCAGGATCATCATAATTTACCATCCAGTTGATGCCAAATTTATCGGTAAACATTCCGAAATAAGCGCCCCAGAAAGTATCTGCAAGAGGCATAGTAACTTGTCCGCCTTGAGACAATCCGTTGAATAATTTGTCTGCTTCCTCTCTAGAATCTGCATTGATGGAAACTGAAAAATTGTTTCCGACTATCAGATTAGAAGACCATTCTCCACCTGTATCACTTCCCATCAACATGGTTTCTTTTGAGATTGGGAGAGAAACGTGCATGATTTTGTCTTTGTCTTCCTGAGACATTTCCTTTCCTTCTTGCGGTGGCATTTCACCAAATGTTCCGATATAAGGAAATTCTCCCCCGAAAACCGATTTGTAAAATTCGAATGCAGGTCTGCAATCGCCATTGAATGTTAAGTAAACGTTTACTGTTGCCATAATTTTAGTTTAAAATTTTTGTGTTTATTATTTTAGTTGATTGTTGATTGTTGATTGTTGATTGTTGATTGTTGATTGTTGAAGATAAATTATCAATTGCTCATTACTAATTACTAATTTATAATCATCTGTGTTGATCGATCAGGATCATATTTCCGTCGGGATCTTTTAGAAAAATATGTTCGGGACCGGAAGTCGTTTCGTCGGCTTGTTTTTCTAATGTTATGTGATTTTCTTTTAAATGCTTCTGAATCGCTCGTACATCGTCAAAAGATTCAAGATTCTGTGCGTTTTCGTCCCAGCCGGGATTGAAAGTCAGCATATTTCCGTCAAACATTGCCTGAAAAAGCCCGATCAGAGTAGTTCCGTTTTTCATAATCAGATAATTACTTTCCATACTTCCGCCCATCGTGGTGAAACCTAATTTTTCGTAAAAATCTTTAGACTTTTCGAGATCTTTTACACTTAGACTGATGGAAAATGCTCCTAATTTCATATCTGAATATTTAATTTTATAAAAGCTACATTTTTTAAACGCAAAAAACGCAGAGATTTATTTTAATAACACCTGAATATTTCTCGTTCGCAAAGGCGTTTCACTCAGCAAAGGCTGATCGACAATTTATTTTTTATTTAAAGCTAATTTATATCCTACGAAAACCAATCCCCAAACCAAAATTCCTAAAATCCAAAACCAAACAGGTGTCGGCAAAACTGTCATATTGTAAATGGTGAATGAAAGAAAAATAAGCCCACAAATAATTGCGGCTGTAGGTTTTCCGTTTTTTGCAATCTTAGTAGAAATGTATCCTGAAACTAAAGCTCCTAAAGCATAACCTACAATCACCATAAATTTACCTAAAAACGGCAGGTTTTCAATATAAGCTTTAAAAGCATTCATATCTTCGGCTTTCATTCCCATCGGATACGGATACAAAATATGATTCAATGTTTCTACTGCCCAAATAAAGACAGAACCCACCACAATTCCTGCGAGAACTCCTAAAATACGTCTTAGCATAATTACTGGTTTTTTAGTTTGGTTTTAAAATCCAGAGTGCCGTCATAACTTTTCCAGTTACCGATCAGTTCGATGCTTGGATTTTCAATATTTTCAGTTTTCTTGTTATAGCTGAACGTATAAATAAATTTCCCTGAAAAAATTCCGGAATGTTTTCCTTTATTTTCTTCGGCTAACTCGTAATCACCGTAAACAACGCTTTTTTTCTTTCCGTCTTTGTACTTGGTTATTGTCATTTTACCTTCATACTTAGACGTATTATTTTCAACAACAGAATAACCTGAAACAAAATATTCCTGATCATTTTTTTTGTTCTGTTCAGAAAGTTCAACTTTAAGTTTGATGGTTTCGTTTTCGTTGCCGATTGTTCCGATGTAAGGTTTTGCCTGATTTAGCCATACATTTGAAATATTTGGCATTTGAGCAAACGTAAAACTGGAAATCAGAATGAGGAGAAGTAAAATTTTTTTCATCTTGTTTTTATTTAAAAACTACCTTAGAAATATCATCATGGGAAAAATTACTGAACCAGACTTCAGAATCTTTTCCGCTTTCTAAATTTGTAAATATCCCCTTGAATGTTGTTGTAGAGTAGTTTCCTCTTTCACTCATATTTTTCCTTGTCTGAATTCGAAATTTGCCCTTGAAAAATCCGTCATCAATATCGGGCTGAGTTCCATTCAACTGAAAATCACCAAAAACCAACATTTCATCCGGAAGATTTTTTACATTAAATACATAATTGAAAGTCAGCTTTCCTGAACAGGTAAGAGTTTTTCCGTTCAATGTATAAAATCCTTTTACCGAATAATTTTCTGGTTGTTTCGGATCTTTAGAGATAGTTTCGAATTTCACATCAATTTTGCTATCATTTATTTTGCCATCAAAACCTAATTTTTCATTCAATAAAATTTTACTAAAATCCTGATTTTTCAGAGGAAAATTATTGGTTTGTGCATAAAAATTGATGAAAGAAAAAAACAGCAATAAAAGTATTTTCATCTAATCAGTTTAAACTCCAAACTGAGACAAGTGATGGTTCAAATGCTTTGCAAACATATTATTCCATTCGTCTGATTTTAATTTACCAAAAGAGAAAGATTCTTTCTCATGAAAAGCAGAAGCTCCCAACTGCTGTGTTTTCTGGATATAGCCAATCAAACGTTTCTTTTCATCATCGAAATTTTTTCTTCCTGTGATCACAAACTGAGGTGCAGTAGGAGAATCTCTTGGATAGGCTTTTTCTCCTACCACTTTGGGTTTTACGAACCTTTTTAAAATAAATTTTGCGATAGATCCCGGTTTTTTATGTTTTTCCGGCTCGTACACCATTTCGTAAGTAATACAACAGTGAGCCAACATCTGATCTACCGTCATTCTTCCCCATAAACCGTGTGTATCTTCTACTAAATTATTTATTCTATTGATGTAATTCTGAGCATCTTTCGCATCAAATACGTTTTCCATAGTTTATCAAATTGTATAGAAACAAATATAATATTATTTCGGATGATTTTGAAAATTGTTTTTAATCTTCAATTGTAAATTCTTGAATGATCATTGCTTCAAATTGTAACAAAAAACTCCCCACAAAATCTGTGAGGAGCTTAATATCTTTTTATTATTTTAATTTATTTCTGAACTGCTTTTTTCATCGCTGCATCCGGATGTAAAACTCTGTAACGAACTTCCATATCTTTCGGAACATAAAAAACCAAAGGCAATTTGCTGTTGTATCTCACAATTTCGGGTTGCAGAGAAACAAACTTTTTTGTCTTTTTCTGATCAGGACACCCCATCAAAGTTCCGCCCGTTTCACCGTCGGATTCTACTTCGTAATAATTATAACTCCAACCCTGCAATTCCTGAGTATTGACTTTTCCCATTAAAAAATGCTTGTTACAATCTAACATTTTTTCTAATCCCACAAAAAATTCAACTTTAAGATCAGCTTCATTTTTTGTAATCGGCAATTGAATATACACTTGATTAAATCCTTCTTTCGCTTTCGGAAACATATCGATCTGAAGCTTTTCAAATTTATCTGTTTTCTTCTTCTGAGCTGAAAGATTTCCAATAAAAAAAATCATCAAAATAGCAGATATAGTTTTTAAAAATTTCATAATTAATGTATTTAAAATTGAGCAATTCCTTAAAGTCAAAAACTATTCCATAATCAAACAATAGATCTTGCATATATAGTATCTGAAATTTTATTTTTTTCAAGCAATGATGAAAAATATTAAATTTGAAGAATATATTTTTATTGTAAAAATTAACTTGTAAATCAAAATTTATGATGAATAAAAAAAAATTCATTCTCTTTTTTATTTTTCTGCAATCATTAAACTTTTTAAATGCACAAAAAAGCTCTTGTAAATCTTCAGAGCAGGAGAAGTATGACCTTGAAAATCAAATAAAATGGAGAAACTATAAATTTGAGCCCATTTCAAAAGATTCTGCGTTAAAAGTTCCTTTTAATTATATAACAACTGATTTTCTGGATAATCCGGCTAAAATTTCAGACATTATAGATTCTGCTGAAATAAAAATGGCACCATTCCAATATCTGATGAACGTCGATTATTCTGAAAAAGAAGATAAAAAAAGCAAGAAAAAAGATAGGAAAACTTCATATATGGATGGCTTTGAAAAGTATATGAGCATCGAAGATTCCATTAGAACTATCGAAGCAAAAAAATTAATTGGTCCGTTAAGTAAACCGAAAGTTATAAAAAGCGAGAAGAGGAACAATAAATGGGCGATTTTATATTACGATTTCAAATATGATGAATTGCTTACGTTCGGAGCCGGATACTGGCTTGCTTATTCTGAAGATTCAGGGAAAAACTGGAAATACAATTACACAGGACTTTCGGAAAGAAACAACTATGTATTCAAATCAAATTCAAAACTTCCGCTTTGGAAAGATGATCAGCACATTCAAATCGAGGCCGATATTGTGAGAATGACCGATGAAATGGGGCATCCGTTACCACCGAAATATGAAACCGTGAAAGATAACGCCTTGGTAATTATGGATATTCATGAAATACTGAAAGACAGCGATGGTGATGGAATCAATGACATTACTGAGAAAAAATTATTTTTAAATCCTAATTCAGCAGATACCGATAATGACGGAATTCCGGATAATAAAGATACCAATCCACGATTCAAAAAAGGCAGTAACGAGTTTACAATTCTTTATGAAGGATTGATGTATGGAGATTACGAAGTCCGTGGAAAAGGTTTATTTGAAGAATTTGATATTGATACCAATAATCCAAAATTATATTCCGGAAAAAATCCTGATTTTGAAGCAATGAAAGAGATTTTCAGCACCGTAAAAATGATCGTGACCGATGACAAAAATCTTCAGCAAATCGCCCCACCGAACGAGACAATAATTATTCTTACGACAGATGAATACGAAAAATATAAGAAACAAAATAAATCAAAAATAATACAACAAAATTTTTCTCCACTTTTTAAATGTGACACAAAAAAAGACACGTATATTCTTAGAGAAAGTGCATCGTACAGTGGCAGAACATATGAAATTACGCGGACCAAAAAAGGTTGGAGTGTAAAAGTAGTATCAAGCTGGATATCTTAGAAAAAATAAAAAACGTCACAGATAAAATGTGACGTTTTTTTATGGTTAAATTATTCTGAAATTATAACATCCGTTCCTTTGGTATGCGCATTCATCTGCGGCGCATAATAATTCTGAATGGTTGTAATGCCGTTTGAGAATTTTCCGGATGCATTGGCAACATAATCATATTCGAATACATATTTTCCTTTAGACATTTGTTCGATGTAGAAGTTGGTGGACGCATCTTTTGTTGATTGATAGTAGCCTAAACTGCTTTTCCACTGATAACCTGAAATCACATTCAAAGGCTCAAATCCTGCAGCTCTCATATCTTTAATATGGATAAATTCCATTGCTCTGTCGGTATTTAAAATCATTCTTACAGTTACTTTATCACCTACTTTCAAAGGAGTTTCCGGAGAGATTTTTTGCAATTCTTCTCCGTTTACCGTTTTGATTTTTTTATACAATTCTTTCGTTATTGATATATAATTCTCAGAAGATTTTATTTTGTCAAGATCCTCATAATATTGCCAGAATAATCCTCCCTGAACAATTCCCGCACCGGGTTTTGTTACTGTCACGGTTGCTAAACTTTTATCTAAAACATCCGTTTTTACAGTAGACTTCACGTAACCTGTTGCCTGAGTTTCAGGTTTTAATTCTTTTCCACCCCAAATAATGGTTGCTTTATCACTTTCCGGAGCAGTCCAGGATTTTCCAGAATTTAAAATCGTGAAAATCACTTCTGAAGTTCCTCTTGAGCTTCCCCAAGAATTGACTTCTTTTTGCGTGATCAACCAGATTTTCATGTCTTCGATAAATTTCTGATCGTTTGGTTTTAATTTATTGAAAACTTCCAAAGCTCCTGCATGATTTACCACTTTTGAGCTGAACCAACCCCAATCATCAAGATTTTGTTTCCAGTAAACACCCTGAGTTTTTGAGTCTACAGAAGTTTCTTTTAAATAGTTTAATAATTTATCTGAAATATCTTTTAAGCCATAATCGCTCATCAACAAAGCAGTACGATGTAATCCGAAGAAAGTAAAATCTGTAATTTTCGCAGTTTTTGCTTTTTGCTTTACCAAATTTTTCAAGGTCGCTCCTTTTCCTTTCAGTGGATATTCTTTTTCCCAATAGTTTCGTGTGTCGAGGTAATCTAAAGTCCAGTTCGTCCAAACGTTTTCTTTCCTTACACTGATTGAAGTCGAAGTGTCGTAATATTTATTGATTTCGTTGTCAACATATTGAACTAATTTCGCAACCAATTCTTTTTGTTCGGAACTGTGATAGTCTTTCACATTATCTTTCAGCCAAACATTGATTTTACCTAAATTTTTAAGGATATAAAGCGATGTCGAATACGAACTCGGATAACCAGAATACCAAGAAAAGCCACCATCAGGATTTTGCAGTTTTTTAAAGTCGTCCCAATCCTGATTAATTGAATTTTTCATTGTATTGGCATCAAAAAGTAAAGCTAGTTTCTGCATTTGCTCCTGCTCGTTTTTACTTTCCAAAACCCAAGGAGTTTCTTCCAACAACAATTGTTTTAATTCCTGATTTTTTTCAAGATTTGAATTTAATAATCCTTTGCTTTGATATTCTTCGAAAACAGTTTTCAATTTCGGATTGGCTTTAAAAATTTCTGAAGCCAAAACATCGGCAAACCATTTGTTGAAAATCACATCAGCAGAATTATTCTGATCATTTTTCAGACTTGGAAGCGCAAACAAGATTTCCCAAATCGGATTTGTAGTTAACTCCAACGTATTTGAAACATTTGAAATCGTTGTCGAGGTTGAATTTTTAAGATTTTCAATTTCAAAAGTTTTTGTTTCACTTTCTTTTACAAAAACAGGAATTGCGTCTGTCACCAACATTCTGTTTGGTAAAATTGCGATTGCTTTTTGCTCACCGTCAGAATACTTACCTTGTCCACTGAGCGGGGCCGAAGTGGCAACCACTTTTAAAATAATTGATGAAACATTGTTCGGAACTTTCACTTTCCATGTTAAAGCTGAGTTTCCGTTTTCGTTTAAATCGAAATTCTGAACGCTTGAATTTAAACCAAATTTAGACGAAATATCTTCATTCGTGAAAGCATCTAAAATTTGTAAACTTGCAGAACCATTTAATTTTTTGCTCGTCAAGTTGGATAATTTAGATTGTAGATTCAATTCATCTCCTTCTCTCAAAAATCGTGGATAATTTGGTGTAACTGAAAATTCTTTTTGCGTCACCACTTCTTTTTCTAATGTGGCTGCTCTTGCGTCTTTTGTGTGGGCTAAGAACATCAATTTCCATTTTGTCAAAGCTTCCGGAGAAGTGAATTCAAAACTTACGTTTCCTTCGGAATCGGTTTTTAAGTCTGGGTAGAAGAAAGCGGTTTCGTTGAGATTTTGACGGACTGGAATTTTTTCTAATTCTTCTTTCTTTTTTTGAGCTGAATAGCCCAATACAACAACCTCTTCTACTTCTTTATTTTTACTGATTGTATCACTAACTTTGGCCATTCCTCTGATTACAACACCTGAAGCGCGCCCCTGAAGTGCGCTTAATGCAGCAGGAGCTGGCCTATCACCTGCTATGAAACTAGTATCAATTTGTTGATCAAACCAATTGAACTGAGGTGCTCCAATATAATAATTGTTTAAATACGGAATGTTCTTAGTATAAAATTGTTGTTGCAGATCGGTTCTTATATCATAAGAATTAAATGAAAAATAAGGATTCATAAATTTTTGCCAGTTCCATGAGTTTTTTGCGAACTGGTCCAAAGACATATCATACATATTTGCTAAAACCTCTGCATTGATCTTTTCTCCTTCATTTCCTGAAATTTTAACCGACCATTTTTCTTTTGAATTGGGCTCAATTTTATCTCTGAAAGTTGTGGTTTCTATTTTTAGATCCCTATTATTTTCAACGATGTCAAAATCGACTGTCTTCGTCTGAACATCGTTAAAAGCTACAATTTGAAACGAAAAATTCATTTTTGATATTTTTTCATTACTAGATGCAGTAAATGGAAATCTTAAAACTCCGTTTGTCATTTTCTGAATTGATGTTTGAACAGGATCAATACCATTTTGAGCAAACACATTCACCACAGCATTCGGAATTGAAGAATAGACAAAAATTTCCGCGGTTTCTCCCCTTTTTATTTCAGTTTTAGGCTGCACAGCTTCCAGAAAAACATTCTGTTCTTTCGATAACGATTTCTTATTGAAAACAGAAAATTCCATTTTAGCCATGATTGTGTCTTTACCCTCAATATTGAATAATTCAAGCTTATAATTTCCTTCTTCAAGTTTCCCTAAATTAAGTAAATCATCACTTCTTTTTGTGCCGTTAAGAATTACAGAAGAAACATTAGGATTTGTAAAATCATCATTTTTATCAAACCGATCATGAGGAAATTTGCTGATAAATTCTGTTTTTGACATTTGAGGTAAATCCTGTATTTCCAATTTAAACTGATCTCTGAAAATTCGTTCCGGAGATTTTAGTTTTGAAAGTTTTACCTGATATGTTTTTTTGAGATTCTGGTCGTTATAATTTTTGGTTTCAACCTTAATTTTTACAGGCTCGTCATCGAAAAGACTTTTGATCTCATCTGCTTTTATGTAATGAGTCACAGAGGCCACTTTCACATCGGTTTTAGCAGATTGTGTTTCACCATTGATATCTGTAACCGACGCATTCACCCCATAATTATCGATTTGAATACCTTCAATTTTTTCATCTCTTTTAAGATCAACTTTAATAATAAACTCACCTTTAGCATCCGTTTTCACATCTCCCAAAATAGAATTTTGTGTAGTATAATCACGGGGAAACCAAGAAAAATATCTCCATCTAATATTCTGTTTTTTTATTTCGTACCGAACAATCGTATTGCTCAATGGAACACCTGAAAACATAATTGCTTTTCCTTTAAGCTGAAGTGTTTCCCCATATTTGTATTCATCTTTTATTGGTTCAAAAGTCACTTCAAACTTAGGTCTCTTGTATTCTTCAACCTGAAAATCTGTTCTGCTGTCAATCATATAATCTGACTTGTCATCGTCATTATTCACCTCAATCCAAAATGTACCGTTAAGCTTATTTTTTGGAAGCACGAAACTTCCGTGTACAGAACCAAATTCATTCGTTACTAAATTTTGTGTCTGCACTTCATCATCATTGACGTCTTTCAAAATAATATTTAATGGAAGTTTTTCAAGAGTTTTTGTTTTTTGTGTCTCACCATTGATACCAGTTGTAATCACCTTAAAATAAACTGTTTGTCCTGGTCGGTAAATTTTTCTGTCTAAAAATATCTGCGCTGTTTCTTCATCTGAAAACTTAGTGCTTTGACTTCTGTAATTGTCTCCGTAAACCTGCATCATTTGATAACTGTTACTTTTCGGCTGATAGATTACAAAATTCCTGTAGTATTCTTTATTGTCTGTCACCGGCAAATTAAAAGTTCCATTTTTATCGGTATTCAACTTTGTTTCGGATAATTTTTTATCATTTGAAAATTCATAAATCAAAAGCTTTTCATTGTTAAGCTTTTGTCCGTTTTCACTATTTACCAACTTTAATCGGTCATAGAGATTGCCTTTTTCAGATTTGGTTTGATAGATTATTCTGTTCTCCGAGACTAAAAAGTAAAAATCTTGATTATTTAATTTTTCGTTATTGTTTGCAACAAAGTATTCAGCGATATAAATTCCCGGCGGTAAGGGTTTAATTTCTAGAGAGGTTCGGTGTCTTAGATAATCTTTGGGATCGGTTAATTCAAAATCATCTTTTCTTACCAAAGACTTTTTAATTTTATCAAATGAATTTGTATTTAAATTAAAAAAAAGATTGTCTAAACTTTCAATTTTATAAATGTTTATGCTGAAACTACCGAGATTTTTGAACTCTGCCGACATATGAATTGGCAAGCTGGGTTGCGTCTGTTTTTCGTAACTGATATTGAGAAAAGGATTTTTTATCTGATTTTCAATATTTTTCAGATTGTTTAAATAAACAGATTTTGGATATTGGCTTTTTGCCTGATCTCCGATTGCCAAAGCTTCTTTTTGCTTATTTTTTACAATCAATTCGTTCATGATTTCTTCCATCACGAGAACTTTGTAATCACCATCAATATTAGATTTAACTAAATTCTGAAGTTGCTCTAATTTATCTTTACATTGGTTAAACTGACAATTTTCTGAAAGTTTTTGATGCATAAAATACAGCTTGGAATTTCCATTATTTTGTGCAATTAATTCGTCAAAAATTGAGTTGATTACCAATCTGTTTTCAGCCAATTCATTTTTAGTAAACAATTCGTTATTTGATAAAAAACTTACTTTTTTCAGTGAATACCAATCCAACAAAGTTGGGAAATAGGAAATATCATTCGTGTTAGAAAATGCTTCTTTATATTTCACAAAAGAAACTTTTTTCATCTCCTGTTTCTGAAGGTCAAGATCTTTATGATTCTTATTTAAGTAATTTTTAAAATCAAGCTTGCTCCATGTTTCAATTTGGGAAACATCTTGAGAATTTATATTGGTTCTACTGTTGATTTCCCAAGAATGTTCATTGTAATAATCAAACATAAAACCCGACAACAAAACTTTATACACCAAAAGATCATCACCTTTCAGATTCTTTTCAGCATTCTGAAGCTTTACGAAAAACTTCGATGCAGAATCATTTTTATCATCATCTGAAGTTTGATTAATGATACTGAATTCGGATTTGAGAGAACGAATGAGCTGCAATGCATTATTTTCTTTCATGGCCTGTTTTTGTATGTCTAAAACAATGGGAAGATTAGATTTATAAGTTCCTTTTTTGCTGTTTTCCTCTATTTTTTTCCATTGCTGATCGTAGTAGTTTTGTGAAAAAGCTACAGAAAAACTCATCAACAGAAGGAAGAGGAACAAAATCTTGGAAAATCTTTGCATAAATGTTATTTTTGATAAATGAATTGCTTAAAAGTACTGAAAAAATCTGTCATTGACAGCCAATTATACGTCTCTTTGATGGGAACTTTTTTCGCAGTATTTTTCATGCGTGAGCAAAACACATTCCGTTTTCCGTCTGTGCTTTTGATATTTATAACGTTTTTCAGCGGATATTTATATACAAAATATCAAAACACAAAACATTTTTACAAAATTTTCATCCTAAATGTAATTGCCGGAATCGTTTCCGCAATTTTAATTATTTTAAACCATAATGAAATAAGATTGATAAAATGGTTTGTCATTGTTATTTTAGGTTTGCTTTACAATAGTTTTTTCCTTGAAAATTACATCCGAAAAATTCCTTTCCTTAAAGTATTTTATGTTGGATTGGTTTGGGCTTTAGTCAATTGTTGGCTCACTTTGCCTGAATTTAATTTTCCGATTTTTCTGATCAGTTTCTTTTTTATTACCGCTTTGGTTTTGCCTTTTGATATTCGTGATATGAAAAGTGACACTATTAAAACTTTTCCAAAATTAATAGGCGTTCAGAATACGAAATATCTTGCTTTTTTTTTAGTATTTATCAGTTGCTTAATTTCAACATTTTACTTAAAAACTAATTTTTCGTTTGCTTTTTTCTTCACTTCGATCATCACGTTCTTTTTGATTTATTATTCTAAGAATTCTAATAAAGATTCTTATTTTTCTTTTTGGGTAGAATCTTGTTCGGGATTACCAGTTTTGTTTCTTTGGCTTATCAATTATTTTATGGAATGAAATTTTTATCTTTACTGAAAATTTGGAGTCATGGAAAATTTGCAATTATTAAGAAATCGACTGATAGAAAAAATTCTTTTATCTAAAAATGAAGTTTTTTTAGAGGCTATTGATAAAATTTTTTCTTCAACTCAAATTGAAGAAAAAGAAATTGAACTTTCAGATGCCCAACTAAAAATGCTTAGAGTTGCAGAAGAAGACATTAAATACGGCCGTGTAATTTCCGAAGAGGAATTAGATAAATTAGATGAAGAATGGATGAAATAAAAATCGCTTGGACAAAAATTGCACAAAACCAAAGGGATTTAATTTTTGAATATTACAATACCAGAAACAAGAGTTTTAATTATAGTAAGAAGCTGAAGTTAGAAATTAAACAACATACAAATCTTCTTAAACAACAGCCTGAAATCGGAAAAAGAATAAAAAACACTGATTTTAGAAACATTTTTTTTGGCAATTACAGTTTAGTTTATAAGAAAAAATCTAACGTCATTTACATTTCTGCATTATGGGATAATCGACATAATCCTGAAAAATTAAAGACAATTTTAGGATTATGATCATCAAAAAACTTTCCCTTTACAATTTTAAAAATCATTCTGAAAAAAAGTTTGAGTTTTCACCACAAATCAACTGTTTTGTAGGAAACAATGGTGCCGGAAAAACTAATATTCTTGATGCTTTGCATTATTTATCGGTCGGAAAAAGCTTTTTGGGAAATACAGATATTAATAACATCAAAACAGACGAAGAATTCTTCACAATTGATGCCGAAATTCAAAATGATGACAGCGAAGACAGCATAAAAATTTCTCAGCCAAAAGAAGCAAAAAAGATCATTAAAAAGAATGATAAAAGCTACGATAGAATGGCAGATCACATCGGTTATTTACCAAGCGTAATGATTTCACCTTACGATTCAAACCTGATTTCTGATTCGGGGGAAAGTCGCAGAAAGTTCTTAGATTCGATGATTTCGCAGACAGATTCGGCGTACCTTTTTGATTTAATTCAGTATCAGAAAACCATTCAGCAAAGAAATGCTTTGTTAAAATATTTTGCCAAAAACAGAGTTTGGGATAAGGATTCATTGGAAATTTATGATGATCCGATCACTAAATCCGGAACAAAAATTTTTGAAAAAAGAAAAGAATTTGTCGCAAAACTTAATCCTATTGTTCAGAATTTCTACGAGATCATTTCGGGTGGAAAAGAGACAGTTTCTGTAATTTACGAATCTCATCTACTGCACATTTTCGATCAAAATGAGCCTCAAAAAGCGTTTTATGAACTATTAAATCAAAATATTGAAAGAGACAGAATGCTGACTTACACTTCAAAAGGAATTCATAAAGATGATTTACTTTTTGAAATGGATTCTGTTCTCATTAAAAAAATAGGTTCACAGGGACAGCAAAAATCGTTTTTGATTTCACTAAAATTGGCTCAAATGAGTTTAGTGAAAGAGCTTACCGGAAAAACCCCGATTCTTTTGCTGGACGATATTTTTGATAAACTGGATGATACTCGTGTTGCACAGTTAATTAAATTAGTAAATCAGGAAAATTTCGGACAGATTTTTATTACAGATACTCATAGAGAACGTACTGAAAATGTGGTAAAGAAAATTAATGAAGAGAGTATAATTTTTGAGATTTAATTAATATATTTGTTTTACTAAATCAATATATAATGAAAAAAATACTTTCATCAAAGAAATTATCAAGACAAAGTCTAATGAAAATTCAGGGATCCGGTACAGGTCAAATATGTTGCGTAAAATATTGCGGAACAGATGATTGCGCTGTATGGACAGAACCAAAAGTACAATGCCCATTACTCCCTGATTGTATGTAAAACTACAGCTGCAGAAATGCAGCTTTTTTTATGAAGAAAAAAAAACGAGAATTTCAATCTTCGGAACTTGTAAAATCTTTTGCAAGAATTTATGGTTTTGAAGATAAATTAACTGCTTTTGAGATTAAAGATTTCCTTGAAGAATATCTTGATGAAAGCCTGTTTAATGAAATTGAAAGCGTAAATATTGAAGACAAAATCATTATCATTAAAATAGATTCTCCGTTGTTGAAAAACGATTTTAAAATGCGTAAAAGCGTTTATTTGAAGAAATTTCAGGACAAATTTGGAGAAGATAAATTTATTGATCTTCAGATTTTGTAGGAATTGTATTCTGCATTATATTAGAAGTTTTGTGATCGAAAGTCGAACGTAACGGAATGAAAAACTTCAATGGATTCTTTAAAAAATATCTGAAAATTTCTCTATAAATTTCACTTACCTCACCAAAATTTAATTTTCTTGATCTGAATGCCAAGAACATAGACAAACTGAAACTCACCAAGAAGTTGAAGAAACCAATAATGAACACCGTAAGTAAGGCAATCCAAAAAGTATAAGAATCTACGTTAAAATCTTTTCCGTACAATCCTAATGCAAAATTTCCTGCAGCAAAAGTAATGTGACGGATGTCAAGATCTAATCCGAAGAACAACCCAATCGGTGCTGTCGCGCCAAGGAAAACACCGAACCAAAAATTGGAAACAATTCCCGCCCAGTTTTTAGCATAATATTTTGAAAGACTTTTGGCAAATTTGGCTCCAAATACCCTTTTAATCGATTGATTTTTAGCAATTCTATCCGGAATCTGAAAGAAAACAGAATTGTTACCGATATTCCCGGAAATAATCCCCGAAATAAAAAGATAAAAACCGGCAATACTTGCATGAAGAATCGCTTTTGAATTAAAAGGATCTAAATCTTTCAATAATTTTTCTGATTTTTCAACTGCTAAATTTTGCGAGAAAAATACATCTAAACCATAAATAATCGCCATTGCAACCGGAAAAGCCAGTAAAACATTTCCGACAAAAGCGATGAACTGACTTCTGAACAATTTGGAAACCAAATCTGCAAATTCGGTATTATTTCTTTGGGAATT
>Ga0163161_10001816_pt1 | contig 15586 bp, 23 predicted proteins | sample S45metaG_FD_129847 | JGI IMG/M metagenome (GOLD analysis project Ga0163161, IMG submission 129847) | Switchgrass rhizosphere microbial communities from Kellogg Biological Station, Michigan, USA - S4-5 metaG | ecosystem: Host-associated > Plants > Roots > Rhizosphere > Soil | place: USA... | reverse complement strand
GCTTGAGGTCATCAAAGTTCTTCTCCGCCTTTTTCGCTTTGTCCTGGCTGGCCTTGAGGCGCTTAGCCAGGTCGGCCTGGTACTCGGCATTGCGCTTTGCTTCAGCGCGCAGGGTGGTGATGGTGGCCTGGCTCTCGGTATTGGCCTTGATGGCCTCATCCTTAGCCTGGGCCTCGACGCGCTTCTCTTCTCGAAGATCCTCAACCCGCAACTGCTGAATACCAACAAGCAGAAGGCCGACCAGCGCGATGATGATTGCAGCAGCGAGCGCCTTCATGCTGAGTCCGCCTTTCTACCCAGGAACCTGATGATCAAGTCCCTGATCGCCGTCACGCCGATGAAGCCAATGGCACCACCGGCGGCGACTGACAGGCTGGGCGGCCAGGTCATCCACTCAATGATGCTGCTGGCCGACAGACTCAAAGCACCACAGATCAGCGCCTCGAAGAATATCCGCCACTTATTCGGTTCTTTGGCCTCGTACAGCACGCGCAAGAGAGTGATCGTGAACGCCATGATTGCGCCCTGCCACAGTGGATTGGAGAGGACCAGCCAGACCTGGGCCCAAAAGTCGGGGTTTTTCTCAGGCATGTTCAGGGACATCCGGCAGTCCTCCCTTTCTGGGAGCGAATAGATCCGGCTCCATCAGCACTCCCGGCCATAGCAACGGGTGTGGCGGAGCCGAAAACGAAAAAGCCCCGGCGAATGCCGAGGCTCTAAATACAGAAATTCGACCCTAGGGTCGGGTTAGCTCATCTACCGCGGAGACATTTCAATCCTGAAGTCTGGCTGCAGTTCCTCAAACGAGCAGGGATAACCCATGAAGCGATACTGGGTATCAGTAGTGCTCAAAAGCTCTACCCCAAGGATAGCTCGGCGATCGGATTTGAGACGCTCATAGAAAGCATGACTGATATAGAGCCGCGAAACATACTCACTTGGATTGAGTGCTTCTTTCTGATGAATTGCCGCCATCAGCACATCTAAACTCATTTGGGCCACCCTCAAAAACTCAGTCTCGATCTTTGCTAAAGCTGCTTAGAACGTAAATGCTCAATCAAATCATGCCCTTTCCATGTCAGCCCTGAAATTTGCATCAGTGCACCTGCCGTACCTTCAATAAATCCATTATCCAACAGGAGCTTAAAATGAGATCGCAGAAGACTCATGCGCTCTTTGCTAGCAGCATCAGGATTAATAAGGTCCTCTTTAAAGTAGTTCGAGAAAGACGTATTTGGAGGTGAGCTTTCTGCCGCCAACAATATCTCTTGGACAAGACCCCAATCGCGACGCATGTGCAGCTCCTTTGCCATTGATAGATAGTGCCAATATAGCTTCATCTACCGCACCATGAAAGCCTCGTGAACATTAAGCCTCGGGATGCAAAAAGCCCGACTCAATGGCCGGGCTTTCTATTTGGTGTCGCGCTTGCAAAGCTGAACACGGTGCCATGAAAACAGGTGTTTATCCGCGTGGAAAGATATTTCTACGCAGCTTCGCGAAACACCTCGATAGCGCAGTCGACCCAGGCCACGCCGGCCTTGATCAGCTCGCGCGCCTTGGCCTCACCCATGTCGTTTTCCCGGGCAATCCGCAATGCTGGCCACTTCGCGCCGAAGTACAGCCAGATGAAGTTGCCCATCTGAGCGTCCCGGGTGGCGAGCTTAGCCACCGCACGATCCACCACCAGAGCAACGTCATCCGTGACGCAGTAATTCTTGATGCCGCCCTCCGTGACGTTGTTGTCGCGGATTAATGCATAGAGAGGAGACACGTACCGAGGCACGCCCATCCCATCCATCCGCCACCAACCCCATTGCTCCAGCAGGTATTCAGTATCGCCCAAGGGCTTATCGACATACGTACGCTTCTTCATGCTGCTTTCCTCGGGGTTGGTTCATCCATGCCAAACAACTCGCGAAGCAACTTGTCGGCCTTCTTGTTCTTGGCGTTGCCCTCGGTGATCCAGAGGCGTGCGTACGACACGAACCCGTGCGGGGATCTTGACCCATGCCAGTCGGCAACAATGTCCATGAAAGCCGCTGAGCCGATCCGGCCGTCAGTCTTTTCCAACAGCAGGCGATTGCCTTGCTTGAGAAACTTGCGCTCGTCCTGGGTCATGCTCTTGCGCGGCAATGCCGCTGTGACGTTACTCATTGCCGTCTCCTGGCTGATGGTTTGGTGTGGTCGCGGTGTCGCCTTGAACTAAAAACCTCCTCCTCGGAAGTGGATACTGATTCACGCTGGAAGCCTCGTTATTCATGGTCTTGCCGGGTAATGCCTCGCCTTCCTGTCTCGCGTATGTCCCACCGTGCAATGCCTCGAAACCTCGTTGATCGAGGTAGGCGTGCCAGGTCTCCAAGGCCTGCCGCTTGAGTTGCTCGGCGGACGTGTGGATGTAGGCCTGGTCGAGATCCTTCATGGCGTGGTTCAGCAGCAGCTCCCCGACCATGTAGTCGACGCCCAGGTCAGTCCAGGCCGTACGAGCCACCTTGCGCAGGTCATGGCTCGACCATTCGCCGTGGGCCAGATGCGTGAATAGGGTGCTGGCCTTCGTCGCGCTGAGCGCTTGGCCAGAGCTTCCCGGGAACAGGAACTGGCCGGTGTAGCCCCTCCCCCGCTGAACAAGCCGGTACCGCTCAATCAGCGCCTGGGCCTGGGCCGTTAGTGGCAGCGTGTGCGCCGCTTTGGTTTTGGTGTCCGCCGCCGGGATGAACCACTTGCCGGTGTTGGTGTTGACGTTCTTCCAGCGGGCCAGCCGGGTTTCGCCCAGGCGCGTGCCGTGGCAGAGCATCAGCCCCGCCAGCGCACACGCCGCAGGAAATTCGTCGAACTGGTCGGCCAGCAGGTCAAGCAGCCCCGGAACATCATCAGAGTGCAGCCGTGCCGCCTTTGCCTTGATCTTGGTCCGCACGAAGTCGGTGAACTCCAGGCCGGCCAGCGGGTTCACGGCCAGCAGGTCCAGACGATAGGCCTGCCGCACAGCCACCCCCAGGACACCCCAGACCGAGCGCACGAACGACAGCGCGTAACGCTCCTGCATCGGCATCAGCAGCAGTCGGTCAATGGCCGGCCTGTTCAGCCCAGCCAGCGGCAGTTGGCCGAGGCGCGGCTGCAGGTGCCGCTTCAAGGCGGACTTGGCGCTGGCCTTGCGCTTCTCGGAGAGCGCCCGATCCCGCGTCATGCGCTCCTGGTACCAGGCCAGCAGCTCGCCAACGGTAGACCAGTTGGTGGCCGTGGACTTCGCCAAAGGGTCAGCAGACCGGCGGGCCAGGATGGTCGGCAACGTTGCCAGCATCGCCTTGGCGTTGATGTCGGGATAGTTGCCAGCCTTGCCCCAGGACTTGCCCACCACGACGTGCCACGAGCCTTTGGCGCGGTCCACGGTCGAATAGCGGAACCGAAGCGACGGGTGCCGGGGGTCGCGCAACTGGCGAACGGCACCTGCCTGATTGCGGCGGATCTCTGCGTCGGTCAGTTGAACGTGCAGGGTTTTCGGATTATTCACCATGCTTCCTCCGCTGGCCCTTGTACTGCTCGGAGAAGGGTCGACCGATTTCCACCTCTTCTTGGGTGGGCTCACGGCCCGCGAAATTGACGAAGCGGGCGAACTTGCCCTGCTGCTGCACAACGCACGAACCGACCGGCGCGTGCCTGCACTTGGGCATGATCAGTTCCGTCACGCCGTTCTGTCCCTGCTCATCGTCCATGTCGCGGTGGACCAGGATGATGCAGTGGGCGTCAGCCTCGATCTGGCCGGAGTCGCGCAGGTCGGAAGCAATGGGCTTCTTGCCCGGGCGCTTGGTCGAATCGCGGTTGAGCTGGGCCAGCAGGATCACCGGCACCTCCAACTCCTTGGCGATGTTGACGATGCCGGTCGATATCTTGCCGAGCTCGGCGGTACGGTTGAATGCCTTGCCGTCTGAGCCGATGAGGCCGATGTAGTCGATCACCACAACGTCCAGACCATGCTTACGCTTGACCTGGCGACAGATGCTCCGGATGCGCGCGACGGTGAGGCCCGACTTGTCGCTGACGTAAAGGGGCTTGTCCATGATCTTGTTGACTGCAGATGTGAGCCGTGGCCAGTCCTCATCTTGCAGTTGACCGTTATCCAATACTTGCAGGTCGACGCTACCCAGGGATGCCAGGGCGCGGTTGGCGAGTTCCTCCTCCGGCATTTCCAGCGAGAACACCATGCCAACGCCCAGACCGGAGCAGGAAATGTGCTGGGCGATCTGCAGGCCAAGCGTTGTCTTACCGCTCCCAGGCAGGCCGGCGACGATGGTCACTGTCTTTTTTCGCAGCCCACGGATCAGCTTATCCAGATCGACCAGTCCAGTAGAAAGACCTGATTGAATGGAACCATTGAACTTGGCATCGATGATGTCGATATTTCGGGTTACCACTTCGTCCATGCGCTTGTAATCCGGCTCGCCGGTGTCCAGGTCGCGCAGATCTGCCATGGCCTGCTGGGCGCTGGCGATGATCTCGGCCACAGGCCTGTTCTCGTTGGCCGAATCACGCACGGCATCAGCAGCTTCCACCAGGCGGCGGAGTACTGCTCGCTCGGTAACTGTTCGCGCGTAAGCCTTCCAGTTCGCCGTGCTTGGCGTGTTCTTCGCCAGTTCACCCGCGTAGGCAATGGTCGTCCCGCCACTAGGTAGGACCGGTTTGAAGTTATGAAGGGTGACAGGGTCGACCGGGGCGCCGGTGGCGTGCAGGTCAATCATCACCTGGTAAAGCGCTGCGTTCTCCGGATCATGGAAGTCAGCGGTGGTGACACTGGCGGTGATCGAGTCAAACAATTCACCATCCAGCATCAGCGCGCCGAGTAGCGCGTGCTCGGCCTCATCACTGTAAAGCTCGCGGTATTCGTTCATGCGCGACCCCGTGCCGAAGCCCAAGTGAAGCCAGCCAGTAATGCGCCGTTCTCCCGCAGGCGGTCCAGCGCCCGGGCACCGATGTACTGCTCAAGGCTTGGAGTGGCTTTCCCGTCAACATCTTGCTTCCCGGTCGCCGGCAGGTTGGAGATCAGCACCGAAGGCTTGACCAGTTGATAGCGCCGATCGATGACCTCATGCAAGACCGCCAACTCGTACGCGGTGCCCGCCTGGGCGCCCACCTCATCGATAACCAGCAGGTCAAAGCTCGCCAGCTCGTCGATCACGTCGCCCTCGGTGTATCCGGAGTCCCGCGCCATCGAGCGCTTGAAAACCCGGATGATCTCGGCGGCGGTGGTGATCACTGCGATCGCATTCAGGCCGATGACCTGGCGCACGATACTGCAGGCCAAGTGGGTCTTTCCGGTACCGACATTCCCGGTCAGCAGCAGGTTGCGGCCTGCCTGGTAGTGCTGGCCGAAGTCGTTGGCGTAGTCCTGGCACTTTTCGAGTGTTTCGGACATGGCCGGGGTAGTGGCGCGATAGGTGGCGAAAGTGCAGTCGGCAAATCTTGGCGTGATGCCAGAGCCCACCAGCGCACCGTTGAGGCGTTCGGCGGCAGCGTGAGCCAATGCCTGGGTATGCTCGATACTGCCCACCGCTGCCACGCGCAAGCCGTGGAACTGGCACTGCTTGCATGGGCGGACAAGCATCGAGCCGTCGAACTGCTCGACCTCAGAGCGATCAACCGCGCCATGGACAGGGCATTCGCTGGCAAACGAGCGCATTTCAGGTTGGCGACGGAATTTAGAATGCTGGTTCATTGCCGCCTCCTTGGTACATGTCAGGTGTATGGTCTGGCAGGCTGTTGAACGCCTGGCCGTTGGCCGTGCCGGGCTTGAGCACATCAGTCCAGCGCTCACCGTTAAGCCAGGTCGACGCCATCGGCACGAACTGACCGTCATCCTTGGTCCAGTCGCGGGAAACGCGGTGGCTGCCCAGGGCGGTCATCAGGGTTTGGCGAAGTTCGGCACTTGGCTTCAGCTTCTCCCATGCCTTGCGAGCGTCCTTCTTCGACTTCTTGTTGGGGTACAGCTTCCAGAACACCTCAAAGGCTTCGGCCAATTCCACGTCCGATGTGCACAAGGTTTTAGGTTCCTTGACTGGTTCAGAAGAGTGACTGGTTCTGGGGGCAGCTGACGCCCCACCCCCCGGGGCAGCTCCCGCCCCAGGTAGGGCGGCTGACGCCCCACTACCAAGTTCAAGGTGGAAAAGGTTCGACTGATTCAGCTCACCTTTTCGACGGTACTCGCGACGAAGAAAGCCGGCTTTCTCAAGCTCTCTAACATGCACCTTCACCGTAGTTCGGCTGATCTCGCACTGGTCGGCGATATGCTGGTACGACGGCCAGCACTCGCCCTGGTCACTGGCGTTGTCCGCCAGCTTGACCAGCACAAGCTTGCGGAGCGGATTTCCGACCTTCGTTTTCATGGCCTTGACCATCAAATCCATGCTCATAGGTAGAGCTCCCGCGTTACCCGGGCGATGAACGCGTCATAGCTCTCATTCATGACCACGCCGCGATCCTCCAGGGCGACACGGCCAGCCTTGGCCAAGCCGTAGATCTCCCAGCGCTCGCGTTCAGGTAGGTGGCGGCAGTTGGAATAGCAGGGCCAGGGGCCGGCCACCACTTCGGCAGTGCTCGGGGTAACTACTGGGATTCCGGTAGTTGATTCCAGTGGAGTAGTCATTGGTCCCTCCCCCCTGCAACTACCTTCAGTACTGGTGGAAGTTTCGGCCCAAAAGGCGCGCCAGGCGCGAAAGGGTCAGGCAGCAAGTCGCGCGGGCACTCTTTCAGGAAGTCCGAAAAAGCCAGTTGGCATGCGTTGAACAGCGGAGTGTCGTTACAGTCCTGCCCGCGGCGAGCGGCGCTCTCCTCGACAGCGTGGGCAAACACCAGATCAGAGACCGAAGTGCCCCCACCATTCCTTGCCTTCTCACGCTCGACGATGTTGACCTCCAGTAGGTCGCAAAGGCGGTCAAACCCAAGTCCAGCTGTAAGGCCTTCGGTGTCCATCATCAACGAACGACCAAAGGCGGCGAGCACCTTACGCAAATCGTCGCGCTGCTCCTTGCGGTGCTGGCTGGATTGCTCCTGAAGCTCGTAGAGCTTGTTTGCAGTAAATGGCAAATGATGGCGCAACTTGCCGGCCTCGCGCCGAAAAGCTCGGCGCTCTGAGTTGATAGCATCGAAACGCTCGCCAAATACACGACAAATACGGCGCGTTGTTATGAGACTGGTACTCATAGAGACGCCAGGCTTCTGTGCGATCCGCACAAGTTCACTTACCAGGCTAAAACCCCGTGGGAGCTGCTCGGTATTGCTGTTTGTTTTGTTCATGCGGGATTCCTCTGGCGCAGCTTGAAGCGGCCCTGCTGAATATCGGGGTGGGTGGCACGCTCGGCGGTTTCGAAGGTGCACTCGGCGGCGAATCGGTCGAAGCGGCGGGTAATGTCGGCTTTGGGCCAGATGGCGTACGGCTGACCGCCATCTTCGGCGTGCTTGCTGCGCACCATGGCGAACGGCAGCAGAGCGCCAGGAATGTCGCGCATCACAGCGTTGATCACCCACTGTGGAATGCCGTGACGCAGGTTGATGCGGGCGCGGATTGAGGTCATCGACTCGAATCCGGCCGGCATCGAGTCCAGGTATCGGACCTGCTCAACGTTGGCCACCCGAGTTTCGATCCGCTCCAATGCCACCTGCTGTTCCCGCTGCTGCCGCTCGACCGCCACCAGGTGGTTCGCGTTGGCGGCAGTGATCTCGGTCTGGGTCATTGGGCGGGCGGCTTGCCCTTCCAGCTCGCGCCAACGCTTGATTACGGCCATCCGCATGGCTGCGCTGTAGCCAGTCAACAGGCAATCGGTGTGCTCGCGGTCGAGCAAGTACTCGGTTTGCTGACGATTCATGCTGTCGAGATAGATCGCCTGAAAAGTCAGGACATCTGTTTTCAGATCTGAAAGCATGCTGCGGATGTCGGCCAGAACGTTGTCATGCCGCTTCTCGGTCAGCGCAGCGATCTCGCGAGAGGACATGGTTACGGCATCGTCGCCGTGGAATTTGGCGATGGTCATGGGCAACTCCTGACATGAACAGCGTCATGCGCAGCGCCAGCGTGACGGCTCTTCCAGAAAAAGTTGCCAGTTGCGAAAGTGATCGATTCCAGGCGGCTTTCGATCTCGGTGGCAAGAGGATTGCTCCACCCGCCATTGAGCTGCGGAACGACTTGAGCCAAAAGGATTGAGCGCAGCTCGTTGAACTTTGCACGGGCCTCGTTCAACCGCGCCATTTGCTCAGCAGTGACAACAGCGTCATCCAGCAACTCACCCACGACTTCTAATACGGCAGGGAGCTTATTCATGGCTGAACCTCCGAATCCCGCGCCACGGTTTCGGAGGTGTGCGATTCGGCGCGCAAGACATCAAGATCGTCACTGATGCTTTCATAGCCGGAGGAAGCGGTATTGGCAGCGCCTGCTGCCAAATTCCAAACAATGTCGATCAAGTTTTTAGTGTGATCCGAAGCCCCTGGAAGCTCTTTTCCTGTCGAGATAAAGAAAAGCAGAGACTCAATCTGCTCAAGCGCTCCCTTGGTGCTCTCGAGATCGAGGAGCGCGTCATTAACCATTTGCAGGGATGAGCGATTTTGAGCGGTCATTGCACACCTCCCGCGCGGCAACCTTCATAGGCACCGAACTGCCCCAGGCGCGCGCAAAGCTCGTAACCTGGGCGCTCTGCTGAGCGGACAGACTTGATGAGATCTGTCATGCGTTCATCCATACGGAGAAACTCTTCGAACTCCGCAGACCAACCAGCAGCCCAGATGATGCGAACTGAGTGAGGGGAAACCTCCTGCTCCAAAATCGACTTGAGCTCTTGAGCAATGGCTTCATCAAGCACGCCAGGATATGAGCGCTTGGAACCAGTCTCTTCATAAACGACTTGCACCTCGAAATAGGTGAAGCCGGCCCTGTCGGCCACTGACCGTGGCAGGTGTTGCGCTTTTGGGGGCGCGGTGGTATTTTTTGGGTGCATGAAATCGTCTCCTAAGGACGAAGATTCAAAAAAGTCCATTGCCGTGGACTGGTTAAGAAGGCTCGCGAATGCGGGCCTTTTTGTTGCCTGCGATTTAGCCGCTGAGCAAAAACAGGGATTGGTTATGCAGGGACATATGAGCTCCAGAGGAGTGGTGACAGGTAGCTTTTGAGATTGCCCTCAACGGGCATCTCCGCGCACTTCAACTCGGTGCAGTTACTCAACCTCTCACCCTTTCGGGAAAACCCAAGCGCCTTTGAAGCCATAGAAGAAATGGCTTCTTGCGCGCGTAACACGTGACTCTGAATACCCAAATGGGTCCCGGGCCAAGCCGTGATATCATTTTGATTCCAATCGAAACGACGGTCATGGAGGCCCAACAAATGATTGACAGAAACCTGCAGCGCGCGATCTTGACCACTCTCTCGGAGAGCTATCCAAGAACTCCATCCGTTGAGGTGCTGAACAAAATCTCCGATGGCGTCAATGATCATGTCTTTGAAGCGAATTTGTTCTACCTCACGCAGCACGGTCTGATTGAAAACTGCTTGGATCTTAAGCAGTACGGCAAAGCTGTCGTCACGATTGACGATCTGGTCTGCACCGCGAAAGGAATGGACTTCTTGGCTGGTGATGGTGGCCTCACCGCCATCCTCGGCACTGTCACCGTTAAGCTTCATGAGGACACACTCCGCCAATTAATTGAGGCGAAGGTGCAGGCGTCAGCCCTTCCGGAAGAGCAGAAGAGCAGCATCCTGAAGGCTCTTCGAGACGCTCCCGGCGAGACAACAAAGCACCTGATAACGAAACTAGTGGACCTGGGCATGGAGAATGCGGGGAAAGCAATTCCGCTAATTCAAACGTTGCTACAGTCCGGCCATTCCTGAATTCGTCCGCTTTATGGGCTCGAGCTAGACGCAGGTAGCCAATCAGAGCACCTGGCCCCCATAGCTCCACAAGCGCCTCGTCCACATCCAGATCAAGCTGCAGGAATAGCTCAGTGCTGGATGAGGATTTGCGCCCGGCTAGGGCAATCATGCATGCAGGTATCATCGCGCCACCTCGATACTGGATGGATTACCAGAGGTCTTACCAGACTGATCCATGAGTGAGATATGGAGCATCATTCCGGTCAAGGCTGGCGATGCTTCTGGGTACAGATCGGGGCGGAGATCGTGACGAGATACACCTGACGCGGCTTCTATTTTCAATACGTGCTCGGCGGGGACTCTGCCCGTTGCACACATCCGCTGGACATTCTGCGGTGTGCAACCAAGTATTTTTGCTAAAGCGGTCTGACTACCTACGACTTTCGCCGCCGATGCAACTGCGTTGGTACTCATTGTCTGCGCCTGCGGAGTTATGACATTGCCACAAATGCTACAACCGTAATTTCAGTTTTACAAATCATATTTGCAATGATACCTACAACGACAGGTTGTATCTTTGACCAATGACCACATCAACGACCGCCAAGATAATTGCGCACGCCCGTGAGAGGCTCGGCCTTAATCAGTCAGAGCTTGCACGTCAGCTGGATGTCTCTCCTCAAGCTGTTCAAGCATGGGAGTCGGGACGATCTATTCCACGACCTAAAAAACTAATTGAAATATCCAAGGCGCTTCAAATTCCTGCACCAGTACTACTTAAAGCAAGCGGGCTGCTCTCTGGGAATGTGCCCGATATTCTGGATCAGTTCGACATATCAAAAAGCGTCCTAGCCACTGAAGTCGACGACGTGCTGGATTTTTTAAAGGGTGGCACTCAGGCAGAAAGCGATGAAGTACTCGCCCCTTTTCTTAAGGAGGTGGAGATTTCTGCAGGATCAGGCAGGACCTCGATTGAGATGTCTCGCAACCCTACCCAGCGACTTGGCAAGGAAATGCTTCGAAACGCCGGGGTCCAGTCTCAAAATGCAGTTTGCATTAACGTGCAAGGCGACAGCATGACCCCCATACTTCCAGACGGAAGCACTGTCGGCGTGGATACGGGCTCGACAGTAGTCAGAGACGGGAAAACCTACGCGATTAACCAAAGCGGCCATTTGCGGATAAAAACTCTCCATCGCCTTCCAGACGGCGGAATACGGTTAAGGAGCTTCAATCGAGACGAATACCCGGATGAGGAGTATTCGCTTGAAGAGATGGACCAGAGAGACATAAGCATCATTGGTCGCGTCTTCTGGTCCTCGGTGCTGTGGTAAGCGAGATCACAGACCATGCCAGGCAGCAGCCTGGTTTTTTTTACGCGGAACTACAAATATAATTTGCAAAATACAAATATCATTTGTAGCCTGACGTAAATCGCGACCACCATGGATCTCCACCTCATGAACACACCCACAATCAAAGCCGGCAACTGGAAAGGCAATCTAAAGATGGGCCTAGCTCCTCGCGAGCTTGAAGCCACCCTGTGGGCTGCTGCCGATCTGACGGTGAAAGAGATTGGTCGAGTCATGGGTATCAGCCCGAACACCGCCGAGAAGCGTCTCGAAGCTGCCCGTTTCAAGCTGGGCGTCAAGACAATGCGCGGCCTGGTCGTTGAATGCATGAAAAGGCAGATCATCACGCCGATGGTGATCATGCTGTGCATGGTGCTGACCGCCCAACAAGCAAATACCGAACAGTTCGGCCGCATTCGCCGCCCAGGCGAGCGCCGCACCGAAACCCGTGTAGCCGTCCGCCGCATTGAGGCCGCTCTAACCGTTTAACCAACCCTGATTTTTGCGAAAGCCAACAAAGCGGCCGGGGTTCGTTCGGCCTGGAGAAAGTGAAATGACCTCAACACAATACGATTCCCGCACCGCCGACAAGTTTGTGGTCCGCCTTCCGGACGGCCTGCGATCTGCAATTGAGGCTGCAGCCCAGGCCGACGATCGCAGTATGAACAGCGTCTTCGTGAAGGCTACCCGTCAGTATTTGGATGGCCAGAGCCGTCAGCAGATCCTGCTGGATACGCTGACCAATACTGTTACTACGCCGATCCGGGTTGATTCAAATACCCGTAACTCAGGGGATTTAGCGAGCGGTCTTGTGCCGCCAGCGATCGGCTCCTACTGGGCAGGCCAGGGCGGGATCTACGGTGGCCGCCGCGAGTACCCGGAAGGCCTGTGCTACGTCATCTTCGCCGTCACGGACGTGGGCCGGCACAGCTATGGCGAGCACGGCACCAACGTCGAGGCTACTAGTGGCATCGACGGGCGCGAGAACACCGCAATCCTGGTCAATCGCGACGGTTCTCACCCAGCCGCCGAAGCGGCATCTGCCTACACCCGCGACGGGCACAACGACTTCTATCTGCCCTCCTCTGGCGAACTGCATCACGGCTACCTGTACCTGCCTGAATCGTTCGAGAAGGACTGGTACATCAGCAGCACGCAGCGCTCCGCCAACTTCGCCTACATCATGGACTTTGGAGATGGCTGGCTCGGCTACTACGCCAAGGACCTCGAGCGGCTCGCGCGCCCTGTCCGCAGATTCCTTCAGTAATTCATTCCTTCAATTGCTTCTGCGGCCTCTGCCGCACTGGAGTTCTGCATGAAAAGCATGATCGTTTTCGCCCTGCTGTTGATGTTTGGCCAGGCCTCGGCCGGCGAGCAACTGATCGACGTTCAGCACGACAGCGCGCGCGGCGTCACCTGTTGGATCTTGAACAACACGGGGATCAGCTGCTTGCCGGACAGTTCGCTCTCGCAGACGCCCGCCAGTACCACCGACGACGAAAGCCAAGCGGCACGGGCTTCTCTGGCAACTTCCATGCGCCAAAACGAGCAATTGCCCGCCGCTCCACGCCCACCGGAAAATGGGTTCCAGCTATGAGCCGCCGCAATGGAACCAAGGGCCAGCGCCTGATAGAACTGTTCAACGCCCTGCAGCGCCGGGAAACCACCTTCGGCCAGATCTACGCAATGTCGGCATCGTGTGGTATCGACGCACGACGGGTGCTGGCTGACCACTTTCAGCGTGGTGGTGAGCGTGAGCAAGGATAAAGACGCGACACCATCCACGGATAACGAAAACGTGTCGCGACACGAAAGGGGGGTAGGTATGTTTCTGACAGCAGAGGAAGTTGCCGACCTGACCGGCTATAAAAAGCCAGGGGCACAGATAAAGTGGCTGACCGCCGAACGATACGGGTTCGCGGTAGGGGGTGACGGGCACCCGAAGGTGTTGCGCCAAGTTGTCATTGGCCGGCTGGGCGGGATTCAATCAAGGAAGGGGCCAGAGCTTCGGCTGGGTTGAGGTGAAGATCGATGCGTCCGCGCAAGAAGGACCGGCACCTGCCGGCGTGCATGTACCAAAAGCATGGCGCTTATTACCTGGTCCGCAAGGGCAAGTGGAAGCGCCTGGGCATCGACTTCCAGGCATCGCTGGCCGAGTACGCCAAGCTGCTGGACAAGGGCAGCCAGGGCGGAATGCCGAAGCTGATCGACGACGCGCTCGAGCACATGCGTACTCGGACAAAGCCGCCCCTCAAGCCGAACACTCTGAAGCAGTACGAAGCAGCATGTGAGCGCCTCAAGGAAAACTTCGCCGACTTCGAGCCGCGCGAGGTGCTGCAGCGTCACGTCGTCGCACTCAAGCTTCACATGGCGGATACGCCCAATATGTCGAACAGGGTGATCTCGGTGCTGCGCGCGGTGTTCTCGTACGCGCTGGAGCAGCAGATCGTCGATTCGAATCCGTGCATCGGCGTGCGCCGGCACCTGGAGCACAAGCGCGACAGGTACATCACCCACGGCGAGTTCCAGGCGATCTGCGCCAACTCAAGCGACAACATGCGCGTAATCTACGAGATGTGTTACCTGACCGGCCAGCGCATCGGTGATGTGCTGGCCATCCGGTTGGCCGACATCAGCCCCGAGGGTATCGCTTTTAAACAGGAGAAGACGAACGCGAGGCTGCTGGTGCAGATGACACCCGACCTCGAAGACCTGATTGCCCGGGTCAAAGCCCTTCCCAGGAAAATCCGTGGACTTACCCTGTTCTGCTCGCCGCGTGGTGGCAAGCCTGTGCACTACAGCTCGGTCAAGGACGCCTTCGCCATCAGTTGCAAGAAGGCCGGCGTCGAGGATGCAAGCCTGCACGACCTGCGCGCGAAGTCGCTTTCTGACACGGATGACCAAGGCAACGACGCACAAAAGCTAGGCGGTCACACCGACGCGAAGATGACGCAACGTTATCTGCGCCTGCGCAAAATTAACGTAGGGCTGCCGCCAACAATGCCGCGCAAGGATCTACCTGTTATTGCGCAGGAAAAAACTTAATACTTTAACGCCTTCCTGAGTCAACTCCCCATCCTTGCAAAGGCCTAACGACTCCATTTCCCCTACAATCCACGGAGCAATAGAGTTTCGCGATAGATGAGTATTAAAGCGCGATGCAATAACGCCGGTAGAATATCTTCGATTCGTATCAAAATTTTTACCCACATAGTCAGCAAAAAAACCGAATAGAGTATCGCTCAAAGATTGAGGATCAAAACTTTCACTCCTTAGCGATGCAGTATGTTTCGCCAGCTCGGATTTTGCGTGATCCGCCTCAGCCTTGAGATTGAACATATGGGCGCTCATTTGATCTTTCTGAGCATCGTCCATTTTTGCTTTTTCCATCAAGCCGTCAATGATTTCCTGATATTCAACTTCATTCTTCCTTATAACCTCTTCCTCCTTCTCCTTATCTTCTTTGACCTTATTTAAATCCACCGGAGCCACGTTAAACTTATTATTTAACTCATCATAACCTTTATTAATACTCAAAAGCTGAGCACCAAACCGTTCTTCAATACGACCTAAAAGCTCGGAAATGTTTTTCGTAAACTCGTATGAATTATTATAAAAACTTTTTGAGGACTCATCAGCCTTGAAGTAAAAAGCTGCAGAAAGCACTATCGCGGAAATCGCCAGTATCAAACTTAGCAAGTCTGTGAAGCCAAAACCACTCAAGTCAATCGTAACTTTAGAGACAGCTAGTCGATATGCTAATACAGTGCACACCAGCATTACTGAAAGGTCCCGGAGCTTAGCCCACGAAAGAAAACCGCCCCATGTACTGTCGACTTTCTTAAATTTGTCTTTCAAATCCATTTTCCCTGGTCCATCTAGATGAGCTGCGTATTGGCACAATGCTAGCACTAAATATGGAATCGCGGCCGCGCTGTGCTTCCATTGGCGCAGGTCGCGAGAGTAACGGTTTTGCCTGTAGTATTAGACAGATGTGAATCGTCAAATAGACAGGCAGAGCTGACCCCCCCGTATGACCGACCTCTCCAGCCACACCCCAATGATGCAGCAGTACTGGCGCCTGAAAAACCAGCACCCTGATCAGTTGATGTTCTATCGCATGGGCGACTTCTACGAGATCTTCTATGAAGACGCGAAGAAGGCCGCCAAGTTGCTGGACATCACCCAGACCGCGCGCGGGCAGTCGGCGGGGCAGTCGATTCCGATGTGCGGAATTCCTTACCACTCGTTGGAAGGCTACCTGGTCAAGCTGGTGAAGTTGGGCGAGTCGGTGGTGATCTGTGAGCAGATCGGCGACCCGGCGACCAGCAAAGGGCCGGTGGAACGTCAGGTGGTGCGCATTATTACGCCGGGCACGGTGAGTGAT
>Ga0163161_10001814_pt1 | contig 15591 bp, 12 predicted proteins | sample S45metaG_FD_129847 | JGI IMG/M metagenome (GOLD analysis project Ga0163161, IMG submission 129847) | Switchgrass rhizosphere microbial communities from Kellogg Biological Station, Michigan, USA - S4-5 metaG | ecosystem: Host-associated > Plants > Roots > Rhizosphere > Soil | place: USA... | reverse complement strand
TTTGATCGCCAATACGAACATCGTTCCGCACTGGGCGACGCAGGAGCAGTTCGACCAATACGAGCGAGACGGGCTGATGATGTACGGCCAGATGACGGCGGGCTCATGGATATACATCGGCACGCAAGGCATCCTGCAGGGCACGTACGAAACATTTGGCTCGCTCGCGCGTCAGCACGGCTGGGGCTCACTCGCAGGAAAACTCGTGCTGACGGCCGGCCTGGGCGAAATGGGCGGTGCACAGGCGCAGGCGATCACGTTCAACGGAGGCGTCGGGCTGCTGGTCGAGGTCGATCCTTGGCGTATCGAGCGGCGTCTGCAGCTTAAACAGGTGGATGTCGCGGCGCAGGATCTCGACGATGCGGTCGCCCAGGCGAAAGTCGCTGTTGACGCAAAGGAAGCAAAGTCCATCGCCCTGCTCGGCAATGCCGCCGAGGTGCACTGGCAGTTGATTGAACGCGGGATCGTGCCCGACGTCGTGACGGACCAGACTTCGGCGCACGATATTCTGTACGGCTACATCCCTGTCGGGCTGGATATCGAGCAGGCGACCGAACTGAGGAAAACCAAGCAGGCGACCTACGAAAAGCGCGCGATGGACTCGATGGCAAAGCATGTTGAGGCGATGCTTGAATTCCGACGCAAAGGCTCTGTCGTCTTTGACTACGGCAACAACTTGCGACAAAGAGCAAAAGACAATGGCGTCGCGAACGCGTTCGACTACCCCGGTTTCGTTCCCGCCTACATCCGTCCGCTCTTCTGCGAGGGCAAGGGACCGTTCCGCTGGGTGGCTCTCTCGGGCAATCGCGAAGACATCTACCGCACCGACGAGGCGATCATGAACCTCTTCCCCGACGACGATCATCTTGCGCGTTGGCTGACGATGGCGCAGGAGAATGTTGAGTTCCAGGGCCTGCCCGCGCGCATCTGCTGGCTCGGTTACGGAGAGCGTGCGAAGGCCGGTCTCAAACTCAACGAAATGGTCGCGTCCGGTGAGCTAAAGGCCCCGATCGTGATCGGCCGAGACCATCTCGACTGCGGATCGGTCGCCTCGCCCAACCGCGAGACCGAAGCGATGAAGGACGGCAGCGACGCCATCGCCGACTGGGTCTATCTCAACGCGATGATAAACGTCGCGGGCGGTGCGACGTGGGTCTCGCTCCACCAAGGCGGAGGCGTCGGCATTGGCTACAGCCTCCACGCCGGCCAGGTCATCGTCGCCGACGGCACCCCCGAAGCCGCCCGCCGCATCGAACGCGTCCTCACCACCGACCCCGGCCTGGGGATAATCCGCCACGCCGACGCCGGCTATGAAGAAGCTATCGAATTTGCCGAGAAGAATGATGTGAAGGTCCCGATGCGGAAATAGTTACGCGCCGTGGTACTGGACGACCGTATGGAGTAAACATTACGGATAGTAGGTGATTTGACGATGTTCGATCTCGATCTTGTCGATCTTCTTTGCATCCTTGTCTTTGTATGATGTTCGTTTCCTCTGGGTCCAGTTACCGTGTGAATCAAGTTTGTAGTCGGAATATGAGTAGACAGACGTTTTCTTATCGTCGAAGTCGAAGTCGACATCTACCTCGCGAATAGCAAGCCCGTTGGCGTCGTTTGTAAACGTGTACTCCCACCGCTTCTTTCCACCCTCTCCGTAGTTTGTCTCTTTGGCCAGAACCGTTCCCTCGCCGTAACCGTACTCTGTGAGCCAGGTCTGCTTTCCTTCGTTCGAAAGCTCTTTTGCCTCAACAACTCGACCGATAGAATCGTAGTGATATAGATATTTCTTATCATAACGGGAATCACCTTTTGATTTAGGCCCGTCGATGCTAGCGAGCAAATGCATCTTTACTCGCGGGTCGTTTTCGAAATGTTCGCTTTTAGAAACCCTTTCACCGTCCAAAATGAAATAGGTAGTTCGGTCACCAGCAAAGTAAGTGACCTCGGTTAGGGCCCGACCGTTTTCATCAAATGAGTAGTCGGTCTCGAACTCTCTCTCCCCGGGGACCTTCGGTTTCGGAGTTATTGTCTCGTTCCACGTCGTAGCGGCTTTTACTTTTCCATTGAAGCCTTCCAGTTGGCTATCGGTCATTCGCTGGGCGCAGACTGCTACTGAAAGCAAGATGAGAGCGGCTAATAGATAGAAAACCTTCATACGACTCACGTTAGATGATAATGGCAGAATCCCGGATGTTTGCTAAATAAAGGCCGCTTTCGCGGCCTTCTTTGTTTACACTTGTCGCCGATCATCCCGCTGCTACCGCGGAGGCGGAGGCCAGGCGGCTAGTTTGGCGGCGTTGCCGGCGTATTTTGTGCGGACGATCGGGTCCATGGTGCGTTTTAGTTGCCCGGCTGTTGCTATGGCGATCAGCAACCTAATTCTCCGGATTGTCTTTGACGTATTTTTCGAACTTCTTCCTGTCCGGGTGATCCGGCATTTTCGCAATAAATACCTTGTATTCGTGCGACGCGAGATTCTTCGCGCCGGCCAGGTCGTAGAGGCGGGCCTTTAATAAATGGCATTCCGCCATGCCGACGGGGTCGAGGCGGAGGGCTTCGTCGAGGGCGGCGAGGCCCATTGTGCCCTGGCGGTTTTGCAGGTATGCCTCGCCGAGCAGGCGGTATGCACGAGCCGATGCCGGGTCGGAGACAACGGCCCGTTTGAACATCTCGATGGCTTCAGGAATGTGTGTTTGAACGGCGTACAGCGTGCCGAGATTCAGTAACGCCGGCGTATAGTCATGCCGAACGGCGATCGCTCGTTTGAGGGCGGCCTCGCCCTCGGGCAGTGAGTTGAGGCTCAGGTAAAGCGAGCCAAGTTTTGCCCACGCGACAAAATCCTGAGGGTCAATAGTGACGATCTCTTTTACATATCCGACGGCACCGTTCAGGTCTTTGTCACCTTCGGCGGCGGCTGCCTGCCGGTAAAGATCGGTCGTCTTGTCGTTTGGGGCGCGCGTGAATCGGGTCGACACAACTCCCGGCGCGGCGATCCGCTGTCCTTGCGGTGCAATGACCTCGAAATCTTCCCGCTGTCGAACGTCACCAAGATCCGAAAAAGATTTTCTTGCGACTTCAACACCGTCGACCTCGATAACGACCATCCCGCTCGCCCCGAACCGGCGAAAACAGTAATTTCCTGACTGCCCGATCAGCTGCCTGATGGCGGTCTGCACGATGTCCGAATATGTGGCTGTGACTCGCGGTGGAGTGGCACCGGAAGCCACGTTTCTGAGTATGACCCGACCGAAGACGAACTGTGCGACCTTGCCCTGCCGCCCGATCTCGCGGCTCGGAATATTGCCCGATTCACGACAAATATCATCCGCTTGGGCGGCCACCATGCCCGTGAAGAGTAAAGGCATTATGATGATCGCAACAGCTCGCATGGACCTCAACATGGCTCGTGGTAATAACCAATAATATCACGGTTATCAGCCCGGCTTTTTGGTTTCTTTGACTTCCTCACGTGCTTGGCAAATACTCTGATTATCAAATGAGCGATATCTTTGACCAAACGACGCGCCCTGACAGCGGCCTCTTCTTTACACGCAATGACCCGAACGATCCCCGAATGGGCGAGATCGTCGCCCGCGAGGCTGATGATTACGACACGGCGGATATCGTTGTCCTTGCCTGCTCGCAGGACGAAGGAGTGCGGCGCAACGGTGGGCGTGCCGGTGCCGCCGAGGCACCGGACAAGATCCGCGAGCAGTTCTATCGTCTGACGACCAATAATATTCGGCGAAAAGTGTTCGATCTGGGCGACGTCATGGTCGGCGGCTCGCTCGAAGAGACGCATGACACGATGACGGCCGTCGTCACGCAAATTCTAAAGGATGGCAAACGGCTGATCGTCCTTGGCGGCGGTAATGACATCTCCTATGCCGATGGCGTCGCGATGGCCGAGGTCTTTGGCCCGGAATGGTGGATCGGCGTCAGCATCGACTCGCACCTCGACGTCCGTGTCGCCGACGAGCGAAACAGCGGCACGCCATACCGGCAGCTCCTCGAGGGCGGCCACCTCGGGCCCGGCTATTTTTACGAGGTCGGCTACCAGTCGCATCTCTGTTCGCCGGTCTATTACAACTACATCCGCGAACTTGGCGTAAACCGCATCAGCCTCGAGTTGCTCCGCTCGCGTGAGGAAGGTGATCAGGAGTTGAAAGAGATGATCCGCGGCAAGTTCATCGAGCACAGCGAATCGCTGAACACATTTTTCGGCTTTGATATGGACGCTGTTCGCATGGCCGATGCGCCTGGAACCTCGGCCCCGTCGCCGCTTGGCTTGCGTGCCGGCGAATTCATCCAACTGGTCAAATACGCCGCTTCGCTCGCCAATACTCGGGTCATCGAGTTCACTGAAGTAAACCCGCGGTTCGATATTGACGACCGCACGACAAAGCTCGTCGCGATCGGAATGCACCGGTTTTGTACTGGCGTGGCGTAGGACAAACTGGAGGAGCTAAGATATAGCTACAATCCGGATTTCCCTAACTATCCGGGATTTAGATCTTAATGGGAGAGGTGTCAAGAATGAGAATTCGCAAAACGTTCTCCATTCTGTTTTTTTTCACGATCACGGCCATCGTCTGCCTTGGACAGGAGCACGGAAAACACGACCTTGGTACGGTCAACTTCAAGAACTCGTGCAGCTCTCAAGTGCAGGAGAGTTTTCAACGTTCGGTGGCGATGTTACATTCGTTTCGCTACGCCGAGACGGAAAAGGCTTTCCGCGAGGTGCTCGCGAAGGATCCTTCCTGCGCCATTGCGACGTGGGGTATCGCGGCCATTTTGATGGCGAATCCACTCTCAGGTGCCGGACCGTCTCCCGAATGGGCCGCCCGAGGAAAGGCGGCGATCGACGAAGGACGAAAGATCGGGGCGCAAAGCCAGCGTGAACGTGACTATATAGAAGCCGTCGCAGCCTATTACGAAGACTGGGCGAACCGCCCGGAAAAGACGCGCCAAATAAACCGAGCTAAGGCGTTCGAGGCGCTTTCGGCACGATACCCCGACGATGACGAGGCGCAGATCTTTTACGCGCTCTATCTTGCCGGAACGCAGTCGCTCGCCGACCAGACATACACTGCCTATCTTTCAGCAGCGAAAATTCTTGAGAAGCAATTCGAAAAGCATCCGGACCATCCGGGCGTCGCGCATTATTTGATACACAGCTACGACGCTCCGCCCATCGCGGAGAAGGGATTACAGGCTGCTCGCCGGTATGCAAGCATTGCGCCGGCGGCACCGCACGCACTGCATATGCCGTCCCACATCTTCACACGGCTTGGCTACTGGCAAGATTCGGTGGCGGCGAACAAGCGCTCCGCAGAAGCGGCAAAGCTGGATAAAGAGTTTGAGGAGGCACTTCATGCAATGGACTACATGGTCTATGCCTACCTCCAGATGGGCCGTGACGAAGACGCTCGCCGCGTGGTTGAAGAGGGATCCACCGCGAGCGTATTCAACACCATCAAGTTTGCCGGCCCTTACGCTCAGGCTGCTTCTCCGGCGCGATATGCCGTGGAGCGGGGGGATTGGAAGCTGGCGATGACTCTCGAAACGCGAAAAAGCAATATCCCGTACGCAACCGCGCTTACGCATTTCGCTCGCGCCCTTGGGGCCGCTCGTTCCGGCAACGGCGCGGCTGCGGAAAAGGATATCCAGGAACTGGCCCGCCTGCGCGATGAGCTTAAGGCGGCAAAGAACGACTACTGGGCGAACGAGGTCGAGATCAGCCGCGTCGGCGCCGCGGCCTGGACTGCCTTCGCGCAGGGCAAAATGGACGAGGCTCTGTCGTTGATGAAGACCGCTGCTGACGCCGAGGACAAAAGCGAAAAACACATCGTCACGCCCGGCCGCATTCTGCCGGCTCGCGAGCTTCTCGGTGAGATGCTTCTCAGCCTAAACCGACCTGCTGACGCGCTCAAGGAATTCGAAACATCCCGCATCCGCGAACCTGGGCGCCTCCGCGGCTACTACGGAGCCGCGGTCGCATCCGAGAAAAGTGGCAGTAAAGACAAGGCGAAACTTTACTATTCCAAGCTGGCGGACCTTGCTGGACCAGGTGTCGCACGGCCGGAGATCGCTGAGGCAATAGCCTATTTATCCAGGAATAAGTAGGCTGTTTGCTTGACAGCATTCAGCGTGTTTGGCATGCTACTTGTTCGCTTTCTATTGGGCGAAACGAGTGTAGGCACTTAGCTCAGTGGTAGAGCACTACCTTGACACGGTAGGGGTCAGCAGTTCAACTCTGCTAGTGCCTACCATTTACAATTTTTCGATAAGATGCTTTCGAAGAACTTTGCTGCTTTTACAACTACTACGACCCGCCTCTAATGGCGGGAATATAAGAGTTACGCCTTCAGGCGTGGTTCTTTTGGCAAAGTCGCTCTTATCGGATCTGATCACTTTAGTAGTAGGAAAATTGTTAATCGTTGATCGTTAAGAGTGGCTGCTAATGCAGAAGCCCGTGCGTGAGCAAGGGCGTAACACTCAATGTAACCCAGAACGGTTAGCAATGTTATGAGCGAGATAAACGTAAAACTAGGCGAGAACCAGCGCGCTATACCTGCGCCGGCGACGGTCGCGGACGCCATCAAGGCGCTCGATCGTGACATTCTCAAGAAAGCGCTTGCCGCAAAAGTCGACGGCGAAGAGGTCGATCTCAACAAGGTGCTGACGGCTAACGGCCACGTTCTTTCCATTGAGCCGATCACCCCCGACACGCGGGACGGTCTCGAGGTCATACGCCACTCGACCGCTCATTTGCTCGCCGCAGCGGTGCTAGATCTATTCCCGGGCACAAAGCTCGGCGTCGGCCCGGCGTTGCTTGACGATCCGCGTTACGGCTTTTTCTACGATGTGATCGCCCCGCGGAATCTCACCGAGGAAGACCTGCCCGTCATCGAAAAAAAGATGCGGTCGATGGCAAAGCAAAATCTTCCCTATCGCCGCGAGGACATCGACAAGGCAAAGATCCTCAATATTTTCAAGGAGCGGGAAGAGCCGCTCAAATGCGAGCTGATCGACGAGAAGGTAGAGTCGACCGCGAGCGTCTATTACATCGACAACTCACCCTTTATCGATTTCTGCCTCGGCCCTCACGTGCCGCACACGGGCAAGCTCGGTGCGTTCAAGCTTCTCGCATTGTCGGGCGCCTATTGGAAGGGCGACGCCGAGCGTGAGCAGATGCAGCGCATCTACGGCACTGCTTTCGCGACGCAGGATGAGCTCGACGCATGGCTCAAGCAGCGTGAAGAGGCGGAGAAACGCGACCACCGACGCCTCGGACGCGAGCTAGACCTTTTCTCTATCTCAGAGGATTACGGCCAGGGACTTGTGCTGTGGCACCCGAAAGGCGGCATTATCCGGAGCGAGATGGAAAAGCTCCTCCGCGAAGAGCTGGAACGACGCGGCTACAGTTTTGTCTACACGCCGCACATTGCCAAACGCGCGCTGTGGAAGATCAGCGGGCACGAGGATAATTACGCCGATTCCATGTACGCCCCGACGAGCATCGAGGACGAAGAATATCGCCTCAAGCCGATGAATTGCCCGATGCACATCGGCATCTTTAAGTCGTCACCGCGCTCCTACCGCGACCTGCCCCAGCGTTATTCCGAGGCCGGCACCGTATATCGGGCCGAGCTTTCCGGCACACTGCACGGGCTGATGCGCGTGCGCGGATTCACGGTAGATGACGCGCACCTTTTTGTTCGGCCCGACCAAATACAGGATGAGATCTCGGACTGCCTCGACTTCGCAATCAAGGTATTCGAGACTTATGGTTTCGAGAAAGTAAAATTTGAGCTTTCGGTTCGTGGAGATGCAGACAACAAGATATATCTTGGCTCAGATGAAACATGGCAGTCGTCGGAAGAACAGCTTGCACGCGCTCTTGACGCTCGCGGTATCACCTATGACCGCATCGAGGGCGAAGCGGCATTCTACGGCCCGAAGATCGACATCAAGATCGAGGACGCGATTGGCCGCATCTGGCAGCTTGGCACCATTCAGGTGGACTGGAATCTGCCGGACCGATTCGAGCTCGAATACACTGCCGAGGACAATCAAAAACATCGGCCGGTTATGATCCATCGCGCCCTTTTCGGCTCGATCGAGCGCTTTTTTGGCGTACTGATCGAGCATTATGCGGGTGCGTTCCCGTTGTGGCTAGCGCCGGTACAAGTAGCAGTGCTGCCAATCACTGACCGCATAAACGAATACGCCGAGAAGGTCGCGGCCAACCTAAGAGCCTCCGGCTTTCGCGTGGAAACCGATACGAAGTCTGATAAAATTGGAGCGAAAATACGCGACGCTCAGCTTCAAAAGGTGCCGTATATGCTAATCCTCGGCGACAAGGAGCTGGAGGAAAACACCGTTGCGGTGCGGCAGCGAAAAGAGGGTGACATCGGCGCGATGTCGCTCGACGATTTCAAATCGAAGATCGAGGCCGAGCGGGCCAGCCGCTCTCAATAGAAAAGGAGGAATTTATCGCTAGAAGATTTGGTGGAAATAGATTTAAGCCGCGGTTTCGTGAACCGCAGCACCGCACGAACGAGCGGATAAGGGTGCCCTCAGTGCGGGTCGTGTTGGATGACGGCGGGACGCTCGGTGTAATGGACACTCGCGACGCCATCGCCGAGGCAAGAAACAGGGGACTTGATCTCGTCGAGATCGCACCGAGCGCGCAGCCGCCCGTAGCCAAGATCATCGATTACGGCAAGTTTCTTTACGAGCAGAAGAAAAAAGCTCACGAGGCCAAAAAGAAACAAGTCACCGTGCAGGTAAAAGAGATCAAGTTTCGGCCCGGCACTGACGACCACGATTACGAGTATCGCCGTGAGAACGCCAAGAAGTGGCTGAGCGAGGGCGACAAGGTGAGGGCCGCGATAGCCTTTCGCGGACGTGAGATGTCGCACCGAGAGCTTGGTGCAAAGATATTAAAGAGGTTGACGGAAGAATTGGCCGATCTGGGCGACGTCGAGGTCGCACCAAAGATGGAAGGCTATCAGATGTTCACGATCCTGTCGCCGAAGAAGACAAAATCCGCCGCCGCAAAACACGTATCGGCGGCACCAAATAAAGAAGAAGAGGCTCCAAAACCAAAGAAGGCAGCCGAAAAGAAGCCGGCAACGAAAGCAAAGGCAGAGCCAAAAGCCAAGGCTGAGCCAAAGAAAGACGACGACGACATTTTTTAGATAGGAGACAACAATGCCAAAACTTAAAACACATAAAGGCGCGGCAAAGCGTTTTCGCTCGACGGCGAGCGGTAAATTCAAACGCGGCCACAGCCACGCACGTCATATTTTGACGAGCAAGACCAGCAAGCGGAAACGCAATCTCGATATCGACGCAATAGTGTCCGAGGGCGATCAGAAACGCGTGGAGAAGATGCTGCCGTACGGCCGAGATTAATTGAGAAATGAAAATTGATAATTGAGAATTTCGGATATTCTCCATTTTCCATTCTCAATTCTCAATTTCACGACGAAGGAGTGACAACATGCCAAGAGCAAAACGTGGAAACAAGCGCCTAGAGAAGCGCAAAAAGATATTGGCCTTAGCTAAAGGCTATCGTGGAACCAAATCAAAGCTGTATCGCTCGGCCAAAGAGTCGGTCGAGCGCGCGCTGAACTTTGCCTATACAGGCCGCAAGTTGAAAAAGCGTGATTTTCGTAAGCTGTGGATCGTCCGCATCAACGCGGCGTGCCGTTTGAACGATATTAAATATTCGCAATTCATTCATGGCCTCAACCTGGCCGGGATCGAGCTTGACCGCAAAGTCCTAGCCGATATGGCCGTCAAACAACCTGATACGTTCGCGGCGATCGCTACGCAGGCGAAAGACGCCATCGGTAAGAAGCAACCAGCCGCGTCGGCCTAGAACGCCATGCTGTTCATGGTCGTCGAACATTTCAAAGGCCGCGACCCGGAGCCCGTTTATCGACGGTTTTCCGAGCAAGGCCGGATGATGCCCGACGGACTGAACTACGTTAACAGCTGGATCGAGGTCGGTATGGACCGGTGCTTTCAGGTGATGGAATGCGACAACGTCGCGTTGCTGCAGCAATGGATCGCGAATTGGAACGACCTCGTCGATTTTGAGGTCGTGCCGGTCGTTACTTCGGCTGAGATGGTCGGGCTGTACGGCAAGAACGGCTAGGAAAACTTGATCGCAAAGGAATGGCGTGAAGACTCGATCTTCACGCCTTTTTTATGATCCAATTTCCAACTTTGCTTCAGCGAATTTCGCGACCGCAAATTCCAGATCTTCGCGCGAGTGTCCGGCAGAAACCTGCGTTCTGATCCTCGCCTTCCCTTTCGGAACGACCGGAAACGAGAACGCGATCACATAAACACCCTTGGCAAGCAACGCTTCCGCCATCTTCACCGCTGGGACCGCGTCACCAAACATCACCGGCACGATAGGGTGCTCACCCGGCAAGATGTCGAGGCCGATCTTGGAAAGCTCGTCACGGAAGAAGCGGGTGTTTTCCTGCAGCTTGTCGCGAAGTTCGGTTGACGCACTTAGCAGGTCGATCGCCTTTATCGACGCCGCGACGATCGGCGGCGCAACCGAGTTCGAAAAAAGATACGGGCGCGACCGCTGGCGAAGCAGGTCGATGATCTCCTTCTTGCCGCTCGTGTAACCGCCGCTCGCACCGCCAAGCGCCTTGCCCAATGTTCCTGTCAGCACGTCGACGCGGTCCATCACCCCGCAATGCTCGTGCGTGCCGCGGCCGCGCTCGCCCATGAAACCCACAGCATGCGAATCGTCGACCATCACCATCGCGTCATATCTCTCGGCAAGGTCACAGATCTCGGACAGCTTGGCGATATAGCCATCCATCGAGAAAACACCGTCGGTCGCTATCATTTTGCTGCGAGCGCCGCTCGCCTCTTGCAGCTTTGCTTCGAGGTCCGCCATAGCGCCGTTCTTGTACCTGAAACGCTGAGCTTTGCTCAAGCGAATCCCGTCGATGACGCTCGCGTGATTCAACTCGTCAGAGATCACAGCATCTTCCTCGCCGAGCACCGTCTCAAAGAGCCCGCCGTTCGCGTCAAAGCACGACGTGTACAGGATCGTGTCTTCGGTACCGAGAAACTCGCTTATCTTTTTCTCCAGCTCTTTATGAATGGTCTGCGTGCCGCAAATAAACCTGACGGACGAAAGCCCGTAACCCCATTTGTCGAGTCCTTCGTGGGCCGCCTTTAACAATTCGGGGTGGTCGGAAAGTCCGAGATAATTATTGGCACACATGTTCAGCACCTCACGCCCACCAACGTCGATGTGAGCTTCCTGCGGGCTCTCGATAACGCGCTCCGACTTGAACAAACCGGCTTCGCGTATCTCGTCCAACATGTCCGACAAATGCTCTTTTATACTTCCGTACATAAAGTTAAGTGTCGCTCCAATCGAGAATGACCTTGCCGCTGTTGCCCTCCCGCATGACCTCAAAACCCTTTTCGAAGTCTTTGTAAGAAAAACGATGCGTGATCACCGGCGATATATCGAGGCCGCCCTCTAGCAGCACGCTCATTTGGTACCAGGTCTCGTACATCTCGCGGCCATAGATGCCTTTGATGGTAAGCATGTTAAAGATGACGGTCTTCCAGTTGATCGCAAACTCCTCGGACGGAATGCCGAGAAAAGCGACATTGCCGCCATGCGCCATATTGGCCAGCATGTCGCGAAAGGCGGTCGGGTTGCCGGACATTTCCATTCCGACATCGAAACCTTCTTTCATGCCGAGCTCTTTTTGCACGTAGGCTATCGACTTTTCTCGAACGTCGAGGGCCAGCGTAACGTCAAACTGTTTGGCCAGCTCAAGACGTTTTGGATTAACGTCCGTGATGACGACATGCCGCGCTCCGGCATGGCGGGCGACCGCGGCGGCCATTATTCCGATCGGACCCGCTCCGGTAATGAGCACATCCTCGCCAAACACCTCGAACGCCAAGGCTGTGTGCACCGCATTGCCGAATGGGTCAAAGATCGCGGCGACGTCGAGGTCGATATCGGGCTCGTGCTTCCAGATGTTGGTCATCGGAACGGCCATGTACTCAGCAAATCCGCCGTCCGTATTCACGCCAAACCCGAGCGTGTGCGCACACTTGTAGCGCCGGCCGGCGAGGCAATTCCGGCAGCGGCCGCACACGAGGTGCCCCTCGACGCTCACGATGTCGCCGACGTAGAAATCATTCACGTTCGACCCGACCTCGACGATCTCGCCGACAAGCTCGTGCCCAAGAATGGTCGGGATCTTGATCGTGCTCTGTGCCCATGCGTCCCAGTTCCAGATATGCACATCGGTGCCGCAGATTCCGGTCCGCTTGATATGGAGCAAAACGTCATTTATGCCGATGGTCGGCTCTGGAACGTCTTCGAGCCAGAGTCCCGGTTCAGCTTTACTTTTTACGAGAGCTTTCATTTGTCGAATACGAAATTTCGATAATATCAAAGCATCAAGATACAAGTCTAAAGCGGATAAAAAAGTGACTCACAGCACTGTGTAACGACGAGGTAAATCGGCTATTCTTACTATTTATGCCTGAGCCAGACCTCGATCAACTCAGAAGCCAAATTTTCAGCGAGATCGCGCACTACGGCGAGTTGTCCCCTGATGCGCTTGACCTCGCGACGGCGGAATCTATATTCCGACAACTCGGCGACGCGCGCACCGGTGTCACGGGCAAGAAGTCGGCGCTCGCTGGAGTAAAAAAACAGATCGGATCGGTCCCGCCTGAGGAGCGGGCCGATTTTGCGCAGAAGGTCCAGGCACTCGAGAAAGAGGTTCTCGGAATTCTCGACGCCGCCGATGAGGCCCTCTCTCAGCGTATCGCCTCGCTGCGGACAGAAGCTGAGCGGCTCGACGTCACGATCCCTGGTCATCGCCCACGGCAAGGGCACCTGCATCCGATCACGCTTCTGCGCCAAAAGATCGAGGACATTTTTGTGTCGATGGGTTACGCCATCGAGGACGACCGCGAGATCGAGACGGACTATTACAACTTTGATGCGTTGAATATCCCCGAAGGCCATCCCGCTCGTGAATCGCAGGACACCTTCTACACGACCGACGGTTTCGCCCTGCGGTCGCAGACATCGACGGTCCAGATACGCGCAATGGAACGCCGCGGCGTGCCGATACGTATTCTTGCTCCGGGCCGTGTATATCGTCGCGACACTCCCGACATGACACACACGCCGATGTTCCATCAACTGGAAGGGCTCTGCGTCGACAAAGGCATCACGATGGCACATCTTAAAGGCACGATCACGGAATGGGTGCATCGGATGTTCGGTGAAAAAACGCGGACGCGAATGCGGCCGAGTTATTTCCCCTTTACCGAGCCGAGTGCGGAGTTCGATTATTCCTGCTTTAAATGCAATAGCACTGGGATCTTCGAAGGCGATCGCTGCCGCCCGTGCAAAGGCTCAGGATGGATCGAGCTTGGCGGCTCAGGAATGGTCCATCCAAACGTCCTTCGCGCATGCGGCGTCGATCCGACCGTTTATTCCGGCTTTGCCTTCGGCTTTGGCCTAGAGCGAATGACGGCGTTGATGTATTCCATCGACGACATCAGGCATTTCTTCGAGAACGACGTGCGCTTTTTGGAGCAGTTCAGATGAACATCAGCTTTAACTGGCTCAATGAACTGATCGAGATCGACATGTCTGTCGACGAGGCCGCCACGCGCCTGACGAACGTTGGCCTCGCGGTCGAGAGCGTTCACGCCTATGGTGACGATTTCATTCTCGACATCGACCTGACATCGAACCGGCCGGATTGCTTGTCACATTTGGGCGTTGCGAGGGAGCTTGGCGTTATAACGGGCCGAGCCCTCGCGATTTCAGAGCCGCCCGCGACGATCCCTGTGCCGGCCGTCCTGGCTGAGAACATCGTGAAGATCGAGGACGCCGACCTTTGCCACCGGTTCACCGCACGAATTATCAGAAATGTCAAGATCGGCCCGTCGCCCAAATGGCTTGCCGAACGTCTGGAATCGATCGGCGAACGCTCGATCAACGATGTCGCGGACATAACCAATTACGTCATGCTCGAGCTTGGCCAGCCGATGCATTCGTTCGATCTCGACAAGTTGGCCGGAAATCGGATCGTCGTCCGGCGGGCACAGGCGCGCGAGCGCATAATGACCCTCAAGGAGATCGAGTGCGAACTTGATGACAGCATCCTCGCGATCTGCGATGCGGAAAAACCTGTTGCGATCGGCGGTGTCGTTGGCGGTCTGGAGACCAGTATCACGGAAAAGACAGTTAATGTATTACTTGAGGTCGCATACTTTAAACGAGAGAATATCAGGGCTACCTCCCGCACACTAGGCCTTACGACCGAAGCCAGCTATCGTTTTGAACGCGGCGTCGATATTGAGAACCTTATCCGTGCGTCAAACCGGGCAACCGAGCTGATCTGCGAGCTTGCTGGCGGCGAGGCTGCTGAACTCGTTGACGTCTTTCCAACGCCACACACAGCCAACGTGATCGAGTCGCCCGATATCTCGGCCGCAACGAAACGTTTGACGGGTGTCGACGTTTCGACAGGTGAATGCAATCGCATACTGAATGCTCTCGGCATCGAAAACGCTGGAACTGCATACACTTCCCCGTCCTGGCGATACGATCTTGCGATCGAAGAAGATCTCGTCGAGGAGGTCGCCCGCCACGCCGGCTATGACAAGATCGCCGACGAACTCCCGCCGGCGTTTTACGCGGGTGAATATCAGCCCAACGAGGAACGCGAAAAGCTTTTGCGGCAGACACTTGCGGACATCGGCTTTGACGAAGCTCTTTCTTACAGCTTCATCGACACGCGCCATGACGGCGTTTTCGAGCTCGTTCCTGGCCTCATCGACCAGGATTCCGAGCAAGAATTCGTTGAATTACGCGATTCTGTCATCGAGGGCGCCGTCCGCATGCGTCCGAGTATCCTGCCGGGCCTGTTGGACGCCGTGCGCCTTAATTTCAACTATCAACGACGCGATCTCAAGCTATTTGAGGTGGGAACGGCCTTTGCAACTGGCTCGGGCGAGAGCGGCGCCCTACCAAATGAGCAAAAGCTGTTCTCGCTTGCGATAACTGGCGGAGAGATCGAAGAAGGACGCATGATGCCCGCTCGCGAACTCGATCTATACGATGCAAAGGGAGCAGTTGAGGCCGCGCTGGCCGCCATCGGTGTGACAGTTGCCGAATTCTCGGCCGCCGATGTGAGGCATTTGCGTAAGGGTCAGGCTGCTGCTGTCTTGATCAACGGCCACGCCGTCGGCTCTTTGGGACGCCTTGATGATGAGATCGCAGCAACCTATAAATTTCGCCAGCCGATCTACGTCGCCGAGTTGAATCTGCAAGCGGCCTTGGCGGCGGCGGCCGCGCCGATATCGTACCGGCCGCTGCCTAAGTATCCGTCCATTGTCCGCGACATATCGCTTCTAGCCAAACGTGACGTCACATACGGCGATATCCGTAATGCTGTTCTTGAGCAGGGTTTTGAGTTGTGTAAGCGCGTTGACTTTGTCGACGTTTATGAGGGCAACGGTTTGGCTGACGACGAGCGGTCGATTACG
>Ga0163161_10001810_pt1 | contig 15617 bp, 12 predicted proteins | sample S45metaG_FD_129847 | JGI IMG/M metagenome (GOLD analysis project Ga0163161, IMG submission 129847) | Switchgrass rhizosphere microbial communities from Kellogg Biological Station, Michigan, USA - S4-5 metaG | ecosystem: Host-associated > Plants > Roots > Rhizosphere > Soil | place: USA... | reverse complement strand
CGCCAAAATCAGCCTCCTCTACCCCGCGATCATTCGGTGCCGCCCGTCTATCACGTCGCGGTGCAGAGAGGTCGCTTCAGGGCGGCCGGACAATCTGCTTGGGAGAGAATCGTGAAAGTCAGTATGGTAGTCGCTGCGTCCCTTCTTGCCGCTGCTCTCACGGCTTGCAATCAAAAACCCGCTGGGTCGGATGCTCCAGCCGCGTCCGTCTCGTCGAGCGGAATCGAAGCTGATGCTTCCATCAATCAGTTGATGACGTTGCACGTCGATCCGGCGGCCGATGCAATTTGGGATTCCGTCAAAGTCATCTCCAACGAGACGGGGATGCACGAACACCGTCCATCCACCAGCGAGGAATGGGCGGAGCTTGAACGACAAGCGCAGGTGCTGTTGTCTGCAGCGGAAATGCTGAAGGCCGGAGACCGCGCCGTCGCGGCGTCCGGGAGTGTGATTACGCCAGGGACTTTGAAGGTCGCGGAGATTCACGCCTTGATCGCTGCCGAGCGGCCAGCGTTCAACGCCAGAGCCGACGCCTTCGGTCAGGCGGCCGGCAACATGCTAGCCGCGATCAAGGCGCGGAACGCAGACAAGATCTCAGAATTGGGTGGAGAGCTCGATGAGGCATGCGAGATGTGCCACAAACAGTTCTACTATCCCGACCCCGTTCCTGCGAAGGCGAAGTCCGCTAGCTGATCGGTGAGCGTCCGTCGGGCGCCACGGTAAGGATTGGGCGTTGCGACGGGTCTCCATGAACGTCGCCATGCCCCGCCCCCTTCTCCCGGTTGCTTGCGCTCTCGGACCTGCCAGGGAATCACGCGCTTTCCCGGGTAACGGCCTGGGCCTTGAGGCCGCGCTCGACAATGCCGGAGTTCGGCTCGATGCCGCCACTGTCGACGAAGCGGGTGAGTCCCACCTAGCGCTCGAAGATTTAGTCGATCACTTCAGCCTTTCAAATCAACTTGCAGCGTGACTTCCGACGAACGCTCACGTTGATCCAGCCCGACGGTTCAAAGGGGGGAGCGCCGATCGCTCCCTCCGGTCGGGTCAGATGTGAAGCGCGCGCCCGTAGGCGCCGAGCACGCTTTCATGCAACATCTCGCTCAGCGTTGGATGAGCGAACACCGTCTCCATAAGCTCGGCCTCGGTGGCCTCGAGCTGGCGGGCGAGAACAAATCCCTGGATTAATTCGGTTACTTCCGCACCGACAAGGTGGGCGCCGAGCAGTTCTCCGGTCCCCGCATCGAACACCGTCTTCACGAATCCGTCCGCCTCGCCGAGCGCGATCGCCTTTCCGTTTCCGATGAACGGGAATTTGCCAACCTTCAGTTGGTATCCCGCTTCCTTCGCCTTCGCTTCCGTCAGCCCAACCGATGCGACTTGGGGGCGCGCGTAGGTGCAGCCGGGGATGTTCCCCTTGTTCATGGGGTGGGCGGAACCGCTGGCGATCTTCTCGACCGCGATCACGCCCTCATGGCTCGCCTTATGCGCGAGCCATGGCGCGCCTGCCACGTCTCCAATCGCCCAGATACACGGGATGTTGGTCGCGCCATAACCGTCGGTCTTGATGTGCCCCCGCTCCGTCTCGACACCGACCGTCTCGAGCCCGATATTCTCGGTATTGGGGGCGATTCCGATCGCGACGATGACATGGCTGTAGTCGGCATCCGATAGCTTGCCATCCCTGTCCCTGATGCTCGCTTTCACCGATCCGGCGCCAGGCTCGATCTTCTCCACGGCCGCCCCAGTCAGGATCTTGATGCCTTGCTTGGTGAGCGCTTTCTCCATGAAGGCGCTCACCTCCTCGTCCTCGACCGGCAGGATCCGCGGCAGCATCTCGACGATGGTGACTTCTGCGCCCAAGTCGTTGTAGAAGCTGGCAAACTCAACGCCGATCGCGCCCGATCCGATCACCAGCAGCTTGGTTGGCATCTCCTTGGGCACCATTGCATGGCGATATGTCCACACCCGCTGTCCATCGGCCTTGATGAAAGGCAACTCGCGCGCGCGTGCTCCCGTGGCAATGATGATGTTCTTCGCTTCAAGCTCGGTCTTCTTGCCGTCGTTCGTCACGGTCAACCTGCCCACCGCGGTCAGCGCACCGACGCCCTCATATATCGTCACCTTATTCTTTTTCATCAGGCCCTTCACGCCTGAATTGAGTTGCCCGGCCACCTTGCGGCTGCGCTCGACGATCTTGCTCAGATCGAAGCCGACATTCTCTGCCTTCAGGCCATAGGCATCGGCATGCGTCATGTAGTGATGGACTTCCGACGTGCGCAGCAATGCCTTGGTCGGTATGCAGCCCCAGTTCAGGCAGATGCCGCCAAGCTGGTCGCGTTCGACGATCGCGGTCTTCAGGCCGAGTTGCGCTGCGCGGATCGCAGCCACATAGCCGCCCGGACCGGAACCGAGAATGACGAGATCGAAGGTATCAGGCACGCGAGATCCCCTGCGCTAGTGGTTGAAAACTTTTGCGGTCGCCCCGCCGCATCAGTGCGCCATCCCGGACGTGTCGGTGGCGACGTCGAGCGTTTGATCACCGCCGAGCGAACGGTACAAATCCACGAGATTTTGCACTCGGCTCAATCGCGACGACACCAGGCGCAACTGCGCGGCATAGAGCGTGCGCTGCGCGTCCAATACCGAAAGGTAGGGATCAATGCCTTGCTGGTATCGCGCTTCCGCCAGCGTGTGGCTATCCTCGGCCGCACCCAGGTTCCGCCGATCTGCGGCAAGCTCCGGCTCGATTGTTCCACGCCGGGCAAGCGCATCGGCCACATCGCGAAACGCGGCCTGTATCGCCCTCTCGTAACCGGCCAGATAGACCGCTTGCTGCGCCTTGGCGTAAGCCAGATTGCCGGAGTTCGCGCCGCCATCGAAGATCGGCAGCGTCACCTGCGGCGTCGCCGTCCACGACTTTGCCCCTCCATCGAACAAGCCCGACAGCGCCGTGCTGGCGAATCCTAAGACGCCGGTCAGGCTGATGCGCGGCAGAAAGGCTGCTCGCGCCGCACCTATGCGCGCATTCGCGGCCCACAGCTGATATTCCGCCTGCGCCACGTCCGGGCGACGCAACAATATGGTGCTGTCGAGGCCTGCGGGCAGTTCCCCCACTTGCCCCTCGACCGCTTCGATCGAGGGCGGCAAGAGGGCGTCCGCCACCGAACCTCCCACCAGCAGTTCAAGCGCGTTACGGTCCTGGGCGATGGCGGTGACCGCTCGGGCCTCATTCGCCTGCGCCGTTGCGAGCACCGTCTCCGCCTGACGCAAGTCGGTGCGCGGCGCAATGCCGCCATCGAGCCGGACCTTAGTAACGGCGACGCTGGACTCTGCCGCGCGCAACGTGTCCCGGGTGATCACGAGCACGCTCCGGTCGGCCGCGAGCTGCAAGTAGGCCGCGGCCACTTCCGCGACCAGCGACAGACGGGTGCCCCGCGCGGCTGCCTGCTGACCGAGATAGAGTCTGAAGTTGGAGTTGCTCAGACTGCGGAGCCGTCCGAACAAGTCGATTTCCCATATCGGCAGCCTCGCCTGCGCCAGATAGCTCCTGGTCGTTTGCCCTCCGTCGGCGGACCCTCGCTCCGTGAGGCTGGCTTCGGCATCGATCCCGGGAAACAGGTCTGCCCGACCGACGCGGTACAGCGCCCGCGCTGATTCGACGTTGGCAAGCGCCTGCACCAGGTCCTGGTTGTGGGACAGCGCCTGGCCAATGATCGCCTGCAAATTGGGATCACGAAAGATGTCGCCGTAACTGACCGTGGGAAGCGTATCCTGGAGTTGCCGGGGATAGGCATCGCCAACCGGCCAGACTCGCGGGACGGCGGCGGTTGGCCGCTCGAAATGCGGCTCCATCGTGCAGCCCCCGAGCGCAGCGAGCGCGAGGAGTGGCGCAGTCCACCTCATGCCGGAACTTCCGTTTCGACCACCATATCGCCGCCTCTGCGGCGCTCGGTGCCATGCGTCCCATGCCGCACACCGAAGATCTTTCGCACCAGCACGAAGAACAGCGGAATATAAAAGATCGCGAGCGCAGTGGCAGCGATCATACCGCCGATCACTGCGGTTCCGATCTCTATACGGCTCTTGGCGCCCGGTCCGGTTGCGATGCAAAGTGGCAAAACACCGAAAATGAAGGCCAGGCTGGTCATCACGATCGGTCGCAAGCGAATGCGCGCCGCTTCCAACGCCGCCTCGACTGCGCTCTTGCCTGCCCGCTCCGCCTGTTCAGCGAATTCGACGATCAGGATGGCGTTCTTGGCCGACAGCCCCATCGTCGTCACCAGTCCTATCTGGAAGAATATGTCATTGGCCAACCCGCGCATCATCACAGCCAGCGCCGCGCCCGCGAGGCCGAGCGGGATCACCAGCATGACGGCGATTGGAATCGACCAGCTCTCATACAGGGCCGCCAGGAACAGGAAGACGACCAGAAGCGAGATGCCATAAAGAATCCACGACTGATTGCCGGCCATCCGCTCCTGATATGAAACGCCCGACCAGGCAATCTTTGTCCCGGGGATATCGGCCGCCAACTTGCTGATTTCGTCCATCGCAGTGCCGGTGCTTTCACCTTCGGCAGCCTGCCCTTGAATCTCGAAAGACGGATTCCCGTTGAAACGGGTCAGCACGCTGGGAGCAACACTCCAGCGGCTGTTCGAAAAGGTTGACAGTGACGTCATCGTGCCGGAACCATTACGGATAAACCAGCTGCCGAGATCTTCCGGTCTGGCGCGGAATGGCGCATCGCCCTGCACATAGACCCGTTTCACGCGTCCCCGGTCGATCCAGTCGTTGACGTAGCCGCCGCCCAATACCGTCGACAATGTGGTGTTGATGTCAGCCTGGCTGACGCCCAGAGCCCCCGCCTTCACCGAGTCGATGTCGATCGCAAGAGTGGGAACATCGGGCAACGAGTTGAGACGCACAGCGTTGAGATTTTGGTTGGCGCGGGCCTTCGCTAGCAGTTCATCAGCGCGGGCGCGGAAAGTCGCTCGATCGAGCCCGCCAGTATTGAGCAATTGCATAGTGAAGCCACCCGACTGGCCGAGTCCGCGAACCGAAGGCGGATTCATCGCAAAGAACTCGACATCGCGCAGTTGCCGGCTCAGCTCAGTCGTCGAGCGCCTCGTTATCGCGTCTGCGCTGTGCTTCTCACCACTCCGTTCGTCCCATGGCTGGAGGGCGAGGAAGCCGCGCCCGGTATTTTGGCCACTGCCCTGTGCATTTTGGCCGACCACCGTGAAAATGAGTGATGTGTCTTCCTTTTCTTCGCCCATGTAATATTTGGTTATCGTCGCCGCTGCCTCCTCCGTGCGGGCTTGGGTGGCGCCGGCGGGCAAGGTATATTGCAGCATTGCATAACCCTGATCCTCGGCCGGCAAAAAGCTGGTCGGAAGACTCCAGAGCAGGAAACCCAACAAAACCACCGTCATTCCATAAGGAATCAGCGCCTTGCCAGGCCGACGGATAATCTTTGCCACTGCCGAGCGGTACCGTTCTGAAAGCCGGTCGAACCATGCCTCAAAACGCTCTCCGTAAGCCGAGACCGCGCGCACGAACGGCCGGGCGCTCGACTCTGCAAGGTCAACCCGGCGGCGAAGAAGCGTGGCCGCCAACGCCGGCGACAGAACAAGCGCCACAACGATTGAAAGGATCATCGAAGAAATGATCGTGATCGAAAACTGGCGAAAAATGACGCCCGTCGAGCCACCGAAAAATGCCATCGGCAGAAATACCGCAGACAGGACCAGTGCAATCGCGATCAAAGCGATATTGATCTCCTGCATAGACTGGATCGTGGCTTCTCGCGGAGTAAGTCCCGGTTCCTCCCGCATGACGCGTTCGACGTTCTCGACGACCACAATGGCGTCATCGACCAGCAAGCCAATGGCAAGCACCAAGCCGAACAGAGTCAGCACGTTGATCGAAAATCCGAAGGCGGCCAGTACACCGAACGTTCCGAGCAATACGACAGGCACTGCAATTGCCGGAATCAGAGTGGCCCGCCAGCTTTGCAGAAAGACAAACATGACGATGACGACGAGGATGATGGCTTCTGCCAGCGTATCGAACACCTCGCGCACCGAAGCCGTGATGAACTGGGACGAATCTCGCGGAAAGGCGTAGCGGTATCCCTCGGGAAACTCACTGCTTCTTGATTTGACATATTGCTGGACCAGCTCGGATGTCTTCAGCGCGTCTGCACCCGGCGCGAGCTGGATGCCAATGCCCGCGCCGGGATGGCCGTTCAGCGCGACAGTGGCCCTGTAATTTTCACTACCCAGTTCGACACGGGCCACATCCCTCAGGAAAACTGCGGAACCATTGGCGTCCGACTTCAGCACGAGGTTACGGAACTGTTCCGGCGAGGTCAGCCGCGAACGCGAAGTAACGTTAGCGTTCAGCATTTGCGTAGCGGGCATCGGCTGCTGCCCCACCTGCCCGGCCGAAATCTGTGTGTTCTGCGCCTGCAGTGCAGCGATGACATCGCTCATCTGAAGATTGAAGGTGCGAAGCTTGAAAGGATCGAGCCAGATGCGCATCGCATATTGCGTTCCGAACACCGTAATGTCGCCGACACCCGGAACGCGAGCGATCCCGTCCTGCAAGTTGGACACCAGAAAGTCGGCGACGTCGATGCTGGTCGAACTGTCGCTCTCGTCATAGAGAGCAAACACAGTCAAGAAGTCTGCATTGGCCTTGGTGACTGTAAGACCCTGGGCCTGAACCTGTGCCGGCAGGCGGGCCAGCGCCTGCTGCACCTTGTTTTGCACCTGAACCTGCGCAATGTCGGGGTCAGTCCCCTTCTCGAAAGTGGCAGTGACCGTCGCTCGACCCGACGAGTCGGAAGTCGCGTCAAAATAGCTCAGCCCTTCGACCCCGGTAAGCTGCTGCTCGATGACCTGCGTAACCGATGCTTCCATAATTTCGGCCGAAGCGCCGGGATAAGTAGCTCGAACGATGACTTGCGGTGGCGCGATATCGGGATAACGCTCAATCGCCAGCGAGAAGATGCTGACGGTTCCCGCCAGCATGATGATGACAGCTATAACCCAAGCAAAAATCGGGCGATCGATGAATATTCGGCTGATCATGTCAGGATAGGTCCGATCCGCAGCCGCACAACTGCAACTTTCCGTGCCTTATGTGCGGCTCCGTCATTTGACTTGGATCCCGCGCCCGCGGGAACCGGCACGAACTTTTGTCCCGCTTTGATCTTGGCCAGTCCCTCAACGATAACCTTGTCGCCTGTGGACAGCCCGCTGGTCGCGATCCAGAACGGACCGGAAGTCCGCGTGACGACAATCCGTCGCCTGACCGCAGTGTCGTCCGGTCCGACAAGCATTACCGTTGCCCTGCCCTGCGGATCACGCGTCACCGCCGCCTGAGGCACTAGAATGCCGTTGTTCGTTGTTGCCTGCGACAAGACGGCCCGGACAAAAAGGCCCGGAAGCAGCAAGGCCTGCGGATTGGGGAACCGGGCACGAAGGGTCACTGCCCCGGTTGCGGGATCGACCACGGCTTCGGAAAATTGGAGCTGACCCGGATAAGGATAGTCCGCGCCATTTTCCAGCTTCAGCTTTACCGTTGCGGTGGAGGGAGCAGCCCCGCCTTTGGCCAGTTCCTGCCGGAGCGCAAGAAGCTCCGCGCTCGACTGCTGAACATCGACATAAATCGGGTCTAGCCGCTGTATTTGGGCCAGGGGCGCGGACTGACCATTGGTGACCAGTGCGCCAGTCGTCACGAGCGAGCGACCGATCCGCCCGCTGATGGGAGCAGGAACCGTCGTGAACCGCAGATTGAGGCGCGCAGTTTCCAGGGCTGCACGCGCCTGCGACACCGACGCAGCAGCCTGTTCCGCAGCCGCGTCGGCATCGGAATATTCCTGTTGCGACACCGCCTGCAAGCCCACGAGCTTGCCATAGCGGGCCGCCTTGGCCGAAGCGTTCTTCTGACTGGCAATTGCAAATTGCAAATTGGCCTGCGCCTGCTTGACGGCGGCCTGATAGATATCGGGATCGATCTGGTAAAGTGGCTGGCCCATGCGGACTTGTCCGCCCTCGACAAACAACTGTCGCAGGATCAGACCCGAAACCTGCGGCCGCACCTCAGACGTTTCGAGAGCTGTCGTGCGGCCAGGCAACTCGGTCCACAGGGGAACATTCGTCGCTTTGACTGCGACATAGCCGCCCTCCGGGATCGGTGTTTCGCGTTCCGGTTTCTCCGCACAGCCCCAAGCCAGCAATAGCAGCACCGGCGCCCATCTTGCCCGAACCCGTATCGGCCACTTTTCCGCAGCGGTCGTCATCCACAAATCCATCTTTACGCATTGGAAGCTTTGGGCACGAACCGGCTCGACGACGTGCGGATACCGCATTGCGCCGAACCGGCTTCGCAGCCTTGTCCATGAAGCGACGTCAAAAACGATATTCAGTCTAAACCGACGAATATCGATGTTCGGGGCGTCACCTTTGGTGCCTGTTATTTCCCGAGCGACTTCATCACAGCGGACTCGACCTCTCGCTGCAATGGCGCGCCCGCCGGTCCTACAACCGGTACCCAGATCATGATGGCAAGCTTATCAGCCTGATTTACCCAGAACCGGCGTGTGCCGACGCCATCCCAGCCGAAGCTGCCTTCCGGCATCCGTGATCCGGCCGCAGGCGGGTTCGTAAGCGTCAGCATCCCCAGCCCGAACCGGACCGCTTCCGATGGCATCCCCATGGGCGGATAGCCGGCGACCGTGAACGCACCGATCTGGTTCGTGGTCATCGCCTTGATCGTTTCAGGTTTGAGATAGCTATGACCATCCACGGTTCCGCCATTGGCAAGCATATTGGCGAACTTCGCATAATCTATGACCGTGGAATTGATACCGCCACCACCATTATAATAACGGATCTGATCGGTCGTCGGTATTTGATCCCCTCCAAAGGGAGAGGGCACCGCGCGATCAAGATTTTCGCGGGCAACGCCGAAATCCGTGTCCGTCATACCCAGCGGATCGAGAATCCGACGGTGAACAAAGACATTGAACGGCGTGCCTGCAGCCACCTCGACAACACGGCCCAGAATGTCAAAGCCCAATCCGTTGCTGTAAGCCCAGCGCGATCCAGGCTGAAACTCGAGCGGCAGAGCGCCCAGCCTTGGGATCGCTGTCGCCAGCGTATCATCGGGCGAGCGACGCGGCATATTTGGAACGGTATTCGGAACACCGAATATCTGGACACCAGACGTATGATTCAGCAGTTCCTTGATCGTGAACTCACGCTCTGCCGGGACCGTATGGTAGACAGCCTGACCATAAGGAGCGGTTTCCGGTAGGTAGCCGGGCATCGGGCTGAACGGGAGCGGCGGCGACCCCTTGTCCAGAACACGAACGACACGCTTGCCACCTAATTCCGGGATATATTTAGAGATCGGGTCATTCAGGTTTATCTTGCCTTCTTCCACCAGCATCATGACCGCAACTGCGGTAATCGGCTTGGTCAGCGACGCTATGCTGAAAATCGAGTTGGGCTGAAGCGCCTTCCCCTTGAAGCTGCCCTGAGCCTCAAGGAAAGCGATCTTGCCGTCACGCTGGACCAGGACAACCGCGCCGGGGATCTGTCCGGTCGAAATGGCCACCCGCATCGCTTCGTGAATGTCGTTCAGCGACTCCTGCTGCATCCCCATGGTCGCGGGATCGACCAATTTCGTCTCGGCGATCGCCGGATGTCCGACACATGCGAGCATCAGCGCGCCAAGTCCGATACCCCACTTGCAGATTTCAGTTCCGTATTTCATGTTGCTCTTCCCTCTCATCTTGTATCCCCCCGGTCGGGCTGGGAGGTACACCGGTTCGCCGATGGCATGATGACCACGCCGAATTGACTTCAGGCCGCCAGCCTGCGCCGAATAACCATGTTCCGAATTTCGGAAAAATCTTCCATCGCAAAGCGCACACCCTCGCGCCCCAGCCCGGAGTCCTTCACACCGCCATAGGGCATGTTGTCCACGCGGTAGCTCGGGACGTCGTTGACGACGATGCCGCCCACTTCGAGTTCGTCCCAAGCAGCCAGCACTTTAAAAATATCCCGCGTGAACAGCCCCGCCTGAAGCCCGAACTTGCTGTCGTTGACGATCTCCAGCGCTTCGTCCCAATCATGAAACCGGATCAGGAACGCGACCGGTCCAAAGGCCTCTTCGCGATTCAATTCGACCGCAGGGTCGACATTCTCCAGCAGAGTAGCATCGAGCATGGCGCCGACCCGGTTTCCGCCACATAGCAAGCGGGCACCTTTCGCGATCGCGTTCTGGATCCATCGATCCAGGCGTTCGGCCTCTCGCACGTCGATCATCGGTCCGATGAAGGTATTTTCATCGTGCGGGTTGCCTGCAATCAAGGTCTTGGTCTTGCTGACAAGCTTGTCACGAAAGGCGTCGTAAACTTCATCATGCACAAGAATGCGCTGCACTCCGATGCACGACTGGCCCGACTGGTAGAACGCCCCGAACACCGTGCGAGCCACGGCATCGTCCAGATCGGCGTCGTTATCGATCACCACCGCAGCATTGCCGCCCAGTTCGAGCACAACTTTCTTCTTCCCGGCCTTCGCCTTCAGCGCCCACCCGACATCGGGTGAACCGGTAAAGGACAACAGCTTGAGCCGATCGTCCTCGGTAAACAGGTCCGCACCGTCGCGGCTGGTTGGAAGAATGGAGAAGGCACCTTTGGGAAGGTCGGTTTCCGCCAGAACCTCTCCCATGATCAGTGCGCCCAAAGGCGTGCGGCTCGCAGGCTTCATGACAAAGGGGCACCCGGCGGCAATCGCCGGTGCAATCTTGTGCGCGGCAAGGTTCAGCGGAAAGTTGAAAGGAGAGATGAAGCTGCACGGACCAATCGGAACACGCTTCCAGATGCCCTGATATCCCTTCGCACGAGGCGAAATGTCGAGGGGCTGCACTTCGCCGGTAATCCGCACGCTTTCTTCAGCGGCAATACGAAAGGTGTCGATCAGACGCCCGACTTCTCCGCGAGAGTCATTGATCGGCTTGCCCGCCTCTACGCAAAGCGCATAGGCGAGCTCATCCTTCCGCTCCGTGAAACGCCCCACGCAGTGCTGGAGCACCGCCTGCCGCTCGAAGGCGGCCATCTCCCGCATCGGCCGCGTAGCATCGACGCATGCGGCAATAGCCGTGTCGATCATGGCCGCATCGGCAAGCGCCACCCGCGTGGCGGTTTCGCCGGTGAACTTGTCGGTAACCGCCAAGTCGACATTCGGCTGACTCGCTTCATTGGCGATGTAGAGCGGATAGGCTTCCTTAAGCTTCATTTATGTGTCCACTTCTTTTAGACGCCAGTAAAACCAGCAATGACAATCGCGCTGAAGGTCTGTTCGGAAGACTATCGGGAACATGACCTGCGACGCGATCAATTTTATCTTCGAAAAGAAGTCAGAATCCGCCGCCGAATACCGAACCCAAGTTTACCGTATATCCGATCCAGCGGCCGAATATGACCACCAACGTCCAGAGCACGAGCGACAATGTTCCTGCAATTTTCGCCGCGCGCGGGACGCCGCAGTTGGCATCCCACTGCCGGACCGACCGGAATGTGACGAGCTCAAAGATCAGCATGTTGATCGCGGCAGCGAACATGAAGGCAAACTTGAGCCAGAAAGACGGGACCACCACATAAGAATCGATCTTGGCGATCGCCATCAATGATCCGGTGATCACAGCCAGTATGAATGCGCCCCACGTCCATTTGAGCGTATCACGAGAAATTTGCGTGACTGCACAATTGTTGGAGGCGATGCCTATCAATCGGAGGTCGACGATCGCGATCGTGCCAACGACCAGTACGATCGCAAGAACATGGATCGATTCGATGGCGGGAAATGCCCAGGACGATTCGCGAATGAATTGCGAGAGCGACAGCGACGTCAGCGCGTCCAACCACGCTTGAGGGACCTGAGGAAGGGTCATGACTGTTCCCTTTTCTTGATAATCGTCAGGATTATCAGTAATTATACTTCGATTTGTGCGTAAGCGATCCAGCGCCCTAGCACCACGACCGCGACCCACATCGCTATCGACAGGATCGCCAGCACCTGCACCTTGCGCGTGCCGGAGGACGTCTCTTCCCAAACGGCGAGATTCCGGGTCAGTGTGCTCTGAAACGCCGCCAGCAGCACTATCGACAGAAGGAGCAGGATCATCTTGCCCCAGAAGGCATAGTTCACAAGGTCCCGAACGGGCTCTGCGACTATCTGGATGAGCCCCGTTATCAGGGCGATTGCGACACCCCACCAAATCCAGGGAACGAAGCGCCGCGCGGTGGCGGTCATCGTTTGACCCTTGCCAGCCAGGTTGAGAATCCGCAGGTTGATCATCAGCACCCCGCCCATCAGCGCACTGATGGCCAGAATGTGGATGCACTGGACCACAGGTACGATCCAGTAGTTTTCCAGAAGCTTCTGACTGGCTCCGTTATCGGCCAACCAATTGGCAAACTCTATCATTCACCTCTCCTTCGGACGGGCATTCTAGCATCTTGATCACATTGGCAGACCCTGCCCGCACGGTCTTGCGACCCAAGGACTGGTATATCTCTCGCAGAGGCCTGCTACGTACGTAACGGTAACAGGAAATCAGTAACATCTGAGCGTTCGTCGAACGTCACGTTGCAGGAAGCCTTGAGGGCTGAAAAGTCTGCGCCGAGCCTGCATGAGCGGGGTGAGCGCCGAGCGAGAGCCTCTGAAGCAGCGATGGAGGTCGGGCGATGACAAGCATGCGAGCGTGAAGCTGTCGCTCGACCCGAATGCTGCGTGGCCGGGGTAGCGCGCAGCTTCGACGTCATGTCGGCGCGGATATATCGGTGGTGCGCGGAGGTGCAGGAGACGGCCGAAGCAGAACGGCGCGACGCGTCAGACGAACCGTTATTTCCGCCGTTGCTGCTGAAGCCGGAGGTGCCGCCCGTCGCCCGCGCAAAGCTCGAACAGCCGTCAGCAAGGCAGTTACAGTTGAGCGCTGGGACGGTCCCACCGCGTTGGTCGACAATTGTCGCATCCAGTTCGACCCAGGCATTGCCGGACGCACCGCCAACTCCCGTATCATTACCCGAAAAAACGCGTTGTTCGCGGGCAGATCCAAGGGCGCATGCAACGGAGGGGGCATGGGGTCGTTCATGGAGACCTGTCGCATGGCAGGCCTCGCCCCTATCGCCTGGCCCGCTAACACACTCGAAAAGCAAGCCGCCGGTCATGGCACCTTCAACCTCAACGCGCTCAGGCCGTGGACTTTCTTCAGCGCCGGAGCCTGACAATCCCCCTCGCAAGACCCGTCACCACGCCCAATCCGTACCGTGGCGCCCCACAAACGCTCCAGGTGATGGCGGATCATGAATTAAAGATTTCGATGATTTTCGCTGGCTTCCCTAGATCAGACTACCAGCGTGAGCGGCCGCTCGATGGCGCTCTTGAAGGCCGCCAGAAGTTCCGCTCCCAGTGCACCGTCTATCACTCGATGATCGCATGAAAGGGTTACATTCATCTGGCTGACGAACACCACTTGGTCATCCGGGCCTTCCGTCGGCACGCGCTCCACAGCACCGACCGCCAGGATCGACGAGTGCGGAGGATTGATGATCGCCGAAAACTCGCGAGTTCCGAACATGCCCAGATTCGACACCGACGCCGAGCCGCCCCGATACTCTGACGGACTAAGACGGCGTGCTCTCGCCCTTTGCGCGAAATCCTTGATGGTATTGGACAGCGTCGACAGCGATATCTTGTCAACGCCACGCACGACGGGTGTGAACAGGCCGCCTTCGACCGAAACGGCAACGCCGAGATCGACCTGGCGCAGCCGCAAGATGCGATCACCCGCCCAAACCGCATTGGCTGCCGGCACCGCAAGCAGTGCCTGGCCAAACGCCTTGACGATCAAGTCGTTTACCGAGATCTTGACATCCGAAACCGCGTTTTGATTGATTTGCGTGCGGAGCGCCAAAAGTTGATCGAATCTGACGCTGGTATTCAGATAGAAGTGCGGGATCGTCTGCTTCGCCAAAACCAGGCGCCGTGCAATCGTTTTTCGCATCCCGTCCAGCGGAACTTCTTCATAGTCGGCATCAGCATAGGTCGCCAACACGTCGTCACGCTCCTCGGCCACCCCCGGCAGGGCGATGGACACAGCCTGTTCTGGAGCGGACGGCGTTGCCAAAGCTTTGCGGACATCCGCCGCAAGGATTCTTCCCGCGGGCCCGCCACCGTTCAACGTTCCGACATCAATTCCAGCCTGCGCCGCAAGACGACGCGCCAGAGGCGTAATCTTGGCACCGCTCGGCAGAGTCGCGGAGCCGAAATTCCGCTCGGGCGAGCGCACGCCCCGAAACGGGTCGATCGGCCCGAGTGAAGCACTGCTCTCTGCAACAGCGACTACAGGCATGGCGTTGGCCGAAACCGTGGCCGATACGGCCTTCTCTGGCACTTTGTTGCCGGGCGTCGCCGGGGCAATGCTCTCACCCTCGCCCTCGATCACGGCAACCACCGATCCGACCGAAGCGGTTGCACCCTCGGAAAGATGGATAGCCCGGACAATGCCTGCCGTCATCGACGGGATTTCCATCGTTGCCTTGTCGGTTTCGATTTCGAACAGAGTCTCACCCGACCCGATGGTGTCGCCAACACCCTTCAGCCATTTGACGATCGTCCCCTCAGCGACGGTCTCTCCAAGCTGCGGCATGAGGATATCCAACGAAAATCTCCACTTCAATTGAAGTGAGCCCGGGTCTTCACCCGTACGGCTCTGGTGCCCCAGTTCTAGAGCGAACTGTGGAGCGACGTAGCTCGATCCGAGACGCCGTCGATCTACTCGTTACGCCGCCAGCGCGGCGCGAATGGTCTCAACCACACGATCCACGGACGGTATGCACAGATCCTCCAGGGCGTCTGCTGCCGGCAGCGGGATGTTTGGAGCGGTGATACGGATCGGAGGCGCGTCGAGATCGTAAAAGCCTTCATCAGCGACGATCGAGACGATTTCGGCTCCCCATCCAAGGACTCGAGGGTTTTCCTCGACCGTAAACAGCCTGCCCGTCTCGGCCACGGAAGCCAGGACGGTCCGGGTATCCATCGGCACGAGCGAACGAAGATCGATCACCGTGCAATCAATCCCGTACTCGGCCTTCAGCCGCTCCGAGGCTGCCGTGGCGCGATGCACCATCATTCCGAGCGCGACAATCGTTGCATCGCCCCCATGGCGAAGAACCTTGGCGACCCCCAGCTGGTCGACGATTTCGCCGTCGGGCACCTCGCCTTTCGTCGCGTAGAGACTCTTGTGCTCCAGGAACATCACCGGATCGGGGTCCCGGATCGCCGCTGCCAGCAGCCCGACAACATCGACGGGCGAAGAGGGCGACACCACTTTCAGTCCCGGGAACTGCATGCACCAGTTTTCGACCGACTGACTGTGCTGTGCACCAAATCGGGCACCGCCGCCATTGCCGAGCCGCACCACTAGGGGGCACTTCACCTGCCCGTTGGTCATATAGCGGCTCTTGGGAAATTCGTTGGCGATGTAGTCGTAACAAACGCCCAGAAAGTCCGCGAACATGATTTCGGCGACCGGCT
>Ga0163161_10001809_pt1 | contig 15622 bp, 10 predicted proteins | sample S45metaG_FD_129847 | JGI IMG/M metagenome (GOLD analysis project Ga0163161, IMG submission 129847) | Switchgrass rhizosphere microbial communities from Kellogg Biological Station, Michigan, USA - S4-5 metaG | ecosystem: Host-associated > Plants > Roots > Rhizosphere > Soil | place: USA... | reverse complement strand
TGGGAACCCCGTTTTCGCCATCGAGCCAAACGCGGAGATGCGTATCGCGGGTGAACAATTCCTTGAAAACAGTCCCCGCCTTACGAGCATCGCCGGTAAGGCGGAGAACACGACACTCCCGACTCACAGTGTCGACTTCGTAACCGCAGCACAAGCCGCACACTGGTTCGATCGAGTGGCCGCGCGTCGTGAGTTCGTCCGGATTCTCAAACCAGGGGGATGGTGTGCCCTGATCTGGAACGAACGCCGTACCAGTTCAACTCCATTCCTGCGCGATTACGAACAACTACTTCTTTCCTACGGCACCGACTACGAGAACGTACGTCACGAGCGTACGACTGAAACCCTCCCTGAGTTCTTCGCGCCAAACAGCTGCGCAGAACAAAATTTTGACTATCAACAGGAATTCGAGTATGAATCGCTCGAAGGACGCCTTCTCTCTTCCTCTTACGCACCGCTGGCAGACCATCCGAAGCATTCGCCCATGCTCAAAGAACTGCGTCGCATTTATGATCTCCACCAATCCGCAGGACGTGTAGCTTTCGAATACCACACCCGCGTGTTTTACGGACACCTGACGTAGCAACACAATATTGAGTTTGATTGTTGATCGAACCGGCACACATTGTGAGTCCAAAAATCGGAGATCAATGATCAAAGAATCAGACAATCAATAATCGCCCGAGGTCCCATGCCCGACTCGAAGTCCCACCACATGTCGCCGGAAGAATTCCGCCGCCACGGCCACGAAGTCATCAACTGGATCGCGGACTACTATGAGCACGTCGAAACTTTCCCGGTCCTGTCGCGCGTCGCGCCCGGCGAAGTTCGTTCCAATCTGCCTCAGGCGCCTCCTGAAAAAGGAGAGCCTTTCGCCAATCTTCTAGCGGATATCGACCGCGTGATCATGCCAGGCCTCACGCACTGGCAATCGCCAAATTTCTACGCATACTTCTCATGCAATGCCTCGGGCCCGTCGATTCTGGGCGACCTGCTTTCCTCCGGCTTGGGAATTCAAGGAATGCTGTGGGCCACCAGCCCGGCCTGCACGGAGCTCGAAACGCATGTGCTTGACTGGCTGGTTCCGATGCTCGGGCTGCCCGAGCAGTTTTTGTCCTCTAAGACTGGAGGCGGCGTTATTCAGGACACCGCTTCCAGTTCGACTCTTTGCGCTTTGCTTGCCGCCCGCGAACGCGCTACGCACTTCACTACCAACCAGAAAGGCTGCGACGGCCGCCTTGTCGTTTACGCTTCGACCCAGACTCACTCTTCACTCGAGAAAGCGGCAAGGATTGCCGGTTTGGGCGCAGACAACGTCAGGCTCATCGACGTCGACGCGAAGTTTGCGATGAAGGCAGATGCTTTACTCGCTCAAATCGAGAAAGACCGTAGTGCCGGACTCACACCGATCATGGTCTGCGCAACGGTTGGTACGACGTCCTCCAACGCGATTGATCCTGTCCCTGAAATCGCCCATATTTGTCGTGGTCACAGAATCTGGCTCCACGTAGATGCTGCAATGTCCGGCACTGCGGCCCTCTGTCCTGAGTTTCGCCACATCCACGCTGGAGTCGAGTTTGCAGATAGCTACTGCTTCAACCCGCACAAATGGATGTTTACGAATTTCGATTGCGATGTCTTCTATGTTGCCGATCGTAAACATCTCATCCAAACGTTGAGTGTTCTGCCCGAGTATCTTCGCAACAAGGCGACGGAATCGGGCGCCGTCATCGATTACCGTGACTGGCAGATCCCGCTTGGACGCCGTTTCCGTGCATTAAAGTTATGGTTTGTGATTCGACATTACGGAGTAGAGGGCCTGCAACATCACGTGCGTGAGCACATCCGCCTAGCTCAGCAACTCACCGAGTGGATAAAGAAAGACCAACGCTTTGAACTTGCGGCCCCAGTACCGCTAAATCTGGTCTGCTTCCGCCTGAGGTCGGGAGACGACGCCAACCAGCAACTCATGGATCGCCTCAACCGTAGTGGCCATCTTTACCTCACCCACACAAAGTTGGACGGAAAGCTAACCCTGCGTTTCTGCATCGCACAAACCAATACCGAAGCGCGACACGTGGAGAGAGCATGGCAGTGCGTGCAGGAAGAAGCAGAAAAGATCAAAACCTAGCCGGAGCAATACCGCCGACTAGCTTTTAGGTACTCGCCATTAACCGCTCACGACCGGTTTCAACACACCAGCGCGCCGACTTCCTACCGCTAGCCAACGTTTTACCGTCGGCATCGCCGCACGCATCGCCGTTTCTCCGGCCGAGATTAGATCTGAGTTGTTTGCAAATGCGTCGTACTCGAACCCGTTGACATCCGGTTCTACGACCAGGTCCGCCGATGTTCGCCACAATGAAGAATTCATATCCTGAGCGATCGCAAAACATTGTCCGATCACATCGAAAACATGCCGCGGGGCTTTCGACTTCGACCATGTACCCTTCAGATGAACCGCAATCACGCGCTCCACCCCCATCTGTCGCACCGGGCGCGTCGGCACTGCGTACGCCAGCATTCCGTCCACGAACCACCGCCCACCGATGTTTACCGGCAAAAACATTCCTGGGTACGAACAACTCGCGCGCACGGGATCGATCAGCCCGCCAGTCCGAAAAACGACGCCCTCTCCCGTCGAAAAATCAGTGGCCGTGACAGCTAGCGGAATTCTCAACTCCTCGAATGCCTTCACTTTTAGAACCGTGTTCAGGAACGCGATCATGCGCTGGTTTGTTGCGAAACCAAAACGCGAGAGTGTCCAGCGCGCGAAATCGCGAAAGCGCACACGCCGAGCCACCGCCTCCAGATCTGCTACGGACAACCCGCTGCAGTACGCCGCGCCAATCAGCGCCCCTACACTCGTGCCGGCAACCGCGCTCAACTGAATACCTTCTTCTTCCAAGACCTTTAGAACGCCAATGTGCGCGATCCCGCGAGCAAACCCGCCGCCGAGCGCGAGTCCAATTCTTGGTTGGATTACTTGTGACGGCGAAGATGGATCAGCAGCGCGACTTAGCTCGCGCCTGAAGGCCTGCACAGACCGAACAAATTTCCCCAGACTCTTCACCGGACCCCCATTAATCCGGTCCCGCCAGGTTCATCCCCACCTGACTGCCTTTCCGACCTACTAACTAAGTTGCAACAATTCTTTCATCGGTTGCCGAGACCCGAAAATGCCACTTTAGTGGCGCATGTTATGTCATTTATTATCAATAATATACAAGATTTATTAAATTTAATGGTTGTATTCTAGCGCTGTAGCGACCCCGGCATGGGGTTGCTCGGTTGAATGAAAAATAGGAGCATTCCACCTCGCTAGCTCTCACGCCTGCTACTGTCATTCACATGCTTCGGGAGATTTCTTCGGGCGGTGTGGTATTACACAAAATTGAAGGCGTTTGGTCGATCGCGGTGATCGAGCCGCGAAAAGATGATGTTGCCGGACCCATTGATACGCCAGAAGAGCCACGGAAGCGCAAACCGAAAGCGAAAAAAATCCCACTGGCGCTCCCTAAGGGCCTCGTCGATCCGGGAGAGAAGCCCGAACAGACTGCCCTGCGGGAAGTGCGCGAGGAAACTGGGATCGAGGCCACGCTCATCACCAAGTTGATTGACATCAAATACGTCTACGTTCGCACATGGAGTAATAGTGAACGCGTCTTCAAGATCGTTAGCTTTTATCTTTTCCGATATGAATCAGGCCGCATCGATGATGTGACCGAGGCGATGCGTATCGAAGTGAAGCGGGCTCTATGGATTCCTCTAGCCGGCGCGACCAAGCTTCTCGCCTATTCCAACGAACGTAAAGTGGTTCGCCTCGCCGAAGAGTACGTCGCAGCACATTCTGAGTTGTGAAATCCCTGCCTTGGGAATGCATTGTTGATGGCTAAGCCTAAGCACTCACGTGCATTCCCCGACGAGGAACTTTAGTGAATCGCGCTAGCCGGCTCGGTGCACAAAATTCGCAAGGCAAACCACATCACAACCTTCGGTGATCAACCTCCTTGCCCAAACCGCAATTCTCTGAATGGATCAGGTCTAGTACTTTTCCACTAGAATAACGATTTTTCTTGACACAACTTCTGCGACTGCTACGATTGAATCAACTTAATAGAGCGCAGACCGTGCCATCCTCACCCCACATCCAATACGGTCTGCGCTCATAATGTTTTCGGCACTATCCCAATAGCTGAATCGCTTATCCCATCCAACGGAACCTTTCCTGCCACCAGCAGTTCCCGTCCGCCAAAGTTACACTGGAGAAAACCACAGGAGTTCCGTTGCGTACCCTTGCACTTCTTACCCTGTCCTTGGCCCTGTTACCGTCGCTGCTAATCGCAAAAGGAAAGCCCAAGCGACAGACCGTCACCGCACCCGACGCCGCATCCGTTGCCGCCCTAGCAACCGCAAACCACTTTCTTCGCGCATGGCAGACGGGCGATCTCGAGACAGGCCTTCTTCTTCTCACTGACGCCGCGCGTCATGGTTCGAACGAAGACAACCTGCGCAGCTATTTTTCAACCCCGCTGCTTCGCGCCTTCGAAGTTCACCGTGGCAAACAAGTGCGCACAGGACGCTATGCCTTCCCAGTCGTCTTGCTCGAAACGACTGACCCCAGCCGCGCCAAACGCCGTTACTCCGAGATCATCGTTATGAACACTGGCAGTAATGACTGGGCTGTCGATAAACTGCCTTAGACGTCTTTTCTTTTGCCGATGACCGTCTGCATCGCCTCGTGCCCGTTTCTCAAAAGGTTCTGAATTTTTATGAAATCCATCCAGAAAGTCGCGGTCCTCGGCGCTGGAACGATGGGGGCCCGCATTGCTGCTCACTTCGCAAACGCAGGCGTTCCCAGTCTTCTTCTCGATATCGTTCCGTCCGATGCGAGCGCGAATTCCCGCAACAAGGTCGCGGCCGCAGGCCTAGACGCAGCCAAGAAATCAAAACCCGCCGCTTTCATGGATCCCTCGCTCGCCCGCCTTGTCACCATCGGCAACTTCGAAGACGACCTTCCGAAGCTCACCGAAGTTGACTGGATCATCGAGGCAGTCGTCGAGAACCTTGAGCTGAAACGAGCTCTCCTCAGAAAAGTGGACGCTGTTCGAAAGCCCGGAACCATCATCACAACCAATACCAGCGGGCTACCCGTGGCGAAAATCGCCGAAGACTTTCCTGATGACTTTCGGCGCTGCTGGTTTGGTACGCATTTCTTCAACCCTCCGCGCTACATGCGTCTGCTCGAACTCATTGCCACGCCCGACACTGATCGCGAACTGCTTGAAACTGTCGCGCATTTTTCCGACGTTCAGCTCGGCAAGGGCATCGTCTACGCGAAAGACACGCCCAACTTCATTGGCAATCGCATCGGCACATTTTCCGTCCTCAACGCAATGCGCCTCATGCAGGAGATGAACTTTTCGATCGAAGACGTGGACGCACTCACCGGCTCAGCTGTCGGGTGGCCAAAGTCCGCAACCTTTCGCACGATCGACCTGGTAGGTCTCGACATCCTCAGCCATGTGGTCTCCAACACTGCGCAGAATGTGCATGACGAGCGAAGCGACCTGAAACTGCCGGACTTCTATCGCCAGATGCTGGAGCGCAAATGGCTGGGCGACAAAACAAAAGCTGGGTTTTATAAAAAATCGAAGTCCACCGATGGAAACGAAGAGCGTCTCGCGCTCGATTGGAAAACTTTAGAGTACCGGGTGCGTCAAAAGCCGAAATTCGCCTCAATCGACATGGCCAAGAACGTCGACGACACGGGCGCTCGCGTGCGAATGCTTTTAGGACTCGACGGCTCGGGCAGCAAAGCCGATCCCGCCGGACAATTTCTGTGGGCCGCACTCTCCGATCTTTGGAATTACTCCGCCAATCGCATCCCTGAAATTTCCGACAACGTCGTCGAGATCGATCGCGCGATGAAATTGGGCTTCAACTGGGAGATGGGCCCTTTTGAACTTTGGGACGCCGCCGGCATTGAACTCACCGTCAACCGAATGAGGAAGCAAGGCAAGCCGATCGCTGCAAACGTGGAAAAGCTCTTAACGTCCGGGCAGAAATCGTGGTATGCCGACGATCCCAAGTCCCCTTCCGGGAAAAAGTACTGGGAACTAAGGACCAGCAACTGGGAGCCGGTTCAAGTTCCTCAGGGCGTCTGGTCCGTTGCCGTTGCAAAGAAATCGAACGGTGTCGTAAGGAAAAATTCCGGCGCATCACTGGTTGACCTGGGCGACGGAGTCGGTTGCATCGAGTTTCACTCTAAGATGAATTCTCTTGGCGCCGATATCATCACCCTGATACTTCAGACGCTGAAGCCCGGTGGCCCCGGCGACAATTTCGACGCGTTTGTCATGACCAATGATGCGCCTAACTTCTCTGTCGGCGCGAACCTCATGCTTCTGCTCATGACGGTACAGGAAGAAGAATGGGATGAGGTCGATTTCGTGATCCGGCAATTCCAGAACATGACGCAGGCCATCAAGTTTTCACCGAAGCCCGTCGTGATCGGCTCCTTCGGCTTGTGTCTTGGCGGGGGCACTGAAATTTCTCTTCACGCCCCCGCCAGACAACCACATGCCGAGTTGTATACCGGACTTGTCGAAGTCGGGGTGGGACTTCTTCCAGGCGGCGGTGGGTGCAAAGAGATGCTGTTGCGCGCCGTCAAAACTGCCGAAGCAGTTCGTCCCGGTGGACGTGGCGAATCCGTCGAAATGATGGAAGCCCTGAAGAAAGCCTTCGAGACCATCGCTACCGCGAAGGTTGCGACATCCGCTGAAGAAGCACGCGGCCTCGGCTTTCTCTCCGCGTCCGATCGCATCACCATGAACCGCGAGCGTGTGCTCTCCGACTCCAAGGCTTGCGCCCTCGATCTCGTTCGCGCAGGATACCGTCCACCTGCCCCACGAACCGACATTCCTGCTCCCGGAGAAAACATTCTCGCCGCTCTCAAAATGGGCGTTCACCTGATGCGCCAGGGCGAGTACATCACCGAGTACGAGGTGAAACTCGCCACTAAGATTGCGGAGGTCCTTTGCGGAGGCAACATTACGCCCGGCACTCCTGTGAGCGAGCAATACATCCTCGACCTGGAACGCGAAGGTTTCAAATCGCTCTGCGGTGAAAAGAAAACGCAGGAACGAATTCAGTACACGCTGAAAACCGGCAAGACGCTGCGGAATTAGCCGACGGCAAACAAGTCCGCTGCGCATCCTTGGCATTTCTTGCCAAAGGCCTGCGAAATCGCCGATCTCCCCTCGTCTAGGGTATCTTCAAACGTTCGACAGTCGACAGGGCGAACGTAAACGTTTCAACCACCATGGCCGGGTTCAAACAGCAAACGATCCGCGGCGGTCTTGCCAAAATCCTTGCCCAAGGCACGACATTTTCGTTGCGTCTCGGTTCTCTCATGGTTCTTGCCCGCTTGCTTGACCCGAAGGATTTCGGGCTCGTAGGGATGGTGACGGCGTTTACCGGAGCGTTGAATCTTTTTCGCGATTTCGGCCTCTCGGCCGCTGCCGTCCAACGCGTAAAAGTCACCGAAGAACAGGCCTCAACTCTGTTTTGGATCAATGCCGCGGTGGGTGCCGGTCTCACCTTGCTCATGATCGCTCTCGCCCCGGCTATCGCTGCCTTTTACCACGAGCCGCGCCTCCTATGGGTCACCGTGGTTCTTGCTTCGGGTTTCCTCGTGAACGCTGTGGGAGTTCAGCACTCTTCGCTTTTACAACGTCAAATGCGTTTCACGACTATGGCCGGGATCGATGTCCTTGCGCTCATCGTGAGCATCACGATCGGTATCGTGATGGCCCTGCATGGCTACGGCTATTGGTCTCTGGTAGCTACGGCCCTGATCCCGACGACAATGACCACTGCGTGTCTTTGGATTGCCTCAGCATGGGTTCCAGGACGACCCCGCCGTGGCACCGGGATGCGTTCCATGCTTCGCTTCGGCGGCACGCTCACGCTCAATGGTGTCGTCGTCTATCTGGCCTACAACCTCGATAAGATTCTTCTGGGACGCTTCTGGGGGCCGCAAGCCGTCGGACTCTACGGCCGGGCATACACACTCATCAATCTGCCCACGGAAAACCTAAATTCGGCCGCCGGTGAAGTAGCATTCCCCGCGCTCTCACGCGTGCAACACGATCCACCTCGTCTCAAAAGATATTTCCTCAAAGGATATTCGCTTGTACTCGCCCTCACCGTGCCCATTACGATCGCCGCTGCGCTTTTCGCGGGCGATCTGGTGTCTGTGGTCCTTGGGCCCAAGTGGCACGACGCCGTTGTGCTTTTTCGACTGCTTTCGCCCTCGATCATCATTCTCGCGATGCTGAACCCTCTCATCTGGCTGCTGCTTTCCCTCGGCATGGTTGGCCGTAGCCTGCGCGTCGGCCTCGTCTACTCTCCAATCGTGATTGCGGGCTGCCTCGCTGGATTACACTACGGTCCCGCCGGCGTCGCGCTTGGTTATTCGGCCGTCCTGACGCTCTGGTTCATTCCTCACATTGCGTGGTGCGTACATGGCACGGTTGTTTCCCTGCGGGACGTTCTTCACACGGCTGGCCGCCCGTTGTTGTCCGGGCTCACTGCCGCCGCTGTTGCCGCCTCGTTGCAATTTCTCTTTGGCGGCCATCTGTCGGCGTTTCCCAGGCTACTGTTGGGGATGGCTGTGCTCCTCAGCGTTTACCTTTCTATGCTGCTCTACGTGATGAAGCAGAAATCCTTTTATCTGGACTTGATTCGCGGGCTGAAGGGATCGGCTTCTGATGAACAAGCAGATCCGACAACGACGACTGACACTCCTGGTTCATTTCCACAGACCGAGCCTGCGTCGCTATTCAGTAAAGGGTCATCGGGCATAGAAAGTGTTTTGGTGATTGCCTCCGATTACAAGCCCAAACCGGGAGGAATTGCCTCCTATCTCGATAGCCTGACCCGCGGTCTCATAGCTTGCGGAAAGAATGCCAAGGTTCTCGCCCTCGTCGAATCGCATGAAACCGATCGACTCGACTTTCTGCAATCCTACGAAGATTGGGTCATTTCCCTTCCCATCGTTCACGATCAGAGGCCACACAACTGGCTCGGCAACAAATGCGTAAGCCTACTTGAAATTGCTCGTTGCAAGAGCCCTGGCGTGCGCGCCGTTCTGGAACGAACCAGTCTTTTCAAAGACTCTGCCACCGCCATCGTGCAACTGAAAGCCGTTCTCGAAAAAGAAAAGCCAATGTTGGTCGTTCTCGGCCACCTCGATCTGAAACTCTATCCGCTCGTCTTGCACCTGCAACAGATCGGCCAGCCTTACGGAATCATCGCCCATGATTCCGAAATCTATTTCTGTAAGAATCGCGTGAACGATCGCGTTCGACGAGGCATGATTATTAAAGGTGCGAACTGGATCGCCGCCAACTCTCGTCACACGAGGTCCCTGGTCGAAGCATGGGGCATCCCGCGAGAAAAAATCACGATCATTCACCCGCCGCTGTCAGAGCAGGCAATCTTCATCTCCAATGAGCTTGATGGTGAAGTGCGAGACGACAGCTTTACCCTCATCACGGTTAGCCGAATTGTTCCGAACAAAGCCATCGACCTGGTGCTCAAGGCACTTCAGATCATCAACCGTAACGAAATACCCTTTCGCTACATTGTTGTCGGCGAGGGACCGGAACGCGAATCGCTTCAACGGCTCTCCACCGATCTAGGCCTTCAGAACAAGATCACTTTTACCGGCTACATCTCAGATGAAGACAAATGGCGGCTGCTTCAGGCCTCGGACTTGTATGTCATGCCTTCGCGCGTCCGACCGGAAGACCAGCACGAAGGTTTTGGCATCGCATTTCTCGAAGCCGCTGCGTGTGGTATTCCATCGGTCGGAACAAACGCCGGTGGCATTCCCGATGCAGTTCTCGATGGAGAAACGGGCATGCTCGTTGAACCGGATTCGCCCGAAGCGCTCGCACAAACTCTTACTTTCCTTTACCGAAACCCTGCCGTTCGCATGCGAATGGGAATGGCAGCAAGAGAACGGGCGCGTACGCAGTTTTCCCCAAGCATCGTCGCGGCACAGTTTCACCAAGAGGTATCACTGCGCATCTAGGTTGCCTGTTTGCGCTGCTGTTGCCAGTTAGTAAACTATCTTCATGCGCGAAGTCGTAGTCGTCTCTGCCCTCCGCACCCCTGTTGGGCGCGCTTTCAAAGGCACGCTCCGCTCCACTCGCCCGGACGACCTTGCCGCCATCGCAATTAAAGCTGCGCTCGAGCGCGTGCCGAAACTCGACACCAAAGAAATCGAAGACGTCATTCTCGGCTGCGCCATGCCCGAAGGTGAACAAGGGATGAATGTCGCGCGCATCGCCGCCTTACGCGCAGGTCTGCCCGTGGAAGTGTCGGCCATGACGATTAACCGTTTCTGCTCGTCCGGGTTGCAGGCGATTGCCATGGCCGCCGAGCGCATTCAGGCTGGGGGGGCGGACGTTATCGTTGCAGGGGGCACTGAATCGATGTCAATGATCCCGATGGGCGGTAATAAGATTTCGCCCAACCCCTGGCTCGTAGATCACTATCCGGACTCTTATCTCTCTATGGGATTGACTGCTGAGCGCGTTGCGCAGCGTTTTGGGATATCGCGCGCACAATGCGACGAATTTTCGTTAGCCAGCCATCAAAAGGCCCTCGCCGCACTCCAAGCCGGCAAGTTCGATGACGAAATTGTAGCTGTCCCAGTAACTTTCACAACGCCCAACGGATCGAAGCCAAAGAAAACCGAAATCACATTCAAGCAGGACGAAGGCCCCCGTGCGGATACTTCGCTCGAAGCGCTCGGTGCGCTCAAGCCCGCGTTTCACGTAAAGGGCGTAACCACCGCCGGAAATTCGTCGCAAATGTCGGACGGTGCGGCCGCAGCCGTCGTCATGTCCGCAGAGCGTGCGAAAGCTCTCGGGATCAAGCCACTCGCCCGTTACGTTTCTTTCGCGACCGCCGGGTACAAACCAGAGGAGATGGGACTCGGACCCGTATTCGCAATTCCGAAAGCGCTCAAGCTAGCCGGACTCAAACTCGACCAGATCGACGTCATAGAGCTCAACGAAGCCTTCGCCGCTCAGTCTCTCGCCGTCATCCAAGAGGCAAAGCTTGATCCCGCGAAAGTGAATCCAAACGGCGGAGCGATCGCCTTGGGCCACCCTCTAGGATGCACCGGCGCCAAGCTAACAGCCAGCGTCATTCGTGAACTGAAGCGCCGCAACGCTCGCTACGGTATGGTGACGATGTGCGTCGGCGGTGGGATGGGAGCGGCAGGGATTTTCGAAAACATCGGCTGAAATTGAAGTGCTTCGCAACTGACTCACTCAAACGCCACCTCTACAAACCCCATCCCTTGCATCAAGCTCGTGATGGTCGAGCGAGCATTCTCCTGCGCCTTTTGCAAAATACCGTCGGCGAGCGCCGCTTGGAGTAATTCCTTTTCTGCTTCCGCCCTTACCTGTGTCTCAAGATTCGGATCGGTTGGCACAAGCCATCCTGTCTGACGCGAATACACACGAGTCTTTCCGCTATCGAGACGGGTCACCAAGACTTGAGCTTGCGGCAAATGAACGCGGACGGTTCGGTCCTTCACGTGAACATCGTCGATCTTTAACGTGGCAAAATCAATCCCGGCAATCACTTCTCCATGCACCAACATCAGCAGTCGATCACCGGCCAGGAAGTCTGGAAAAATCTCGCTCTGTTTTTCGCCAGTAACAATCTTGTCCATCGTGTAAACAACGGTTTCAAGCCGCTGCAGCTTTTGGATCCGATCCACCACCGTCGGCTGACTCATATCCGTATGAGTCGTCCGTCGCAACCACGATGACAAGACGCCCCCGGGCCACTTCTGCGCCCCGCGCACAACACCCCAGATCACAAGCGCAGCCAACAGCACACCCGCCAATAACGCCGCACAGCCGACTAAACCCGCCCGCGCACGTTGAAGATTAGGATCAACAGCCATAAGTGTTCCGCGTCAACAGCCTACCACCATGGGCCAATGGCCTTCTCAAGGGCCAAAACCTATAACCAAATTTGGCACGAGGTACGCGTGCGATTCGAAAACCCCGTGCTCTCCCGTGCTCCCCCGTGCTCCCCCGTGGTTAAGAATTCAGTGTTACCAACCACAATCTCAATGTCACCAACCTCAGGTGATTCAACAAGCCGCGGGCAGATTTGCTTGAGCGGTAACAGTGTGGGCTCGCCCACCAACTTCCACCTAGCCCACCTTCGTAATGGCATCAAGAGATTGGTCGATGGCAAGTACTGCGAAAAATGAAATAATCCAATGTGATCCCCAGTGCTCCTGAGGTTCAAGATTTGAGGGTTTCCGAATATGGCCACCACTGCTGTACCTAAGACAAAAATTTCTGGCGGCGCGTTCCTCCTCGAAGAACGCCAGCCCAACGAGGTCTTTACGCCAGAAGATTTCACCGAGCAGCACACACTCATCGCTCAGACTGCGGAAGAATTCGCCGTTAATGAAATTCTCCCCAATGTCGAGAGGATTGAGCACAAAGACTTCTCCATCACGCGCGACCTTCTCAAAAAAGCCGGCGAACTAGGCCTCAGCTCCGCCGAGATCCCCGAAGCCTATGGCGGTCTCGAGATGGATAAGGTCACCGCCGCGGTCATCGCAGACCACATCGCCAAATACGCGGGTTTTGCCACCACGTGGGGCGGACACACCGGTATCGGAACCTTGCCCATCGTGTACTTTGGCACCGAAGAGCAGAAGAAAAAATATCTTCCTCGCTTGGCGGCCGGAGAGATCGTTGGCGCCTACGCCCTGTCTGAGGCCTCGTCCGGATCTGACGCGCTCAATTGTCGTGCTCGCGCCACACTCTCGCCCGACGGCAAGCACTACATCCTGAATGGCGAAAAGATGTGGATCACCAATGCCGGCTTTGCCGACCTTTTCACCGTCTTCGCGAAAATCGACGGCGAAAAGTTCACCGCATTTCTGGTTGAAAAAACTTTTCCTGGCTTCTCGATCGGCGCCGAAGAACACAAGATGGGTATCCGAGGATCGTCCACGTGCCCTCTCATCCTCGCAGACTGTCAGGTTCCCGCAGAAAATCTGCTCGGGGAAATCGGCAAGGGACACATCATCGCCTTCAACATCCTGAACATCGGACGCTTCAAGCTTGGCGCCATGTGCGTGGGCGGTGCGCGCGTCTCGCTCGAAAATGCTGTTGGATACGCCAAGCAGCGCAAGGCCTTCGAGAAAGTCATCGCTGACTTCGGTCTCGTCCGCGAAAAGATCGCCAACATGGCGACGCTTATCTACGTCGGCGAGGCGCTGGTCTATCGCACCGTCGGCATGATGGACGCGCTTCTCTCTGAAATCGACCAAGCAAGCCCCGACGCTGCTAAAGAAACTCGCAAGGCCATCGAAGAATATGCCGTCGAGTGCTCCATCTTGAAAGTCTGGGGATCGGAGATGATCGACTATGTCGTCGATGAAACCGTCCAGATCTATGGAGGCTATGGCTTCGTCGAAGAGTATCCAGCCGAGCGTGCCTACCGCGACGCCCGTATCAATCGCATCTTCGAAGGGACGAATGAAATTAACCGCCTTATCATCACGGGCTTTTTGCTGAAGCGTGCCATGAGCGGACAACTTGCCCTCATGCCAGCCATCAAGAAGTTGATGGACGAGGTTCTCTCCGGTCCGAGCATCGGGGAAGAAGTCGAGGGCTCGCTCGCAGAAGAACGCAAGCTGGTTTCAAACGCCAAGAAGCTCGGCTTGTTCGCTTCCGGCTCTGCGACGCAGAAATACATGCAGAAAATTCAGGACGAGCAGGAAGTCATGGGCGCGATTGCCGACATGACAATCGAAATCTATGCGATGGAGTCGGCTGTCTTGCGCACCCAAAAACTAATTGCCACCAAGGGCGAGACCGCCGCAGCATTACCGATCGCCATGACTCGCGTTTACCTTACGCAAGCATTCGAGAAAGTGGAAGCAGCCGCAAAAAAAATCGTCGCTGCTGTCGCCGACGGAGACATGCTGCGCACCCAACTGGCAATCCTCCGCCGTCTGGCAAAACACGAACTCTTCAACACCATCGAACTCCGCCAGCAAATCGCGCAGAAAATCATTGAGCGTGGAAAATACACGCTGGGATAGGACCGCATAAAACATTTGTCATCCTGAGCAAAGCAAAGGATCTGTTATTCGCCTCCACCACCATCCTCACTTCTTGTCATCCTGTGTGCTGCGAAGGACGTACTTTTCGCATTCAAAACTCAGCCACGAGCAATCCTTTTGTGCTTAACTACTCCCGCCATGAAACGGCGACTCGTACTCCTTTTCGCGCTCTTCGCCCTTTCCGCCCTCGCCCAGACATCTCCTTCCACCAACCTCGCTCCCACTCCTCCCATGGGATGGAACTCTTGGAACAAATTTGCCTGCAACGTCAGTGACGAACTCATCCGCGGCATGGCCGATGCGCTCGTAAAGTCCGGCATGAAAGACGCCGGCTATCAATACGTGGTCATCGACGACTGTTGGCAGGTCAGCCGCGACGGGGCTGGCAACATCGTCGCCGATGCACAGCGCTTTCCACACGGAATCAAGGGTCTCGCAGATTACATCCACTCGATCGGCTTGAAGTTCGGCATCTATTCGGACGCAGGCTCGAAAACTTGCGCCGGGCGTCCCGGAAGCCTCGGGCACGAGTATCAGGATGCTCGCCAGTACGCTGCATGGGGTGTCGACTATCTGAAATACGACTGGTGCAACACAACCACGCAAGACGCGCCAGCCGCCTATGCACTTATGCGCGCCGCGCTCGATGCTACCGGACGGCCCATCGTGCTCAGCATTTGCGAATGGGGTAAAGCGCAGCCATGGCTCTGGGGCAAACGGGTTGGCGGTAACTTGTGGCGAGCCACCGGGGACATTCAAGACCGCTGGGAAGGAAAGAAAGAGTGGTCGCCGGGCGACTGTTGCAGTTACGGCGTTGTGGACATCATCGACGCCGTGGCCGACCTGTATTCCTATGCCGGTCCTGGACACTGGAACGATCCCGACATGCTCGAAGTCGGCAACGGCGGCATGACCGACACCGAGTATCGTTCGCACTTTAGTTTCTGGGCGCTACTCGCGGCGCCGCTGATCGCAGGAAATGATCTGCGCACAATGCCGCCCGAAATTCACGACATTCTCACCAACAAAGAAGTCATCGCGATCAATCAAGATCCGCTCGGACGGCAAGGCCGCCGCGTCCGCAAGGATAACCAACTCAAGGTAGATGTCTGGGCGAAGCAGCTGGCCGATGGGAGCCGCGCAATCATCCTCTTCAATCGCGGTACCGCCGAGCAGAATATAGCGGTCAACTGGGAAGAGATTGGGTATCCAGCAAATATCGTCGCCTCAGTTCGCGACCTCTGGCAACACAAAGATCTCGGCAAGCAGACGGGGAAAACAGCAGCGACCGTGCCAGCTCATGGCGTGGTAATGCTGGCAGTGCGACCGTAAAACTCTTTAGCAATGTGGCAATAGCCAGATGTCAATTGGCAATCGCAAATTGGCAATTGACAATTTGCAAGTGACAAAACCTACTCCTTCGGATATCCCGGATCC
>Ga0163161_10001808_pt1 | contig 15626 bp, 13 predicted proteins | sample S45metaG_FD_129847 | JGI IMG/M metagenome (GOLD analysis project Ga0163161, IMG submission 129847) | Switchgrass rhizosphere microbial communities from Kellogg Biological Station, Michigan, USA - S4-5 metaG | ecosystem: Host-associated > Plants > Roots > Rhizosphere > Soil | place: USA... | reverse complement strand
GCGATGCCCATGTTCATCAGGCGCGCGATGGTCTGCGGCGCATCGTTGGTATGCAGCGTGGACAGCACCATGTGGCCGGTCTGGGCCGCCTTGATCGCGATTTCCGCCGTCTCCAGGTCGCGGATTTCGCCGACCATGATGATGTCCGGGTCCTGTCGCAGGAACGAGCGCAACGCCGCGGCGAACGTCATGCCGCGCTTGACGTTCTGCTGCACCTGGTTGACGCCGGGCAGGCGGATTTCCACCGGATCCTCGGCGGTGGAGATGTTGCGCGTTTCATCGTTGAGGATGCCCAGCGCGGTATACAGCGACACGGTCTTGCCCGAACCGGTCGGCCCGGTCACCAGCACCATGCCGTACGGCTTGTGGATGGCGTCCAGGAACAGCCGCTGCTGCTCGGTCTCGTAACCCAGCTTGTCGATGCCCAGCTTGGCCGCGCTGCCGTCCAGGATACGCAGCACGATCTTTTCGCCGAACAGGGTCGGCAAGGTACTGACGCGGAAGTCGATCTGCTTGGTCTTGGACAGGTTGAGCTTGATGCGCCCATCCTGCGGCACCCGCTTTTCGGCGATGTCCAGCTGCGACATCACCTTCAGGCGCGCGGCGATGCGCTGGTTGAGCTTGACCGGGGCCTTGGCCACGTTCTTGAGCAGGCCGTCGATGCGAAAACGCACCCGGTAATCGTCTTCGTACGGCTCGAAATGGATGTCCGAGGCGCCCTTGCGGATCGCATCGACCAGCACCTTGTTGACGAACTTCACCACCGGGGTGTCGTCGCCCTTGGCATCGTGGCCGGTGTCGCCGGACGCGCCGTCTTCATCGCCGCCGGACACATCCAGGTCGCCCATGCCCTCGTCGTCGCCGCCCAGCGACGCGCCCAGGGTGTCGTGCCGGGACTGCCACTGCTCCAGGGTGCGCTTGATCTGCTCCTCGTCGACCAGGATCGGCTCGACCACCAGGTTGGTGTGGAACTTGATCTCGTCCAGCGAATGGGTCGGATCGCTGGTGCCCACGAACAGCTTGCCACCGCGCCTGAACAGCGGCAGGACGTGATGCTTGCGCAGCAGCTCCTCGCTGACCAGGCTGATCGCATTCTGCGCGCTGTCGAACACCGATACGTCCAGCAGCGGCATGCCGAACTCCAGCGCGTTGGCGGCGGCCAGTTGCGCGGCGGTGACCAGCTTCTTCTCGGCGAAGTACTGCGGCAACGGCTGCTTGGCCGCGCTGGCCTTGGCCATCGCATCGCGCGCGGTGGCTTCGTCCAGCGCGCCATCCTGGACCAGGCGGCGGGCGATGCCGGTGATCCCGACGAGATTGGCAGTAACCACGGCGTTCATTGGATGCAGGCTCCCCATGTCATAGGCGGAAGATTACTGCATTGCGGGATGGGACGGGGTCCCGCGCCTGCTCCGATCCTGCGTTCCGACCCGTTCGACGGCCCCCGGCGACGGGGGTGCCGGGGTAACATTGGCGCGGGGAAACCGGGGAAACAACGTGAAAAGCATCAGCATCATCCTGCCCGCCAAGAACGAAGCAGAAGGCCTGCTCCGCACCTTGCCGGCATTGCGTCAACTGTATCCGCACGCCGAGCTGATCGTGGTCGACGACGGCTCCACCGACAGCACCGCCGAGATTGGCCGCCGCCATGGCGCCGTGGTCCTGTCCAGCCCGTACTCGATGGGCAACGGCGCTGCCATCAAGCGCGGCGCCCGCGCCGCCAGCGGCGAGATCCTGGTGTTCATGGACGCCGACGGCCAGCACGACCCGGCCCACATCCAGACCCTGCTGGGCAAGCTTGCCGAGGGCTACGACATGGTCGTGGGCGCCCGCGACAGCAGCGGCCAGGCCAGCGTCCACCGTGGCCTGGCCAACCGCTTCTACAACTGGCTGGCCAGCCGCATGACCGGGTTCAGGATCCTGGACCTCACCTCCGGGTTCCGCGCCGCCCGTGCCCGGCGCTTCCGCGAGTTCCTGCACCTGCTGCCGAACGGCTTCAGCTACCCCACCACCAGCACCATGGCGTTCTTCCGCAGCGCCTACCCGGTCGCCTACGTGCCGATCCCGGTCGCCAGGCGCGTGGGCAACGGCAGCCACATCCGTCCGATCAAGGACGGCATCCGCTTCCTGCTGATCATCTTCAAGATCGCCACCCTGTACTCGCCGCTGAAGCTGTTCGCGCCGATCGCGGTGGGCTTCTTCCTGCTCGGCCTGGGCTATTACGGCTACACCTTCGCCACCATGCACCGCTTCACCAACATGAGCACCCTGCTGTTCAGCGCCTCGGTGATCATCTTCCTGATCGGGCTGATCTCCGAGCAGATCACCGGGCTGACCTACCTGGCAGCGCGGGACGGGCGGGACGCGGAGTGAGTGGGACGGTTGCCGCCGATGCAGCCAAGCCTCGCCCCCGCCTGCTGGTGCTGGCCTCGACCTATCCGCGCTGGCACGGCGACCCCGAACCAGGCTTTGTGCATGAGTTGAGCCGGCGCCTGGCCGCCCGTTTCGAGGTCACCGTGCTATGCCCGCATGCCAGCGGCGCACTGCCGCGCGAGCGCATGGACGGGGTGGATGTCATCCGCTACCGCTATGCGCCGGCCCGCTGGGAGCGCCTGGTCAACGACGGAGGCATCGTCGGCAACCTGCGCCATCGTCCATGGACCGCGCTGTTGTTGCCCGGCTTCCTGCTGGGTCAGCTGTGGTCCCTGCGCCAGCTGCTCCGCACGCTGCGACCGGATGTGATCCACGCGCACTGGATCCTTCCCCAGGCCTTGATGGTGGCGCTGTTGCAGACGGCTGGCACCCGCACGCCGCCGACCCTGGTGACGTCCCACGGTGCCGACCTGTTCGCCCTGCGTGGTCGGCTGCCCATGGGGCTGAAACGACTCGCCATGCGCCGGATGCAGGCCAGCTCGGTGGTCAGCAGCGCCATGCGCGAGCCGATGCTGGCGCTCGGCGCAGACCCGGCGTCGCTGGCTGTCGCCCCCATGGGGGTCGACCTGCAGCATCGCTTCACGCCCGATGCGCGGACGCAGCGCGCGGACCACCAGTTGCTCTTTGTCGGGCGCCTGGTGGAAAAGAAGGGACTGACCCACCTGCTGGACGCGCTGCCGCGCGTGCTTGAACGCCATCCCCACGCCACGCTCAGCATTGCCGGCTTCGGCCCGGAGCTGGTGGCGTGCCAGCAACAGGTCGAGAGGCTCGGACTGCAGGCGCACGTGCGTTTCCTTGGCGCTCTCTCGCAGGACGCGCTGCCCGATCTGTATCGGCGCAGCAGTATGTTGATCACCCCCTTCGTGCAGGCGCGCTCGGGGGATCAGGAAGGCCTGGGGCTGGTGATGGTCGAGGCGCTCGGTTGCGGTTGCCCGGTGGTGACCACCCGGCTGCCCGCCATTCGCGAGTTGCAGGACGGCCCGTGGCCGCCGTACCTGGCCGAGCCCGGTGATGCCGACTCGCTGGCGGCACAGATCAACGCCTTGCTCGACGACCCATCGGCGGCACACGCCTGGGTGCAGCAGTTGCGACCCTCGTTGCTGCGGCGCTTTGATCACGCCGCGGTGGCTGCAGGGTACTCGGCCCGGTTGGAGGCGCTGATGGTGGCCGAACGCAGGCCGCAGACCTCGGACACCCCATGAAGTGGCGCCTGCCCATTGGCTCGTTGGCCCGCACATCGCTGCAGGTGATGGTGTGGCAAGGGGTCCGCCTGGTATGCCTGGCGGCGTGGATCGTGGTGGCCGCCCGCGGGCTGGGTGCTCAGGACTACGGCATCTTTTCCGGCATTGCCGGCACCGCATCGGCATTGGCAGGATTGGTCGGCCTCGGCAGCGGCATGTTGATGTATCAATACAGCGCGTCGGATGCTTCGCGGTTTTCGCCGTATTGGAAACAGACCTGGATGCTGTGTGCATTCACATCGCTGCCGCTGGCGTTGCTGTTGTTCCCTGCGGTGCTGGGCAGCGCGTCGATCTCCCTGACTGGCATCAGCCTCATCGCTGCATCGGAAATCCTGGCCTTCCCCTACGTCACCAACGCCGCCTTCGCGTTTGCAGCCCATGAACGCATGGGGTGGGCCGCCGCGCTACCGGCCGCGAGTGCATTGCTGCGCCTGATCGCTATCGTGGCGTTCAGCGTGCTGCCGATCGCGCATAGCCTCGACCATTACCTGTTCCTGCACCTGCTGGCATCGCTGGGCGGAGCCGCCTTCGCGCTGCTGGCGGTGAAACGCCTGCTCGCCCCACGCCCGCAACGCTGGCAGATGCAGCCTGGCGACCTCCGGCATGGTGCCGGCCACGCGGCCAGTTGGACCTCGACGACCGCAGTAACGACCTTCGACAAATCGCTGGTGCTGCGCGCCGGTGGCGACACCACGGCCGGCCTGTACGCCGCCTGCTACCGGATCGCAGCGGTGGCCGCCATGCCGCTGGACGCGATGGTGATGTCGGCGATGCCACGATTGTTCCGTGCAAACCAGGATCCGGAACGCCATCGACGCCTGGTGCTGGCCATGACCGCCGCCGCGGCGGCCTACACCGGAATCGTCGCAGCGCTGCTGTGGTGGGGAGCTGCTCTCCTGCCGCACGTGCTCGGACCGGATTTTGCCGCTGCCGTGCCGGACCTGCGCTGGATGGGATTGTTCGTGCTGGGCTACAGCCTGCGCCAGATCGGGTGCAACGTTCTGGTGGGACGCGGCTTCAAGCTGCGCAAGACACTGATCGAGGCCATGGGCCTGCTGGCGATGGCGCTCCTGAGTGCATGGCTGATTCCGCGCTACGGCTTGACCGGAGCAATCTGGATGGTGATCTGCGCGGAGATCGGCATGGCCTCGGCAGCGTGGGCCACGTTGTGGCTCAGCGCCGGGAAGGCGGTACCGCGCGTGACTGCACCGCGGTGAACACTCGCGTGTAGGCATCCACGGCACGATCGATGGAGAACTCCGCTGCACGCGCAAGCAACACGTTCCGCTCCACCCGGAAGGAACCGTCCAGACTGCGCTGGAGTGCCACCGCCAATGCAGGCGCGTCGCCCACTGGCACCAATTGCCCGAATCGACCGTGATCGAGTATCTCGGCCGGGCCGCTGGGGCAATCCGTCGCCACGATCTGCGTCGCGCACTGCATGGCCTCCACCAACACGTTGCCGAAGCCTTCGTAGTCGGACGGTAGCACCAGGACGTCGCTGTTGGCGATCCACGGCAGCACATCGTGCACCTGCCCCAGCAGCACGCAGTCCTGCTCCACTCCCGCGTGCCGGCGCCATTGCTCAAGCTCGCGGGCGATGGGGCCCGTACCCAGTACAAGCAGGCGGACGGGCCGTGCAGCCCTGCTCTGCAGGAAGGCCGCAAACAGCAGGTCCAACCGCTTCTCCGGCGCCAGTCGTCCGACGAAGACCAGCACCGGCACCCCATCGTGCGGGAACGGCCAAGCCTCCGGGCAAGGCAGATCGGCGGCCGCACGGTCGGCAACCCCGACGATCGGGTTGTGGATCACCTCGATCGGCACGCCATCCAGGCCAAGCTCGGCGCGCATGTCGGCCGCAACGGCAGCCGACACGGCCACGATCGCATCCGCCGACGGCAGCAGGCGCGCCATTGCCCAACGTATGCCGGCCAGCTTCAACCGACGCAGCCCCCGTGATGCCAAGCGAGGCCCGGAGATGGCCAGATGCTGGGTAACAACCACCGCCGTATCCGCACCCAACCAGCGTCGCAGCAACAGCAGCCAGACGGCGACGTCGTTGGACGTCGTCACTATGACCGAAGGACGGTTTTGCCTGATCCAGCCAGGTAGTCGCCACAGGAACTGCCCTGCGCCCCGTGGCGCGATGCAGTGCACCTCGTCCACGCTGGTGGCCGGAACCAGCAGGCGACCGGCAACGATCTGCACCGCGTGCCCGCGATCTGCAAGGGCGCGGGCGAGATTGAACTGAACGCGCTCGAGTCCGCCCGCCTCGACCCGACTGAGCAGCAGTGCAATCATGCGCCGGTCAACGCTGCCCGCGTCGCCGGGTCGGCCACGCAGATGACGTCCTGGTACTCACCCAGCGCGTCGGCGCTGATGGGGACGAGACGACCCCGTGCCTCGAGGCGAAGAAACTGATACCCCAGGGGAGCCAGTAGATCGAGGATGTCGCGCCCGCGGTACCCCGCCATCTGCGCCGACCGCTCATGGACTTCAACCGCAATCACCGGGAGGAAGCGCGCGACGGTCTGCAGGGCACCCGCCAGGCAGGCCAGTTCTCCGCCCTCGACATCGACCTTCATGAAATCCAGCCGCTGCAGCGCGAGCGTGGCCGCCAGCCGATCCAGCGTCTCCACCTGGATCCGACCCAGCACCTGGTGCGACCCCGGGTCGCCATGCAGGCTGCCCAGCCCCCGGTTCGATTCATCCCCGTCGTGCTGTCCGCAGGAGTCGTAGATATCGAACTCGCCGGCTACATCGGCCAACCCTTGCCGGCGCAGATCGACCACGCCCTGCAGGGCGTTGACCTGGATATTGCGCTCCAGCTCGTCGGCAATCGCCTTCACCGGCTCGAAGGCGATGACACGCCCGCTGACGCCGACCCGGTTGGCACACACCAGGCTAACCTCCCCGATGTTCGCCCCGACATCCACCACCACCATCCCCGGCGCAAGCAGGCGATTCAACAGGGCGACCAGGCGCAGGTTGTAATAGCCCATCCAGAAGATGCGCCGCTGCATATGCTCGGCCAGGTCCAGATTGAGGGTGAGATTGCCGTCGAAATCGTCCACCGTCCGCCGCCCCTTGGCCGTCCGGAACGTCCTGCGCAAGACGCTTTGCACGATCCCCGGCGGTTCGCCGACACGCAGCATCATGCCCGCATTGCGCAGCACACCAAGCAAGCTCATGCCTCTCTCCCCGTTACAGTAGCGCCAGGCCGCCTGGTGCCCGATGATTCTCCCACCCATTGCAGCATATATCGCCCGAGTCTCCTTGATGCACGTACTGACCCTGTGTAAACGCCAGTACACCGCGCGCGATCTGCTGGATGATCGCTACGGGCGCCTGTACGAAATTCCGGAAGGACTTGCGCGCCTGGGCCACCGCGTCTCCGGCCTGACCCTGAGTTATCGGCGACGCCCGGACCATTATCACGAGTCGCCGGCAGGTGTGCAGTGGCAGTCGATCAACGTCTTTCCCGGCGGACCATGGCACCTCGCCAGCGCGGTGCGGGCGCTTCGCGGCCCGGAGTGCCCGGATATTATCCTGGCAGGCTCGGATGCCCCCACCTGTGTCCTTGGCCAACACCTCGCACGCCATCTTGGCCTGCCCCTGGTCCTTGATCTGTATGACAACTACGAGCATTTCGGCCTGACCCGGATTCCGGGGATGCGCCAGGCGTTCCGACGCGCCTGCGGGGATGCCGAAGGACTCAGCGTCATCAGCCATACGCTTGCCGGCCACCTGCGCGCTACGGCGGCGCCTGCCGGCGAGGTGAGCGTCATCGGAAACGGAGTTAGGACCGACCTCTTTCACCCCGCGGACCGGCAGGCGAGTCGTGAACAACTGGGACTACCACGTCATGCCAGCCTGATCGGCTGCGCGGGCGCTCTCGACGCGAGCCGCGGCATCGATGACATGTTCCGGGCTTTCCTTCAACTGGCGGAGCAACGAACCGATCTGCACCTTGTGATCGCAGGCCCGCGCGATGGAACAGTGCAGCGCTACCAGCACCCGCGAATACTCGACTTGGGCGTCCTGCCGTGGCGGCAGGTCCCGGCATTGATCAACAGCCTGGATGTCTCGATTGTCTGCAACCGGGATTCAAGTTTCGGACGCTATTGCTTTCCTCTGAAACTGTACGAGTCATTGGCCTGCGGGGTGCCGGTGGTGGCGGCCGCCGTAGGCGATGTGCCACTACTGCTCCCGTCCGAGGCTGGTCTCACCTATCCTCCCGGCGAACCGAGCGCGTTGGCGGCTGCGATCGTGCGACAACTCGACGCCGGTAACGTCAAGGTCCATGCATCCGTGGCGGATTGGCAGGCACGTGCAGCGCAGATTCAGGCGTTACTGACGGCAAGCTCGGCGCCCCGGCGTCATTGAGCCTCGTCAAAGGATTAACGCTCCGCCGCGTCAGCCGGTTTCACGGCCGCAGAGGGAGGTACGTAGCCTGGAAGCAGGCGGAGTTCATTTGCCTTCACCAGTGCCGCATTGGCTTGCTGCTGATGACCCTGCCTATACAGCGTATCGACCACCTTCTTCGCGTACCCGGGCGTAGTGACGCTCTGCTCTACGGCCTTGCCGAACGCCCAATCCGCCAAGGCTGGATCGTGCGCGCAATTCAGGGCGTAGTCGCCGAACTGGGCATAGCTATGTGGCGGCAAGGTCGCCCGCGAAAACAGCACCATGAAAGCCTCGCTGAGACGCCTATCATCCAGTTCGACGCCCTTGTAGCGATTGTCCAACAGCGAGAACAAAGCACCCGACGCCTCCGGCGGCAGTACGCCGTTGCGCAGTTTTCCGATCAAACGTTGCCACCAGATATCCTCGACAGGGCGTTTTGCCTGCACTGCGGCCAGAATCAGCCCCTGATCGCTGATGATCGATGCACCACGAAGCAACGAGGCACGTTCGAACTCACGCAATGCCATGTCGTTGAAGGGTGAACCGGTGTAGCCATCTGTCATCTCGAGATACTGCGTGGCAAGGCTGGACGCGGCGCGTGCAGACTTCGGGTTGGCGGCCGCCATATCCGAGGCCATCAAAAGGCGGTCGCCCCAGACAGACGCACGCATCAGGCCCAGACCCGCGCAGAACGCCAGCACGGCAGCCACTGCGACATACTTCAAGCCAGGTCCGTCGCGCATCGGAACGCGCGCCACCAGATCGGTTGCCGCCCACAGGATACCGAGCAGCGCGAGGTAGTTGCGGTGTTCGAACACCAGCTCCAGACCCACGACGTTGCTGGTCAACAAGTGCGCCGCGAAGAACCAGCCCACGCCCAGAGTGAACAATGGCGCGCGTGCGCGGCGCCACCATGCCAGGACCGCCAAGGCCAGCAGAAAAATGCCGCCAATCAACGTGGTGACAGGCTGGAGCCAACCGCGCGAAGGCTGGAAATCGTCATAGAAGAACGTCAGCGACTGGCTGGTGGGATAGAGCATCTGACCGAGATACAACGGCAGGATGCGCATCTGGCTCAAAAGGCGTTCGTATGTGCCGAAATCACGACCAAAGTAGCTGGCCGTCCAGTAGTGCGGTATCACCACGGCCACATACACGGTGGCCCCTCCGACAACTGCCGTCCAGAAGGCGAGCTTCCAGAACCGTTCGATGCCGCGCCGCTGCGCATTGAATGCCAACACCGTACCTTCCAGCAGCATGGCGTACACCACCACCAGCACCCCGGACTCCTTGGCGAGGATCGCCAGCACGGTCATCGGCACGCACGCAAGCAGCCAGGGCCAGCTGCGTTTGCCGGCCAGTTGCTGCTCGCGGGCACGCAAGTAGAGACAGAGCGTCGCCAACATGAACGTGGTCGACAGGGTTTCCATGCGCTGGACCACGTACAACACGCTGGAAGTCTGCAGAGGATGGATCGCCCACAGCAGCGCCACGGCCAGGCTGGCTTTGGCCGCCCACGGCCCGGCATTCACCCGCGGCAGCAGCAGCACCTTGCGTGTCAGAGCGAACACCAGCAGCGTATTGACCAGGTGGACCAGCAGGCCAACTACCTTGTACCCCCACGGGTCCAGCCCGCCCACCACATGATTGAGCGCAAACGAGGCCATCGATAGCGGGCGCGCGCCAAACGTGTCGCCCGGATCGAAGGAGGTGGCCGCACGCCATAGCCCATCGGCGTCCACCGCCGCCAGGTGCAGGCGGCCGTTATCGACAATCGTGCTGTAGTCATCAAAGAGAAATCCACCGGCCAGCCCAGGCCAGTAAACGCCTGCAACCACCATCAGCAGGAGGGCTCCCCAGCCCACCTGTCGCCACCGCTGTGCCAATGCCACGACTTATTCCTTCGAACTCAGTTGCAACCTGCTGGCCTCAAGCTGGATGGAATCGCCGAATCCACCTTGCAACGCCATTGCCCAGACTTGCTGCGGGCGATCTCTACCGTCTTGTTGGCGACGGTCGGATTTCCACGCAGCTCGCAACGGATGAAGCCTTCCTCGGACGGATCCATGCTCAACTTGCAGCGTGCGGTGCTTGTAGGCAGTCCGATATCCGACAGCGCGAAGGTGGTGACATTATTGGCCAGCACCTGAGACTCGAACATTGTCCGACCGCCTGTTACTTCAGCCAGGCCCGCAGTCAACTGCGACTTGGCCACGTAATTTTGGTATGCGGGCAGCGCGATGGCTGCCAGGATCGCGATGATCGCAACGACGATCATCAGTTCGATCAAGGTGAAACCTACGGACCGACGCATAACTCCCCCCTGTTGTCGATGCGCTCTGCGCTTTACCCCTTCAAAACCCATGAAAAAGGGGCGATAAACGCCCCTTCCTCAATTACCGCTACAAGCAGCGATTAGTTCGATTCGCAACCGGCCGGAGCGTAATCCTTCAGCGCAGTGCCGACGCTGCAGTTCCAAGCACCCGAAGCGTTACGGGTCAGAGTCACGGACTCATCATTGACCTTCGGGTTGCCCTTCAGCTTGCAGGCGATCGTCTGGCCAGATGCATCGCCCCATTCACCCGAGGGGGTGATTTCGCAACGCGGGGTGTCCTTCGTCAGACCCAGATCGGCCTCGCTCACGGTACCGGTCTTGGTGCCCGACTGGATGCCTTCTTCGTAAGCGGTCACGCCGCCACGGATGTCGGCCAGACCGGCAGTGACCTGCGACTTGGCGACGTAGTTCTGGTAAGCCGGCAGTGCGATGGCGGCCAGGATGGCGATGATCGCGACAACGATCATCAGTTCGATCAGGGTAAAGCCCTGCTGCTTCTTCATGAGTACATCCCCTAGAGGTAGGAAAAAAATGAACACTGGGTCGAAGCCTGGGCCGGCGGACCGGTGAGCGAGGCTGGCGCCCGTGCGGGTGGATCAAAGCAGGTTGCGTGCCAACGTGATCAGCAATGCTCCCCAGCATTCCCCGGCGCAATGATGGCAGCAATCTTCAGGATTGGAACCCCCTTCACGGAAATCTGCGACCAATCCGGCAATGTGACGTGTTGCGTCACCTTGTGACCGTGGGGGTCCCGGATCCCGGTCACGCTTCGTCCCGAACTGGGGATGCCACAGCGCCCCGGAACCGGCTAACATGCGGCGCAGATAGCCCGCCTGGGGATGGCGTGGCTGGGGAGCCTGTATGTCTGTCAGCCGTAGTGCAGTCAAGAAAGAGCCCGTGGCGCGCAGCACCATGGAGTTGCAGCCGTTTGTCTGGGAGGGGACCGACAAGCGGGGCGTGAAGATGAAGGGCGAACAGCCCGCCAAGAACATGAACCTGCTGCGCGCGGAGCTGCGCCGGATGGGCATCACGCCCACCGTGGTCAAGCCCAAGCCCAAGCCGCTGTTCGGCGCGGCCGGGGCCAAGATCAGCGCCAAGGACATCGCCTTCTTCAGCCGCCAGATGGCGACCATGATGAAGTCGGGCGTGCCCATCGTGGGCGCGCTGGACATCATCGGCAGCGGGCACAAGAACCCGCGCATGAAGAAGATGGTGGACACCATCCGCACCGACATCGAGGGCGGCTCCTCGCTGTATGAGGCGATCAGCCGGCACCCGGTCCAGTTCGACGAGCTGTACCGCAACCTGGTCAAGGCCGGTGAAGGCGCCGGTGTGCTGGAAACCGTGCTGGACACGGTGGCCAACTACAAAGAGAACATCGAAGCGCTCAAGGGCAAGATCAAGAAGGCCCTGTTCTACCCGATCATGGTCATGGCCGTGGCCATGCTGGTCAGCGGCATCCTGCTGGTCTGGGTGGTGCCGCAGTTCGAGGACGTGTTCAAGGGCTTCGGCGCCGAGCTGCCTGCCTTCACCCAGATGATCGTGAACCTGTCCCGGTTCATGGTGTCCTGGTGGCTGCCGATCCTGATCGTCCTGGTCGGCAGCGTGTTCGGCTTCCTCGCCGCCTACAAGCGCTCGCCGACGATGCAGCACACGCTGGACCGGCTGATCCTGAAGGTACCGGTGATCGGCCAGCTGATGCACAACAGTGCCATCGCCCGCTTCGCCCGGACCACGGCGGTGACCTTCAAGGCAGGTGTCCCGCTGGTGGAGGCCCTGAGCATCGTGGCCGGCGCAACCGGCAACATGGTGTATGAGGAGGCCGTGCTGCGCATGCGCGACGACGTGTCGGTGGGCTACCCGGTCAATATGGCCATGAAGCAGACCAACCTGTTCCCGCACATGGTCATCCAGATGACCGGCATCGGCGAAGAGGCCGGCGCGCTGGACGCCATGCTGTTCAAGGTGGCCGAGTACTACGAGCAGGAAGTGAACAACGCGGTGGACGCGCTGAGCAGCCTGCTGGAACCGATCGTGATGGTGGTTATTGGTACCATCGTCGGCGGCATGGTGATCGGCATGTACCTGCCCATCTTCAAACTCGCTTCGGTGGTCTGATACACACATGGCATTTCTCGACCAGCACCCCGGTCTCGGCTACCCCGCCGCGGCCGGCCTGGGACTGCTCCTGGGCAGCTTCCTCAATGTAGTGATCCTGCGCCTGCCCAAGCGGCTGGACTGGCAGTGGAAGCGCGACGCCCGCGAAGTGCTGGAAGAGCCGGACATCTACGAGCCGCCGCCGCCGGGGATCGTGGTCGAGCCCTCGCACTGCCCGCACTGCAAGCACAAGCTGGCCTGGTACGAGAACATCCCGCTGTTCAGCTGGCTGATCCAGCGTGGCAAGTGCCGCCATTGCCACGCTCCGATCTCGATCCAGTACCCGCTGGTGGAACTGCTGACCGCGCTGCTGGTGCTGGCCAGCGTCTGGCAGTTCGGCTTCGGCTGGCAAGGCTTTGGCGCGATCGTGCTGAGCTGCTTCCTGGTCGCCCTGTCCGGGATCGACCTGCGCACCCAACTGCTGCCCGACCAGTTGACCCTGCCGCTGATGTGGCTGGGCCTGATCGCCGCCAGCGACAACCTGTACATGCCCGCCAAGCCGGCCCTGCTCGGCGCATTGGCCGGCTACCTGTCGCTATGGTCGGTGTGGTGGCTGTTCAAGCAGATCACCGGCAAGGAAGGCATGGGCCACGGCGACTTCAAGCTGCTGGCCGCGCTGGGCGCCTGGTGCGGGCTCAAGGGCATCCTGCCGATCATCCTGCTGTCCTCGGTGGTCGGCGCGATCATCGGCTCGGCCTGGCTGTATGCGCGCGGCCGCGACCGCGCCACGCCGATCCCGTTCGGCCCCTATCTGGCGATTGCCGGCTGGATCGTCTTCATGTGGGGCGAGCAGATCATCAGCGCCTATATGGGCTTTGCCGGCCTGCGTTGAGGGCCGGCCGATGGCGCGCTACCTCATCGGGTTGACCGGCGGCATCGCCGCCGGCAAAAGCGAACTGAGCCGGCGGTTCGACGCCCTGGGCATTACCGTCGCCGATGCCGACGTCGCCGCGCGTGCGGTGGTCGCCCCCGGCAGCGAAGGTCTGGCCCGGATCGCGGCGCATTTCGGCCCGGGCATCCTGCTGGCCGACGGCCAGCTTGACCGGGCCGCCCTGCGCGAGTGCATCTTCGCCTCGGCACGGGAGCGCCAGGCGCTGGAAGCCATCACCCACCCCGCCATCCGCACGCTGCTGCGCGAGACCTGCGAGCAGGCCGACGGGCCGTACGCGATCGCCGCCATCCCACTGCTCACCGAAGCCGGCGGCCGCCAACAGTACCCCTGGCTGGACCGCATTCTGGTGGTGGATGTCCCGGTGGCGGTCCAGCACGCCCGCCTGCTGCGGCGCGACGGGATCAGCGCCGCGCTGGCCGACCGCATGATCGCCGCCCAGGCCAGCCGCGAGGCACGCCTGGCGCTGGCCGATGACGTCGTGGTCAACGACGGCGACCCGGACCACCTGCAGGCCAAGGTCGAGCAACTCGACCGCCGCTATCGCGCCTTGGCAGCAGCCGCCAAACCGTAGCGCCACCCCATCGGTGGCTGCACGGCAGCTGGATGGGCTCGAACGGCAGCCGCGCTTGGCGCGGCGCTATGCGGGCGCAAACGTCAGCGTTGCCACCACGCCGCGCTGGTCGCCCGGGCGCACGCTCACCTGCCAGCCGTACAGGTCGCACAGCCGGCTGACGATCGACAGACCAATGCCGCCGCCCTGCGAATGCCCGGCGTGCGTGCCGCGATAGCCGCGCTGGAACAGCTTGGCCGCATCTTCAGCACTCAGGCCCGGGCCACTGTCAATGACATCGACCCGGTTGCCGGTGATGCGCACGCGCACTGAGCCTTCCTGCGAATACTTCACCGCGTTGCCGATCAGGTTGCCCAACGCCACCGACAGGGCCGATTCCGGCGCATCGATGACCAGGTCGCGGTCGCCCTCCAGCACCAGCTCGAGCGGCTTGCCACCGAGCTGGGCGCGGTGCGCATCGAGCAGTTGCTCGCCCACCCGCGCCACGTTGCTGCTGCCCTGCCCGCGCTCGTTGCGCGACAGCAGCAACAGCGAGCCGATCAGGTCGGTGCACTGCTGTTCGGCGCGCTGGATGCGCTGCAGGCGTTGCAGCACCTTCTCGTCCAGGCCCGGCCGGGCCAGCAGCAGCTCGGTTGCCCCGCGGATCACCGCCAACGGCGTGCGCAACTCATGGCTGACGTCGGCGTTGAACTCGCGATCGCGCTGCACCACTTCGGTCAGCCGCGAAGAATAATCATCCAGGGCCTGGGCCAGCTGGCCCACTTCGTCATCCGGGAAACGCGGGGCCAGCGGCTCCGGCTCGCTGGTGCCACCACGGTAGGCACGCAGGCGCGCGGCCAGGTCCGAGACCGGCTTCATCACTTTGGACGCCGACCACCAGCCCAGCACCAGGGACAGCAGGCTGAAGACAAGTACGGAGATCAACAGCGCACGATTGAGCTGGGCCTCCCCGCGCACGCTTTCGGTCATGTCGTAGGCCAGGAAAAACCAGGCCTCCGGGGTCTTGCGCACTGCCAGCTTGTAGGAGAACGGCTTGTTCTCCTCATCGACCCCGCTGACGCTGTAATTGCCAGGTGCGTAGGCCGCCCATTCCGGGCGCTCTTCGCGCACGCGGTCGAATTTGTCTTTGGAATAGGCGAAGGCGCGGATCTGCTGGAACGGCAGATCCGGGCTGCGGCTCGGGTCGAGCTGGAACCGCATCGCGTACTCGTCGATATTGCGGTTCATCACATCTTCCACCAGTTGGTTTTCCACCCGCGCGCGAGTCCAATTGGTGGCAAACGCAAACAGCGCCGTCAGGCAGAAGCCCAACAGCGCAAATGACACGATGATGCGGCTGCGCAGCCGGCGCCGATATGGCGCGCGGCGACGCTCCCCCTTGGCCGTCACCGGATCAGGCTTCCGGCGCGGCGATGCGGTATCCGATGCCATGGCGGGTCTGGATCAGCGGCACTTCGAACGGCTTGTCCACCACCGCACGCAGGCCGTGGATGTGCACGCGCAGCGAATCCGAATCGGGCAGTTCTTCGCCCCACACGCGGGTTTCCAGCTCCTGGCGGGTCACCACCGCAGGGGCGGCTTCCATCAGGGCCT
>Ga0163161_10001807_pt1 | contig 15627 bp, 21 predicted proteins | sample S45metaG_FD_129847 | JGI IMG/M metagenome (GOLD analysis project Ga0163161, IMG submission 129847) | Switchgrass rhizosphere microbial communities from Kellogg Biological Station, Michigan, USA - S4-5 metaG | ecosystem: Host-associated > Plants > Roots > Rhizosphere > Soil | place: USA... | reverse complement strand
GGGACTCGAACCCCTAACCTTCTGGACCGTGCTTTGTGAGCACGACGACGTCCTCCGGTGCGCACAGTGCCAGCATGCCGCCGTGGACCACGACGAGGGCGGTCTCTGTCTGTGGTGCCCATGCGGGCTCGAGGATGTCGAGCCCGTCCACGCCGACGACCTGGCGTTGGCGGCATGACCGACCTACGCCATATCTCGAAGCTCGCATGAGCGACGAACGCATGAGCCCGCATCTGAAGGCCGAGCCGGCGCATCGCACCGATCCGCTCGAGCCGAGGTGGTGGACGTGGTGCGGCGAGATCGTGGGAACCGAGGACGTCCGCGACGAGTGGATCGTGGTGGAGTGCTTTGCCTGCCTCGAACTCTACGAGGACGAATAGTCCGCCGATGAGTAGGTGCATGACGACTCTGAGGGAGCCCACCCCCACGTGGGTACGTGAGATCGATGCCTGGCTGGTTGCGCTGAAGGGCGCGGGGCGTCGTCCGGCGACGCTGGACGCCAGGCGGCAGCAGCTGCGGCTGCTCGCTCGGTGGGCGGGCCGGCGCAGCCCGTGGAACCTGAGCACCGATGACCTGCTGGCGTGGATGGCCTCGAGGGACTGGAGCCAGGAGCGGCGGCGCTCGGTGCGGACGACGCTGCAGGGCTTCTACCGGTGGGGTGTGGGCTCGGGCCGCACCGAGCACGACCCTGCGCTGAGGCTGCCGGTGATCCGGGCGGCGGTGCCTCGGCCGCGCCCGTGCGACGACGAGGTGCTGCGGACGGCGGTCAGGAAGGCACCCGAGCGCGACGTGCTGATGGTGCGGATGGCCGCCGAGTGCGGTTTGCGCCGCGCCGAGGTCGCCCAGATCCACACCCGCGACGTGATCACCGGCTCGAAGCGTGGCGAATACTCCCTCGTGGTGCACGGCAAGGGCGGCAAGGAACGGGTCGTGCCGCTGCCACCGATGCTGGCGCGGGAGTTGCTGCGCCGGCACCGGGGCTTCGTGTTCCCAGGCCGGATCAACGGGCACCTGTCCGACCGCTGGGTGGGGCGGGTCGTGGGCCGATGGCTCGACCAGGGCTACACGATGCACAGCCTCAGACACTGGTTCGCCACCGTCACCTACGAGGAGAGCAACGACCTGCTCGGCCTGGGCGAGCTGCTCGGCCACGCGAGCCCGGAGACCACCCGGCGCTACGTGAGGCTCAGTGATGCCCGGGGGCGAGGTCTCGTCGCGTCTGCCTCGGCGCGGCTGAGCGCCCTTGAGGTGACACCTGACATGCCAGTGACACGTCAGGGTGACGTCGCCGCGACGGCCAGCGCATAGCCACCTATTCGCACCTAAGCCACAGATCTGGAGATTAGGAGTTTGTCCGCATGAAGCGCATATCCCCGGCGGGCCGCTGGTGGGTGCTGCCGTTCGTCACGGCGGCGTTCGGCACCGGGGCCGCGGTGGTCAACGTCATCGTCGGCAACCGGGCTGTTGGCGTCGTGCTGCTCGCGCTGGCCTTCATCACCTTGATGGGTCGCAGCACGCAGATGAGCGCCTACCGGGCGGGCTACTGGCGGGGCAGCTACGAAGCGCTGGCCGACGTGCGGAGCCTGGACGACGTCATGAGCGGTTGGCAGCCGTCGCCGTGGGACCGGCTGCCCGCTCCGCCCTGGGAAGAGCGGACGAGTCCAACAGAGCACTGATCAATCACCACGAGACTTAGGAGCTTGCCCAGATGAATCCCGCTCAGTACGCCGAGCACAGGAACACGACGGTGCGCACGGTGCGGCGCTGGCTGAAGGAGGGCTGGCTGCCCGGGGCCACGCAGTACCCGGACGGGCGCTGGGACATCCCCCGGGACGCCATCGAGCAGAAGCCGCTCTTCCCGGTCGAGACCAGCAACGGCCACGACGTGTCACCTGACGTGTCAGGTGTCGTGTCAGTGTCGCGTCACGGTGACACGGGGCAAGCTCTTGGCCTGGTCGAGGCCCTCGGCCAGCTGCCTGCCTTGCTGCCGCTGGAGGCCGCATCGTGGCTGCTGGGGATCCCTGAGTCGGCGATCAGGCGTCACGCCGGGGACTTGGGGGCGGTGCCCTGGGGGCCGCGGGGGACGCTCGTCGTCCCGGCGAGGGTCGTGCGGGAGCTGGCCGGGCTGTAGCCGGCCGGGCCGCGGCGCCCGAAGACCCAGCCGAGCAGGACGCCGAACACCCCGACCAGGACGCCGACGGTCATGGTCATGGCCAGCACCAGGGCCAGTGCTGCGGCGGACCAGAGCTCTTCGGCGGACATGGGTCAGTACAGGGCGCGGGCGCTGACGTGGGTGACCTTGAGCGTCTTGCCTTCGGGGGCGAGGATGAACAGCCGTAGCCGGCGGCGGCCGCCGCCGGTGTCACCGCCGATGCTGTTGGTCCAGGCGACGTTGCCGCAGCTGGCGCCGGCGGTGATCGGCACCTCGACGACGGGGTAGGCGCTGTCGATGACGGTGTCCTTGTCGCCCTCGTAGTCGATGACCGACTGCAGCCGCAGCTGCGCGACGTCGCCGACCTTGATGCTGTCGTCCTCGCCGCTGGGCTCGATCCGCACCCCGGCGGTCACGACGTAGGCGTCTTTCGGGCCGGTCAGCAGCGACAGGGCGCCGTCGGTGTCGATGGTCAGCGTCTTCCAGGTGCCGTTGCCCGTGAACTTCTGGGTTGCGGCGTTGCTGAAAACCTTCACGGTGCTCATGCCGAACAGCCCTCCAGGTTCGTAGCCGGCGAGCTTGGCCCGCGCGGCGTTCATGTCCATCGGGTCCGGGTCGATCTTCCGGCCGGCGGCGTATTCCTTATGCGCGGTGATGGCGCGGTCGATCTCCTCGCGGGTGGTGATGCCCAGCTTCTGGGCCAGGGCGTGGACGCCGCGCAGGCCCTCGGAGCGCTGCGGGTCGGTCCACTTCTCGTCGGTGGTGTGGTCGGTCTCGATGCCGATGGCGTCGCCGTTGCCGTCGTCGGTGGAGATCACGCCCCACGGGCCGCCCTCCCCGGCGTGGTTCGCGCGCCCGGCGGCGACCACGTGCCAGACGCCGTCGTAGGACAGCCACAGTTGCGACAGCGGCCCGGCCAGGCCTGGGCGGCCGTCGCGGATGACGTCGACGCCGTTGGACGTCTCGCCCTTGGGGCTGGCGTCGTGGTGCAGCATGATCGCTTTCGGGGCGAAGGCGCCGTCGCGGCCGCGGGTCTTCCAGCCGTCCTCCTCGATCACGGTGCAGCCGGCCTCGCGCAGCACGTCGGCCAGCCAGGTCAGCGGATAGGTGGCCATCGCGTGTCCCTTCCGCGGTTTTGTCGGTGGTGCTCGGTACGGTGGTGGGGCTTCGCGGACTCTTGCTGGGTCTCGGCTTTCTCGTGGGCGGCGCCTTCTCTCATCGGCGCCGCCCACCCCCGTTTTCGGGGTGGCTCAGCCGGCGGCCATCGGCGTGGCGTAGATCGTTGACCCGGCGGCCATCACGGTGGGCGTGGCGTTGGCGGCGTTCTGCGCCCACTGGAGTTTCAGTGTCCCGGCGGTGGCCACGACCAGGAGCAGGTCCTCGTGGATCGCGGACGCGGCGGTGCCGTCGAGGCCGTAGGAGACCTGCGTGGTGATGCCGTGCACCGTGGTCCTCATGGACGTCACGGCGCCGGCGCTGGTCATGCCGGTGGCGGGGCCGATGCACGCGCGGTGGGTGACGCCCAGGACGCCGGTGAACGCCCAGGCAATGTTGACGTCGGCGGCCGCCGGCCCGGAGGGGTTCAGGAACGCCTCGACGCGCCAGTTGCCCACGGGCAGGGACAAGAGCAGCTCGTCGTCGTCCTGCATCACGATGCTGTTGGTCACGTTCTCGGCGGTGTTCTTCCGCTTGTAGCGGGGGACGTAGAGCTGGGCGTCGACGGCCTGGGCGAGAGCCTGCAGGTCAGCCGGGACGTTCGGCGCGGCGGTGCTGGCGGGGTAGGGCAGGCCCTTCGCGGTGGTGGGCACGGTGGTCCTCTCAGGGGCTGGTGATGGTTCCCGGCGCGGGCTGTCGGGTGGTGATGCTCATGCGGCCGGCGTCGAGGTCCCAGGCGATCGAGGACACGAACGCAAGCTGGGCGTCCTCGACTCCCAGGTCGAGGCTGATGACGTCGGTGGGGCGGACCCAGTAGGCGGCGACGGCCTCGACGCTGTAGGCGAAGCCCATCCCGATCAGCTGCTTGAGCGCCGATGCCGCGCGCCGGTCGGCGTGGGCGGCGCTGGCCTTGTTCGGGGACTCGATGGAGTGCACGACGGTGCCGACCACGTCGACGGCGTAGGGCCCGCTGCTGATCCACGCGGACCCGAGTACCTGCTGGTTGTCGGCGGAGCCCCACTGGTAGTGCACGAGGACGGCGTTGGCCCAGCCCTCCCGGGACAGTGTGCCGTCGGAGTTGATGAGGGTGCCGTCGACGCCGGCGCGCAGGTAGTGCACGATCTGTGCGTTGTCGTCGTCGACGGGGCGCGGGGTCAGCCGCCATTTGCCCAGCTCGTCGCAGCGGAACCAGCCGCCGATGCGCCCGGCGATGTCCCGGGCGATCGGCAGCGCCGGGTCACCCTCCCGCGGTATCCAGAAATCGGGAGGTGCCGGCGCCCAGCCGGTCGTGTCCATCGCGTTGTAGTAGTCGAAACGCGGGTCGTCGTAGTTGTCGATCGCGCCGCACACGTCCAGGCAGGTGCGCACGGCGTCGCGGGCCTCGGTGGTGTCGTGCCAATCGGTGGCCCGGAGTTCGTCGCCGTCGAAGGCCCACTCTTGCGCCAGGGACCGCCACTCCTCGACCAGGTACTCAGGCCCGGCGACCTCGAGGGTGACCTGGTTGTCGGGCTGGTTGATGGTGCGCCGCGCCAGGTACCCGATGCCGATCGGGTGGACGTCGGTGAGGCCGTCGGCCAGGACGTAGCCGGCGGAGATCGTCACAGTCACGAGCAGCCGGGGGTCGAGCAGGGCCAGGCCCCCGGCCGGTGGCAGGGTGATGGTGAGGGTTGCCTGCAGGTAGGGCGACCAGTACTCGTCCAGCCGCACGGTGCACGAGGTGACGTTGAAGCCCCGGATCTCGAGGCCGGCGGCGTTGTGGAAGGTCACCGTGTAGACGTGCGGCAGCGACTCACGGATCAGGGTCTCGACGGATCGGTCCCAGGGCTCCGTCGGGGTGGCCGCGCTCATGCGATGGGCCGTTTCTCGAGCAGGTCGAGGTAGTCGACGAACGACGACGCGACGACGTTGTAGTCGCCGTAGCCGGCGGCGAGTTCGGCGTAGGTCCAGACGGTGACCGCGACATAGCTACCGTTCGGCCAGGCGACCTCGGCGAAGGACACCTCGAGCTGCCAGTGCAGGGGTTCGGCGTTGTTCAGCCGCAGCCCGGTGACCACGAAATAGAGGTCCAGGCCGGGGACGTCGGCCTGGCGCAGCATCCATACCCGGGCCTGGCCCAGCTGCGCGGCCAGCTGCTCCACGGTGAGGTAGTCGGGCCCGATCAGGGTGATGCTGCCGGCCTGTAGCGCGGCCGGGCGCAGGACGGCGACCGGGTCCGGGCGGCCGATCACCTGATGCACGGTGCTGCGCGCTTCCCGGGTGGCGTCCCAGCTGATCGCGAACGTGATCGCGTTCGGGTCGAGGCTGCCGTCGGCGAGGGTGCGCCCGTCCGGTGGGTACAGCGGCGCGGCGATCAGGACGACGTGAGGGAACATCGGTGGCGACATGGACACGGTGGCGGTGGCGGCCGCCGCGCCGGTGTTGCGGTACGCGGTGTAGGTGATGGTCCCGGTGAGTGCGTACTCGAAGTCGTCTATGTCCAGGACGGCGGCCGCGGAGGGCAGCTGCCCGTCGAGGGTCCGCAGCGTGCGGGTCCCGTTCACGTCGACGCGGATGACGCGGTCGATGGTGTAGGCGTCCGGGTTCAGCAGCCGCAGGTGGATGCGCTCCGGCAGGATGTGGCTTACCTCGATGGTCAGGCTCACGGGTTAGCCGGCTTTCCTGAGCGGTACCGGTCGAGGGCTACCGGAACCTTGATCGACAGGCCGTTGTAGTAGGCGTTGATCTGCCGCTGCAGCGCCGCCTTCGAGGGCAGCTGCGGGTTGATCGGGACCGGGACACCGGAGGACCTGATGTTGTCGATCCGGTCCTGCACGGCCTTGGCGCTGCCGTGGTCGTCGACGGTGACCTTGGTGTTCTTCGCCGGTGGGATGCCGCCCAGGGTCTCGATGTAGCCCTGGGCGGCCTTGTCGCTGATCCCGAACGCCTTGGCCACCTTGTCCACGAGCACTTTCTCCTGCTGTTCCATCTTCTTGGTCGCGGCGCCGGACTTGGTGCCGGTGTCGACCAGTGAGTCGCCGTAGTCCTTGATGCCGTCCATGGCGTTCTTGATGGCGCGCAGGTTGTCGCGCCCGGCGGCGGTGTTCTCGGACAGGGACTTGTTGTTGCGTTTGCGGGCGGTGGTGACGCCGTCCAGGGCGTCGAGCATGTCCAGCTCGTTCAGCACGGCGTCGCCCTTGAGGTCGGCGGCGATCCGCAACTGTTCGTTCTCGTTGACCAGGGCCTCGGCGCTGTGATTGGTGGCGGTGGCCGTCTTCTCGGTCTCGGTGGTCAGGCCTTTGGTGGCTTCGCTGTAGGCCTGGGTGGCGGTCACGCCGAGGCCCACGGCCACCCCTTGATCCTTGAGGGCCAGGGACACGCTGCCGAAGGTCTTCTCGAGTGCGGCGTTGCCGAGGCGAACGTTGCCCAGGTCGTCGACGTAGGTGCCGTACTGGACCTGCGCCGCGGCGGTCGCATCAGCCACCGCGGTCTGCGCGTCGGCGACGTCCTGGCTGTCGCCGGTCAGGCCCTGCATGATCGTGGAGAAGCTGCTCCCGAACGTCTGCATGGCGGTGGGGATGTCGGTGCCGAACTTCTGCTCGAACGCTTCTCCGTCGCGCAGCAGGTCGGCGATCTGGTCGCCCTGGAAGGCGTCGCCCAGAACGCCGGCGTTCTGGCGCAGCTCGTCGAAGATGGTGCCGACCAGCTCTTTCAGGTTCTCGGCCTCCTCCTTCGACTTGGCGAACAGGCCGCGGGCCATCCCGATGCCGGCGGCGGCGATCGAAACGCCGACGATGCCCGCGGGGCCCAGCGCGGAGGCCAGGCCACCGAAGGTCGACTGGATGGCGTCGACCGCCGAGGTGGCGTCGCCCTGGAACGAGCTCAGGCTTTCGGCGACGTTCTGCTTGGCTTCCTGCTTGAACTCGGCGGCGGCGGTCGAGCCGTGTTTCGAGACGCTGTCCAGGTCGGCTTTCGCGGAGGTGGTGGCGATCTTGCCGTCGGCCTTGAGGGACTTGAAGGCGCTGGAGAACGACTGGTCGACCTTCTCGGCGGCGGTGTCGGCGGTGGTGCCGATCGCCTTCAGCTCGGCCTCGGCGCCGGTGGTGTCCGCGCGGTTCAGGTCGCCCAGGGTGGTGCCCAGCTGGTCGATGGCGGTCTGGCTGGTGTCGGCGGCGTCGGCGACGTCGCGCAGGCCGCGCTCGATCGTGTCGGTGTCGGCGCGGTCCAGGTCGTCGAGGCTGTCGGCGACGTCGCCCAGGGCGTCCTCCATGTCGGAGGTGCCGCGCAGGAAGCCGTCGACGTCAGCGACGAACGGAATCTTGATGGCCACGGCCTCACCTGCCTTCGGCGGCGTCGACGTAGACCTTGACGATGAGCTGCGCCCACAGGTGCGGTGCGCGGTGGGCGATGTCGGAGAGGGTGTTGAACACCGGGCCGCGCTTACGACGGGCGGGCAGCTGGCGGGTGGTGTGCCGCTTGCCCTTGGTGCGGTTCCGGTCGGCGCCGAACTCCACCGCCGGCCAAGTCGTGTCGGGGACCAGGCCGCCGCGCAGCGCCCGGCGGGAGCTGGCGGCGACGAACGTGGGCGGGTTGCCCGCGGCGATCCGGGCGCCGGGGACCAGGACGCGGCGCTCGAGCGGCGTCCTTACCCGCTGCTCGATCCCGGTGCGCCATGGGGCGTTCAACGTGGCGCGGGTCGCGTCGTTGATCTGTTTGCGCAGGCCTCGGTCGGCCAGCCGGAGAGCGAGCACGGCAGCCTGCAGAGCCCGGTCGTCGCCGACCGCCACACCCACGACGAATCCCCTGTCAGGCCTTGTCGGCCTTGGCGGCCTTGCGGGCCAGGGGCAGCGGGTAGGTCGGGGTGGGCCTGCCCTGCACGCCGAGGGTCACCGTTCCCACCGCGAAGGCGTCGACGCTGCCGCCGATCGGCCCGGCGCTGATGATGATGTCGGCGTCCCACGAGGCCTGCTCGGTGTTCACGTCGGGCACGAAAGTCGCGTGCTTGACCTCGCCCTGATTGGCGAACAAGTAGCTCGAGAGTGTCTCGACCTTGGACCAGTCCTGGGCGTAGGCCAGGACGCAGGTCCAGGTGGGCGCCGACTGGTCGGAGAACACCGCGGCGGGGGTGAGGCCCTTCCATGTCTGGGTCTGCGCCGCCGGGTCGAACTGCACCTGCGAGAGGTGCATCTCGAAGTTGTCGACGTCGATCATCATCGTGACGTCCTTGAGCACGAACGGCGTGACGGGTACAGCGACCATGTCAGTCTCCTGGGGGTTGCATCGTGATGGCCACCGCGATGCGGTGGCCGTTGTAGGACTCGTCGAGCACGATCCGCTCGGACGTCGTCCACCGCAGCGGCTGCGCGTTGTCGATGGCGTCGAGCACGTCGTCGACGGCGTCCTCGAGCTCCAGGTCGGCCTTGTCGGGTGCCTGCAGCGGTGAGAGCACGAGCACGTCGATGGTCCAGTCCCGGCACCGCATCGGCAGCTGCGGGTTGTGCTCGACCTTCGCGACCATCACGACGAGCGTGAGCGTGGTGATGTTGTCCGGGAGCCGCCCCATCGTCGGCCAGTCCAGCGACTCCAGGACGGCGAGCACCTCGGTGAGCGCGGACACCGGGCCTCACCCGACCCGGGGGACCGCGGGCCGCGGCCGCAGGAGCTGCTTGACCTGAGTGGACAGGGGCCGGACGCGGATCGCGTAGTCGCCGTTGAAGCCGATGACCTCGCCGTCACCGGATCGGGTGGCGGCGTAGTTGTCGCGGGCCTGGGCCAGCTGGGCCTGCCTGTAGCGCTCAGGCACGACCGCTGCGTCGAGCAATGCGGGCGCGTACACGACCACCTGCTCGTAGGCAGACTGCAGCAAGGCCGTCACGTCCTCCGGGCTGAGGGTGACCGAGTCCGGCCACAGGCCCTCGATCCCGTCGGTGTCGACCCATCCCACGACCGGCACCCGGCCACCTCCATCCCGTCATGTCACGTGTCGTGTCAGGTGTCGTGTCACTGACGTGTCAGTGCTTGCCGGCCTTGCTGCCCGCGTCGTCCGGCGCCTGCTCGGCGAAGGGCAGAGGCGGCGCGGTGGTGACGAGGGCCAGGCCGCGGGCGTCGTGGACGATGGTGCCGTCGTAGCCGAAGACGGCCTCGTCGATCGACCCCACGGCGATCGCCTGGGCGTTGACCCGAAGCGGGGAACCGGGCAGCTCGTAGTGCGTGGCCGCGGCCTTGATCCCGACGACGAGCTGGCCGTCGGGGACGTCGTCGTGCGGCACGATGCTGAAGCCGGCGAAGCTGCCTTCGGTCAGGCCGAGCGACTGGGACAGGAAGGTGAGTGCCTGCTCCTGGGTGGTGAACGCCATGTCCCGCCACAGGTCGGGCGCGACGATCGCGAACGAGGGGGCGCCGTACTTGATCAGCGCGAGGGCGCCGTCTACCAACGCAGCCCAACCGGCGGTCTGCCCGGCCGGGACGGCGCCGGGTACGACCGCGGTCGCTTCGGCGAGCAGGACGGCGAGGCAGTCGAGGTCCGTCTCCTCGGCGTAGGACAGGTTGAGCATGCGGATGTACGAGGAGAGAACACCGGCGTCGGGGAAGTCGGTGATCGACCGGTCGACCCGGTTGCCGCCGGCCCAGCGCTGCGCGGCCTCGTTCACGGGCGCCAGCGAGACGGGGGACGAGTGGATCTCGGCGATGGCGCCGGCGTACTTGGCCACGGTCGGCTTTTCCGCCCATCGGAAGCCCTGCAGGCGCAGCGACGTCAGGGGGGCGCTGCTGATCAGGGGGATGATCCGGCGGGTGTACTCGGCGGGGGACCAGACCTCGCCGAGCCACTGGGGCTGGCTGGCGGCCTCGACGTCGGCGGAGGTGACCGAGGTGGTGGCGTCACCGAAGGCGGCGAAGAGCTGGGCTGCGGGCTCCAGGCGGGCGAGGTCGGAGTGGTCGCCGGCCTTCAGCCGCACGATCGCGTGCATGGCCTGCATGAACGTGAGCGGCCGCTCGGGCTGCCTCTGCCGGCTGGCGGCCAGCCGGGGAGCCGTCGCGACCGGCGCGGCGGTCTGGCCCTGGTCGTCGGGCTCCATGTCGTCTTCCTCACTGTCGTCGGTGTCGTCGGTGTCGTCGGTGTCGTCGTCGTCGCTGCTGAGGGTGGGTGACACGCTCGGCCTGTCAGGTGTCGTGTCAGGTGTCGTGTCAGGTGATGGCGTCCCGTCGTCGGGTGCGTCGTCCAGCTCGGAGGCGACGAGGCGGGCGGAGTCGAAGGCGGGGTCGACGACGGCGCCGCCACCGGTGACGGCGCCGCCGATCAGCCGGCCGGCGCGGACGACGGGGCCATCGACCTCGACGCTGATGCCGGTGCGGACTCCCTCGGCGGCCTCGACGAGCAGGTCGTCACCGGCGCTGGTGGCCAGGACCCGGACGGCGACGTCGAGCCCGGCTGGCGTCTCGGTGAGCTCGACGCCGCGGGCCAGGGGGCGGTGCCGGTCGTGCTCGAGGTTGAGCACGAAGTCCTCGGCGGCGCACAGGCGCAGGGCGCCGGCGGCCGCGGTGACCTTGCCCACGTTGGTGTAGCCGGCTTCGCCGTAGGGCAGCAGCCGGTAGCGCAGGACCCGCGAGGCCTGGTCGGCGGCGAGCAGCGTGCCGTGCAGTCGCATGGTCAGTCCTCGGTCTGCGCGCCGGTGGGCGCGGCGTAGCGGGAGTTGTCGAAGGCGGTGCGGGTGCCGGCCGGGGTGATGTCGTCCTCGGACAGGCGGGCCGTGATCGCGGTCTGCCACGGGATGAGGGCCTCGGCCAGGGCCGAACTCTCGGTCGCCTGCGTCTTGTACGTGAGGGTCGACGTGGCGAGGGACGCGTTGGTCGTGGCGACCGGTAGGCCCATGTGTGAGGCGATGTCGACGGCGAGCTGGTTGCGGGCGGCGATCAGGAGATCGGACATCGCCTGCCCGTGGACGATCGCCTGGATGTTCGCGGGGGTGAACGCCACCGCGCCGGTCACGGAGCGGCGGGCTGTCGACCAGTTGGTGAGCAGCTCGTCGATCTCTTCGGGCTCGAGCACGTCGTCGGTGGTCTGGTGCAGCTCGACGAGCGGCGCCGGTGAGGCGACCCGCCCGGCCCAGGTCGACTCCAGGTCCAGGCCCGCGCGGATGGTGACGCGGCCGCGGGTCAGCAGGCCGCCGGGGATCGGGCCGCTGAACAGGCACACCTGGTCGACGGCGACGGTGTCGCCCTGGACGAGGATGCGGCCGTCAGGGTCGATGGACCACTCGTCGCGCTCGACGTAGTGCGCGTCGAGGATGGTCGTCCGGGCGCCGCGGTCGAGCCACCACAGGGCGTCCCCGTCGAAGATGAGGTCGTCGACGGTGGCCTGCAGCCGAAGCCACGGCGACCCATACGCCGAGCGGTTGAGCCACGCCGGCTGAGACACCGTCCGCTCTTCACCCTTGAAGGCCTCGAGCGGCAGCGTGGCGATCGCCTGGATGGCGTCGCGTCCCTTGGCCACCGGCGGCAGGGACAGGGCCGCATCACGGTCGATGAAGCCGAGGCCGCCGGGGAACAGTGCCGCCACAGAGAGGGTCTGCACGGGCATGTGCGGGCCGATGGGCGAGGCGATGCGCGGGTAGGCGCCTGGGTCGTGCGGGGTGACGTTGCTGGCCTCCAGGGCGACGGCGGCCGCCACGGCGTCACGTGCCCGGGTGAAGATCCCCACGAGCGCACAGTGCGCCCACCCGGGTGATCTTGGCTACACCCGTGCTGAGCAGCGACGTTTCCCCGCCGATGGGGGTACCGTTCCGCGCGGCTCAGGTGCGCACGTGCACGCGGGTCTGGACCTTCGCCGGTAGCCGGTCGTAGGCGGCGAGGGCGACGGTTCCGGCGATCAGCGGGGCGATCGGCGGGCCGCCGGCCTCGCGGTTCCACACCCACCCGCCGTCGCGCAGGTAGCGCTTGGCTGCGGCGTCGATCGCGCTGGTGAGGTCGGGCTGGTCGACGTGCAGGATGCGGCCGCCGTGCAGCTCGTCGAAGATCGCCGGGCAGACGGCGATCATCTGCCGGGTGTTCAGCGGGTCCAGTCGCGGCCGCGGCCGCACCCGGGTCAGGGCCTCGGCCACCTGCAGGTTCTGCCCGATCGCGTCGTAGCTGATGGTGAGGTGCCGGCGGCGGGCGAGGTCGGCCAGGAAGATCGGCAGCCACCCGGCGCCTGAGCGCAGGGCGAGCAGCTCCCACCAGGCCCGCCCGTCGCCGTCGCGCCACGACCCGACCACCGCGCCGTAGGAGCCGTCGACGGCGACCTCGAAGGCCAGGCCGATGCGCTCGGGCCGGGACGGCGCGACGTCGCGTTGGGAGCCGCTCCAGGCGCCGGCGGAGATGAGCCGGGTCACGGTCGGGTCCTGCCACAGGCACAGGTACTCCTGCGAGAACAGCGCCCGGCCGAGCTTGCGGCGGCGCTTGCGCATCCGCTCGATCGTGGTCAGCGTGCCGATGCCGGGGTGCACCCGGTGCCACACGGCCTCGTCGTCGGGGTCGTCCTGCTCACCGGCGGCGTACTCCACGATCCCGATCTCGCCCTCGTGCCCGCGCTGCAGGCTGTCCCAGAGCAGACCGGCCTTGGTCTTCGGCGTGCCGGACACGATGAGCTGCGGGTAGGGGCTGGTGTCCAGGGTCGGCTCGATGCCGGCCTGCAGATCCTGCACGACCTCGGCATCCTCGAACTCCTGGGCCTCGTCGACCCACACGCAGTCGGCGCCCTCAGAGCGGAACTTGTCGCCCTTCGGTGCGACCACGAACCAGCGTGACCCGTTCGGTGCGTACTCCAGGCACTCCCGGCCGGCGGCCTGCCACAGGAGCCACGTGTCAGGGTCGGCCTGGTGCAGAGCTTGGGCGACCTCGAGGAATCGCAACCGAGCCTTCAGCCCGGTCTGCGCCGTCGTGATGATCGTGTACCCCGGGACGCTCGTCATCCGGCCGACGAGCATGGCCTGTATCGAGCTGGTCTTGCTGCAGCGTCGCGGCGCCACGACCACGACCTCGTCGTGCTCGAGGTCCCCGAACTGGTCACTGCGTGTAGCCGTGTTCGATCCGATGACGTCGCAGATCGCGTAGGCCTGGGGCAGCTCGCGCCGATGCAGGGCCTCGACACCCGATCGCAGCAGGTCACGGGCCTGATCGCGACCCGTGGCGGGGCTGGCGTGGAGCGGCTCAGCCATGGTGGATCACCGCCGGGGAGAAAAAGTGGGCAGTAGAGGCCAGTGTTCAGATGTTTTCTCTCAAAGAACCACGCTCACTCTACGTCACGTAGTTGACGGATTGTTGTCCTTGATGAGCATGTGCTGCACGACGTCGGGGCTGCCCGGGTCCTCGCCGAGGATCGGGTGCTCGTACTCGACGACGACGACGTGCGGCTCGATCGTGATGCGGGACACGCGGGCCGGGTCGTGGCCCAGCCGCTTGCACAGCTCGAACACCTCGGTGCGGGTGTACGTGATCAGGGACGGCTTGCTCACCACGGTCTGATTCCTCTCTCGGCTGCGGACTGGACGACGCCGGCGGCCTGGCCGAGGGCCTGGCCGTGGCGGCGGTTGCACGGGCGGTGGCTGATCGCCTGGTTGTCCCTGCCCAGGGCGCCACCCTGGATGAACGGGATCACGTGGTCGACGTCCCACTCGTCCTCGACGTACACCGGGCCACCGCATCGGCAGCAGGGCAGCTCACCGGCGGCCGCCAGTTGCGTCGCCCAGTAGCGCCGTGCCCGTGCGGCGACGCCTGCGGTCCAGCCCTGCTCGGCGTGGGACACATCAAGCTAGAGCGAGTCGACGACGTTGTGGGTGTCCCGGGTCGAGGCCCGGACGATGGTGTCGAGCTGGCCGTCGAGGTGGGCGACCAGCTCGACCAGCAGTGCACGGACCAGCCTCGTCGCGGCCTCAGCGTCCTCGAGCGTGCCGGCCTCAGCGTCCATCAGCATCGGGTGCTTGTACCTGAAGCCTGACCCATCGGCCAGGACGGTCAGGGTCAGCAGCGGTGGCGGGGCGGTGAAGAGCTTGTTGAGGGCGCGCATGTGCTCCTCGACAAGGTCGCTCAGGTCACGATCCATGAGCGGTCCCCTTCACCTCACCGTGCGGCAGCAGGTGCCGCACGGTACGACCTGCGGCTTTACCGGGTCGGTTCATTGTTCCCTCCAGAGCAAGATCAACAGCTTTGCGGACTCCCTGCGGGAGGCAGGGCTATTCCGGAGCGCTTTCTCCCCTCTCCCTCCGGGAGATCCCGGACCCAGGCACCACGCCACCCCTTTGCCCTGTTGGGTGCAGCACGTATAGCCCGCTCGCGTGAGGCGAGCAGGCTGTGCCGCAACTCCGGCGAAGGCACGCGTTCCTGCGCAACGGAATCGCCCTCAGCCCGGCACTGAGGGATGCATCTGACCGGGCGTCTACCGAGTTGGTGAGGCGGCTGGAGACCAGGAGAGGCGCCGCTCGGGTCTGGGGCTGGGATCGGCTACGCACCACCGCCAACCGGGACGAGGCACAGCAAAAGGGCCACGCCGCTCAAGGCGACGAAGCCCACCAAACTCGGTGTGTGACTAGGCGTGTACCCACGGTGAAAACACGCGGCATAGCACGCTGACCAGGTATGATCCATGGTGTCTGTAGAGAGACGTTGAGGGCTGCTTCCTGGGGATTAGGAAGCAGCCCTCGTCTCGTCGTAGGCGTCGCGCTCGGCTGTCAACGCAGCCTTGTAGTGCTCGACCTCCGCCCGAGTGAAGACGTACGAGCCGGTGCGGCCGGGGAGCTTTGTCGCTCCGAGGGCACCCTCACGAACGAGCTTCAGCACCCATGATCGGTCCACACCCAGCAGCGCGGCAGCTTCACGCGCTCCGATGACTTCAGACATGTCCGCAAACTTAGGACCATTCACAAGCTTTTGGAACTCGCCGACACGCCGGTAGTGCAGACAACTTGCGACTGTGGTCCTAAACTTCGGCCCATGGTGATTCAGGTTGATGGCGCTGACCCTGGTTGGCCGCTCACGGATCGGTTGCGGCGGGCTCGTGAATTCGGAGGCTTCGACCAGGACCAACTGGCGGCCGAGCTGTGCGTGTCCAAGAACACCGTCAGCAATTACGAGCGCGGCTTCACCAGGCCGCGACGGCCCATGCTGGCCGCCTGGGCGATGGCCACAGGCGTATCCCTGGCGTGGCTTGAGACGGACGACGCGTCTCGCCTCGAGATTGTGCGCCCGAAGGGACTCGAACCCCTAACCTTCTGGACCGTGCTTTGTGAGCACGACGACGTCCTCCGGTGCGCACAGTGCCAGCATGCCGCCGTGGACCACGACGAGGGCGGTCTCTGTCTGTGGTGCCCATG
>Ga0163161_10001805_pt1 | contig 15630 bp, 14 predicted proteins | sample S45metaG_FD_129847 | JGI IMG/M metagenome (GOLD analysis project Ga0163161, IMG submission 129847) | Switchgrass rhizosphere microbial communities from Kellogg Biological Station, Michigan, USA - S4-5 metaG | ecosystem: Host-associated > Plants > Roots > Rhizosphere > Soil | place: USA... | reverse complement strand
TCGGCATGGAAGTGCTGGTCAGCTTCTTCGAAGGCGACCCCGACCAACCGCTGGTGACCGGCTGCCTGTACCACAAGGAAAACCCGGTGCCGTACGCCTTGCCGGCGAACAAGACTCGCAGCGTGTTCAAAACGCTTAGCTCACCGGGTGGCGGTGGGTACAACGAACTGCGCATCGAAGACAAGAAAGGTGCGGAGCAGATCTACATTCATGCGCAGCGTGATTGGGATGAAAACGTTGAGCATGACCAGAAGATTCGGGTCGGTAATGAACGTCACGACACGGTGGTGAAGAACACCTACACCGAGCTGAAGGCTGAAGAACACCGCACCACGATTGCCGACCGCAAGATTGAAGCGAAGCTGGATGATCACCTGACGATTGGGCAGAACCAGCATGTGAAGCTGGGGACTGCGCAATTGACCAGTGTGGGGAAAGAGATTCATCTCAAGGCTGGGGACAAGATTGTTATTGAGGCGGGGACAGAGCTGACCATTCTTGGGGGTGGGAGCTTTATCAAGCTCGATGGCGGTGGGGTGACGGTGGTTGGGCCGGTGATCAAGATCAATGCGGGTGGTTCGGCTGGTTCCGGCACGGGGATCGGGATTAAACCGCCGGTGCTGCCGGGGGCGGCGGATAAGGATAAGGCGGGGAGTTTGATGGATCAGGCGTTGTTGAATGCGCCGCCTGAGAAGGTTAAGCCGAAGGCTTTTTTTGTGTTTTCCGAGTGATCGACATGAATGGTGTTTTGAAGAAGAGCAATGGCATCGCGATAGCGGTTTTCACCGCGTCGCTGTTGAGCCTGTTTCATGGCAGCGCTTATGCGGAGGAGTGTCCGTCCGAGGACTTTTCCCAGTTTCTGCCGGCGTTTTCTGCGAATGCCGAAACTCAGCAGCGGTGGACTGCGATGACGGTGAAGTCGCTGGTTTTGAAACCTACCGGGGAGAGCGGAAATTTTGATCCGCAAACGACTGGGGTTAAGAGCTCGACGTTGGCATTTCCACTGATGGCACCCGTAGCCACAGGAAAGACCGAAGGTGTCGAGGTCGAAGCGGTTGACGACAGTCATTTCAACGTTGTTGATAAGCGTGCAGGTAATAGCAACATCAAGATCTTTAGCTTTTCTCGTCAGGCGTGTTGGGTTCTAGAGGGAGTTGAGGACTGGTCGATTAGTGAGAAAGATCTCGTTGTGGCAAGTACCACGACCATGAACACGGCCGAGAATTTTTGTTATCAGCGCGCGCAAGCCTTTGCTGGGCTAGGTGGGCTGGAGCAGTATCGGCTGACCGGCGAGCTGTTTGTGGCCGCGCTGGAAAACTATGTGTGCGCTGCTGCTTCTGGAGACCCACAAGCAAGTTTGAGTGCTGCGGGCCTGAGTCTATCTGGCATGGCACCTCAGTTGGAAACGGAAAAAGTCGAGGCGCTTTTCAAGGCCGCCGCAACAACACTTGCCGACGGTGCAGCTTCTCTTTCGACTTTCTATTGCTATGGAAACAACCCTGTACCCGACGGGCCTTGCAAACATCCAGAGCAAGCCGAAAAAGAGCTCATTCGCGCCGCATCAATGGGTTCGGCAGATGCTCTCAATTACCTAGGTTATTCTTTTGAAGACGGGGTGCTTGTAACCAAAGACATGACGAGAGCAGTCGCCTGCTATCGTCTCGCCGCCGACAAGGGGAATGAAACCGCGGCAAGAAACTTAAAACGATTGGATGCGCAAAAAGCTGACGCCGCTGAATCCAGTTATTGCTATTAATTTGCGGGAAGCAAAAATGACTGAGCCACTTGATTTAAGACATTCTTACATTAATAGCGGTTACGTTTACTTGATGGGCGGTGACGGTCAGAAAGCCAACGCAGCCGGAATGAAAGAGATTGACTGCTCTCATATGGTGAACCTGTTGCTTACTGGGGCAGGGTACAAAATTCCATATGAAGAAACTAGAGTGATGGAGAGCTCTAAGTATTATACCGAAGTGTTGCCTGAAGATGTAAAAGAGGGTGATATTGCCCTTTGGATTAACAAAATGCCGCTCAAGGGAACTAAACCGCTGTTTCATACCGGTATAGTCATGGAGTTTAACTCAAAGTCGGGGGCTGGTAAGATCTTTGGCGCGCAAACTACAAATGGACCGTCTGAAGCGTATTTTGGTACAAAGCCACCAGCGTACTACTGGCCCGTACCGACAAAATTTCTAAGGGCGAAAGAAGAGTTTAGGACAGGCGCAACTGCGGCCCCTACACCAGCCGCGACACCGAAGCCGGATACCCCTGCACCAATAATGACGTTTCAATACCCCATAAGAAAGGCGGATGGAAGTCAGTATGAAAATTCGGATGAGATATATCTGGAGCTTTCTAAAGAGGTGTCAGGAAACTATTTGCTAGGCGGTCATAAGTTTTGGCATGGTGGCATTCATATAAGTGAGCTGAGTGCGCCTCAATGTATCGAGGCTCAGCCTGTTCGGTGCATAGCTGATGGAGTTGTCGTTGCCTATCGTCTGAATGAAGATTACGTAAAATCAGTATTTGAGCTGGGTGGCAGTAATACGGAATTGAGATACTCAAGTTCGTTTTGTTTAGTTAGGCATGAATATAAGGTTCCTGGAAGGCATGATGAAAATGGTAGTGCGGCTTCAGAAAAAGTAATGACTTTTTTCAGTCTTTATATGCACCTTTTGCCTTTTTCGCAGTATCCTACAGAGGCTAAAGTTGAGCGATTGAGGCCCGTATATTGGCAAGGTAAAGTTCGAGCTACAGTTACTGCGAAAGGCCTACAACTGCGTAATCCGCCAGAGTCCCAAGTCAACGGCGCAAAAGCAGGTAGTCCAATAAGTTCAGAAATGGTTTTGTGCACATCTAGTGTTATTGAGTTTGATAGCGATAAGGTCCTGAACTTGGATGTAAAAGGTAAGCTGCTGAAAATGGCGGAGTGCACTTTTGTACCTAGTAGTTCAGGTGCTCCTACTGGTTTAAAAAAAGGTGGCGCTGTTCCACCTACATTTTGGGCGTGTGTGGAAAATGATAAGTATAACCACCTCGTTGACTGGGCGCCGATAATACCAGTTAATTTCGATAGTGTGGTTCTTACGAATATTGCAGTCAAAGCTGGAGATCCGGTTGGCTATCTAGGTTTGAATGAGGTGCTAGCAGGGCCGGCTGGGGGTAAATCAAGCAAGCGTCAGGTCCATATTGAGGTATTCAGTAGTGATGATATCTCTAGTCTCATAAAGAATACCAAAGGGTTGACAGGCGGGAATCAACATCTTGTTCTTGAGAGTGGTGTGGATTTATATAAAAAAACCGAAGTTGAAGGAAAAGTCTCGTTCTCTCCAAAGCAGATACCTCTTGCAGAAAAAATAATTGTCCCTGTGAGTAAGGCGAAAATTACAAAAGATTTAAGCGGAAAAGAGTGGTTTGGGCTTTCAATTAATAGTGAGTCTGCTTCGCTGGAAGGGTTCTTGCCTAAAGACAGTGCTACGATAATTAGCCAGCATGATTGGGAAAAGCTGGGCTTCAGTATTGTCAAGGAAAACAATGAAAGCGCTGATGGTTTTTTAGATGTTGATGCAATGCCGGATTTTTTTAAGAAAATCTACTCCGAAATTGACGGAAAGGGTGTAGCCGACGGTAATGTTACTGTTGAAGAGTTGCAGACGGCACTCCGAGATGCAGAGTTACGTAGTCGCTGGACCAAGCTCATTGCCTATCATCCAACAGAGTGGCAAGCAAAATCATCTGAACCGAAGTGGGCACGATTGAAGGAAATCCTTCTAGAAACTCCAGAGGTACTTAAGCTTGAGCAAGAAAGAATCGATAAACTTGTTTTCTGGGACGAACTGGCGGGAGCGATGCAAATCGCTTTACCAAAGTCTATCTATCACTTCCACCCAATAGCATTTATTGATAATTTGAAAAAGATTCACGTTATGACCATTGAGGAGGCTCGGATTCGTGCGTTCCTGAGAATGCTCAAAATAGGTGAGGGAACAATCGGCCTTGAAGGGTATGAGCATCTGTTTGGCGGAGAGTCCTTTATTAAGGACTACGGAAAAACATTTGCAGACCATCCACGTCTTCTTATGGAAAAGACGGTCAAAAAAACAGGTCAGGTTATTTCTTCGACTGCTGCCGGTGCCTATCAGGTTATGAGATATGTTTGGGATGACCCTGGTATCATTAAGCTGCGAGAAGAACACGGTATTACTGATTTTACACCTGCAATGCAGGATCGATACTGTGTGGTAATTTTGAAGTATCGTAGAGATGCACTTCCCGAGATTATGCGGGGGGATATAAAGTCAGCTATTAAAAAGTGTAATAAAGAGTGGGCAAGTCTTCCTGGATCCCCATATGGCCAGCCCACAGTGAAGCTGGAAGATGTTGTTGCGGAGTACAATACTATGGTAAGTCAAGAGTTGGCTGGTGAAAGTGATCTGCCGATGAAGGTCGGCTTTATTGCAGACTTGATGGAGTGATGTGGTGAACCTCAATAAAAAATATCTCCTTGGTGTCGCAGCATTTTTTTGTGCCTCGGCAATGGCTGCTTCTGCTCAAAACGCCAGCTTGCCTGAAAAAATAGATATCTTGGAATGTGATGGATCGAAGGTGGAGCTTGTATCTATTTGTCAGAATGACACCATCGCGAAGTCGGAGGATCACAGTGGCCTCCCTGTATGTACAGATCAGATAATTAAGATAAATGGACAAGAGAATCGTCGGAAGGTTGATAAAATATCACAGTTGACCAGCAACGGATCGACTGTGAAAATACTTTCTAATGTGGTCGTTTCGATGGCTTGTATTAAGGGGAGCAAGGGAAGTTTAATTTCCATCGGCGGTTACGGCGGCTGTGGCGCGTGCCCTGAGTGGCATGGTTATTATTCGTTAGATGGAAAGTTGGTGAATTACGTTTATAGTAATTCGTTTCGCTCTTTTGGGTCGCTGGGGACGCGTGACGATTTAATTGATAAGTATGGTGTTAGTAAAAAAGACTTGGTGGATGAAAGTTCTTTTGCCAAAAAAATAACATACTCCGGCCTTTGACGATTCGGGGTGGCATAATCAAAGGAGACGGATTTATTTTTTGCGCTCGACTGCTTTGAGTTTAGTTGAAAGCTTAAATAGATCTGGCCCGTTTGTCGGTTCTGACTCTATCTTCTGTCGCAGGCCCGTTCAGAATTGAACGGATCACTGAGTTTTTTACGGACGCCAAGGAATGCAGATTTTCAAATTCAGCCTCATTTTTTTTCTTTCAATACTGTCGCCTGTGGTCATGGCTGAGGGCACGATGATTGCCACCATCCTTCAGGCCGACTTTTCCAAGGACCCGGAAGTCCGGTTGCTTGTCAGAGTCGTTGATGTGGGTGGCGGTTCGGATACCCCTTCCATGGCGGTTCGTAATCAATGCCTGGAGAGGAAGGCGTCCGCAGAACGTCCTGGGCCGGATCCGTGCTTTTCGATAGAGATCACTGAGAGCGATAAGCAACGGGCCATTGTTCGGCAAACGCTATTGAATGATCCTCAGCGCACAACCGACCCTATCTATTTGGAAATTGTTTATCGCTCGGAGGTCAGCGAAAGCGATCCGACGAATCACCATCAGCGATCCGCCACACTGAAGATCGAAGAAAACGGCCTCTACAATTGGAACAATGAGAGCGAACAGGCATTGGCGGACGTAGAGTGGTTTCCCTCGGGAAATGGTGTTCTTGATCTGATGGTTCCTGACGCGGATGCATTGTTGAATTCTGTATTTCGGGATCGTATGAGCCGGCTGGACGAAAGCGGTCAGAAAGCACTGAGGGAAACTCAAAGAGCCTGGATGAAATTTCGAGATGCGGAGTGCCAGGCCGACCCGAAATTGCATAAATCAGTTTTCGGTGAGTGGTCCGATGCCTGCCTGATTCGCGCGACGATAGAGCGTGCTCGCCAATTGGCTTTGGCACCGGACAAGAGCAGACGTTGAAACGGACAAGCCAGTGCATTCGCGCGAAAGCGTCGACTTGGATGAGCATGAACAAACTTTTCTTTCTCTTTTTTGCGCTATTTCCTTTAGGCGCTCAAAGCGCAGTCACCACCGAATCACTTTGCTTCGAACTATCCCAATCGAGCCCGGTAAAGTTCGAACTCCGTACCTACTACGACGAAGCCAGCAAATGGTCTGGTGGTTTCGTGAAGTACGCCAAATCAAGTGAGCCCATTTCCATTGTGTTGACGGATTCTCAGAATGAAGTCCTCGATCCGGACGCGCCTTGGCAGCACACCAGAACTTGGTCCGAAATCGTCAACGGCAAGGTCACGGGGACTTATGAGTTGATGACTCAAGGTTCGCAGATCGTCTCGATGTCTTACACGAAGCGGTCCAACGGTAAGGCTTATAGCTTCGGAATCAGCACCAGCATCGACTCCTCTCTCGAGTCCGGATGCAAGTGGGAGTAGGGCAGTACATGCAATTCAAAACTCTAGCGGTATCGCTGCTCGGCCTGATGTGGACGATCCCGGGGTGGGCCCAAACCACCACGTTCAGTCCAACCAAAGGCGTCGATGCGACGCTGATTCTCGAAGGCTCCAAGCTGAACATCGCGGTTAAAAGCGAAACGCAAAGCGAGTCGCGGACAATCGATTTTGAAGCCGAGAATGAACTCCACATGCAGTTCGACGATTTCAATTTCGACGGCGCCAAGGATTTCGCGATCTGGCAACTCGATGACGGCATGGGCACTTACCACTACTACCGGGTATTCATTTACCAAGCCAAAACCGGCACGTTCGAAGAGTTGCAGCCGGACTGCGGCGATGGCTTCGTTAACCTGCGCGTCGACAAAAAACGTAAGGCGTTGCTCAGCACTTACTGGGAAATGAACATACCCAAGCAATGCATCACCCGATTCACCAAACGCAAAACCTGAATGACTCAAGGATGAACACAGTGAACCGTTTTGTTTTAACCCTTCTGGCCGTACTGCTGCCGGCTTCAGCGGCCTACGCGCAGGACGACTGCCGCAATGTCACCTCAAGCCTGGAAATGGAGCCCTGCTCGGAGGCGGCGAAGAAGGCTGCCGATGCGCAGTTGAATGTCAGCTACACGCAGTTGATGACGCGGCTTGAATCTGACTATCGAGCAGATCCGGCATTGGGCGCGGAGTACGCAGCGAAGGTCAAAGAGTCGCAACGTGCGTGGTTGAAGTTGCGAGATGCGAACTGCCCTTTGGAGGCGTTCGAGATCGAGACGGGGATGCCGGCGCATGTGTTCGCTGTCAACTCGTGCATCGCCAGAATGAGTCGTGAGCGCTCGGCGTATCTGGACAAGATTGTCCCTGCTCTTGCATCCGACAAGAGCGCTTCGACGGCACCGACCAGCGACGCTTGCCCCTCGGAGGAGTTCGCGCCGTTCCTGACGGCGTTTTCCGCCAGCAGCGAATCACAGCGCCGTCTCACGGCGATGACGGTCAAGTCGCTGGTGTTGAAACCGGTGGCGGGGAAGGATCGAAGTACCTTTGAGCCTTCGACCTCGGGAGTCAGTGGAGCTACTTTCAACTATCCGCTGATGGCTGCAATCACGCCCGGCAAGACACCTGGAGTCGAAATCGAAGAGGTCGATGACAGTCACGTCAACGTGGTGGATAAGCGAGCGGGCAACAGCAATGTGAAAATCTTCAACTTCTCTCGTCAGGCGTGCTGGGTGCTTGAGGGGATCGAGGATTGGTCGATCAGTGAGAAGGATCTTGTCGCAACAGATAACCCGGGAATGAGCCGCGCCGAGAACTTCTGTTATCAGCGTGCAGAAGCGTTGGGCGGGCTAGGGTTTCTTGAGCAATACCCGCTGACGGTGGAGTTGATTGAAGCGTCGCTGGAAAATTTTGTCTGTGCTGCAGAGTCGGGTGATGCACAGGCGAGCCTGTCGGCGGCAAGCCTAAGCCTTTCGCAAATGGCGTCTCAGTTGGAAACCCCGAAGGTTGAGGCGCTATTCAAAGCGGCCTCGAAAATACCGAGTGGCGCGTTGGCCTATGCCACGTTTCTTTGTTCAGGAAACTCGACCGACTATAACGGCCCTTGCCTCCATCCCGAGCAGGCAAAAGAGCAGGTTATTCGTGCTATTTCCATGGGCTCCGCTGATGCGATGAATTATCTGGCCTCGACCTTTGAAGGTGGCGAGTTTGGAACGAAGGATATGTCCCGGGCGTTAGCCTGTTATCAGATGGCGGCTGACAAAGGTAATCAGTTGGGCATCTTCAACGTGGGGCGATTGGGATCGACAGGCACGGCGCCGATCAAGGCCAGTCACTGCATCTGAAATGCCGGGTCATGTCTGATGCGTTTTCGCAGTCGTTGAGTCTGAATTCGTCCGGTAAAACGTTTAGTTTTTGAGCATCTGACGACTGCGATTTTCCTTTAAACTCCCCACCCCCAAGGAATGCGCTCAGGACACGGAATGCCAGCCCCCTCGACCTCGCTTCGCCCAGCGCTAGTGCTCTGGCTATACGCCGCCGCAATCGTGCACATTCTCGCCGGCCTCACCCTGACCTGGGCCGGTCACTCCGGATTACTCGACGGCTACCTGCACAATCTCGAACTCGCATTCTGGGGCGCTGATGCGGTTCCCACCGCCGGCCACGAACAACAAGTCTGGTGGCTCGCGCTGTTCGGCGCGACGCTGCAAAGTTATTCGCTGTACATGCTCGCGCTGGTGCACTTGGGCAATCGCTTGAAAACCCCGGCAGTCTGGGGCTGGTTGAGCGCCGGCATCCTGTTATGGGCGCCGCAGGACATGTGGCTCTCAGCGCAACAACAGGTCTGGTCGCACCTGTGGCTCGATGGTTTTGCGTTGCTGGTGCTATTGCCGCCGCTGGTTTGGTTGTATCGGCACGACCGCCGAAAATCGCCACCAGAAAAGATGCCGAGTCAGTCCAACCCGTTTGCCGGCAGCGCTTTCAAACGCGTGCTGATCACCGGCGGTACCGGGTTCATCGGCGAAGCCTTGGTCAATCAATTACTCGACGCCGGCCACTCGGTCAGCGTACTGACGCGCGATCCGTTGAGCGCGTCCAATATATTCAACGGCCGCGTCCGCTGTGTGCATTCGTTCAGCGAACTCAGCCACGACGAAGCCTTCGACGTACTGATCAATCTCGCCGGCGCCCCAGTCGCCGGCCCACGCTGGACTCCCAAGCGTCAGGCGCAACTGCTCGCCAGCCGAGTCGGCACCACCGAAGCGTTGATGACCTGGTTGAAGAACGCCAAGCACAAACCAACGCTGTGGATTCAAGCCTCGGCCATCGGCTTCTACGGCGTGCGCGATGCCGGCGAAAGCCTCGACGAACACGCCAGCAAGGGCGACGGCTTCATGGCCGAACTCTGTGCGCGTTGGGAAGCCGCCGCGCAACCGGCCACCGAGTTTGGCGTGCGTCAGGTGGTGCTGCGTCTTGGCGTGGTCTTTGGCTTGGGCGGTGCGTTGACGCCGTTGCTGCTGCCGTTCCGCTTGGGTTTCGGCGGGCGCATGGGCGACGGTCGGCAGATCATGAGCTGGGTGCATCGCGACGATGTGCTTCAGGTGATCGCGCGGGCTTTCAACGACGAAAATCTGCGTGGCACCTACAACATGGTCGCGCCCGAGACGGTCAGTCAGGCCGCGTTCGCCGAGCAGGCCGGCAAGGTCCTCAAGCGTCCGGTGTGGTTGCACATTCCCGCCGCGCCAGTGCGTGCAATGGCGGGGGAGATGGCGCAGTTGTTCTTCGATGGTCAGCGCGTGGTGCCGCAGCGTTTGACCGAGGCCGGCTACACATTCCGCTACCCAACCCTCGACGCCGCTCTGCGCGATCTGACCTGAGGATCGCTCATGAGCAAGCCGTTGATGTACCTGCTGGCCGGCAACGGCAGCGCTGCCGATTGGTGGGATGACGCGCTGCCGCACTTTCAGCGCTACGACGTGGTGCCGCTGGAGTTGCCGGGCTTCGGCACGAATCCACAACCGCCCTGCGAGGATCTGGCGGACTACGCGCAGACCTTGTTGGCGATGACGCAGAAGGGCAGCGCGATCATGGCAGTCGGGGTTAATGCCTTGCTTGTATTGCATGCGTTGCAGCGTCGGCCCGGGCACTTTTCCCGCAGCGTTTTGTTGGCGCCGGTCGGTGCGTTTTTGTGGCAGCGTCGCTTGCCGGCGCTGATGTCACCGCTGCCGATCCGCAAGACCATCCACTGGCTGCTGTCGAACAAACCCACGCTGTTCGCCCGCAAGTTTTCCAACCAGACTTGGACGCCCGCGCAGTACCAGCGCATGGGCGCCGGCTATGCGCGCTGCCGTGCGTTTGTGCCGCACTGGGATTTGATTCGTGCCGACACTGCGCTGCCGCTGCTGGAGTGGATCACCGATCCGGTCGAGCTGGTTTGGGGCGATCAGGACGCGGTGCTCGGCATCGAGCAAGCGGCGGCGTGGTCGGCGATTCTCGCCCGCGCTGATCTGACCATCAGCCTCAAATCTGGTTGGGGTCATTACCCGTGGATCGACTCGCCCGCCGAATTCGCCGAGTGGCTGGAGTCGGGCGAGCGCGGGTTTGTCGCCCACACCAAGGGCGGGCGTTTGCGCCTGGCTGAACTGGCGCGGCAAGCGGTACCGGCAGCGCTGACGCTCAACGATTGCAGCGATCCGCGCCTGCCGGCATTTCTCGCCGCCCAACCTGATGTGACCTGGGCGGTGCGCTCCTCCAGTTATGGCGAGGATCAGGCCGACTCGGCGAATGCCGGTTTGAGCACCACCTATCTGCGCGAGCCGACCGCCAATGTGCCGAAACGCATCGCCGAACTGACGGCCGAGGGCGTCGAGGAAGTGGTGGTGCAACGCTTCATCACGCCGGTAGTGTCCGGCATCGCTTTCGTGCGCCATCTCTCGGTAGAACTTGAGTGGGTTGAAGGCCATCTCGAATCGCTGGCCGACGGTCACGTCAGCCCCTCGCGGGCAACGCTTTCGCGGCTCGGCGATGCCTGGCGCAGCGGCACGTTCACGCCGGCCCATGGTTTGACCGAAGACCTGCTCTGGCACTTTCTGCAAGACGTGCTGCGCGTGTTCCACTACGTATCCGGCGACGTCGAATGGGCCTGGGACGGTGCGCAACTGTGGCTGCTGCAATACCGGCCGATCAGCGACTACGGCTGGCGCCGGCACCTGACTGCCGCCAACATCGCCGAGATCCTGCCGCAGCAACCGAGCGTGCTGGTGGAATACGCCCAACGCCGAGCAGCCGCGAGTATCCCGGCGATCATGGCGCGTTGGGATGCGCGGGTGCTGCAGGACAACGAGCCGTTCACCGCGGTGTTCGGCGGCGCGTCCTACATCAACAATGATCTGTTTCTCGCCCGGCTGGCCGACTGGGGCATCAGCGCGAGTAACTACGCTGGTGAAGTCGGTGGCGCGACTCCGCATCTGCCGTGGCAGCCGCTGAAGATGCTGCGTTCGTTGCCGCTGTTTTTGCGTATGCAACGCAAGGCTCGCGGGCATTTGCTGAATCTTGAAAACGGCTTGCAGCGCTTCGATCGGGAACTGGCCGAACTCGTCGCCCAAGCTGCCGATGGCCAACAACTAGCGGACTGGTTCACCCGGTTTTACGTGTTCGTCGTGCAAGGCAATCTGTGCATCGCCACAGCGCTGGCGAGCAGCGGCGGTGATTGGCTGGGCCGCCCGCCGACGGCTTACGACAATCTAGAAAACAGTCCACATCGATTGCCGTGGGAGACCGATCCGGCCACGCCTCGGCCGGCGGCGACTGAGCTGCCGTTACAGGTATTTCCACAATGGTCAGGGCTGATCCGCCTCGTCCACTCGAGCGGCCTGCCGGGCTTGCGTGGCTACTACCTGCAAGTGCGCGAGTGGTATCGCGACAACCTCATGCGCATCTTCTTCCGTCTGCACCACGCCATGCCGCTGGCGGATCGCGAGCACTGGTTCGCACCGCATCCCGACGTTCGCACCCGAGACGGCAGCTTCTGGCAGGACGGTCGCGAAGGTGCGGAGCTGGCCACCGGGTTCATGATTTATCCGGGGCAGGTGCAAGGCATCCTCGGCGAGGACATCTTGCTCGAAGACACCCTCGATCCGGGGCGACATGCGCACTATCAAGCGGCGCGGGCAGTGATTGCGCGGATGGGCGGACGCTTGTCGCATGGTTCGACGTTGCTGCGCGAGTTGCGCAAGCCGTCGGCGGTAATGCCGCAGGTGGATCCGGCGTGGGTGGGGTGTGAGGTGTTGTATCGGGATGGTGAGTTGGAATTGATCAATTCGAAGGATGCGAAGTGAAACGACTGTTGTTGATGTGTTTGGCTTGGTTGCCGATGGTGAGCATGGCAACGGATCTGTGCAATTCGGAGACCGATACGAAGAATTTTCTCTCGCAATGGGTGGAAAGACCCGATTACGTCCTGGACATACATTCAAGTTTTCAAACTGATGGATTCAGTCTGGAGGAGGGCAAGGTGGTGTATCGCGGCGATCTCAACGGCGACGGTCAGGAGGACTTCATTTTCACCTCCTACTCAAGCCGTGGTTCAGCGGGTGACTCGACCTTCGCCTTCCTAATCCAGTGCCACGGTTACTTGAAGCATGTCGGCGGCGATTACTTCGCCGAGGTCAAGGTTCTGGACGGTCCGCCCAAGAACGGCGGCGATGTAAAAGACATCGAGATCTACTCCTACATCCGCGATAAGCGCGACCAGATCCGCTACAAGGGCAAAGAGGCCATGACCCGACCCCATCTGTGGCAATTCAACCCGCAGACACAGCGTTATGAAGGGCAGTCTGAGTAAGCCGACGGTCCCCACTTCATTTACGGAGTTATTACGTGAAAGGATTTTCAGTTCTTCTCGGCAGCTTGATATTGGCTGCCGCGTCCATGGCATTCGCTGCCGATCCAGTCTTCAAGGATTACACTGTCACGCCCGTTTTCACCGGCCCCAACCATAAGCTGGTGCCGCAAGAAAACAGCAGCCCAATGATGGATCAGGCACGGGTGCAAGCCCTGAAAGGCAAGGTCAACTTCGCCGGCCATTACATCCTGCACAGGCTCGGCTGTGGCGGCAGCGCGATTTGCGGCGAAGTGCTGGATGCCCAGACCGGTGAAGTGGTTGGCGGTCTGCCGAATGCTTACGACGGCAGCACCGTCGGCATGGTTTACCAGCCCGATAGTCGTTTGGTTATCGTGTCCGGCATCACGCTCGACGGTGAAGAGGACGCCCAAGGGAACGCGTTGGAAAGCGGTAACCGGGATCGTTACTACGAGTTTGTGAACAATGAGTTTCGGCTGCTAAGCATGACCGACGTGGAATCGTCGCCGATGGATGAGGAGTGAGTGGATGAGCCGTCTTCTCGCGGGCAGTCTTTCGCTGCTGCTCTCTCTGCCAGCTCTCGCCGCGCCTTCGGACGCCTTTACCCAGCGCGATGTCATGCAGTGCGGCGGTGTTGAAGTGGTGTTGGTGTCGTCCTGCCGATCGGTGACGGTGGATGGTGCGCAAACCCACGTCATCCCGGTTTGCTCCGACCAGACCATCAACATCGGTAGTAAGGTGCTTCGACGCGATATCAGCAAAGTTTCACAACTCACTTCCGACGGTGCGAAGACGAAAATGTTGAGCAATGTTGTTGTGGCGATGGATTGCGTGGAAGGCACCAAGGGCAGTCTTGTTTCGATAGGCGGATATGGCGGTTGTGGTGCCTGCGCGGAGTGGCATGGGTATTACTCGACAGCAGGGCGATTGGAGCAATACAGCTTCGATAATAACCAACGCTCTTTTGGCTCGAAGGGATCTCGGGACGAGCTGATCAAGGCCTATGGCGTTACGAAGAGACAGTTAATGTCAGAAAGCCCGGCGGTGAAGAGGATCGTCTATGGCCAGCCTTAAGTGGGTGTTGATGATCGGCAGCTTTCTTGCCGCCACAAGTGCCTTTGCCGAGGACCCGCCAATAGTCGGTATCGATGGGCACACCGTGACGTTTAGAGCGACAAAATGGACGATGCCCGGTGTGGATTCGGCGACCGCATGGTTCACCGCCAACGGCAAAACCTTCCCGCTCTTCAGTGCAGATGTTGGCGCTGATGGGCACTCGGATTGGCTCAGTCCTGACAAGAAAACCTTATTGCTCGACCCGGTGGTCTTCGGCATGTTGTCGGACGAGAATCAAGAAGAAAAACTCGTGTCGCAACAGCATTGCGATGTGATCTCCATGGAAACCGGTTGCGTGCTGGCCGAGCGTTCCCCTCGTTTTTGTCTCGGCAAATGGGTGGGTAATCAGTGGTTTTCGGAAGATGGCGAAGTCCTCACACCTAGCCTGGAAACGGAGTCCCCGAAGGACTGGTTGAAATATATCTCGACCATCAAAGCTGCGCAGTCCCGCGCTGACTCCATCGAATCGAGCCTGACTTTTTTGAGTCCAGAGTCCTACATGGCGTGCCATCCCCCAGCGCAAAATGTTCAGGCGTACAACGACCTGGGTTTTTATCTGGCCGAGGGCGGTAACGATGAGCTGGCGCTGAAGTTTTATCGCGGCGTTGAGGCCGTTGGTAAACGCACGGTACTGATGTTGAACATAGCCGACTCGCTCTGGCGCCTTGATCGCAAAGATGAAGCGCAGCGCTATTACAGCCAGTACCGCGACGCGATGAGCGCCGATGGCAAGACGCAGAAAATACCTCAACGTGTCGTTGAGCGATCCGCCATTCAGGGAATGAAAAATTGAACAGGTTTTTGCGTTTTATCGCGTTGTCCTTTGGATGCCTGTTTGCCTCTTTTGCGATGGCTGAGGACGACTGCAAAGAAATCACCGTGAGTGCTCAGGTCGATCGGTGTGTGGAGGCAGCTCGCAAAGAAGCCGACATGGAACTCAATGCCAGCTACAAGAAACTGCTGGGACGGTTTGAGGCTCAACAACGGCGTGACCCTGAGCAGGGTAAGGCGCTGGTCGCCATGGCCAGAGAATCGCAGCGCGCCTGGATCAAGCTACGCGACACCACATGCCCGCTTGAAGCCACGGAAATCGAGCCTGGGGTGGCAGCGCATGTCACGACGATCAACAACTGCATGGCCAGAATGAGTCTGGAGCGTGCGGCTTATCTGGACACGATCGTCGCTGATGAGCCGGGTAATGTAGTTGATTTTAACAAGGTGTACCTCTCCGGCTCCCAACGCTTCGGCGATGTCGTGGCACGTTATGTCAGCACCTTTGGCAGCCCATGTCTGACGTTGCAGATTCTGGCGCCCAACGGCGGTTGGAGAGTGCTGTCCTCCAAGCGGTTTTGCAGTTTTGACGGCAAATCGTTTTGGAATGGTTATGCCAGTGCATTGTTTGAGGATCATGCATTTGCTGCCGATGGTTTACACCTGACGCTCAGCTTGTTCGAGCTTCGTGGGGAAGGAGAGAAGCGGCTCGCTTGTGTGATACCGATCCAGAATGAGCGAATTAAAGAACTGAAGTGCGGCGCGCCTGAACCCGGTGCCTAATCGGACAAGCTCTATTGGGGTGTATTTGGACATCATTTGATTGAATCAAGGATTGAAGAAAGTGAAACGCGTATTGCAGAGCGTTCTCTGCGCTCTAACTTGTTGTGTCGCTGTACCGGGTTCTCCCGCGCTTGCTGCGCCCCAAGT
>Ga0163161_10001804_pt1 | contig 15632 bp, 12 predicted proteins | sample S45metaG_FD_129847 | JGI IMG/M metagenome (GOLD analysis project Ga0163161, IMG submission 129847) | Switchgrass rhizosphere microbial communities from Kellogg Biological Station, Michigan, USA - S4-5 metaG | ecosystem: Host-associated > Plants > Roots > Rhizosphere > Soil | place: USA... | reverse complement strand
TACCAGCAGTTACAATTGCCTGTGCAAGTACAGTAGCAGTAGTTGTTCCGTCACCTGCGATATCTGCAGTTTTAGAAGCAACTTCTTTCACCATTTGTGCACCCATATTTTCAATTGGGTCTTTCAACTCAATTTCTTTTGCTACAGTAACACCATCTTTAGTGATTGCTGGTGAACCGAATTTTTTGTCGATAATTACGTTACGTCCTTTTGGACCTAAAGTTACTTTAACTGCATTAGCCAAAGTATCAACACCTCTTTTCAGGGCGTCGCGGGCTTCTACGTTATATTTTACTTGTTTTGCCATTTTAAAATGTTGTTTAAATATTTGGTGGGATATGCTGGAAATTAAACCAACGATTAAAGAACTGCGTAAAGATCAGTTTCACGCATGATAAGATACTCTTTACCTTCATAAGTAATTTCAGTACCGCCATATTTTCCATATAAAACTACATCTCCAACTTTAACGCTCAATGGTACTAAGTTCCCTGTTTGTTCGGCAAATTTACCTGGTCCTACTGCTACAACTGTTCCTTGCTGAGGTTTTTCTTTCGCTGTATCCGGGATGTAAATACCCGAAGCAGTTTTTTCTTCGGCAGGAGCAGCTTCAACAACTACTCTATCTGCAATGGGTTTAATGTTTAAAGCCATAACTTAATTATTGTTTTAATTTAAAGGTTAATGTATAAATTTTATTAAACACGATGAGTACATCAGTTTTTATGCCAAGCATACTTTGCTTGACAAATTTACACAGGCTTGTCAGCTAATAGATTAAGGTGATGTTTTTTTCGTGTCAGACTGGCAGGGATACAAAAAGAAAGCCCGTCAGAAATAATCCTGACGGGCTTTTATAAGGAATAGCCTGATGCTATTTTTTTGTTGTATCTGTTGTTGCAGGTGCAGCAGATGGTGCTGTGCCCAATGCGCCTCCGATAGGAGAAGGGGTTGGTGTTTTATCCAGTTGCTCCTGGATTTTTGATTCCGAGCTTCCTGTAGAAGTACCACCGGTTTTTCCAATAGCAGTAACCGCCAGTGAAATCACTACGATAAGAGTTAACAATACCCAGGTGCCTTTTTCAAGAACATCGCCTGTGCGTTGTACGCCGAACATATTGCTGCCCGATCCGCCTGTTGCCAAGCCACCGCCTTTAGGGTTTTGTATCAAAACAAACAGGCCTAACGCAACACAAATAATGATTAATAAAATAATTAAAAAAAGCATAGTATGTTAAATGGTTAAATTTTCTTTTCTATAGATTGGATAAGGTCGGCAAAGTAACGGCTTTTTTCCGGGAACTTCAAACTTAATTTTTCATAAGTATCTATCGCCTTGTCATAAAGCATCTGCTCGATGTAGATTCCGGCAAGTGTTTCCGAAACCAGGTCGTTCTGATCTTCCGCGCTTTTCTTCGCCTTGTTTTCATTGTCGATCTGCTCTGCATTGGGCGGATGGATCTGCGGATCATTTTTGATAAAACTATCGATGATCTGAAAATCTTTGCTTACCGGTTTTGGTGGTTCTGCACTGTCGAGCAACTCTTCACTTCCTGTAAGGTGGCTTTGCAGATGAAAAATGTGTTCTACATATTGCTGCTGTAACTCATTTGAACCAGGTTTTTTAACGGCCACATAGGGCTGGAAACTGCTCTGGTGTTCTTTGCGTGTTTTAGCCAGCCACCATAAGAATGTATAAGGCAGCTTGTCATCATTGTAATTGCTTACAGTGCTGTTCGCAACTTCATCCGCCGCAGCCTCATCATGTTCTTCAATAAGAGGAGGGGCGGGCACTTCAGGTTTCTCCGGCTGAACTTCTTCCACTGTGCTGAAGTTATCTTCAAATGCGAAGAAATCTGTTGAAACAATACTTTCAAAAACGAAATCGTCTTCAAGAGTATTCTTTTGCGTTTCAGCGCCCAGGGTTTCTGGTTGCCCTGATTCAAACTCTTCTTTTTGCGCAGCTACACTGTTCTCTGCATCTGCAGTTTGCTCAGGAAGAGTATGCGCTGTTTCAGCAGTATCCATACTTTCTGCCTTTTCAGCTTCAGTATGATCTGCTATTTGCCCGGCTTCAGTCTCTTCTGGGTCTTCCTCTTCAATCTGTTCTATATCCCAGGTCGCATTGTTCTCTGTTTCAGCGCTTTTTGTTTGCGCCGCTTCAGGCTGTACCGTATTTCTGAACGGGCGGTAAGCATCATAATCTACTTCTCCGATTTCCTCAAAAACATTCTCTTCAGAAATTTCTTCGTCAGGTATATCCTGTACTGTTGGTGGTGGTATTGTTTGAAACTGTGGAGTTTCTGATATTTCTTCAAAGGTTTCCTGCTCATCAGCTACAGGAACTTGTACCGCTACTTCTGTATGCTCTTCAGCAGGGTTGCTTTCTTCGGCCATTGCCAGAAAAGCTTCTTCATCGGCCGGATCTTCTGCCCATTCTAAAGACACCTCCCGGGCAAGCAGTTCTTCGTCGGCAACTGCCTCTTCCTTTACAGCAGGCTCGGGCGATAAAACGATGAAAGGCTCCGAAATCTCTTCAAAGGTTTCCTGCTCATCCGTCACTACCGGAAGCTCTGCACCAATTGCTGCAGGGACTTCGTTTAACTGGAAATTAGTGTTGATCTCCCTTTTCTCAAAGAGAAAGCGGTGCAGCGTCTGTCCGTTGGTGTACAGAGATGCTTTCGCCAGCGCATTGTTTTGTTCTGCACCCTGACTGGCTTTTGCCAGCAGCAAATGGAGCGGCTGATAATAAGGATATTCCTGTAACAAATCATTTAACATAGCTTTATGCTGCACCGATACCTTTTCAGGATTAGCGAGTAATCCGGCGAGTTCTTGTTCTATGTTTTTGTCCAGCTCCACGTTGCTAAGTTAATGATTGAAATTCAATTTTCTTACCATTGTGCGAACGCCCTGTTGAAAATATCTTCAACAAGCATAACGTTTATATCTTTAATTAACTGTACCTGAGCAATATCAAATGTTGTTGTTCCTGCCGGGAAATCCTTAAACCTTTCGAAAGATTCTTCGAAGCTTGTTTTGGGGTCTAAGTTGTTGGTATATTTAACGCTGATCTTAATGGTAAGCCTGTTTGCTCCGGCACTTGGATTATTGTTGTTCTGCAGGGCAACCGGTCTGATGTCATATCCGGTAATCCTCCCTTCAAAAACAGCATGGGCATCTGAGGTCACAATATTGAGGCTGGTCTGGTTCCGGATTCTGGTTTTCAGTGCTTCGGTAAAATCCTGGCTCAGGGTAGGTACAACCAGTGGCGCATTATTTTCAAAAAACAATACGGTGATCGTTTTCATATCTTTTGGGATAGAAGCACCGTTTAACTTTACTGAACATGAATTGACGAGCAGCGCTAAAGGCAGCAGGAGCAGCAAATATATTTTCTTCATCTCTAATTTAAATTCAGTTCTTTGATTTTCCTGTATAATGTACGTTCCGAGATGCCCAATTCCTGCGCGGCGAACTTACGTTTGCCTTTATGCTTTTTCAATGCTTTTTTGATCAGGTCAGATTCCTTGTCGATCAGTGACAGTGATTCTTCTATTTCTTCCGCTTCGTGATGGTAATTGTAATCTACAGGTGCATTTTGCGAAGGCTTCTTGATCGTTAAGGTGGAATCATGGTTTCCTGTCTGATCTATCTCCTGATAAAGCTGGTTGATGTAATGCGGGTTATCTGCTACAATATGTGAGGTATTGCCGCCGCTCTGGATAATCTCTGCCACAAGTTTCTTCAGGTCCATCATATCCTTCTTCATGTCAAACAGCACCTTGTAGAGAATATCGCGTTCTGAGAAGTCTTCTTTATTGTTCCCGTTGATCGCCATTGGCAGATTGCTGCCGCTTTCATTAGGGATATAATTCAGTAAAGCGCTCGCCGATACATTACGTTCTTTTTCAAGCACACATACCTGCTCTGCAATATTCTTTAGCTGGCGTACATTTCCCGGCCAGCTGTAGTTGCTCAGCATCTGTATGGCATCCGGCTCCAGGTGAATGCCCGGGCTGCGGTATTTATCGCTGAAGTCAGCAGAAAACTTTCTGAACAGCAGGAAAATATCTTCCTTTCTTTCGTGTAATGCCGGGATGCGCAATGGCACCGTATTTAAGCGGTAATACAAATCCTCACGGAATTTGCCTGATTTTACCCTGTTATACACATCTACGTTTGTAGCAGCAACAATGCGGACATCCGTCTTCTGTACCTTTGACGAACCTACGCGAAGGTATTCGCCGCTTTCCAGGATACGCAGCAGGCGTGCCTGTGTGCCCAGAGGGAGCTCAGCTACTTCATCCAGGAAGATCGTGCCTCCGTTAGCCACCTCGAAATACCCCTTGCGGGCTTCATGGGCACCGGTAAATGAACCTTTTTCGTGACCGAATAATTCTGAATCTATCGTTCCTTCTGGTATTGCACCGCAGTTTACGGCAATGAAGGAACCATGTTTACGGGTGCTCATCTGATGGATGATATGCGAAAACACTTCCTTTCCGCTACCACTTTCACCTGTAATCAAAACTGACATGTCCGTTGGAGCTACCTGCCTGGCAATATCAATTGCCCGGTTTAACAGTGGTGAACCACCAATAATTCCAAATCGATTTTTAATATCCTGTACGTCCAAAATAAATTGAATTTGTTTAAAATATCCTTCTCTTAATCGGCAATTCTGCCTAATAGTGTTGCAGAAGTACAACGCTCAATAACGACATTCACATATTGTCCCGGCACAATATTTTCTTTTGCCGGGAAAACGATCATGGCATTCTGGTCATTTCTTCCGCATAAGTCTTTGTCAGACTTTTTCGAGAACCCTTCTACAAGGATTCTCACCGTTTTACCCACCGAAGCCTGCAACCTGTGCAGTGAGGTCACTTGCTGTTTCAGGAGGATTTCCTGTAAACGGCGTTTTTTAACATCCTCAGGAATATCATCTTCAAATTTCCTTGCCGCAAGCGTACCCGGTCTTTCAGAATAACTGAAACAGAAAGCGAAGTCATAGCCCACATAATCCATCATGCTCAATGTTTCCTGGTGCTCTTCTTCCGTTTCTGTGCAGAACCCTGCGATAACGTCTGTTGAGATGGCGCAATCCGGAATAATGTTCCTGATGGCGTCGATCCTGTTGATATACCACTCGCGGGTGTAGGTACGGTTCATGATATCCAATATCCTGCTGCTGCCCGACTGTACCGGGAGGTGGATATTATTACAGATATTATCATATTTTTTGATCGTATACAGTACCTCGTCGGTAATATCTTTTGGGTGTGATGTTGAAAAGCGGATACGGAGTTCAGGACTGATCAGTGCTACTTTTTCCAATAGCTGGGCAAAGTTGACCATAGTTTCTGCAGCCTCATCTTCACCTTTCCACTTGTAGGAATCTACATTTTGTCCCAAGAGGGTCACTTCCTTGTATCCGCGGTCAAAAAGATCCTGTGCTTCTGCAAGAATGGAATGCGGGTCCCTGCTGCGTTCACGTCCCCTCGTAAAAGGGACCACACAGAAAGAACACATATTATCGCAGCCACGCATGATAGAGATAAATGCAGTGATTCCATTTCCGTTTAAGCGGACAGGGCTGATATCTGCATAAGTTTCTTCTCTCGAAAGTAAAACGTTGATCGCTTTCTGGCCTTCGCCTACCTGTTCGATCAGCTGCGGAAGGTCGCGGTAAGCATCTGGACCTACCACCATATCCACCAGTTTCTCTTCTTCTAAAAATTTGGATTTCAAACGCTCTGCCATGCAGCCCAGTACGCCCACAATCAGCTTGGGGTTCCTGCGTTTTTCTATGCCGAACTGCGATAAACGGTTACGTACGCGTTGTTCTGCGTTCTCCCGGATAGAGCAGGTATTAATAAATATTGCATCTGCCTCATGGTAATCACCTGTAGTCTCGAAACCCTGGTCGAGCAGGATCGAAGCTACGATTTCACTATCGGCAAAATTCATCTGACAACCATAACTCTCAATATATAGCTTTCTCGCATTGAGCACTTTAGGTGCCTCAATGATCAGGGCTTCACCCTGGCGCTCTTCATCGTGTGTCTTGTCTGCTAGCTGTAAATCAATCATAAATTGTAATCCTGTTACTGGGGTACAAAAATATGAAATTATATTCACAAATGACAAATTGGCAGAATATAAATATCCGCTTCCAAACATTACAGGCATGGTGCTTGTATGGTATAAGATAAACCTAAACTATGATCAGCATTAAATCAGGAACACGTAAAATATGGAAATGGATTGCCGGAATAATTATTGTCCTGATCGCTATTGTAACTGGTATTTCGATCTATTTCAGTATCCGCTGGAAGCCGGTACTGACACAAAAAATAAAAGATGTAGTCTATGAGGGCTCCAGCCATCTCTATACTTTAAACTTTAAGGATATACATTTAAACCTGCTTTCGGGCAGCGTTACAGTTGACAGTATTTTACTTGCTCCTGACACTGCTGTTTTCAATGAAAGAAAAAAAACGGGCATGGCGCCAACCCATTTATTCCAGGTAAAACTGGAGAAATTGCGGCTCCGCAGGATATCAGTCCTTACCATCTATTTCAAGAAGAAGATAGAGATGAACGACATCATCCTTGAACACCCTTCAATCAACATGATCTATAATAAGGTCTATAAAAAACCTACGCCGGTGAAAGACAGGCGCAGCCTTTATGAACGGATCTCCAAAACACTGAAATCTGTCCATATCAAAGGCATCAAAATTGAAGATGCCGATTTCGACTATGTCAGTGGGGCAACAGGACGGGTACTCAATTCTGTGAAACATTTAAATGTGCATGTAAAAGACCTGCTGCTGGACGAACATTCCAAAGCCGATACCACCAGGTTTTACTACACAAAAGATATATCCTTTATCATGACCGGGTATAGCTCTTTATCAAAGGATAAGATGTATACCATGAAGGTGGATACTATTACCGGATCTGCCATCGGAAGGTCTGTGCGTATCAAAGGATTTAAAATGATCCCTATGTACCCCGATATACAATTCAGCAAGATGCTGAAGACCCAGAAGGACAGGTATGACCTGGCCTTCGATCAGATTGATTTCAGAGGTGTCAATTTCTACAGACTGAATATCAGGGGTGTTTTACAGGCCCGGTCATTGCGCATTAAAAATGCAAATGCCAAAGTTTTCATGAACAGGGAGATGCCACCGGGCCATGGTGATAAATCGGGTAATTTCCCACACATGGCGCTGAGAAGGTTGCCCATTGAAACTACGATTGATACGCTGCAGCTCCGGGGCGTAAATGTTGCTTATACGGAATACAATCCAATGTCGCAGCAAAAAGGAACCATAAACATCGATCGTCTCAATGGGAATATTTACCACGTGACCAATGATTCTGCCGCCATCGCAAAAAACAAATACGCAGTCGCCGATCTCGATGCCTATCTGGTGAAGGCAGCCCAACTACATATCGTCATTAACTTTAACCTGCTTGCTGCCAATGCAGCCTTTAATTTTAAAGGTAATATTGGTAAAGTGGATATGGTAAAACTCAATCCCCTGTCCAAAGCCCTTGGTATGCTGAAAGTAGAAAGTGGCCAGATCCAGAAAATCGATTTTGATGTGAAGGCCAATGCAAAGGGCTCCATGGGCACCATGCACATGTACTATAACAATCTGAAGATAGCACTGCTGAAAGAGGGCGAAGACGGGAAACCAACGAAAAAGAAAGGGTTACTTTCTTTCATTGCCAATACGCTGATCGTAAAGGATGAAAACCCTGCAAAGGGCAAACCGCTGCGCACAGCTGATATCGTTTTTGAACGGCCTCCGGGCGCATCGTTCTTTAACCTGTTATGGAAGAGTGTTTTTATCGGCATACGCGAAACCGTTGGCCTGGGGATTGTGCCCATGAAAAGCCCCGAAGCAGGACGTAAGGCGGTGGTGAAAAAGCTGGAGGAGCGTAAAGAAAAGAAGCAAAGCCGCAAAGAGCAAAGACAGGAAAAAAGAGCCGAAAGGGATAGAAATTAAGTACAGGCTGATTTGAGAAAAAACGTATATTGTAAAATCATATGACCGGTACTGCATGATCAAAACTTCCCGTAAGACATTTACTATACTCAAATGGATCGCCGGAATTGTGTTTGTGCTGTTCATGACCTTAGATGCTGCATCATGGTTCCTGAGCTCAAAACGCCGGCCGATTGTGACCAAAGAACTGAAAGACCTGGTACTGCATGCCACAGACAGCCTGTACCATATCGAATTCAGTGCCGTCAATACAAATTATCTGCTGGGGAATGCTTCTATCGAAGATGTACGTATCCTGCCAGATACCAATATCTTTAATAAACTGGTACGCCTTGAACATGCGCCAAACAATATCTATGAGGTAAGGCTAAAGAAACTGACCATATGGAATTTCCATCCCTTACGCTTATTTATGGATAAAAAACTTGATGTTGACCAGCTGCTGTTTGAGCACCCCAGCGTAGTGATGATCAACAAGCAGTTTGAATTTAACGAGAACCGCCCGGCACGCCCATACAAATCACCCTATAACTATATCTCAAAATTGCTGAGCCAGGTGAGCGTTAAAAGTATCGACCTCAAGGAGATCAGTTTCAAGTATGTAAACAAGAATCTCCCGGTACCCGAGACGGACTCCCTGGATAACCTTGATATCACCTTCAAAGACTGGCTGATTGATGCCCATTCTGCCACTGATCCTTCGCGGTTTTACCTGATCAAAGATGTACTGATCAACCTGAATGATTATGACTACGCCACACCTGACAGTCTGTACCATATGCGCATCAATGCATTGTCGTTTAAAGCATCTAAAGGATTACTTCATATCAACAGGTTTAGCCTGACGCCCCGGTATTCCGAAATGGATTTCGGACGTATGGCCGGCTATGCAAAAGACCGTTTTAATATACAGATGAGCGACATCCGCCTGACGGGGATTGACCTCCCGCTATATGTGAAAAAACTACAGTTGTCTGCCACTGACATGACGATTGATAATGGGTTTGTCAATGTGTTTAATAACAATGAGCTTCCTTCGAGAGGCGTGGCGCGGATGGGCAAGTTCCCGCACCAGCTGTTACAGACCGTAAAGGGGCAGTTGTCGGTTAAAAAACTAAACCTCAATAATGTAGACTTCAGCTATGCGCTGTTTGACCGCTATACGAGGCAAAAAGGAAAAATATCTTTTGAAAATACCTCAGGCACCATTTCAAATGTGACGAACGAAAGCCGGGTGAAGTCGAAGAACCCTTTCATGCTGGCAAGCCTGGACAGTTATATGATGGGGCAGGGCAAGCTGCATGTGAACTTTAAGTTTGACCTCAATGCAAAGAACGGTGCTTTTTCCTATAACGGAGAGCTGACCAATATGAAAGGCGCTGTACTCAACAAGATTACCAAGCCACTGGGATTGGTACAGGTGAAAAGCGGCGAGGTGAAGAAGCTGAGCTTCAATGTGGTTGCTGATGAAACACAGGCAAAAGGAAAGCTGGCCTTTGCCTATGATGATCTTTCGATTGGACTGCTCAAGAAAGTGCAGGGCAAAAACCGGTTGGTTAAACAAGGGCTGATCTCGATGCTTGCGAATGCACTGGTCATCAATCCTGCCAACCCCAACAAAGCCGGTCAGTTTATCACTGCGCCCATCAACTTTCAAAGAGACCCCACTAATTCCTTCTTTAGTTTTATCTGGCAGTCTCTCTTCCAGGGTATCAAATATACCGTAGGATTAACCCCGCAAAAAGAAGCAGAGATTGCTACAAAGATAGCCGAGTTTGAAAAGATGAAGGCCGACAGGGAGCAGCGGCGGGAGAACCGGCAGAGGAGACAGGACAGGAAGGGCAAAAAATAAGCCGCTGTATACTATACAGCGGCTTATTTTTTTACGGAAGGCAGAAAATGTTATTTAAGCAACTCTTCCGGTATAGGTTTCTCCAACAGATGCTGATAGTAAAACCTTGCCCGCTCCGAAAAATCATGTTTGCCCTTAATGGTTGCACTCCAGCCATGTCTGCCTCCAGGATAAATCATCAGCTCAAAATGTTTGTTTGCATCTTCCATTTTATTGATGAACTGGATCGTATTCTGCATATGCACATTGTCATCCATATCAGCATGCATGACACGCAGCAAACCTTTGTACTGATCAACGTAAGTCAGCACCGAAGCATTTTTATATCCTTCAGGGTTCTCCTTTGGCGTATCCATAAATCTTTCTGTATAGGCAGAATCATACAGCTCCCAGCTTGTTACAGGGGCACCGGCATAGCCGTAGTCGAAATATTCAGCCCCGTAAGTTAAAGCCATCGTGGTCATGTACCCGCCATAGCTATGTCCTGTGATCAGTAGTTTCTTGTTGTTCACCCATGGCTTTGCTTTCAGCCATTTCGCAGCAGTGATATAATCTTTCATCTCCCATTTGCCCAGGTTGCGGTGCATCAAAGCCACGCCTTCTTTGCCAAACTGTCCCGATGCACGGTGGTCCACTGCAATCTGTATGATCCCTTCATTGGCCCACCACTGATTTGCTGTCCCTTTCCAGGTATTGGTTACTGTTCCTGCATTTGGCCCGCCATACATACTAAAGATGACCGGGTAGGCCTTTGTCTGATCGAAATCCACCGGATAAGTGATCACTGCCGGCAGGTGATAACCGTCATCCGTAGGAATAGTGATCATCTCGGTCTTTCCGATAGCATACTTGCCAAAATCCGCCGATTTGCTGTCCGCAATTTCCTTAATCACCTTACCGGTATTATCCAGCAATGCCTGTTTAAATGGTGTGCTTACATTGGAATAGGTAGTTACGAAATACTTCCCTGAAGGCGATATCTGTACCTGATGGCTATACTCACCAAAGGTCAGTCTTTTCAAATCCTTTCCGTTATAGTTTACCCGATACAAATCAGTACGTGTAGAAGCTTCCTTACGGGCGGTAAAATAGACCACCCTGTTTTTTTCGTCTACATGCAAAAGATCAGTCACCTGCCATTTGCCGCTGGTCAGCGGGTTCAGCAGTTTTCCGTCCAGTGTATACAGGTAATAGTGTGCCCATCCCGTTTTATCGCTTTTGAGAATATAATGTTTTTTATCTTCCAGGTAAGTGATGCGTCCATCGTAATCCAGGTCTACCCACGAAGGTTGTTTCTCATCATAAATTTCTTTTTTGGCACCCGTTTCTGGTTTAACGGCATAAAACTTCAGGTTATCCTGCCCGCGGTTCATCCATTGCACCATCATGCTGCTGCCGTCGAAACTCCAGTAGGGGGTACCGAAGTATTGGTCGTCTTTTTCGTTAAAATCAGCCCAGACCACCGCTCCGCCCGCAGCAGGGACAAAACCGATCTTTACTTCAGGATTAGGGTCACCAGCCTTTGGATAGCGTGTTTTTTCTGTGTAGCCATGTTGTCCGGTAGCTCCGTTGATCGGAAACATTGGCACTTTGGTATCATCAAAACGCATAAAGGCAATATGTTTACTGTCTGGCGACCACCAGTAGGCCTGGTATTTGGTAGGACGGCCCAGGATCTCCTCAAAGTATACCCATGAAGAATACCCGTTGTAGATCACATCAGTTGCATCCGTTGTATATCTGATTTCTTTTCCTGTTGCTACTTCCACAGCATAGAGGTCGTTGTTACGGGTAAAGGCCACGTATTTGCCGTCAGGAGAGAGGGTAGGGTTCTTTTCCAGGGCAGTATCAGCAGTTAATTTCTTAGGTTCATCTTTTCCGTACTGGATATAGACATCCTTATCCTTCACCATCACATTTACATTGCTTTTTGGTGGCGGGGTATAGGCAAGGCGTTTACCAGAACGGATGTCTACTGCGTACATCTGTTTTGTCAGCGGATCTGTTTCGATGTAATGACTGTCATCACTCCAGCCTGAGATTACACCTAAGGTTTTGGTGATGGATGGCACCCTTCCCTGCGTTTGCTGAAAAGTTAATTTTTGCTGTGCGATTGCATTGAGGCTGATGCATGATAGCAGAGCGGCACATGATGTTAAGCCAGCAAATACAGAAATGCTGTTGGTGTATCCAATAAATAGTCTGGAAAGTTTCATATGATAAATAATAAAGGCGCCTCTTCAGGGGCGCCTTTCGTGAAAAATACCTTAATTATTTTTGTTAAACGATCCAGTTCCAGCCAAATTCATCGGCAATAACCCCGTTACGGATCTCATTTAATTTTTTTGCGATACCTGTAGAGATGGTACGTGTTGCAGGATCTGTGAGCAGGTAAGCTTTACCTTCATAGTTCATCTCATAGATCTGGGTAACCGTAGCGGCTGTGCCAACTGCAAAAGCTTCTGTCAATCTTCCGCTTTCTGCGTATTCCAGAACTTCTTTGATCTCAACCCTTCTTTCCTCTACTTCGTAACCCATGCTTTTCGCCAGCTGGATAATTGTATCCCTGGTGATACCATCAAGGATAGTTTCGCGTACTTCAGGTGTCAGGATTTTTCCATCTACAACAAACATCAGGTTGGCTGCACCAGACTCTTCTACATATCTGTGTTCTTTTGCATCTGTCCAGATCAGCTGATCAAACCCTTCTTCAAGGGCTTTAGTGGTAGGCAGCATGGCAGCAGAGTAATTACCTCCGGTTTTTGCGGCACCTACACCACCATCTGCAGAACGTGTGTATTTGGTTTCGATCTTTACTTTCAGCGGTTTGCTGTAGTATGGAGCACTCGGGCTCATCAGGATCACAAATTTATAAGTTAATGATGGCCTTACACCCAGAAAAGGATCTGAAGCGAACATCGTTGGCCTGATATACAAGGAATAATTTTCAATATCCGGAACCCATCCCCTGTCTGCATCGATTAATGCGGCAAGCCCCTGCATAAAGACTTCTTCAGGAAGTGCAGGCATTGACATTCTTTCGGCCGACTTGTTCAGCCTTGCCCAGTTCTTGTCTGCCCTGAACACGCTCACACTACCGTCAGCTTGTTTATAGGCTTTCATTCCTTCAAAAATTGTCTGTCCGTAGTGAAGGGCAGAAATTGCCGGGCTCATTGGGATAGGGCCATAAGGGACAATCTCTAAGTTTGTCCATTGCCCGTCAATATAATCGGCAACAAACATATGGTCGGTAAAATACTTCCCAAAAGGCAAATCGGTTTGATCCGTTTCAGCCAGTCTGGAATGTGCAGTTTTGGTGGTTTTTATTGTCAAAGTCTCTATCACGGTTTCCGGTATTAGTTGAGTTCAAAATTAAGAAAAATAAATTTCCTGAGCCAGTTTATTTTTTAAGAGTGGAGTGTTTTTAAAACACTAAGTACCCATGACTTACCCCATTCTTCAACCTGGCTTTCTGTCCATAAAAAGGGGTAGAAAATTCTTTTCTGAAAACGCGGGGGCAGGTATTTCTGCCAGTTGGTGCCGCCTGTGGCAGCGATGTCCACGGGATCTCTCTCCAGGTATCTCACTGCAGATTTGTAATGGGACAGGGGCCACTCTACATTGACAAATAAATCTAGCTTGCGCAGTTCTTCTGCCAGCAGGGCCACATCCTGTCCTTCGTTCAGCAAACGGTGGTACAAGGCCGCAAAATTGGTGTGTTCCCGTTCCCTGATCAGCTGCAGGAACTGGTCTGCATATTTGGTGATAAACTGCTTCAGTGTAAGCGTTTGCTTACCGCTGGCGAGTTCCGTGGCACCAAACTTCCAGTAGATATGTTCAAATTTTTCTTCTATAGTTGCATTGGCAAGCTCTTCGCGGCGGCTTTTGTCTACCAGGCGTGTAAAGTCTGTGGCACAGATCTCGATCATGCGGTACTGGCCAGACTGGAAGCCGCTGGCAGGTAAAAGCGACATGCGGAATTTGAGGAACTGTTCTTTTTCCATCCCGTTGACCATCACTTCGAAAGAGCTGACCAGCGCATTGAAATACGCATTGATCCGCTTGATACGGTCGGTAAAGAACTGTGCCGTCAGTGCCGGATGTTCGGCAATCTGTTTGCACTCGTGCAGGCTCAGCTTAAAATAAAGCTCAGTGATCTGATGGTACATGATGAAGATTTCTTCATCTGGAAATGGTGTTTTAGGGCTTTGCAGGCTTAATAACGTGTCCAGGTGGATGTAATCCCAGTACGTGAGGAAGTCTGCATACAATAAGCCATCCAGGTAAGCCGCCATATCCTGACCCATTGCGGCATATTTTTCCTGGAGTTTATCCAGCTTATCTTTTATTTCAGGGGTAAGTTCCATGGTAGTGCTAATAGAGTACTCTGAATTTTATGGTGTGTTCAATTTTCTTTAAAGCTTTAAAAACGTCTTTATCATATTCTGCATTGATGTCTGTGATCGCATAACCGATCGTGGCATTGGTCATCAGGAATTGTCCGACAATGTTAATGCTGTGTTTTGCAAAAACAGTGTTGATCTGCGCCATGATCCCCGGTACGTTATGGTGTACGTGGATCAGACGGTGACTCTGGTTGAACCTCGGCAATTGCAGGTTAGGGAAGTTACTGCTCAGGTAGGTAGTGCCTGTATTCATAAAGTCCATCATCCTTTTAGGGATAAAGTTGCTATTCCTCGGGTTATGTTTGGGATCTTCAAAGATCACGATACCCATATCCGTACAGGTTTTCATATCCAGGTAATTCTTTGCGTTGCCCAGGTAGCCTACGGTTTTTAACTTCACCGCCAGCTTTAATTTTTCCGGGTCCATTTTTTCGCCATCCGCCATCAGTACCATATGTACATCTTTTACGTATTTATCCTCGAAGGTGGATTTGTGACGGATAGAAAAACCATCTTTTTTTAGCAGGGCTATACTTTCTGCAGGCACTTCACCGATCACCAGGCATAAGATCCGGTTTCTCGGATACGATATCGCCCTTGGCAGGTTGTTCACATAGAGGAATTCATCAAAACTTGGCGTCACATGGTCGGCCCGGCTTACAATGCTGTCCCTTGAAATGTTTTCTGTAAATGCATAGAACTTCTTGATCATCCCGCTTTCGCGAAGCTGAAAGTCAGAATATCCGTCGCCAATACCGTAGAGGTCGCCTTCCAGGTTGAGATGCTGCATGAGTTTTACTTTTCCGCCCTCTTCACTCAGTGGGTTGGCATGATCATAATCTATAATTTTGCCATCTCCTGTGGTTACAAAAGTATTGGCGTAAATATTCTCTTTTTTAATATGGTACTGGCTCACCACAGGGGTGATAAATTCCTTAAAACCGCCTGAAACGATCAGTACCTGATCTGCGTGTTTTTTAAAGAAGGCCGCATTGCGTGAAAATGAGCTTGATACTTTCTTTTTTAAGGTTTTGATCAGTTGTTTCAGGTGTTCTTCAGAAGCTTCGAGCAACTTTACACGCTGGGCCAGGCTTTCACTGAAAGACAGTTTACCTTCCATTGCAAGATTAGTGAGGTCTTCAATTTTCTGAAAAATCGCTTCCTTGTCAGGATGTTTGCTGAGGGAAATTCTGGCAAGCTCATCCAATGCTTCCACTTGTGTAAAGGTACTGTCGAAATCAATAATGTAAATGTTCTTCTGCTTCATCTTAGTTTTTAATTAAACCTGCACACACTTCCTTGATGCTTTCATGCAGGGGCTTAAAGGTAATACCTGTAGTTTTT
>Ga0163161_10001799_pt1 | contig 15648 bp, 13 predicted proteins | sample S45metaG_FD_129847 | JGI IMG/M metagenome (GOLD analysis project Ga0163161, IMG submission 129847) | Switchgrass rhizosphere microbial communities from Kellogg Biological Station, Michigan, USA - S4-5 metaG | ecosystem: Host-associated > Plants > Roots > Rhizosphere > Soil | place: USA... | reverse complement strand
GTGCGTGCCGAGCTGTACGACCCTGCGAGCGGGATGTTCCGCCCGACCTCGCCCCCGGTTCGACCGAGGTCGGACCATGCGGCGGTCCTTGTCGCGGGTGGCAAGGTCCTCGTCCTCGGGGGCGACGTTTCAGGTGTCGGTGCGTCGCCGACGGCGAGCGCGGAGCTGTTCGATCCCGCGACCGAGCGCTTCGAGGAGATTGCGCCGATGGTGACGGCCCGGCGTCCCTACGGGGTCATCGCTCTGCCCGACGGCCGATTGCTCATCGCCGGCGGCACGACCAGCGGGAAGGCGGTGACCACCGCGGCCGAGATCTACGACCCGTCTCTGGAACGCTTCGAATCGGTGTCGGCTCTGGCCACGCCCCGTGAGAAGCATGCCTCCGCGCGGTTACCTGATGGCAGGGTCCTCATCCTCGGTGGGAATCGAGATCCGGACGGCGATGGGCTGAACAGCACCGAGATCTTCGATCCCTCGGCCGATGGATTCCTTGCTGGCCCCGATCTCTTCCAGGGCCGCTACAAGTTCAGCGCTCTGGGGCTCTCCGATGGATCCGCCCTCGCGGTGGGAGGAGCCCGCTTCCTGGCTGAACGTCTCGATCTCGGGTTGCTTCGTTCTCTCCCGGTCGGCGGCGAGGAGGCGATGCGGTTCTTCCCCGCCCTGACACCGCTCGCCGGAGGCCAGGTTCTGATCAGCGGGGGCTACACGGCCGGTGGTTCCACGGCTTCGGTCTGGAGATTCGTTCCCTAGAGCGGCAGCTCGAACCCGAACACCTCGAGAGTCCCCTGGCGGAAGTCGAGGTCGGTGCTCCGGCGGAACCCCAGCTGCTCGTACATCCGCCACGCCGTCTCCATCGCGCGCGTGGTGTGCAGGACGACGCTGGACCGGCCGAGGGCGCGAGCCCGCTCGATGCAGTCGTGGGTCAGCGCCCTGCCCACGCCTCGCCCCCGGGCTGCGGCCGCGACCGCGAGCAGACGGATCCCCGCAGCGCCGGAACGGCTGCTGGCCGTTCCTCCCGAGCCGTAGTGCGCCATCTCGGTGATGAGGTCCGCGCTCCCGAGAAGCTCGCCGTCCGTCGCGACCGCGGCGACGATCTGGATCGCCGGGTTGCGTGCCCGGGCCGCCGCGTCGCGGACCATCGCGTAGTACCCCGGCTGCTCCTCCGGGCCCGGCATGCCCGGAAGCCCGGCGTAGGCGTCGGCGACGAGGGCACCCAGCGAGCCAAGCTCCTCGGGCCGAGCGAGGCGGATCTCGAACCGGCGGCTCTCCATGCCGGCGTTCTCTAGCGCTGACCCGCCGGCGCCGGTGGTACGGAATCTGGACCTGCTCCGGGCCTCACTCCCGGTGTGCGGGACGTACCTCCGCGAAGAGGTAGCGCTCGAACCAGCGCGGGAAAGCGCGGACCCACTCGCGCCGTCCCTCGAGCATCAACCCCGAAGCGCGCGCCTCGCTCAGCGTGACGTCTCCCCGCCACCAGGCGGTCAGTGTCCGCAGCGGTGCGCGGACGTGAAGCTCCACCGGGAACCCGGCATTCGCCGAGCAGAGCGAGACCTCGCTCCGGCGCAGCAGGAGGTACCGCTCCTCGCGGCGCCGTGGCTCGATCCACGTCTCGATCCGGGCGACCAGGGGTGAGCGGGGGAGGGCGTCCCGGTCGATGCGCCGCCGCATGTCGGAGACCAGCGCGTCGGTGTCGAGGAGGTCCGTGGTCAGCTCTCGCGAGAGCCAGCGCTGTCCCCACACGCCGAGCTCGCGCAGGGTGTCCTCCAGCTCGCGACCTTCGGGGCTCAGCTCGTACAAGGGCCCGTGTCGGTCCTCGCCGCGCCGGGCGATGCCGGCGTCGACCAGCTCGTGGAGGCGTGCCGAGAGCATCGTCCTGGAGATTCTCGGCAGACCACGCCGGATCTCGCCGAAGCGCCGGCTCCCCATCAGCAGCTCGCGCACCACCAGGAGCATCCACCGCTGCCCGAGCACGTCGAGCGCCCGGGCGATGGAGCAGAACTGTCCGTGCGTCGTCATGGGCCGAGACCGTACGCCCGTCGCAGGATCTCGTCGGCGCTGAGCCCCGAGCGCCGGGCCGCCTCGACGTCGAGTCCGAGGCCGTGACCGCGCCCCCGTCCGGACAGACGCACCGTCTCCTCCTCGAAGACGCCGTCGCGCGGGCATCCGGGGAGACGGAGCGCGGCGCGGACCCGCTCGCAGCCGACCCGCTCGACGCCCGTGGCCCGGGTGACCTCCACCGTGCGTCCGTCGCCCTGTACGCGCTGCGCCTCTCCGAGCACCGCGCGAACCTCCGCCCGTGAGCGCCGGACCTCCCAGGCCTCGTCACCGCCGCGGAAGTACGGGAGCCAGCCACGCGCCGCGAGCTCGGGGAGTCCCAGGGCGCGCGTGACCTCGGCGGTGGGCGCCGCGGTGCCGAGGAACGCCTGGCAGTGGGTCGTGTCGCAGAGCGGCCGGCCCGGATGCCGCTCGACCTGGGCGTCGTGCGCGATGACCCGCGCCAGGGCGACCGCCGCCTCGCCCATGAGCCCCGCATGCTCGGCCGCGAGGACACCCGCGACGTAGCCGGCGAGGGTGGTGCGGAACACGACCTCCGAGCCACGCCGGGCCCGTGCCTCGCGAGGCGTCGTCCCCGCCTCCGGGGGACGATCCGGCAGCGGCCGGAAGGAGAAGCTGCCCGCGTACGGGCGGGCGCGGCTCCCGGCGACGCGCACCTCCCAGGGCCCTCCGGCGCAGAGGATCGTCCCTGTCCCGAGCGCTGCCCGGAGCGTCTGCCACCCGGACGGGAGCTCGGTGATCTTCTCCCCATCCACGCGGACCGCTCGCCCGGCGCACCGGACGCTCACCCGCTCGGGCCCGACGAGCCCGAAGACCTGGACCTCGGCGGCCGAGTCGCCATGCGCGAGCGGGGGCACCGCGGTCCGTGGGTCGTTGACGACGACGCGATCGTCATCGAGGCGCACCACGAGGTCGGCGGCGCTCCGCGGAGGGGAACGTCCGGCCGCGCCCTCGATCCGCGCGAGGTCGGCGAGCGCCCGTGCGTCGGTCCCCTCGAGCGCGTGAACCGCGAAGTCCCTCCCGGCGAGGACCTCTCCGGAGTGGCGCGAGACCACGAGCATCCGGTCCTCGGACCTCGCCGCGCCGCCGTCGGCGCCTGGCGGAGACCAGCCACCGAGGGGCAGGGCGAGGCTGATCCAGCAGAGGAAGGCGGGGCTGCGAGCACCTCTCACGGTGGCAGCCGAACCAAGCACCGCCAAAGGGTCCACGCAAACCCCGCGCTCTCCCGGGCGACCTGGCGCGGCAACCCGACCGCGTCGCGCGCGGACGCCTACGAGGCCGGTCGCACGAGCCGGCGCGTCGGCCGGCCGTCCTGCTTGGTGCGCCGGAAGTCGTCGGTCCGGGCGGGCAGCGCGACGAAATCGCACATCTCGCAGAGGCGGCTGTAGATGCGCTCGCCGATGCGCTCCACCAGCAGCTCCTCCCGCTCCTCCAGCGCCTGCGCCGGCGCCTGGAAGCCACGCGGGCCGGGAGCCGAAGCGCGCTCGCGCTCGAGCGAGAAGTTCGTCGCAACGATGGTGGTGAGCCCGGAGTTGTAGCGGCGGGCGATCAGCTCGTCGAGCGTCTCCAGCTCGAAGGGGCTTCCTCGCCCGCGTCCCAGCTCGTCGATGGCCAGCACGTCGGAGTCCACGAGGCGGGCGATGATCTCCCCGCCGCTCTTCCCGGCGTTGAACCCGCGCCGGATGTCCGCGTAGAGCAGCGAGATCTCCCGGTACTGCGCCGAGGCGCCGCGCTCCAGCACCACGTGTCGCAGCGTCGCGGAGAGCAGGTGCGTCTTCCCCGAGCCCACCCGGCCGGAGATCACGAAGCCGCGGGCCGGCCGATCGCGCCTCCACTCCTGCGACACCGCCCGCGCCACGCCGAGCGCCGTCTCGAGCGCGGCGGTCTTCTCCTGATCGTCTCCCTTGGCGCGAAAGGTCGCGAAGCTGCTCGTCGCGTGATGGGCGGGGACGCCCACCTGAGCGAAGTTCGACACCCGATGCGCGAGCAGCCGGCAGACGCACGGCGCGAGCGCCTCGTAGCTCTTCACGCCGACCTTCTTGCTGAACTCGACCTGGCGCGAGGTGTAGACGAAGCCGCGCCCCTCGCAGTGCGGGCAGCGGTCGCGGCAGCTGCACACCCGCGCCACGGCTCGTGCGCGCCGTCCCTCGCCGTCGCCGGGACCGGCCTGCACCTCGGCCTCCACCCGGTAGCCGTCACCCCGGCACTCGGGGCAGGTGGAGGAGGTGGCAAGGGCTTCCATGTCGTCGTGCAGCCTCAGTCGCGACGTCCCCAGGTGCGTGGCGATCTGCCGCGCAGTTTTCGGGACCGAGGAGCCGGCTCCTGTACCATTTCGAAGCGCCGCGTGTGCAAGCGATCCGCGCGATCGATCGTCACGCACATGCGGCCCACAAGTAGTCCACCGGTTTCAGACACCATCGCCCTGTCCTACCCGGCGAGCCCCGATGCTCCGCAGCTTCCAGGCCTCGATCTCCGCGTCCACTTCCGGACGGCACGCGCGGAGTGAACGCGGCGCCGACCCCGCCGGTCCGTTCCAGCGCGCGCGCTCGGCGGCACGGAGCAGCCCACGTGCAATGATCTGCAGGGGCACGCCCTGCTCCGACCACAGTCCAAGGAGCTGACGGTCCAGGGCACCGAGCGCCAGCCCGCGCCCTCGCACCACGGCAAAGAGGACTTCCACCTGCTCGGCGAAGGTCGAGGTGGGCGGAAGGAGACTCATTCCTCACCTTGGATGGAGCAGGCGGCCGACCGAGTGGTGGGCCCGGTTGACCTCCCGTCAGGAGGTTGAGGATGATGGCGATGCAACTCCGAAAAAATTCCCAACACGATCAATGGCTTGCCCGCTCGCCCGCAATCCCGTCCTCGCGCCTGGGCACAAGGGTCCGGAGTCCACTTCCACATGCGACGCTCCCTCGTCCTTCTTCTGACGGTTCCCATGTTCGCGCATGCGGCCGACACGGCCCGCGCGCCCAAGGAGCAAACGCTCGGAAAGAAGCAGGAAACGACGCTCGACACGTCGCTCGCCGGCGACATCACGCGCAAGAAGGAGGACACCGGCGGCGCCGCGCTCGAGTACGACCAGTTCCAGCTCGGCGTCGAGCGGCAGATCAACGACAAGCGCCACGCCCAGATCGATTCGCTCCAGCGGATCATCGAGCTGTCCGGCGACTCGAAGGAGACGCCTGATCTCCTCTTCCGCCTTGGCGAGCTCTACTTCGAGGAGTCGCGCGACTACTTCTTCCAGGCCAACCGCAAGGACGACGATCTCATCCGCGGCCTCGCGACGAAGGACGTCGCGCTCCAGGAAAAAGCCAAGAAGGAGAAGGCCGCGCTGATGGTCCAGCGCGACGCCAACGCCAAGCTCGCGGTCAACCAGTACACGCAGATCGTCCAGAAGTACCGGGACTACCCGCGCACCGACGAGGTGCTCTTCTTCCTCGCCCACAACCTGATGGACCTGAACGAGGAGAAGAAGGCGCTCATCGCCTACGGGAAGCTGGTGAAGGACTACCCGAAGTCGCGCTTCGTCCCCGACGCGTATCTGGCCTTCGGCGAGTACTACTTCAACAACAGCAAGGGTCGTCGCGACTGGTTGCTCAAGGCCCTCGAGGCCTACAAGTCGGCGGCCAACTACCCCGAGAGCGCGATCTACGGCTTCGCCCTCTACAAGCAGGGCTGGTGTCACTTCAACCTGACCGACTACCCGCGGGCGATGGACCTCTTCAAGGCCACCGTCCTCTACGGAGAGTTCGCCGGGTCCTCCGCGCTGGAGAAGCAGGGCGGGGCCAAGGGGAAGAACACCCTCATCCGCGAGGCGCGGAACGACTACGTCCGGGCCTACGAGCGCGCCGACTACAAGCCGGAGCAGGCGAAGGAGAACTTCAGCACCGTCGCCAGCAACCCCGACGATCGCTTCGGGATGATGGAGCTGCTGGCGAGCCTCTACTACGACGCCGGAAAGGACCGCGAGGCGGCGCTGGCCTACAACTTCCTGATCAAGGAGAAGCCGCTCATCGCGAAGACGCCGGACTGGCAGAGCCGCGTCGTCGACTGCGTGCTCCGCGCCGGCGACAAGAAGCAGACCGTGGCCCAGATCCGGAAGCTGGTGAAGATCATCGGCGACGTCGAGAAGTCGGGCAACGTCAAGACCGACGCGGACAAGAAGTTCATGGTGGCCGCGAAGGATCGGTCCGAGCGCACCCTCTCCAACATCGCGGTGAACTGGCACAACGAGGGCCGGAAAACCCGCGACGACGACACCTTCGAGTTCGCCAACGAGGTCTACGGCGACTACCTGGTCCTCTTCCCGGACAACAAGAAGTCGTACGACCTGCGCTTCTACTGGGGCGAGCTCCTCAACGACTACCTGCGCAAGTACGCCGAGGCCGAGCAGCAATACACCGCGGTCGTCGTCCAGGACGGCAAGGCGATCGACGCCAAGCAGAAGCCGGGCAAGTGGCTGCCCAACTCCGCCTTCAACGCGGTCTACGCCGCCGACGAGGTCGTGCGCCGCGCCGAGCAGAAGGGCGAGCTGAAGCCCCCGAGCGGAGGCGACCTCAAGACGGTGGTGCCGCTCGCGCCGCAGCGGAAGGTGCTGGTCGACGCGTGCGAGCGCTACCTCAAGTACCTGCCCAAGGGCGAGAAGCGGGTCGAGGTCGCCTACAAGGCGGCAAAGCTCTACTACGACCACCATCGCTACGACGAGGCGGTGTTCCGCTTCAGCGAGATCGCCCTCACCGCGCCGGACCACAAGTTCGACAACGGTGACCGCGCCGGCGAGATCGCGGCGAACCTCGTCCTCGACTCCTACAACGCGCTCGGCGACTACAAGAAGGTCAACGAGTGGGCGCGTCGCTTCTACGCCAACGACAAGCTCGCCACCGGCAAGTTCAAGGACGACCTCGCGAAGGTCATCGAGCAGTCGAGCTTCAAGCTGGTCAGCCAGCTGGAGGAGAAGAAGGAGTACGCCGCCGCAGCCCAGGCCTACCTGGACTTCGTCAAGGACTTCCCGAAGACGCAGATCGCCGACAAGGCGCTCTACAACGCCTCCACCGACTTCTATAAGGCGCACATGCTGGAGAAGACGCTCGCCACCCGCGAGCTCCTCTTCCGCAACTACCCCCAGAGCCCGCTGGTTCCCGCTTCGCAGCTGGCCAATGCGGAAGGCTACGAGGCCATCGGCGACTTCGAGCATGCCGCGGAGGCCTACGAGCTGTACGTGAACGGCTTCGAGAAGCAGCAGGGGCCGGCGGACAAGGCGAAGAAGGGGAGCAGCAAGAAGAAGAGCAAGCACGCCAAGGCCGCGCCCGAGGAGCCGAAGAAGGAGGGGCCGGTCTGGGAGGAGTCGAAGGCGCAGATCGCGCTCTTCAACGCCGGCGTGTACCGCGAGGGCCTGGGCCAGCTCCGCCAGGCGCTCAAGGATCGCGAGCGCTACCTCGAGATCTGGCCCGCGGCGAAGGACACCGAGACGGTGGCCCTCTCCATCGCCGACCTGCACGAGCGGATGAACCAGAACGGCAAGGCCGTCGCCTTCCTCGACCAGCGCGCGCGGGATCAGGAGCGCGACCCGAACAAGTTCCTCGGCGCCCAGGCCCGCATCCTCCGGATCGAGGACCAGAAGCTGAAGAACCCGAAGGCCGTTGCCCGCCGCCAGAAGACGATCCTCGACTACTACGACAAGCTCTACCGCAAGCAGAAGGACGCGCTCGAGCCTGCCGCGAAGGAGGCCGTCGCCCGCGCCCAGTACGCGAAGAACGAGGAGCAGTTCCAGTTCTACGCCCGGCAGAAGCTCCACTGGGGCAAGGGCGGAGATCCGGTGAAGGGCTTCCGCGACAGCATCAAGGACAAGGGCCGGTCGCTGGACGAGATCAACCGCCTCTACACCAACGTGGTGGCGCTGGGCGCTCCCGAGCCAGCCATCTGCTCGCTCCGGAAGATCGGTCTCGCTTACGAGAACATGGCGGACTCGGTGGCCAACGCGCCGATGCTCCGCGCGCTCCCGCCCGAGGCGCAGGAGGAGCTGAAGAACCAGCTGGAGCAGCAGGCCCAGCCCATCCGGGAGAAGGCGGCCGATCACTTCGCGGCGGCGGTCGCCAAGAGCCGTGAGCTCGCCATCCGCAGCGACTGCGCGACCAAGAGCCTCCAGGCGCTGCGCACCACCTACCGGCCGGCGCAGTACCCGCCGCTGCTCGAGGAGGTCGCGAACCCGCGGCAGGAGCGCGGCGTCCAGCCGCCCGCCCCGCAGCTGCTCACCTCCGTGCAGCCGGCCAACCCCGCCGTGGTGCTGAAGGGGACCGCCGCCGGGTTGCCGCCGGGAAAGCCGGTGGTGAGCCGGGAGACGCCGGCCCCGGACACGAGCGGACGCCAGGACGACGCGAGTGACCTCCGCCCAGGGCAGCGTCCGTCCGACGCCGCGCGCGCTCCGGGGGTCGTCCCCGCGAGCGCGAGCAAGCCGAAGAAGCCCGCCGCCGACGCCGAGCCCGAGGACGTCCGCCAGTGAGCCCCCACCCCGTCATGAGCCCGAGCCGCCTCGCCACCGCCGTCCTCACCGCGCTCCTCGCCACCGCCTGCGCCTCCAGCGCGCCGGCGCAGAAGGCGCCGGCCCCGGTCACCGCCGCGCCCGCTGCCGGTGGGCCCTCCACGCCCAACAGCCGGGCCATGCTCCTCTTCGAGGACGCCACCAAGGCCGCTGACGCGCAGGCCAAGTCCGGACAGCGCGACGACGCCGCGCTCGAGCGTCGCTTCCAGGCGGTCCAGCAGGCGGATCCGAGCTTCGCCGAGGCCGACTACAACCTGGGCGTCCTCGCCGAGCGCCAGGGCAAGCGCGATCAGGCCTCCGGGCTCTACCGCTCCGCGCTCCAGAAGAAGCCGTCGCTGAAGCCGGCGGCCGAGGGCCTGGCCCGGCTCACCCGCGCCCAGGGAGATCTCCCCTCGGCCATCGCCCAGTGGAACGACGTCGCCCGGGCATTCCCCGACGACGCCGAGAGTCGCGCCCAGCTCGCCGAGCTCTACCGGCTCACCGGCGATCACGATCGCGCCCAGGAGATGTCGCGCCAGGCGCTGATCCGCGATCCGAAGAACCTCGACGCTTACAAGACGCTCCTCCGGAGCAACCTCGACCGGAAGCAGTTCGCCATGGCCGAGCTGGTCGGTGTCCGCGCCCTGAAGATCTCCACCACCGATCCCGACCTGTACCTCGCCATCGGCGACGTCCAGATGGCAAAGGGCGCGGCGGACAAGGCGGCGGTGCAGTACCAGAAGGCGCTGGACGCGAACGCCAGCTTCGTGCCGGCGCGGCTGGCTCTGGCGCGGCTCGCGCTCCGCGACGAGGACTTCGCCGCTGCCGAGAAGCACCTGTCCCGCGCGGTCGCCGACGGCGGAGGGAACGCGGAGGTCCATCTGGACCTGGGCGTGGCGTACCGAGGACTCGGTCAGCCGGACAAGGCGCTCGCCGAGTACGACGCCGCCGAAAAGCTCCAGCCCAAGCTGGCCGCGGTCTACCTGAACCGCGGCATCGTGCTGCAGCGGTACAAGGACGCGCCGGACAAATCGCTCGAGCTGTACAAGCAGTACGTCGCCCTGTCCGGCGGCGAGTCTGCGCTTCCGAACGACGCGCCGGTGCTCGCCCTCCGTCGAGAGGCCGAGGCGCTGGTGGCGGCGAAGTCGCAGGCGCGCGTCCAGGAGCAGCAGGCGAAGACGCTCGAGCAGGCGCAGCAGCTCCAGCAGCAGCGGCTGAAGGACGCCGAGGACCGGACGGCGAAGGGAACGCCCGCGAAGGGCACGCCACCCGACACAGGAAAGCAGGGTCCGGACAAACTGTAGGCGCGTGTGGTCGGCATGCGCCGAAGGCAGGGCGGTCGGGGTTTGGTGTGGCCTCCTCCGTTCGATGTAGATTGAAACGCTGGCGGGTCTCCCCGAGGTCGGGGAGCACTTCGGGGGTTGGACGTGTACCGAGTGTGGATGCTGGTGCTGGTGCTCATGCCGTGGGTCGCTGCCGCGCAGGACAAGGCAGCGTCCGGCTCTGCCGAGGCCGCTGCGGCCAAGGCACAGAAGCGCAGTGAGTTCAGCTTCGAGGAGGACACCATCGAAGGTGACCTCAGCCGGCCCGACGGCGAGTACGTCGAGGCACTGAAGCGCGTTCCGCACTCCAATCTGATCCGGATCCGCGAGGAGTACCGCGACAAGGTGATGCAGTCGGTGGACGAGCTGTAGTCTTCGAGAGAGAGCGACGAACGACCGTGTCCGTGCCCCTCACACTCAAGGTCTTCAAGGGCGACGCGATGGTTGCGGCGAAGGACTACGACCGCGACATCATCAAGATCGGCCGCCTCGCCACGGCCCACCTCTGTCTCGATGACGACAAGGTCAGCCGCATCCACTCGGTCATCGAGGTCACCCCGGACGGCAAGCTGTTCATCATCGACGTCGGTGGCGCTGGCACCTTCGTCAACGGGAACAAGGTGAACAAGGGCGCCTTGTCGTTCGGTGACGAGATCCGGATCGGCAACACGCTGATCAAGGTGGAGGACGGAGCCGCTGCCCGGGCCGCCGTCGCGCTCGCCGCCACCGCCTCGCAGGCGCCGGCTCCGGCCATGGCCGCCGCGCACGCCAACGGCAAGGGTATCTCTGCGGCCGCGGCGCTCGCCGAGGCAGCCCGGGTCGTCCCGGTGACCGCCGCTCCGGCCGTTGGCCCCGTTCCCACGCCGGCCCCCGCGGCTGCTCCGGTCGCCGCGCCCACGCCAGCGCCCGCTCCGATCGTCGCCCGGCCGGCGGTCGCCCCGCGTCCCACCGCTCCCGAGGCGGACTGGCCCCGGCTCGATGCCCGCGCGCGTCCGGTCCGCCGCAAGGGCGCCGGCCCCCTCGGCCTCGAGCTTCGCTTCCGCTGGGGCGATCAGATCCTGGCCGAGCAGCTGCTGGGCCCGAAGCACAAGGGCGAGTTCAAGATCGGCAGCGGCGCCGGGGTGGACTTCATCGTCGGCGACCAGCGCCTGGGTACCCCGTCCTTCGCCTTCGTCACCGCGGACGGCGCCGGTGGCTTCACCCTCCGCATCACCGGACAGATGACCGGCGAGCTGGAGCGGAAGGGACGCATCGTCACCCTGATGCAGGCGATCGAGTCGGGGATGGCGACCCGCGAGGACGAGGCCTACGCCATCACCCTCGAGCCGGACGACATCGCCCTGGTCGACATCGGCGGCGTCGTGGTGGACCTCTGCTTCCAGCCCGTGCCGCCCAAGGTCCTGGTTCCGCTCACCGAGCGGCTGGACTGGACCGCGCTCAACATCTTCCTCCTGGTGTTCTTCTTCGCCGGGCTCCTGGTGGTGGCGGCGGTCACCCGGGCGGCCTCGGGCGACGAGTTCACCGACGAGCTCTCGGGCAACACCGCGGTCCTGACCAAGCTCCTGGTCAAGCCGCCCGATCCTCAGAAGAACCCGTTCCTCGAGCAGCTGGCGAAGAGCAAGGAGAAGGGCGAGGCCCCTGCGGCGTTCCAGGGCACCGAGGGCCAGATGGGGAAGCGCAACGCCCCGAACCGCGACGCCAAGGCCTCACCGAAGGCCATCGACCCGAACAGCAAGGACCAGGCGCGCCTCATCGCGCAGCGGATCTTCGGCGGCAAGGGTAACGCCGGCATCGCCACGCTCTTCGGCCGCGCCGGCCTGGGCGGCAGCCTCCAGGCGGCCATGGGTCACATGACCGGCTCCACCGTCGGTGACGCGGGCGGCGTGCTGGGCATGGGCCTCAAGGGCAGCGGCGGCGGTGGCGGCGGCACCGGGAACACCATCGGCATCGGCGCGGTCGGCACGCGCGGCGTGGCGGGCGGCGAGGGCAAGTACGGCACCGGCATCGGGATGGGGAAGAAGTCCAGCGCGGACATCGCCATCACCAACTCCGACCCCGAGGTCAGCGGCGCCTACGACCCCGAGCTCATCCGTCGCGTCGTCCGCAGCCACCACGACCAGCTCAAGTACTGCTACGACAACGCCCTCACCCGGAATCCGAAGTTGACGGGCAAGGTCTCCGTCCGGTGGATCATCACCGAGGGCGGCACGGTGGGGACCTCCAACGTCGTGAGCTCCACCACCAACACGCCCGAGCTGGACAAGTGCATCGCCGGCCGCGTGCTGACCTGGGTGTTCCCCAAGCCCAAGGGCGGCGGCGTGGCCGTGGTGACCTACCCGTTCGTGTTCAAGCAAGCAGGGGAATGACGCCCACATGAGCCGCTCCCTTCTGGGGATGGTGGTGGTCCTCACTTCGCTGTCGGCCGGGCCGCTCCGGGCACAGACCTCGGCGCCGATCCTCGCCTCGACCGAGCCGCCGGTGGACGAGGTCGCGCGCGGGGTCTTCTTCGGCCTCGACATCGGCCCGGCGTTCGTGACCGCGGCGCCCGCGCCGACCGGCCAGAACAAGCCCTTCAGCGCCGGGGCGACCCTCCGCCTCGAGGTGGGCTACGACATCGGCCGCTTCGTCTCGCTGAGCCTCTTCTTCGCCGGGAACACCTACTCGGCGAACTCCGACTACGTCGGAAACTCGGGCGGGACCGCCTCCGGTGACTTCTCCAGCGTCTCCACCGGGCTGGCGGTGCGGTGGAACTTCCTTGGATTCGCGGACAGTCAGGGTGTCCAGCGGACCTGGCTGTACCTCAAGGGTGGAGGCGGGTTCGCCCTCCTCAAGCCCAATGCCCTGTTCGCCTCGGACCCGGTCGACAGCTACGGAAGCATTCTTGTTTTCGGCGGACCCGGGTTGCAGTACTACACGCGCCTTCGACACTTTTCGGTGGGCGTGGAAGTCGTGGGTTCGTACCTGTTGAAGCCGAAGACCTTCGGCTTCGCCATCACGCCGAACCTGCGCTACGCCTTCTAGCGAGGGCAGCCGTGGCAGTGGACAGTGGACAGGGACCTGGGCGCCCGGGGCAGGGGCGTCGCGGCGAGGGGCCGGCGGGACGGGGCGGCGGACGGGGTGACCGGGGCGGACCCGGTGGCCGCGGCGGCCGGGACCGTGGTGATCGCCGTCGCGAGGGCGGTGGGGTGGGCGGCGCCGGAGGCCGCATCGTTCCGGAGCTCTCGACGCTGGAGAAGGCCCTCGCGAAGGGCGACTTCGCGGCCGAGCTGCACCCGCTGGACTCGGTGGTGAAGGCGCTTCGCCAGGCACGCGCCCGCTCGCTCCAGGAACTGGACATGGATACCCGGGGGCGGCTCATCACCACCCTCTCGCGCGTCGCGCGGCAGACCAAGCCGGCGGAGGCCGAGCAGCCCGCGGCCACCGAGGCGAGCTCCGAGCCCACGGCACCGACCGAGGTCGCCGCGACCGAGCCGGAGAGCGGCGGTGCGGAGGAGGCCGCCGCGGAGACTGCGAGCAGCGAGGGCGTTCCTGCGTCGGAAGAGGCGGGGGTCGCCCCGGAGTCGAACGGGGAAGCGACGGGCGCCGAGGAAGCGAACGCGGAGGCGGCCCCCGAGGCAGGGTCCACCGAGGCCGCTCCGGCCGAGGCCCCGCCCGCATCGGGCGAGACCACGAAGCCGCCCGCGGCGGAGGCACCCATGACGCCCGCGCGCGCCTACGGCGAGGTGCTGTTCCGTGTCGGACTGGCCTGGGCCGCGGTGGGCGAGCACGAGCGTGCCGACGGGGCCTTCGCCGCCGCGGGACGCCGTCCCGGTGCGGACGAGCTGCGCGCCCCGGCCGGAGCGGCGGAGTCCCCGGCCGAGCGGGGTGGCCCCGCCCGCCGCGCAGGACGGGAGCGTCCCGAGCGAGGTGAGCGGGGCGAGCGCCGCGATCGGCCGCCCCGTCCGGAGCGAGCCGCCCGTGGCGAGCGCAACGAGCGCGGGCCTGCCCCAGCGCCGCGGGGTGGACTGCTGGAGATTCCCGCCGAGCTGGCGGGTGACTGGAAGGGTCAGGCGGACTTCCTCGAGTCGCGTGGACGGACACGCGACGCCGCCCGCCTCCACGACAAGCACGGCTCCTTCGCCGATGCCGCGCGGCTCTTCGAGGCCGGAGGCGACCTGCGCTCGGCACTCCGGGCGGCGCTCGCGGCCAAGGACAACGACACCGCGCGCCGGCTGGCCACCCAGCTCCCCCCGGGTGAAGCCCAGACCCTGCTGGAGAAGGGCGAGGGGTGGGAGCTCCTGATGGAGCTGCACGTGAAGTCCGGTCGTTTCGAGGACGTGGCGAAGCTCTACGAGCGGGCGCGCCAGTTCGATCAGGCCGGGCTCGCCTGGGAGCGCGCGGGAAAGCTGAGCGCCGCGCGCAAGGCATACGAGCGCTCCCGCGACGTGGCCTCGGTCGATCGCGTGCGCACGCTGGAGGTGGACCGGCTGGTGGAGCGGGGTGACCGGCTCGGCGCTGCGCTGCTCCTCGTCCAGGCTCGCCGTCGCGAACAGGCAGCGAAGTTGCTCGAGCCGCTTCCGCCGCCGAAGGCGTTCCGGTTCATGCAGCAGCTGGGCCTGAACGCGGAGGCGAAGGCGCTGGGCGAGCGCGAGCTGCAGCGCGCGACCGAGGAGAGCAAGTCGATGGCCCGCGCGCGGTGGTTCGAGCTGCTCGAGCGCCCGGTCGACGCCGCCGACGCGTGGGAGGCCGCTGGCCGGAAGGACAAGGCGTTCCCCCTGCTGGAGAAGGCCGGGCAGTTCGGTCGGGGAGCGCGCCTGGCCGAGGAGATCGGCAACCGGAACGAGGCCATCCGTCTCTTCCGCCGTGCTGGAGAGGACGCCGACGCCGATCGCCTCGAGGCGCTCCCACCAGCTCCGCCCCCCGCGCCCCTCCCCGAGCCGCCGGACCCCGAGGCACAGGGTGAGGAGCAGACCGACACGACGCCGTCGCAGGCCGACTCCACCGGCGACGCCGGCGCCTCGGATCACGCGTAGGCGCCAGCCCGGTGACAGCTCGCGCCTGTCCTGCAGGACGAGCGCGGGGGGTCGGTCGCCGCTGGTAGATTCAGGCAGTCCTTGCTCCCTCCCGTCTCGACCCTGGTCCTCGCGGCGCTCTCGGTGTCGCGCATCATCCACCTGCAGCGTGCGGCGGCCCTCGCGGCCATCGTCGCGATGATCTGCACCGCGGTGATCGCCTGCGTTCCGCACGTCGCGGCGCACCTGCGCCTCACGCGGAAGGTCGCGGCCAACCGGAAGCGGATGAAGAAGCGCTGAGCGGCGGCTCGGCTCCGTCTCAGAGGGTCGACTTCACATCCGACCGCGGCGGCGTGGGCGCGTCGCGCGGACCGGGCGGGATCCACCGCTCGAAGAAGTCCACCAGCCGCCCGTAGAAGTAGAGGGCGTCGTCCTCCTTCGCCGCCCAGGCGTGCGTCGCCGTCGGGGTGAACGCGAACTCGAAGCGCTTGTGCGCCTTCACCAGCTCCTGGGTGAGCATCACCGAGGTCTGGAAGGGGACGACGTCGTCCGCCATGCCGTGGATGATGAGGAGCGGATCTCGGAGCCCCGAGACGTACGGCGCCGCGCGGCCGCGGTCGAAGACCTCCGGATGCGTCGCCGGGGTCCGGGTGATCGCCACGTCGTCGCTGCCGTAGTAGCGCGGGTCCGTCGCCGGCGCGCCCGCCACCCCGGCCTGGAACAGCCCCGGCTTCTTGAACAGCGAGAAGACCGTCAGCAGCCC
>Ga0163161_10001796_pt1 | contig 15660 bp, 11 predicted proteins | sample S45metaG_FD_129847 | JGI IMG/M metagenome (GOLD analysis project Ga0163161, IMG submission 129847) | Switchgrass rhizosphere microbial communities from Kellogg Biological Station, Michigan, USA - S4-5 metaG | ecosystem: Host-associated > Plants > Roots > Rhizosphere > Soil | place: USA... | reverse complement strand
GGGAACTAGCTGTCCGTCATGTCGGCGACCAGAAAAGCAACGATCACGTCGCCCCGTCCGGTGAAACGCCATATATGTAAGCAACATGAGTCGGTCAAACGGAAAGTTCAAAAAAGTTTCACGGAAGCGTCATGCCGCAAATCCGTTGGGGTCTCAGGCTATCCCGAGAGGCCATGCAGCCATCCACCTGGCACCGCGTTATCCTTTACATCGCAGCGGCATGCACCATGTCGACCGGTGCGAGACAGGCTGACAATGCTTTCCAACTCCCCAGCGACCGCTCACATCAATGCGATCGGCACGGCCGTGCCGCCGCACGATGTCCATGCCGCCTTTCATCGGCTGATCGACCACGCGCTGACCGATCGGCGATCACGCGCGATCTATGAACGGATGGCGCGCCGGTCAGGAATCGAGAGCCGCTATTCCTTCATCGTGCCGGCCGCTTTCGATGGCGACAAGAGCGAGGCGGAGGACTTTTACCGCCCCGGCCACTACGCTACCACCGCCCAGCGCATGGAGCGCTACGAGCAATGGGCGCCCGAACTCGCGTTGCAGGCAATCGAGCAACTGGATGGCGACATTGCTGGCCAGGGCGTGACCCATGTCGTCGTGGCGAGCTGCACCGGCTTCGTCGCGCCCGGGCTCGACCAGATCCTGATCCGCCGCACCGGCATCGATCCGTCCGCCGAGCGCACGCTGGTGGGGTTCATGGGCTGCTATGCCGCCGTCAACGCCTTGCGGCTGGCGCATCATATCGTGCGCTCCACGCCCGAGGCCCGCGTGCTGGTAGTGAATGTCGAGCTTTGCACGCTGCACTTGCAGGACACCACCGATGTCGAGAAGCTGCTGGCGATGCTGCTGTTCAGCGACGGCGCCTCGGCCGCGCTGGTGACCGCCGAGGCGAAAGGCATCGCCCTCACCGACTTTCGCGCCGCCGCGATCGCCGGCTCCCACGAGCTCATCACCTGGCGGATCGGCGACCAGGGCTTTGCCATGCATCTCGATGGCCAGGTGCCGCACAAGATCGCCGAGGCGCTAGAACAAGAGCGCATGCGCAACGACGACGGCGGGATCCTGCGCGGTCGCCCCACGTCCGACTATGACTTGTGGGCAGTCCATGCCGGCGGCCGGTCGATCCTGGACGCGGTCGAGCGAGGGTTCGAATTGTCTCCCGAGGCGCTGGAGCCGTCGCGCACGGTGCTGCGCGAGAAAGGCAACATGTCTTCGGCCACGCTGATGTTCGTGCTGGCGCGGATGATGGCGGCGCGGCGGGACACGGACGGCCCCCGCCCCGGCATCGGCATGGCGTTCGGACCCGGGCTGGCGGCCGAGACGTTCCGGTTCAACCTGCTCTGACCATGCCCGACTTGCGCCAACGCTCGCGCCTGCCCGAGATGATGGATGGCGACGACGTCTCGCAAGACGACTTCGCCGCGTGCATGGCGGATCTGGCCACCGTCAACACGGTGACGCTGGCGCGCGGTCCCACCTTGCGCTTCGTGGCAGAGGCGGTGGCGCAGACGCCCGACGTGCTGACGGTCCTGGATGTGGGGTTCGGCGCCGGCGACATGCTGCGCAGCATCGCGGCCATGCTGCAACGCCAAGGGCGGCACGCGCGGCTGATCGGGATCGACCTCAACCCGCGCAGCGAAGCCGCCGCCCGCGCGATGACCCCGGCGGGCATGGCGATCGAGTGGCGGACGGGGGACGCTTTCGCCCTCACCGGACCGGACGCGCCCGATCTGGTCATCAGCTCGCTGGTCACGCACCACATGGACGATGATGAGATCGTCGGCTTTCTTAAATGGATGGAGCAGACCGCGCGGCACGGCTGGTTCGTCAACGATCTGCATCGCCATGCCTTGGCCTGGTATGGCTTCACCGCGATGGCCAGGATCGCGCGCTGGCATCGTTTCGTGCAGCACGATGGTCCGCTGTCGGTCGCGCGCAGCTTTTGCCGGTTCGACTGGGAGCGGCTGATGGCAATCGCAGGCTCGCCGCCCGAGGCTCGCATCCAGTGGCGCTTCCCGTTCCGCTACTGCGTCGAGCGGAAGCGGTGGTGAGGCCCATCATCGTGATCGGCGGCGGCCTCGCCGGCGGCGCGGTGGCGACGCGCCTGGCGCGCAGCGGCCATGCCGTCACCGTGCTCGAACGCGAGACCGGTCCGCACGAGAAGGTTTGCGGCGAGTTCCTGTCGGTCGAGGCCTGCCGCGATCTGGAGCGACTGGGCCTACCGCCCGCCAGCCTGGGCGGAGTGGCGATCGACCGGGTGCGCGTCCACCATCGCGGGCATACGGTGGAAGCGCCCCTCCCCTTCGTGGCGCAATCGCTTGGCCGCGCGAGTCTCGACGAGGCGCTGCTGCAGGCCGCCCAGGCATCGGGCGCCGAGGTCTTGCGCGGCGTGCGGGTCACCGGCATCGAGGGCGACACCGTGCTGGCGAACGACCGTACCCGCGATGCCGAGCACATCCTGCTGGCAACCGGCAAGCATGACCTGCGCGGCTTGCCGCGAGCCGCGCCGGCGACGCGTGATGGCTACGTGGGGTTCAAGATGCACTGGCGCCTGCCGCCGGACGCTTTGCGAGACTTGGGCTCGGCGATCGAGCTGTTCCTGTTCGGCCAGGGCTATGCCGGTCTTCAGCGGGTCGGCGTCGACGGCGCCAACTTGTGCCTGGTCGTGAACCGACGGCATTTCACCAGCCTGGGCGGCTCGTGGGAGGCGCTGCTCGGCGACCTGCTGCGCAATGATATGCTCCGCCGCCGCCTGGACGGAGCCGAGCCGCTGATGGCCAAGCCGCTCGCCATCGCCAACTTGCCCTATGGCTACCGCTACCAGCCGCAGCGCGACGCGCCGGATCGTATCTGGCGCCTGGGCGATCAGGCCGCGATGACCGCGTCGCTCACGGGTGACGGCATGGCCGGTGCCTTGCGCAGCGCGCACCTGGCGGCCGATTGCATCGAAGCGGGCGCGGGGCCCGTTGCGTTCCAAGAGGCGCTGGCACGGCAAACCGCCGGCCAAGTCCGCCGCGCCATGCTGTTGCAGCGGCTGGCCGAGCACCCGATGGCATTGCAGGTCGGGATGATGGCGGCGCGCCTGTTCCCGGCGCTGCTGACGATCGGAGCGCGCGCCACACGGCTGCCCGACCCTGCCCCTATACCTTGACCCCCGGCCCTGACCCCCGCCCTGGCCAATGTGTGGTTCATCCTACAGCTAGCCTCCGAAGATTTTAACCTTTTTGCCCCACCTTCTCCGTGAACAGTGGGGCGACGATGAAAATCGACCTGTACGATGCTTTTAGTGCTGAGGCGGCCGACATGCAGGCCATGCAGTCGCTTGAAGAGGCGATGACCGCCGCGCGTCGTGCGGAAGAACGCTTACGCGAGGCGATCGACTTGCTGCCCGAAGGCGTGGTCTTCCTGGATGCGGAAGGTCGCTACATCCTGTGGAATCAGCAATATGCGCAGATCTATGCGGTTTCGGCCGACCTTCTGACGCGCGGCGGGTACTTCGCCGACTCGTTGCGTGTCGGTGTCGCTCGCGGCGATTACCCCGACGCGATCGGGCGCGAAGAGGAATGGATCGAGGCGCGGCTCGCGCGCATGCGCGAACCCTCGGCCCGGCACGAACAAAGGCTTGCCAATGGGCGCCACATCCTGATCGAAGAGCGCAAGACCGCTGATGGAGGCACCATCGGTCTGCGGATCGACATCACCGACTTGCGCCAGAGCGAGGAAGCGTTCCGGTTGCTGTTCGAGCGCAACCCGGTCGCCATGCTCGTCTATGATATCGACAGCGGGCTGATCCGTTCGGCCAATTCCCGCGCCGCGGACTACTTCGGCTACACCGTGGAGGCGCTGGAAGGTCTCCCGGCGAGCGAATTGTTCGCCGATGCGGAACGCGAGGACGCGGCCACCCTGCTGCGCGCCGACTTCAACGAGTGGGACCGGGTCTGGCAGGTCAAGCGGGGCGACGGCACGTTCAGCGAGGCCGTCCTCGCCACCAGGTTGTCTCAGCTTGAAGGTTACGCAGCCACCATCGTTTCGGTGTTCGACATGACCGCAAGGCGCGAGATCGAGCAGCGCATGACGCACATGGCCCGGCATGACGAACTGACCGGCCTCGCCAATCGATCACAATGCCGCGAGCAACTGCGCGAAGCGGTGCAGAGCGCCGACGCACTGCATGGCGCGACGCTTGCGCTCGTGGATCTCGATCACTTCAAGACGGTCAACGACACATACGGCCACCATGTCGGGGACGCACTGCTGACCCAGGCCGCCGATCGGATGCAGGCGCTGGTACCCGACGGCGCCCTGCTGTCGCGCGTCGGCGGCGACGAGTTTGCGGTCATCCTGCGCGATTACAGCAGCACGCGAGCCGAGATGGTCGCGCGATCCATCATCACGGCGCTTTCCGAGCCCTTCGAAATCGACGGCAACGTGCTGCATATCGGCGCGACGATCGGCTTCGCGGCGGCGCCCGGTGACAGCACCGATCCCGAAACGCTGATGCGCTATGCCGACCTGGCGCTCTACGCAGCGAAGAGCGAAAAGCGCGGGACCTGCCGCAGCTTCGAACGCGACATGGATGCGGCGGTCCAGGCCAAGACGCGGCTGGAGATCGACTTTCGCGAGGCGCTTCGCACCGGGCAGTTGCAAGTGCATTATCAACCGCTGGTCAACCTGACGACCGGCGGGGTGGAATGCTACGAGGCGCTGCTGCGCTGGTGCCATCCGCTGCGGGGCCATGTGCCTCCCGATGTCTTCATTCCCTTGGCCGAAGAGATCGGGTTGATCGAAGCGGTGGGTCAGTTCGTGCTGCGGACCGCGTGCTACGACGCCAAGGACTGGCCGGACCACATTAAGCTGTCCGTCAACGTCTCGCCCCTGCAGTTCCGCAACGGAAATCTGGTAAGCACCGTCATCAATGCGCTCAGCCGCGCCGATCTTGCCCCGAATCGGCTCGAACTGGAAATCACCGAAGCCGTGCTGATGGAGAAAGGCCCACGCCCAGCCTCGATCATCCGCAACTTGCGCAGCTTCGGCATCGGCATCTCGCTCGATGATTTCGGCACCGGTTATTCGTCACTCAGCTATTTGCTCAATTACCCCTTCACCAAGATCAAGATCGACAAGTCGTTCATCCTCAACCTCGAGCAGGCCAGCAACTCCCGCGCGGTAATTCGGGCCGTCATAGGTCTAGGCCATAGTTTGGGAGTGACGATCACGGCCGAGGGGATAGAGCACGAATTCGTCGCGAATTACTTGCGCGACGAGGGCTGCGCGCAAGGACAGGGATACCTGTTCGGACGCGCGCAGCCTGCCTGCGATCTCACCTTGCAGCATAGCGTGACATGGCCCAGCCGGGAACGCCGCGCCGGCTGACGCGCGGCCCCCGAAGCCTGGATCAGTAGCGCGCGCCGACCACTTCCGCCGCCGGCAAGGCGCGCTCGATCTCGGCCAGGTCGTCGGCGCTAAGCACGACATCTGCGGCATCGAGGTTTTCGTCGAGCCGCTCGATGCGGCGCGTGCCCGGGATCGGCACAAGGTCCTCGCCCTGATGCAGCACCCAGGCAAGCGCGAGTTGCGCCGGCGTGCAGCCCTTGCGCTCGGCAATCGCCATCAGCGCCTCCACCATCCGCAAGTTGGCTCCGCCCGCTTCCGCCTGGAAGCGCGGCATCGTCGCGCGAAAATCGTTGGCCGGCAAAGTGCCGGGCTGCACCGTGCCGGTCAGGAAGCCACGCCCCAGGGGACTGAACGGCACCAGCCCAATGCCGAGTTCGCGAAGCGTCGGCAGCACCTCGGCCTCGATGTCGCGCGTCCACAGCGAGTATTCGCTTTGCAGCGCGGCCACCGGCTGGACCGCATGGGCGCGGCGAATATCGTCGACTTGCGCTTCCGACATGCCGAACCAGCGCACTTTGCCGGCCCCGATCAAGTCGGCAACGGCGCCGGCAACCTCTTCGATCGGCACGGCGGGATCGGGACGGTGCTGGTACAGCAGGTCGATGTGATCGGTGCCGAGCCGCTGGAGCGAGGCCTCCACAACCTCGCGGATATGCTCGGGCCGGCTGTCGAACCCGGCGGGGCGCCCCGTCTCGGGATCGATCTTGAAGCCGAACTTGGTCGCCAGCACCACCTCGTCACGGAACGGAGCGATGGCTCGGCCGACCATCTCCTCGCCCACGTAAGGGCCATAGACTTCGGCGGTGTCGAACAAGGTGACGCCGCGCTCGTAAGCCCGGCGCAGCAGCGAATCGGCGTCGGCCTGGGCGATGCGGTCGCCGTACGTGCCGCTCACGCTCATGCAGCCGAGGCCCAGCTTGGCGACTTCCAGACCGCTGCCCAACTTACGCTTGTCCATGATCGTCTCCTTGCTGGGGCAAGTGGGGCCCATGCGGCGCGGTGGCAAGCTGCCCCGGGGTCGATATCAGCAGCGGCGTAGAACCACGGAGAGATTGTTGGCGGGCATGTCGATCACACTGTCGCGCACTAGTCCGTGCTTGGCGGCGAGATCGCAAACCATGTCGAGATCGCGCAGTCCCCACCAGGGATCACGCAACTTGAGGTCTGCATCGAACGCGGCGTTGCTGGGCACCAGTGGACGATTGGCACGCAGGAACGGCCCGTAGAGCACCAGCGGCGCGCTGGTTGGCAGAAGCCGCTCCGCCGCGCGCATCAGGCCCTCGGTGGCATTCCACGGGCTGATGTGGATCATGTTGATGCACACCATCGCGTCGGCATGAGTGATCGGCCAATCGGCCAGTGCAGCGTCGATCGCCAAAGGCGGCAGCAGGTTGGCGCTGCCGGCCTCCTCGCGCCAGACCGCGATCGAGGCACGCGCCTCGGGCGAGGGATCGCTGGGTTGCCAGGTCAGCTGCGGGAGCGCGGCGGCGAAGTACAGCGCGTGCTCGCCCGAACCGCTCGCGATCTCCAGCACCTTGCCACGCGCGGGAAGAACCTGGCGCAAGACCGCGAGGATCGGATCGCGGTTGCGCAAGGTCGCGGGTGCGTGGCGGCGCGCATCGGTCATGGGGTGCCGATAGCGGCTGAAGGGTTGCGAAGGAACCGGGTTCACAACGCAACTCCCGTCTATATACCAAGGAATATCGTACCTGGAGACATAGACCTTGCGCCGCATCCTGATCCTGCTCGTCGCGGTGGCCGTGCTCGTCGGAGGCGCGGCCTGGCTGACGCGCGACAAGGCGCAGCCGCAATCCGCTCCTGTCGTCCTAGCGGCGGCCAGCATGCAGGAATCGTTGCAAGCCGCTGCGCAGGCCTGGACCGCAAAGGGCCACGCGGCGCCGGTCCTGTCCTTCGCGGCCAGCTCGGTGCTGGCGCGGCAGATCGAGGCGGGCGCGCCGGCGGACCTGTTCATCTCAGCGGACGAGGAGTGGATGAACACGCTCGCTGCCAAGGGTCTGATCCGGGCGGAGAGCCGCGCGAATTTGGTGGGCAACAGCCTGGTGCTGATCGCCCCGGCCGCCAGTACCGTGTCGCTCGATCCCGCCCCCGGTTTTGCGCTCGACAAGGCGCTGGGCACCGGCAAGCTGGCGCTGGCGGATCCGGAAGGCGTGCCCGCGGGCCGCTATGCCCGCCAGGCCTTGCAGAAGCTGGGTGTGTGGGACCAGGTTTACGGGCGAGTGGCGGCGGGCGACAATGTGCGCGCGGCACTGGCGCTGGTCGCGCGCGGCGAAGCACCGCTCGGCATCGTCTATGCCACCGATGCCGCCGCCGAGCCCAAGGTGCGCGTGGTGGCAACCTTCCCGCCACAGACCCACGTCGCGATCACTTATCCGATCGCCCTGCTCAAGACCTCGCAGAGCGGCGACGCTTCGGCGTTGCGCGCCTTTCTGCTGTCGCCCGAGGCGCAGGCCGTGTTCCGGCGCTACGGCTTCGTTACCGGGACCCGGTAACCGACAGGCTTACCCGATCAATGCGCGGCGCCAGGCGCCGCCGCGCGGGTCGGGCGTGGGGCCAGCCAGATTGCCGAGGCCGCGAAGACCAGGATCACCGCAGCGACCAGGAACAAGTGCAGCGTGCCCACAGCCATGCCTTGCTGGGTGACGAGTTGCTCGATCGCGCCGCGAGACTGCTCGACGCTGAACCCACGTTCCTGCATGCGTGTCATCAGTTCGGGCGCGCCGTTCAGCTCCCCGGCCATCTGCGCCGTGTCCGATCGCGCCTGGTTGCTCCAATATGTCGTGACCATGGCCGTCGCGATCGCGCTGGCGAGCGTGCGGCCGAAGTTGGCGAGGCCCGCCGCCGATGCGGTCTCGTCTGGATCGACCGATCCCAAGCTGATCGTCGTCAGCGGCACCATGAACAGCGACACGCCGGCCCCTTGCAGCAACTGTGGCAAGGCCAAGGTCCAGAAGGTGGCATCGGTCGACCACCAGAGCGCTCGCAATGCCGAGCAGCCCGCGATCCACGACACGCCGACGAACACCAGCAGCCGGGGATCGAACCGTTTCATCAAGGCCGGCACAAGAGGCGACATCATGACCGCCAGAACGCCGCTGAAGGCCATGACGTACCCGGCGTTGGTGGCGGTGTACCCCAGCGAAGTCTGGAGCCATTGCGGGATCACCACCACGGAGGCGAAGTAGGTTCCGAACGCGAGCACCAGCGACAGCGATGCCGCCGAGAAGCCCTTGTGGCGAAAGACCTTCAAGTTGACGATCGCGTCCCGTTGCGTCAGCTCCCAGATCACGAACAGCGCGAAGAAGATCGCCGCAGCGACCGCGCACGAGACGATGAAGCCCGAAGCGAACCAGTCCTCCTCGCGGCCCTTGTCGAGCATGATCTGGAACGCGCCGACCCACAGGATCAGCAGCGCCAGACCCACGCCATCGATCGGGCGCTTCTGCGTCGCCGTCTCGACCCCGCGCAGCATCGTCACCACGCCGAAGAAGATGACCATGATGATCGGCACGTTGATGAAGAAGATCCCTTCCCAGCGCCAGTCGTCGCTGATCCAGCCGCCCAGAATAGGACCGAGGATCGGGCCGACCACCACGGTCATGCCCCAGAGCGCCATGGCCTTGGAGTGCTGTTCCTTGGGGAAGATGCGCAGCAGCAGCGTCTGCGTCAGCGGCATCAGCGGACCGCCGCAGAACCCCTGGCCGATGCGGAACACGACCAGCATGCCCAACGACGTCGACAACCCGCACAGCACGGAGAAGATGCCGAAACCCACGAGCGAGAACATGAACGTGCGCAAGGTGCCGAAACGCTGCGCGAGCCAGCCGGTCAGCGGCACGCAGATCGCCTCGGCGACCGCATAGGACGTGATGACCCAGGTACCGCTGCTGACCGACACCGCCAGGCCGCCGGCGATGTGCGGCACCGACACGTTGGCGATGGTCGTATCGAGAACGACGATGAAGTTCGCCAATGCCAGCACCACGCCCGCGATCCACAGCTTCGCGCCGGTGAGCGTGCGCGGCGGCTCGGTGACGTCGAATAAGCGCGCGAACGCCATCAGTGCTGGCCGCTGGTCAGGTCGATCGTCGCCTCCATCGACAGGCCGATGCGCAAGGGATGCTCGCGCAGTTCCTTGGGGTCGAGGCGGATGCGGACCGGCAGACGCTGGACCACCTTGATCCAGTTGCCGGTGGCGTTCTGGGCCGGGATCAGCGCGAAGGCCGACCCGGTACCGCCCGAAAAGCCGATGACCTTGCCGTGATACACGACATCGTCGCCGTAGAAGTCTGACGTGACTTCGACATCCTGGCCGCTGCGCACTTTGCCGAGTTGATCTTCCTTGAAGTTCGCATCGACGTAGAGCTGCTCGACCGGAACCACGACCATCGCCACGGTCGCGTTGGTCACCCGCTGGCCGACTTGCACCATGCGCTGAGCGATCACGCCGTCGATCGGCGCGCGAATGACCGTGCGCGACAGATCGAGCCGCGCGGAGTCCAGCCGTGCCTTGGCGGCGCGCACTTCGGGCGCTTCGTTCACGGCGAGGCCGACGGTGGCGGCCTTGGTGGCAGTCTCGTCCTGGCGGGCGCTGACCGCATCGGCGCGGGCCTGGGCGACGCTCGCTTGCGCCTGGCTGACGGCGGCTTGCGCGGCGAGCAGGACGTTGCGGGCGGAGGTCAGTTCCTCGCCAGAGACCGCGCCGCTGCCATCCAGGGAAGCACGGCGCTGATAATCGGTGCGGGCCTTGGCGAGGTCCGCCTGGGCAGAAGCGAGCCGCGCCTGAGCCTCGGGGATGCCGGCGGCCTTGGCCTCGGCGGTCGCCCCGGCGGCGGAGCCTTGCGCGCGGGCCTGCGTATAGCGGCGCTGCGCCATCGCCAGATTGGCCTCGGCTTCGGCCACGGCGATGCGCTGATCGGAATCGTCGAGCCGCATCAGCAGCTGGCCCTTGCGCACCGACTGCGTGTTGACCACCGCGACTTCAACGACTTGCCCCTGAGTCAGCGGGGTGATCTGGGCGTTCTCACCGGCGACATAGGCGTTGTCGGTCGAGACGGAACGGCCGGCGAACAGCAGGCTGTACACCAGGTACGCCAGGCCCAGCACCGCCACGACGATGATCAGGCCGATGATCAGCGGCTTGCGCTTGCGCTGATCGACGACGCTGCCCGAGCTGTCACTCGCGCCGGTTGCCTCACTGGGGGGCGTTTCGTCACGAGCCTGCGTGGCATCGTTCGACACGTGCGCGTCTTGGCCGTGCTCGTCGCCGGAACCGCGCGCCGGCTCGATCGTCCGGCCATGCATGTTCTCAGTCATTCACTCGCAACCTTCTCGTTCATGTCTTCGGCAAACCCGCCGCCCAAGGCGCGCTTCAGCGTGATCTCGGTCGAGAGGGTGCGGAAATGGGCATCGATCGCCGACTGGCGCGCGTCGATCGCCAGTTGCTGCGCGCTGAGCGCCTCGATGTAGTTGGAAAGACCCGCGTTGTAGCGCTTGGTCGCCAGATCATAGGCGGCTTCGGCCTCGATCCGGGCCTGCGCGGCGTCGCGTTCCTGCGTGCGCGCGGCATCGCGGGCCGCCAGTGCATCGGCGATCTCGCGCAAGGCGTCGACGACGGTCGAGTCATAATCCGCCACCGCCAGGTCGAAAGCGCCCCGCGTCTGCCGGTACTCGCCACGGATGCGGCCGCCGTCGAAGATCGGCAGGCTGAACGCGCCACCGGCGTTGCCGTAGGTCGACCCGCTATCGAACAGATTGGACAAGCCCAGCGACGTCAGACCAATCAGCCCGCGCAGCGAGATGTCGGGCAGGTACGCCGTCTTGGCGATGTCGATCCGCTTGCCCGCGCTCTCCACCCGCAAGCGCGCCGCGACGATGTCGGGGCGACGACCGGCCAGACCAATGCCGGCATCGGCGGGCAGCGGCGTCGCTGCCACTTGCGCCAGCGCGACCGGAGTGATGGCGAGGCCGCGATCCGGCCCTTGGCCCAGCAAGGCCGCCAGCGCGTGGCGCCGCGCGGCGATCGCCTCGCGGTTGGCCGAAAGCGCGATGCGCGATCTGAGCACCTCGGCCTGAGTCTGGCGCACCGGGCTCTGGTTTTCCAGCCCCTGCTGCGCACGGCGGCTGGTGAGATTGCCCAGACTCTCGCGCGATTTCACCGCCTGCGCCAGTGCCTCGTCCCGCGCGAGCAGGCGTGCCAGGTCGAAGTACGAGGAGACGACGTTGCTTGCCAGGATCAGCGTCGCCTGCGCGGCATCGGCCTCCGCCGCCTGCGCCTCCGACGTCGCGGCGGCCAGCAGTTTGCGGCGACGTCCCCACAGGTCGAGATCGAAGTCGCCACTCAGCGCCAGCGTGCCCGTGCTTTTCCAGCCCTTGGGCACGAACTCGGCCGGAATGCCGTTGTTGTAGCTCTGCTTGGTGACGCCGGCCGAGCCCTGTCCGCTGATCTGCGGCAGCGTGTCGGCCCGGCTGATCTCGGCCGCGCCGCGCGCCTGGCGAACCCGCGCGGCGGCAGCGGCGACGTCGGGAGAGCCGGACAGCGCCTCGGCCACCAGCGCGTCAAGTTGCGGATCGCCATAGGCCTTCCACCACTCCTGCTGCGGCCAAGCGGCGGAAGGATCGGAAGCGGCCGCGAACGTCTGCGCGCTCGCCAGCGTCGCCGGTCCACGCATTTGCGGACGCGCGCCAAGGTCCGGCAGGCCGCACCCGCATAGAGCGAGCGTCAGCAGGCTCGACGCCCAGAATCGTTTATTGCTGAATGATTGCATGGTGGCTCGCCAGATCGTCCCTGACCTTGCGCTTGTCAATTAAAAAGTGTACTTGCCAGTACGGTATGGAAAAGATCAGCAAGCGCGAACTCAACAGGCTGCAACGCCGCAGTGCTATCGTGGCGGCTGCCACCCGCGCTTTTCTGGAGCAGGGCTATGCCGCGACCAGCATGTCGGCGATCGCCGACGAGCTCGGCGGCTCGAAGGCAACGCTGTGGTCGCATTTTAGCTCCAAGGAAGAGTTGTTCGCAGCCGTGACCGATGCCCTGGTGGCACGGTTCGGGTGCGATATCGAAAGCGCGCTGACCGAGACGGTGTTCTCTCTCGAAGGTCTTCGGGCGTACTGTCGCCGATTCCTCGACAAGCTGATGGGAGAGGAAGCGATCACCTTGTTCCGCCTCATCATCGCCGATGGCGGTCGCTTTCCGGAGATCACCACCGTCTTCCACGTGCGTGCGCCCGCCCGCATCCAGCGTCTGGCCACCGCCTACTTCGCCACTCGCTTCCCCGAGGACGAAGCGGCCCGCCTTGCGCGGCTGACGAACTGCGCGATGGTCGGCTATCGCTCGCACGCGCTGACCCGCCCGGAGATGCCCAGCGCGGCCGACAGGGAACAGTTCGTGGACGACTTCATTGCCCATCTGCGATTGCCCGCATACGAGACGGTAATCGACGGCGTTTAGAGCAGGCTCGCACCATCGCCGGTGCGTCGCAGGGCTCCAGGCCCGCACACCGCAGGAGCCAGCGTGTCAGCACCCGATCTTTCGCTTCTGGGCAAACGCCGGCTGGGGCCGATGTTCGTCGTCCAGTTCCTCGGCGCGTTCAACGACAACCTGCTGAAATACGCGCTCGTCTTCCTGGCGAGCTTCACGATCTACAAGTCGGATCCTTCGCAGGCCGAGCAGCTCGCGGTGATCTCGCAAGGGCTGTTCATCCTGCCCTACTTCCTGTTCTCCTCGATCGCGGGGCAGCTGGCAGACCACATAGACAAGGCGCGGCTAGTGCGGCTGGTCAAGATGGCCGAGATCGCGATCATGGCGCTGGCGCTCGCGGGCTTCTGGTACCAGTCGGTGCCGATCCTGCTGGTCTGCCTGTTCGCGATGGGGGTGCACTCCACCGTATTCGGCCCGGTGAAGTATTCGATCCTGCCGCAGCACCTGCATGCCAACGAGATCATGGGTGGCACCGGCTTGGTCGAGGGCGGCACGTTCCTGGCGATCCTGGGCGGCCAGCTGCTCGCCGGCTTCATCCTGCCGTGGGAGGCGGGCCTCGTCGCGGTCGGGCTCGCGGTACTCGGCCTGGTGATGAGCTTCGCGGTCCCACCCGCGCCGCCATCGGGTGAGAAGGGCCGCATCGACTACAACATCGTGCGCGGCACCTGGGCGGTGCTCAAGACCGCGCACACCGGGCGTGGCGTATGGCTGGCGATCCTGGGCATCAGCTGGTTCTTCACCGCCGGCGCGGTGCTGACCAGCGAGTTCGCGCCGCTGGTGGCCGGGCAGTTCTCCGGCAGCCAACACGTCGTAAACCTGCTGCTGGCGGTGTTTTCGGTCGCGGTGGCGCTGGGATCGCTGGCAGTCAACCGGTTGCTAAAGGGCGAAGTCTCGGCACGATATGTGCCGGTCAGCGCCCTGTTCATGGCGATCGGCCTCATCGACTTATGGCTGTCCTCGCGCACGTTCGTGCCGCAAGTGGCGGGCGCGACCGTCACGCAATTCATCGCCAACCCGGGATCGTGTCGCGTCATCGCCGACCTGGTGGTGATCGCCTTTGCCGGCGGCATGTTCATCGTGCCGCTCTACGCGATCCTGCAGACCTGGACCCTGCCTGAGCAACGCTCGCAAGTGGTCGCCGCCAACAACATCATCAACGCCGGCGTCACCGTGGTCGTCATCGGCGTGGTGAGCGCCCTGCTTGCCTCTGGCATGAACGTGCCCGGCATCATCGGCACGCTCGGCTTCGCAACGCTGGCCGTGGCGCTGATCAGCATCTGGCTGCTGCCCGAGACGGTGTTCAAGACCGTGGTGCGCTGGATCCTGAAAGCGTTTTACCGCGTCGAGGTCATCGGCGCGGACAACCTGCCCAAGGAAGGCGAGCCGGCGGTCGTCGTAGTGAACCACGTCAGCCTGCTGGACGGCGTACTGCTCGGCGCATTCCTGCCCGGCAAGCCTACGTTCGCCATCAACACCCAGATCGCCAAGGCCTGGTGGGTGAAGCCCTTCCTCAAGCTGTTCGAGGCGTTCCCGGTCGATCCCACCAACCCGATGGCCGCCAAGGCGATGGTGCGCGCGGTGAAGGAGGGCAAGACGCTCGTCATCTTCCCCGAAGGCCGCATCACCGTCACCGGCGCGCTCATGAAGGTGTTCGACGGCCCCGGCATGGTGGCCGATAAGTCCGGCGCGCCGATCGTGCCGGTACGCCTGAACGGCCCGCAGTTCACGCCGTTCTCGCACCTCAAGGGCAAGGTGCGGACCAAGTGGTTTCCCAAGATCTCGATCACCGTCCTGCCGCCGCGTCACTTCGAGATAAAAGGCGAGATGACCGCCCGCCAGCGCCGCGCCGCCGCCGGCCGCCAGCTCTACGACGTGATGAGCACGATGATCTTCGACACCTCGCACACCGACGAGACGCTGTTTGCCGCGCTGTGCGAGGCGCGCCACCTCTATGGCGGCAAGGCCCCGATAGTCGAGGACACAAAGCGCGAGCCGCTGAGCTACGACAAGCTGATCCTCGGAGCCGAACTGGTGGGCGAGCAGCTCGCCTTCGTGACCAAGCCGGGCGAAAACGTCGGCGTGCTGCTGCCCAACGTCGCCGGCGTCGCGCTGGCCTTCTTCGGCCTGCAGGCCGAAGGCCGAGTGCCGGCGATGCTGAACTTCACTGCGGGTCAGGCGAACCTCGTCTCGGCTTGCGATACCGCCTGCATCCGCACCGTCATCACCGCGCATGCCTTCGTCGAGCAGGCGAAGCTGGGTGAGATCATCAAGGCGCTGGAAGCCGAGGGGCGTCAGGTGCTCTACCTCGAGGACGTCGCCAAGCAGATCGGCACGGGCGCGAAGCTGTGGAAGCTGCTCACCAAGCTGGGCGCCGCCGGCCGCCACAAGGCGCGGCGCATCCCGGCCGACGCACCGGCGGTGGTGCTGTTCACCAGCGGCTCGGAAGGCACGCCCAAGGGCGTCGTGCTCACCCACCGCAACCTGCTGTCGAACTGCGCGCAGCTGGCCGCCCGGATCGACTTCAACCCGTCCGACATCGTCCTCAACGCGTTGCCGGTGTTCCACTCGTTCGGGCTGACCGGCGGCACGCTGCTGCCGATCTTCTACGGCGTGAAGACGGTGCTCTACCCCAGCCCGCTGCACTACCGCATCGTGCCGGCGCTGGCCTACGACAGCAACGCCACCATCCTGTTCGGCACAGACACCTTCCTGGCCGGCTATGCCCGGATGGCGCACAGCTACGACTTCTACTC
>Ga0163161_10001794_pt1 | contig 15666 bp, 13 predicted proteins | sample S45metaG_FD_129847 | JGI IMG/M metagenome (GOLD analysis project Ga0163161, IMG submission 129847) | Switchgrass rhizosphere microbial communities from Kellogg Biological Station, Michigan, USA - S4-5 metaG | ecosystem: Host-associated > Plants > Roots > Rhizosphere > Soil | place: USA... | reverse complement strand
TGGAAACTTCAGGTATCGGACAATCGGGTTCGGAAGTATCTGATTTTGCTGATGTTTCCATGTACGTAATGACTCCGGAATATGGAGCTTCTACGCAGTTGGAAAAAATCGATATGTTGGATTATGCAGATTTGGTTGCTTTAAATAAATCTGACAAACGTGGTGCTTTGGATGCACTTCAAGCGGTGAGAAAACAGTTCCAGAGAAACCATTTGTTGTGGGAAAGTCCATTGGATGATATGCCGGTTTATGCTACAAAAGCATCTCAATTCAATGACCATGGAACGACAGATTTATACAATAGACTAATCGAAAAAGTAAATGAGAAATATTCTGATTTAAACTTACAAGGATTTGTTGAACAGGAAGTTTCTGAAGACATCACGATTATTCCTCCAAAAAGAGTTCGGTACTTATCAGAAATTGTTGAGAATAATAGAATTTATGATGCTAATGTTGAAAGACAGGCAGAATTAGCAAGAAAAATGTATCACATTGAAGGGGTCAAAAAATTCCTTTCTAATGAAACTTTGGATTCTGAATATCAAAAGGCTGAAAAAGATCTTCAACAGGAAAATATCGACTTTCTGAACAATTGGGATGATACGAAACAGGCTTTCAAAGCTGAGTTTTATTCTTATTTTGTTCGTGGAAAAGAAATTAAAGTTGAAACCTCAACAGAATCTTTATCTCATTTAAAAATTCCAAAAATATCTTTACCAAAATACACCGATTGGGGAGATTTAATTAAATGGAAAGGTCAGGAAAACCTTCCGGGAGGATTTCCTTACACAGCCGGAATTTATCCTTTCAAAAGAACAGGAGAGGACCCAACGAGAATGTTTGCCGGAGAAGGCGGACCGGAACGAACCAACAGAAGATTCCACTACGTTTCAGCGGAAATGGATGCAAAACGTTTATCTACAGCTTTTGACTCTGTGACACTTTATGGTCAAGATCCTGCTCTACCACCGGATATCTATGGTAAAATCGGAAATGCGGGTGTTTCTATCGCCACTCTGGATGATGCTAAAAAATTGTATTCCGGATTTGATTTGGTGAATGCAATGACTTCAGTTTCAATGACCATCAACGGACCTGCGCCGATGTTGTTGGCTTTCTTTATGAATGCGGCGATCGATCAGAATGTTGAAAAATATATTGCTGAACATAAGCTTGAAGCGAATGTTGAAAAAGCTTTAAAGGCAAAATTCAATGATAAAGGTTTAGAAAGACCAAAATATAACGGAGAATTGCCACCTTCCAACAATGGTTTAGGTTTAAAATTATTAGGACTTACCGGTGACGAAGTAATTCCAGCGGAAGCTTATGCTGAAATTAAAGCTAAAACGATTGCGACAGTTCGTGGTACCGTTCAGGCTGATATTTTAAAAGAAGATCAGGCTCAAAATACGTGTATTTTCTCTACTGAATTTGCCTTGAGATTGATGGGCGACGTTCAGGAATATTTCATTACCGAAAAAGTTAGAAATTTCTACTCGGTTTCTATATCAGGATACCACATTGCAGAAGCGGGTGCGAATCCGGTTTCTCAGTTGGCATTTACACTGGCAAACGGTTTCACTTACGTGGAATATTATTTGTCAAGAGGAATGGATATCAATGATTTTGCGCCCAACTTATCATTCTTCTTCTCTAACGGTATCGACCCTGAATATTCAGTGATTGGTCGTGTAGCAAGAAGAGTTTGGGCAAAAGCAATGAAACTGAAATACGGAGCCGACGAAAGAAGCCAGATGTTGAAATATCACATTCAAACGTCGGGACGTTCGCTTCACGCCCAGGAAATTGATTTCAATGATATCAGAACGACGCTTCAGGCGCTTTATGCAATTTATGACAACTGTAATTCACTGCATACGAATGCTTATGACGAGGCGATTACAACTCCGACTGAACAGTCTGTAAGAAGAGCGATGGCTATTCAGTTGATTATCAATAAAGAATTAGGATTAGCGAAAAACGAAAATCCACTTCAGGGTTCATTTATTATTGAGGAATTGACGGATTTGGTTGAAGAAGCTGTTTACGCAGAATTCGACAGAATTACAGAAAGAGGTGGTGTTTTGGGCGCAATGGAGACGATGTACCAACGTTCAAAAATCCAGGAAGAATCGATGCATTACGAATGGTTGAAGCATACCGGAGAATATCCAATCATCGGGGTAAATACTTTCTTAGGAAAAGATGGTTCACCAACGGTTCGTCCGGGAGAAGTGATCCGTTCGACTGAGGAAGAAAAGCAGGTTCAGATTGAAACCCTTCATAATTTCCAACAGGCAAATAAGGATAAATCTGAAGCCGCTTTAAAAACATTACAACATGCTGCCATCAACCAACAGAATTTATTCAATGTCATGATGGATGCCGTGAAATATTGTTCACTTGGGCAAATTACCAATGCTTTGTTTGAAGTGGGTGGTAAGTACAGAAGAAACATGTAGCTTCGACTACGCTCAGCTACCATTCGTTTGATCAGCTACCTCTCGTTTGATCTGCTACCTTTCGTTTGATCAGCTACCGTTTTAGAATAAAAATAAAACCTCAAGGAAATTTCTTTGAGGTTTTTAATTTTTATAAATTTTTAGCTTAGAAGTATTCTAAAATCTAACCTTTTAAATTAATTCTGACTTAGCAAAACAATATTAAGTGAAGCATCAGAAATAGTGGCATTTGCACCATCAGAATACATATAAAGTCTTAACACATCATTTTTATTGAAATAAGCAATTCTTGTGTAAAGCATCGTCCATCTGCTTCCTGAATTAGTATCCCAAATTCCTTCCGGAATATCAGCATTTGATGTATGCACTGCCTGAAATACATTTCGGGAAGCGCTACCATCCGTTAATCTTATACTCGATTTGATAAGATAAGTTCCTGAACTGGGAACAGTATACGTATAATTCGTTGCATTCCAAACTCCACCACCAACATTTTTACTTACTGTAGATAATGGTACTGTATTAAATCCCGTAGCAGGAATTGTCGCTGCAGTTGCAGAACCATTACCATTTCCCAATGATGCAACGAAAACAGCTGATCCAGATTTGGAGAGAACAGATTGCCAGGCTGCACCATCAAAATAATAATAACCAGCAGTCGTAACCTGAGCAGTCGCAGTAACAGTAGAACCACCCGCAACATCAGTCACATACAACAAAGCTCCTGTATGATTGGTATTATAACCGGTTTTAAGATTCAATTGCGCCAAAGTAATTCTTGGGGCACGTATACCATCTACCGTTGAAGCTGTCGCAGCAATACCATTAACATCAAAAGTCATTAAGGGGTTGGTAGAATTTATTCCCACATTTTGGGCATTTACCCATCCTGTTGTGAGAATAATTGCTGCCAGAAATATTTTGTTCATGATTGTAAAATTAGCAACTGCAAATATATAATTTATTATACGTAACCCACATTAATAAAGCATTACAAATACTTTTAATACAAAAAATTAATAAACTTAAAAAAATTATAATACTAATAATAGAATTTCACTTAAATAATATAAATTTTAAAACATTATTAGATATTAAAAATAATATTAGATATTAAAATAAAAATCGACGCAAAAATATTTATTTGATTATTTTTTTATACCATTGTAGTGTTTTACCAATTTTTATTCAATGAAACCAAAAGCCGTCTTCAACTGGAGCAGCGGAAAAGATTCTGCGCTTGCATTACATAAAACTTTGAAAGAAGATCAATTTGAAGTTGCTACTCTATTGACAAGTTTTAATAAAGAGTTTCAGAGAATTTCGATGCATGGTGTTCATGTTTCTCTTTTAGAAAGACAAGCTGAAAATTTAGGTTTACATTTAGTGAAAATGGAACTGCCGAAAGAACCGTCAATGGAAGAATACAGTAAAATCATGAGTAAAACGATGAATGATATACAATCTCTAGGGATTACTCATTCAATTTTCGGAGATATTTTTCTTGAAGATTTGAGGAAATATCGTGAAGATCAATTACAATCCATCGGAATTAAAGCCATTTTCCCGCTTTGGAAACAAAATACAACAGAACTCATCAATGAATTTTTGGATCTTGGTTTTAAAACAATTATTACCTGTGTTAACGAAACCTATCTTGATAAAAGTTTTGCAGGAAGAATAATTGATGAAAATTTCATTAAAGATCTACCTGCAAATGTTGATCCGTGCGGAGAAAACGGAGAATTTCATACGTTCACTTTTGATGGTCCGATTTTTAAAAACCCTATTGAGTTTGAAATTGGAGAAACTGTAAAGAAATCTTATCCGAAACCTCAGTCTGATGAAAATGATGAGAATGAAAAATATGTGTTCTGGTTTTGTGATTTAATATTGAAATAAAATTGTAGAAATTTAAACTAATAAAGCATGCATGAACCTTTTCAGGAAATATTCTGTGATTTGCCTATTAAGAATAAGGAAAAAATTAATACATTCAAAGCTTATCGTAAGGTTAAGGAAATCTGCGGTATTCTGGTAATTAATTAATTAATTCTGTTTTTAAGAACTTGCGCGTAAATATTTCAGATATGGTTTTACAACTTTTATCTGTGTAAGGTATTTCTTTTGAGAAACTACATTAAAAACCGCCCAATATATAAAAACCAAAAAGCCAAAAATCGACCAAAACCCTTCCCAACTAAAATCAACATTCACTGTATGATAAATATAAGGAGATATTCCACTTCTGTAATTAAACAGAACCTGGCTAAAAACTCCGCCACCAGCTGCTACCACAAGAATATGATTTTGATAATATGTCAAAGTATAATTGTCATATTGTCGAGCTAGCAAAAAGTCCTTCATATTTTTTAAGTAAATGAATATCGGGGATAAATAAACAATGATCATACAGATCAGCGAAAAATATCCAAATGCACTTTCGTTTAAAAATAAGGCAACACTTAAAATAATAGTAAAAACAGCAAAACTGTAAAAGAAAGAATTTCGCAAAGTTGTTTTCAGAAGATTACCCGTAATTTTTTTCACAAAAAAAGTGGTATCATTCAAATCAAACTGAATATTGTATCTCGGAAAACTCAATTCTTTTTTCCACAAAACTTTCACTCTGTAAAAGGCGTTTTCAAAATCAATCTCTTCATTTTCTAGGATATGAACAATTTGTGTAATAAAATGATCCTCCACTTCTATCAAAATATCAATCGGTAGATTTTTTGAAAGAAGATAATTTCTTATTTGCCAAGTTTGTATATCATTCATCATGCTATCAAAACATTTACTTTTTTACTTCTTAAATACAACAATTGAATTTGTACTGCAATGGCGTAAACAGAAAAAACCTTGTTGATCTCTTCGTTCCAGAAATTGATGTTTTGAGTGAAATAACCGACTCCTAAAATCAGGAACAATCCTAAAAGAATATTTTGTAAAATCAAAGGATGAAAACTCAAATTATAATACTCTCGAAACTTCATTTTTTTGAAAACAAAATTGTAAAAAAGAAGACCAGCCATAGCCACCAGTAGACCGATCTGCAACAGATAGAAATAGTCGTTCATAAATAGTATTACTGCAAATCCCAACAGTGTAAAAGTTGTTGAAGAAATAATAATATTTCTGAATCTGGACTGCAAAACTGCTTTCTCAATTCTGGCAATTTTTTTGAACGAAAAAAGATCAGCTTTCACCATTTCCAGTTCAGATCGCCAATCCAGTTTTGTTCTGAGAAATGCCTCCTGAAAGCTCAGATTGTTTTTCATTAATTCTGAAATCTGTACAACAAAATGGTCGTAAATTTCATTAGAAATAACCGAACTCAAATTCTTTTTCTGAAGAAAAGCTTTTATTTCATGTTCCTGAACAATGCTAATCATATGTTGAAAATGGTATTAAGATTAAAAAGATAAGTTTTCATTTCGGCTTCCTGCACAGCCTGCTGTTTTTTTCCTTTTTCTGTTAAAAGATAATATTTACGGTCCCTTCCGTTGATTTTCTGAATTTCAGAGGTGATCAAACCTTCGCCTTCCAACTTGTGCAGCAAAGGATATAATGCACCTTCTGTCATTTCTAACTCGCCTTCTGTTAGTTCTTTTGCTCGCTGAGTCATTTGGTAACCATACATTTTCACCTCTTTTGAAAGTAATTTCAAAATGATGTTTTGTAACGTTCCTTTGTAAAGACTATTGTTTTTCAATTGATGATTTTATACATAACAAATTTATGTATAATTTTCTTATGTATGAAATTTAATTGATAATTTTAAAAAGTTTATTTTTATGATATGAAAAAAATGTATTTCATCGCCATTTATCCGCCTCAGAAAATCATTGATGAGGTAAAGGTTTTTAAAGAAGATTTAGCTTCAAATTTTAATAATTCTAAAGCGTTAAAAAATGATGCTCATATCACTTTATTTCCGCCTTTTGAGAGAGAATTGACTACCGAAAATGATATTCATGTAGCATTTCATAAAATTGACACCAACATTTCACCTTTTGAAATTACATTAAACGGTTTTGGAAGTTTTCCTCATCCAAAAAACCCTGTCTTATTTATAGAGCCAGAAGAAAATCAAAGTTTAAAGGAATTACATCTAAGAGTAAAGGAAATATTTAATTTTAAAAATTATTCATTTCATCCTCATGTTACGGTGGGTTTCAGAGATTTGACTTGGGAAAACTATCTGAAAGCCTGGGAGGTTTATAGCGAAAAAGAATTTAAAACTAAATTTACCGTTGACAAAATCACACTTCTCCGCCATGACGGAAAATGGGTTCCGATAGCAGAAAAGAAACTTTCTCAACAGTAAAAAACCGACTCGAAAAAAGTCGGTTTGTTTTTTGTAATTTTAAAAGTATTATTCTTTGATAATTTTCTGAGAAATAATTAAACTTTTATTTTCCGTTGCAGTCATCGTGTAAACTCCTGAAGGTAAATCTTGAATGTTAACATAAACTGTTGCAGCATCTTTCAACTCAAATTTCACATGAATTACTTTTCCTGATGCATCATGAAGATTAATTTTTAAATCTTTAGCAAAATCTGATTTTCCTCTTATGAAAAATTCCGTATTTACAGGATTCGGATAAATGCTGAATCTTCTTTCTTCTGCTTTTACTTCCGTTGTACCTAAAGCAGTTTTATTTAAAGTCCATGATATATTTGCGAAATGTACTGTACTGTGATTATCAGTTTTTACCAACGCTGTGTTATCTGTCACCGAAAAAAGCAGTGTATTATTTCCCGTATTCAGTTGAGCAGGAGTAATTGTCAAAGTATTTGTTGTTACAGACAAAGCGGTTCCGTTTAAAGTCCATGTATTGACCAATGTATTGGGAATCGGAAGGATTTCATTTACAGTAAAAGTCACATTTGCGCTTGCATTGACTGTGCTTGCATTCGCAGGAGTATAAGAATCTACCGGAGAAACCAGTGAATGAATTTTTTCGATAATTCTCTCTTTACAAACCGAACAAAACTGCTGATTAAGATATCTCATTTCACAACTTTGATGCGGCCTGAACCATGTCGGGCTTTCAGCATAAGGAAAAATGCCAATTGAATTTAAGCCTACCCAGTTCTTCCATTTTATAGTTGCCGGATTTGAAGTTTGTGTCTTATTCGGAGATTCTCCTGAGCCGGAAAACCAATATTCATCGGCTAAATTCCCAAAGGAATGACCTAATTCGTGTACTACGATTTCATTTGCCGCCGTAGCTAATGACGCAAAAGCGTAGGTTCCGCCACAACCGCCATATTCAGTAGAGTTTCCGAGAACATAAGTGATGTCATAATCCGGAACATTCGCTGCTAAAACCTGAGCTACTTTGTTTGTCGTGTTGCTGTAAATACATCTGTGAACGCCAACATCAAAGGTAGAACCCAAATAATTATTAGGATTTGAAACAGGAATCACGGGTTCTGTAACATCCGTCGCTGTTCCCGGATGTTTTACACCGGTGTCAGCAGAAATTACTTTTACCGCATAAGCATTAAAATAATTTTTATATTCTATATAAGGACTTTTTGTAAAAAGATAATCGACGGTGCTTTGCGCCGAAGTCACAAAAGCAGGGAGCTGAGCCAAGGTAAAACCATCTCCTAAAACTGCTATGTTGATCCGTTTATCATTTGATCCGTTTTGCAGCAAAGGCACAGTTTCAAACGTTTGTGAAAAACAAAATGAACTGCTCATCAACAGAATTGATAAATATTTTTTCATGATTAAAAGTTTTGAGTGAAAAGTAGTTGCTTCTTCGAATCGGTGATTTTCTCGATTTTCACAGATTTTATTTCTTCAGAATATGGAAATCGTATGCTGAATTCACTTTCAGTCAGTTTTAACTGATGTCTTTCCATCTTATCACCGAAACTTTCTAATTCAGGATTCAAAGGATCTTCAATATTTTGTTTGATAATTTCTTTTCTTCTTTTATCTAAAAAAGTAATCAATAAATTGCCATTTTTCACCTCGTCCTCATTAAAAACCGGTTTTGATTTCATCTTTCCTTTAACCGTTTTCTTTTCAACTAAAGAAATTTTTTCTGAATCTGAACCGTTTTTATTAATCTTAAAAAAAAGATAGGAAATCTGATTTTCGCTTTGTACACTTGCTTTTTGTACAGTCTGAGATTGGCCTTTGAATTGAGAGCCACCAAAGAAAAACAAAATACTGACAGTCAATAAATTAGTAAACCTTTTCATGTAGTTTTTTTACTAATTTATAAAAAGTATGGATAAGTTGACGGAAATATTTAATAAAAATGAAGAATGTTCTATCTTTGACCCAATGATTCCAACAGAGAAAATAATTTTAGGCATAGACCCGGGAACTGCCATTATGGGTTTTGGTCTGATTTCGGTAAAAAAGGGAAAGATGGAAATGATATCTATTCACGAACTCATTTTGAAAAAATATCCGAATCACGAAACGAAACTTAAATATATTTTTGATAAAACTCTCGCGCTCATTGACGAATTTCATCCTGACGAAGTTGCACTCGAAGCTCCTTTCTTTGGTAAAAACGTACAGTCGATGTTGAAATTGGGTCGCGCACAAGGTGTTGCAATGGCTGCAAGTCTGCACAGAAATATCCCTATTACAGAATATTCTCCAAAAAAAATAAAAATGGCCATCACCGGAAACGGAAATGCCAGTAAAGAGCAGGTTGCCGGAATGCTCCAAAATCTTTTGAATTTAAAAGAATTTCCGACTAAATATCTAGACGCAACTGATGGTCTGGCTGTTGCTGTATGTCATCATTTTAATTCCGGAACGATTACCGATACAAAATCTTACACGGGTTGGGAAAGCTTTTTGAAACAGAATCCCGAGCGTTTGAAATAGATTATTTTCTTTGATAAATATCTTCAATTTCTGTTACTTTTCCGTCAATGATATCGTTGTAAATAATTGAAAATTTGTTATTTGAATAGATTCTATACTGTTCGTTTTTCTTAAGATCATATTCTGTATAAGACATAGAACTTTCACTAATAATGACAGGAAAATCTTCTGACCTGCTTTTGATTTTACAGTCTTTACCTGTCGCAAATGTTTTAGCCATTATTGTTTTTTGATTTTCTTTTTTAAAGATCAATTCGTATTCTTTCATGCACTCATGAAGAGGGAAAATTTTTGTTTCATTTCCATCTTTATAATTTTTCTGAATAAACTTCCACGATCCTAAAAAGTAATCAACTTTACTTTTATCAGTTTCCTTATTTGTAATTTTCTGCGATTGACAACTCATCATCATCACTAGGCTAAAAAATAATATGCTCAACAACTTTTTCATCTTGTTAATTTAGGTATAAAAAATAAGCCCTAAAAAAGGGCTTATGGTAATTTAGTTATTAAGAAATTTTTTTGATCCTTTTTGATCACCATCAGAGTAACTGACAATGTATGTGCCTTTAGTTAGCGGCTGGTCGATCTGAATTTCATTTGTCTTAGAAGTTCCTTTCTGTATCAGTTTTCCACTCATGTCATAGATTTGATAGTCACCAAACTTAGCATTGCTGTTACCAAAAAGCTGAAGTTTGTTATCTACTTTTGTATAAACAATCTTAGTTTCTGTTTGATTTTTAATCTCAGAAGTTGATAACGATCCCAATACTTTGACTGCATAATCTTCAATCTGGCCATACTGTAATTGAGAACAAGATGTAAACTCAGGAAGAGCCACAGAATTTAATGTCGCCGCATCAACTCCAACTCTCATTCTTAGATAAGTATTTTGTACTGCAGTTGGTGATGGAGTAACATTCACGGTCAGCGTACTTGCCGCACCTGCAGTCATAACACCGGACAAAGTATTGGTAATCAATTCTGTATCCTCAAAAGATCCGTTATTATTGTAATCAATCCACACTTTAATTCTAAATTTATCTGCCTGATTAAAACCATTCATAAAAGTAATCTTCAAAGGAGTAGCAGTAGAGGCAGGAATTTCAGTAGCATAGGCAGGTCTTATGCAAGTTGCATTCGCATAATCTGCGTAATAAATCGGGTTGGCTTCGTCGGAATCATAACCATTTGTAAGACTATTGATATTTCCGAAAACAACTCTGTATGGACCGATGGCAAAGTTATTATTGACAGCATTTACGATCCCGACAGGATTACATTGTGCATTAGTCACAGAAACAGGCGATGGAATAACTACAGAAGGATCTTTTGCGCCTAATGAATTCAGAAGATTTTTTCTATACTCCATCATCATCAGAATTGCTCTGTCACGTTGACCGTCAGTAAATTTACGCTCAACATTTGTATAATTCATGATATTGTACTGTGTTCCGTCATAATTCTGACTTGTACAAGGATCTATCGCATTATTATTGGGAACATTTACGCCATACATACTCCTTGATGGAGAGGTATCGCAAACTCTGTCACCATCTGTGGCACAGTTGTTATTTACAGGACAACTTGTTTGATTAGTATAAGCAACTCCCTGAAAAGTATGATATAAACCAAAAGCATGTCCTAACTCATGAGTAAGTGTTGTATCATTAGTATTTTTGATCGTTGCAACTTTCATAAAGCTTTCATAGCTGTAATCATAAGAATCCGGGAACATTGCGTAACCCATTAATCCATAAGATAATTGTTGTTGACCATCAAAACCGATAACAACATAAATATTGAAGTAAGAATTTTCCGGCCAATGCGGAGCCAATTGGTTTTTAATAGCATAGTCACTTGCACCACTGTTACTAGACATTTTTACTCCTCTCGTATCATATAACGGAATTGTACTACCATTGTATCTTATGATTCCCGTAGTCGGCATACAGCTGGGTGATCTTTTTGCCAATACCAATCTGAAAGGCATTACAGCCCCACCTGTGGGACCGCTCCCTTCAGGATAAAAACCGTTTCCAAAAGTGGTTGCATACATACTATTGGCGCGATCAATCCAATTTGATATTTCAAGATCTGTAAGTGATAAATTGCTGTTTGCAGCAGCCTGAGATTCTATAACGTGTACTACAACAGGAATTTCGTAAACCTGGCCTGTATAAAGTCCGTTCCAAGATGTTGTACCACCCGATTTAGCAAGAAGAGACTGTTTATTATCATAAAATTTCTGATCAGCTTCAATTCTTTTCCTCTTTAAGTCGGGATACTTTTCATCATTCTTTTTCATTACTATATCAAAGCCACAATCTTTATGTAAATCCTGTGAAAATGAATTAATAAAAAACATAAGTACTAAAATGGTACTGATTCTTTTCATTTTTATCTATATTTTTAAATATTCGGTTGCAAAGCTATCTTTTTTTTATCAATTCATGATTATGTAATGCTTGAAAATTTAACAGTAACTTAATATTTAACATTAATTAATAGATATTAAATTAAAATTTAACTAGCAAAAACATCCATTTTTCCTATACTTGGTAAAACATATTACTATTTGTAACATTGGTATAGTTTTTAATACTAATTTTGTATAAATTTTCAATAATGAAAAACATTCAACAAACTATAAATCAGAATCATCAGATTAACTGGTTTCAGAAATTTCTGATGATCTGCTCCGGAGGAAATATTCACATCCTTAGAAAAACACCCAGTGAATGGAATAAATTTTCCGGAATCGGAGGAATTGTCTTATTTACGGCAATATTCGCAACCCTTTCCGCTGGTTATGCAATATTTACGATATTCGATGACATCTGGATTTCGGTAGGTTTTTCAATTTTGTGGGGCTTAATGATATTTAATCTTGACCGATATATTGTTTCTTCTATCAAAAAAACAGGAACATGGTGGAATCAAATCCTCATGTCTATTCCGAGATTGATTTTGGCAACATTTTTAGGAATTATTATTTCTAAACCTTTAGAATTGAAAATTTTTGAAAAGGAAGTCAACAAACAATTGAACACCATTATCCAAAGAAATAAAAAACAGCTTCAGGGTGAAATGAGCGGAAGAATTTTGCAACAAAGCGGACCTTTCGATACAGAGAAAAAACAAATCTCAGAGAAAATTGCACAATACCAAAAATCGTATGATTCTGCTGCTGTAGAACTAGAAAAAGAAATTTTAGGCAAACAATCTGGTTTGACGAGTGGTAAAGAAGGTTTTGGGCCAAACGCAAAACGTAAACAGGAACTGAAAGAACAGCGCAGGGTTGATCTTGAAAATTATCGGAAACAGGCAGCTCCGAGATTGGAATATTTGGACAAAGAAATTTCTAAAGTCTACACCAATCTGGAGACTGAAAGAAAATCTACCGAAACTATTGAAGATAAGTTTAACGGTTTTGCTGCAAGACTTCAGGCTTTGGATGAATTAGGAAAAAATTCGGCAATTATTGCAACTGCAGCCGCTTTTATCATGGGACTTTTCATTTGTCTGGAAATTTCTCCGGTTTTGGTTAAATTGATTTCTCAGGTGGGACCTTATGATTATCTGTTAGAGAAAACTGAAAATGATTTCAGGTTATATTTCAAAGAAAAGATAGAAAAAGGAAACTTACTGACGGATTTCAGGATTGATGATTTTAAAGATAAATTAAAGTAAATACAAATAATGGTCGGCGGTCAAAAAGTGATTGCCGATTTTTTTTAAGATTCGTAAAAAATTCAAACAAAAAAACGGACAATCACGAGAATGTCCGTTTAGTTATTTCAAAAATTAGCTTATTTCTTTATGAATTTAAGAGTAATACCTTGTCCATTATTATCTTTATCATTAATAAGGTAGATACCTTTTGGTAGTGAACTTACCGTATGTTCTCTTCCCTTAAGGTTACTCATGATAATCTTACCTGATGTATCATAGATGTTACCATTCAGTAAATCGCCAGAAAGTTTAAGCATATTTCCTACAGGATTTTCCAAAATAGAAATCTTATCATTTGCTTTAAGATTATCTGTTACCGCTAAAACTTCGTTGGGAAGCAGTATTCTTTTAAGAAAAATATTATTGGTGTTATTATTTCCATAAAACAAATTATAGATACTTCCGTTTGGATGCACTAAATTATCTGCATACGACTGAAATCCTGCCGAGTTCGGAATCGTCATTGTAAAAGTGCCTCCTTGTCCGAATCCTGTATTGACAGCACCATTGTAATTCAATCTTGTAAAAGTATGATCAGTCTGCGAACCCGAACTATTACTACCATACAGAATAGCGCTACCACCTGGCTGAAACAGTATCTGTGTAGGATAAATCTGAGTTGATAACGATACCTTTCCATTAGTTCCAAAACCAGCAGCAGGAGCAAGATTAGAATCCAATTTCAGCAATTCGTGGATAGTGAAATTATATGAATCTATATAAAAAGATGAATTATTTTGATAAACTCTTCCTGTCACATAATTATTAGAAGCAGAAATACCTGCAGTTTCGTTTAACAGCTTGTATAAAGTCCTGTTGCTACTATTATTTGTAGGGTGTCCGTCGATATAGATATTATCTCCACTAACGAAAAGCTCATTAATATCAAAAGTAATTATTCTTGTGCCATTTGTACCGTAAGTTGTATCCAGACTTCCGTTTGAATTAAATCTCATGATATAATTAGGACCATAGGTAAGATACTTCCCGGATGAGAGCACTTTAAAGTCCATAGGAGCATTGTCAATATCTGTAGTTGTCGTCGACCAAGGATTAGTGAAAGTAGTATCGGGTGTACCATTTGCATTTAACCTCACAAGATTCATCGTAAGAGATTCAGGGTCAATACCGTTATCGAGTTGACTTCCATACGCAAAGAACAATTTACCATCATTTTGAACTACAACTTTGGAAAAACCTTCAAAATAATCATTATTTGCCTGAAGATCCATCGTAAAAACTCCTGCCGTTGCAAAAGTCTGATCTAAAGATCCGTCAGCATTTAATTTTAAAATAACTGCTTTTTTAGACGTTGTACTTTCAAAGTTTCCGCTGAAAATCATTTTTCCGTCTGGCAAAAGAGTAGTTTCGAAGAACGATCCTTTTTGTGCATGTGTTACGGTGCCATTACTTCCGAAATTAGTATCGATAGATTGTGCAAAACCGAATTGAAGACCCAATAAAATTCCTAAAGAAAGGAAAGATTTTTTCATATATTTTTTTTTTGTAAATATATATAATAAATCTTCTACTTAAAATACCACAAGTTTGTGATATTCAGATATCGTCCTCCCTTTTATTAATCAGGTTTTAGAGACTGAAAATCAATCAGTTTATTATACTGACAGGTGAATTGTCTTACAAATCTGTATTAAAAATAAGCTCCAGTTAACAAACCAAATTGGTTAGTCAACTATATATTTTAACAAAAATCGGCGGTCGCAATACGACCGCCGATTCTGTATGTTTAAAAATTATATTTTTATAAAAATTTATAAAGAATAATTCGGAGCTTCTGAAGTAATGATAACGTCATGTGGATGAGATTCTTTCAATCCGCTTCCTGTGATCATCACCATTTTTGTGTCTTTCTGTAAAGCTTCAACGTCTTTTGCTCCACAATAACCCATTCCTGCTCTAAGACCCCCTGTCAATTGAAAAATCACATCTTCTAACTTCCCTTTGTGCGGAACTCTACCTTCAATACCTTCCGGAACGAATTTCTTGGCCTCACTCTGGAAATATCTTTCTTTTCCACCTCTTTTCATTGCAGAAAGACTTCCCATTCCCTGATAAGCTTTGAATTTTCTTCCCTGATAAATAATTTCTTCACCAGGAGATTCATCAGTTCCCGCTAAAAGTGAACCCACCATTACAGCTCCTGCTCCACTTGCGATCGCTTTTACGATATCACCTGAAAGCTTAACACCTCCATCTGCAATTACGGTAACGTTTTTAGATTTAGCATATTCGTAAACATTATAAATTGCTGATAATTGTGGAACTCCAACACCCGCTACAACTCTTGTTGTACAGATAGAACCAGGACCAACACCTACTTTAAGTACGTTTGCTCCGGCTTTGATCAAATCTTTTGCAGCTTCAGCTGTTACGATATTTCCACCTACCAAATCCAAATCCGGATAAGCTTTTCTTATTTCTGAAATTTTGTCTAAAACTCCTTTAGAATGACCGTGTGCAGAATCAATCGCAATAATATCAACTCCGGCTTTCACCAAAGCAGCGATTCTGTCCATTGTATCTTCTCCTACTCCTACTCCGGCTCCTACGATCAAACGTCCGTTTTCGTCTTTGTTT
>Ga0163161_10001789_pt1 | contig 15684 bp, 9 predicted proteins | sample S45metaG_FD_129847 | JGI IMG/M metagenome (GOLD analysis project Ga0163161, IMG submission 129847) | Switchgrass rhizosphere microbial communities from Kellogg Biological Station, Michigan, USA - S4-5 metaG | ecosystem: Host-associated > Plants > Roots > Rhizosphere > Soil | place: USA: Michigan... | reverse complement strand
CTCCTGTCGAACCTCGGCACGCCGGATGGCACCGACTACCGTTCTGTCCGCCGTTACCTTGCCGAGTTCCTCTCCGATACCCGCGTGATCGAGCTGCCGAAGTTCGTCTGGCAACCTATCCTGCAAGGTGTGGTCCTGCTCCGTCGCCCGGCCGTCAAAGGCAAGGACTACGCGCGCATCTGGAACCACGCGCTCGACGAGAGTCCGCTGAAGACAGTCACCCGTAACCAGGCGACAAGGCTCCAGGCCTGGGCGAGCGAGATGTTCGGCGAGGACCGTGTCGCCGTCGACTGGGGCATGCGCTACGGCAATCCGTCCATCGAGGATGCGGTGACGCGCCTGACCGCGCTCGGTTGCGATCGACTCCTCATGTTCCCGCTGTATCCGCAGTATTCCGCCACGACCACGGCAACGGCCAACGACAAGCTGTTCGAGGTCCTGCGTGGCATGCGCAACCAGCCCGCGGCTCGCGTCGTGCCTTCCTACTTTGACGAGCCAGCTTATATCGCAGCGCTCGCACGTTCGGTGCGCGGCACGCTGGCGACCCTGGACGAGGAGCCCGAAGTCGTCGTCGCGTCGTTTCACGGCATCCCCCAGCGCAACGTCGCCCTGGGCGATCCGTACTACGCGCAGTGCCAGCGCACCGGCGAGCTCCTGCGCGACGCGCTGGGCCTGCCGGCGACGCGGTTTCGCATCAGTTACCAGTCGCGCTTTGGCTATGCCGACTGGCTGCAGCCGTATACCGAGGCCACCATGCGGCAGCTCGCGCGTGACGGCATTCGTCGTATCGCAGTGATTTCCCCGGGCTTCGCGGCGGACTGCATCGAGACCATCGACGAGATCGGCCGCGAGAACGCGCACTACTTCCGTGAGGCGGGGGGTGAGGCGTTCACGCTGATTCCCTGCCTCAACGACAGCGAGGACGGCATGACCGTGCTGCGCGATCGCGTGTTGCAGGAGACGCGGGGATGGTTGTGAAACACGCGCCCCGCGCCGAACCGGTCGGCGATCGTGGCAACCTGGCCGGGCTCTCGTTGCGCGACCTGGAATACGTCGTCGCCGTGGCGGATCTCGGCAATTTCATGCGTGCAGCCGAGCGCTGCCATGTCACCCAGCCATCGCTTTCGGTGCAGATTCGTCGAGTCGAGGAGCGCCTTGGCACGGTGATCTTCGAGCGAACGACGCGGAAGATCCTGGTCACCGAGCAGGGCGCACGTCTGGTTGGCCAGATGCGTAAGGTGCTCGTCGAAGGACGTCGCCTGCTCGACATGGCGCTGCGGCCGGAGCGCGCTTTCGGCGGCAACCTGCGTCTATCCGCCATCGCCACGCTTGGTCCTTACTACTTTCCCCATGTGCTGGCGGACATCCAGAAGAGCTTTCCGGACGCGTCGCTCGAACTCGGCGAAGGCAAGACGGACGATCTGGTCGATGCCTTGCTCCGTGGCGAACTGGACGTCGTGTTGATGTCTGCACCGGTCATCAACACGCAGGTGAGTTGCGTGGCGATTTTTCAGGAGCCCTTTCGCCTTGCCTGTCGGGAGGATCACCCGGCGAATGCGGGGAGCGGAGACCTGTGGGCCTCGCTCGAGCCGCGAGAGCGACTGCTTCTGGAGGAAGGACACTGCCTGCGCGAGCAGGCGCTGGCGGCCTGTAACGACGTGGCGCCGGCCCAGCGCCAGGGCACCAGCCTGGAAACCCTGCGGTACATGGTTGCCGCAGGGGAGGGTTGCACGCTGATGCCGCAGCTAGCCACGACGCAGGTGCAGGGGATGCGTTACCTGCCGCTGCCTGATGATTTTGCGCGCACCATCGTGCTGGCCTGGCGGAAGTCGGATCCGCGCACCGACGATTTCCGTGCCTTGGCGCGGACGCTTCGTGAGGCGAAGCATCCGCGGCTTTCGTGATGCCTCAGATCATCGGTGCCTGGCCCGCTGCCGCGGGATCGCCGATGAATCGGCTCCCACCAGGCAAAGCGCCCCCCGCCCGGTAGGAGCCGATTCATCGGCGATGCTCTTCCGTCCTACCTGACCACCGGCAATTCCACGAACGTCCCGTTACTCCCGTCCCGCACGATCTTCTGGGTCGCCTTCTGGTAATCCGCCGGCTTCGCATTGAAGATGTTCGGCACGAAGGTCTGCGGATTGCGGTCGTAAAGCGGGAACCAGCTCGACTGAATCTGCACCATGACACGGTGGCCCGGCTGGAACACGTGGTTCACCGTCGGTAGCGGGAAACGGTAATCCAGTGGCTTGTCCGGCGTGAGCGCCATGGGCTTGTCGTAACCCTCGCGATAGCGGCCACGGAAGATCTCCATGGCGATCGGCAGCTGGTAGCCGCCCATCGAGGGCTTTTCGTCCACGTCGTCCGGATAGACGTCGATCAGCTTGACCACCCAGTCGCTATCCGTCCCGCTCGTGGACGCGAGCAGGTGTACCAGTGGTTCGCCGGCGACGCCCATGGGCTTGTCGAGCACGGGCGACACGTACGTGAGAACGTCGGTGCGCGTAGCGAACTGACGCTGATCGTCGACCAGCCATTCCGGCCAGCTGTCGACCTGATCGGGGGTGCCGTGCGACCACGCCTGGATCGGGCGCACCCGATAGGGCACGGGCTTGGCGGGATCCGAAACGTAATCGTCCGAGCCCTGCGCTGGCGCCGTGACGCCCAGGCCGCCATCGGCTTCCACGTACCAACGCTGCATCGACGGCGCGCAGCCGGAACGACAGGCCGAGGGCCATGTGTCCAGCTTGCGCCACGTGTTCTCACCGGTGACGAAGGCGTTGACCGGCGCGATATCCGCCTTGGGCGCATCGTCCTTCAGGTACTGGGCAAGGAAGGGGCGGAGGATGTCCTGGCGGAACGTCGTGCCGGTATCGCTGCCCAGGTCGACGGCGCCGATCGTGTTGGCCTTCTCCCAGGTCTTGGCATGCCGCCATGGCCCGATCACCAGCCACACTTTCTTGTGGTCCGGATCGCGCGGTGCGAGCGCACGGTAGACGGCCATGTCGCCGTAGTTGTCTTCCTGGTCCCACAAGCTGTGCACGAGCATCGTCGGCACCGTCATGGGCTCCTTCGCGGCGATCCTGTCCAGCGCCTGGTTGGACCAGAAGCTGTCATAGGCCGGGTGGGCGAGTACTTTCTGCCAGAAGCCGAGGGCTTCCATGCCGTAGGCGCGACCGATGTCACCGGCCGAGCCGCCGCGCAGATAGAGGTCGTAATCGTCGCGGTAACCGCTGGTCCAGCCGATGTTGCTCTCGCGCGAGTTCACCATGCCGTAGATGTAGGGAATCATCTGCTGGCGGAAGGCGCCCCTGTGGAACCAGTCGTCACCCATCCAGCCGTCGATCATCGGGTTGATCGGTACGGCCACCTTGAGCGCGGGGTGTGGATGGATCGTGGCGATCATCGCCTCGAAGCCGTCGTAGGAAATGCCGATGATGCCGACCTTGCCGTTCGACTCCGGCACATGCTTCACCAGCCAGTCGATGGTGTCGTAAATGTCCGAGGATTCGTCGACCGGTGTGGGATTGCCAGGGCCGATCGGTGGCCGGTTCATCACGAAGTCGCCTTCGGAACCGTGCTTGCCGCGAATGTCCTGGATGACGCGAATATAGCCGTCCTGGACGATAACGTCCGACGGGTTGTCGTAGCCGCGCAGGGTGGGGCCGAGGTGTGGGCTATCGCCCCGATGACCCATGCCGTCGGCGCCGTAGGGCGTACGTGTGAGGAGCATGCCTGCGCGCGTCGCGCCCTTGGGCAGCAGGATCACCGTATGCAGCTTCACCCCGTCGCGCATGGGGATGTCGACGGTGCGGCGTTCGAAATCGAAGCCCGCCTTCGTCGGCGTGAAATGAGCCGGCGTCTCCGTCGGCAGGTCCTTGTAGGTTTTCTCGCCGCCGACCGCCGGGGTCGCGAGGACCCCGGCGGCAAGCGCGACGATACCCAGTCGCAGTAGTGCGTGCATGACGTCCCCGTCAGAAGTCGTACGTGATGCCGAAACGGGCGTAACGCGGCTGCGTGTAGCTGATCACCTGGTTGTAGCCGTCGTTCACCGAGTTGGTGCTGCCGGACACCGGGTTGAGTGCCTGCGCCCGCTGCTGGTTGAGCAGGTTGAACACCGAGACGTTGAAGGCCAGCTTGCGGTCGGCCCACAGCGGACGGTACTCGACGTTCGCGTCGATCAGCTCTTCCCAGGGGTTGCGCCCCTTGTCGCCCGGACGCGACGGCACGCCGAAGCAGTAGTGGTAGTAGCTGCCGTAACCGGACGGATCGCTTTCATCCGCGCCGTAACGACCCAGGCACGACTTCGGCGTACCCGACTGCACGATGATGTTGGCCGAGACCAGCCATTCCGGCGTGATCTGGTACGAGCCGTACAGCTTGATCTGGTGCTTGCGATCGTTGGCCAGGTTGCCGTTGGCGTATTCCATCAACGTGGCGTAATCCCAGTCACGCGTCGCGGAGACCGAGCCCTGACCCACGTCCGAACGCACCTGACCTTCGGTGTTGCCGTAGCTGCGCGAATACAGGTAGTCGATCTTGGCCGACCACGTGCCGTCGAACGGGTGCGACAGGTAGGTGTCCAGACCGTAGTAGTTACGCTTGAGCTGGGTGAAACCGAAGTCGTCGTTGCTGACCGTGACGTTGTAATACCCGCCGCCCTGCTGGGCCAGCTGGTATACGTTGGCGCGACCGGGATTGGACAGGTAGCAGCTACCCACCGTCGTCGCTTCGATGTCGGCACCCTGGGCCACGGCGGCGCGGGTGATCGCCCCGTTGTCGCAGACGTCATCCAGCACGTTGCGCAGCTTGCGCACCGTCGCCTTCGTGCCCCATACCCACGAGGCGTTCAGCTGCTGGTCGAAGCCAAGAATGAACTCGTCCTGGTACTCGGACTTGATGTTCTTGGCGCTGACCGTGCGCGGGTCGGGCGGCTGGCCGTATTCGCCGTTGGGAGATACGGCGCCGCCGGTGGCCGACTTCACGAAGGTCATGCCGGTCGGCATGCCGCTGGCATCGATGCCCGTATAGGTGAAGTACTGGTTGGTGGCCAGCGAGCCGGCCGAGGTGCGCAGCGCGACCGAGGCGGGCATGGCCAGGAAGTAGCGACCGGCGTTGCCGTAGATCTTCATGGTCGAATCGCCGAGCACGTCGTAGCTGAAGCCCAGTCGCGGTGCCCACTGCGGCTTGGTCAGGCGCAGATACGGCTGGCCGCTGGGGTTGTAGTTGGTGAACTGGTCGTTGCGGATACCGAGCGAGAGCAACAGCTTGTCGCTCACCTGCCAGTCGTCCATGACGTACTGCGCGCGCTGCTTCACGCGTACCGAGGCCAGCGTGTTGTAGTGGCGGATGTAGCCGTAATAGCCGGTTTCGCCGCCGGGATAGTTGGCCGGCTTGTCGACGAAGGGGCTGTCGCTGATATTGAGGTTCGGGTCCTGCTTCGCGTACCAGAGCTCGTAACCGTCGCCGCCAATGGTGGTGCCATCGTCGATGTCGTGCGAATCCTGGTTGTCGATACCGGCCGTGATCGAGTGGCTGCCGATCTTGTAGTTCAGGTCGACGCGCAGGTTGCGGTTGGTCGAGGTGTGGTCCGGGTTGTCGATCGTATCCAGCGTCTGGCCGTTGGTGATCGGCGTGCCACCCGTGATGGCCGGGTTCTGCGCGCTCGAGTTGCCGATGAACGGCCCGGTGACACCGGTGTTGGGCGGCTCGTTGTAGTACGTGAGCTTGGACTTGCCGTAGAGCGCCGTCAGCGTCAGGTCGTCGGTGATGTAGCTGGTGAACTTCGCGACATAGACCATGGCCTTGGTCTTGTACGTCGAGTCGGTGCTGACGAAGTCGCCCTTGGTGTTCGTGTCGTAGTCGTAGTCGTATTCGTTACCGTTGCTACGATGCGTCTGGCTTACGCCGGTGAGCTCGAGGATGTTGCTGTCGTTGATGTTCCAGTCGATCTTGCCGTACCACTTCGGATCCTTGTACGTGTACTTCGTGTCGTACGAGTGGTTCACGTCGCCCAGGGAATTGCCTTCGGTACGCGCCATTTCCACGGCGGTGAAGACATAGAGCTTGTCCTTGATGAGCGGGCCGCCGGCGTATGCGCTGACCGTCGAAGTCCACTCATGGTTCTCGTCGTTGCGCTGCTCGATCGTTCCCGGCGGGGCCGGGTTGCTGTGACCGTAGGTGATGTTGCGCGCATCGGCGCGGGCGAAGTCGGGCTCCCAGAGGACCTGGGCACCGAAATGCCATTCGTTCGTGCCGCGCTTGCCGACCTGGCTGATCACGCCGCCGTCGGATCGACCGTACATGGCCGAGTAACCGCCGCTGAGCACTTCCTGCTGATCCACTGCGCCGTAGGGCAGACTGATGCCACCGAAGCCGCTGAGCGGGTCGGTCGTGTTCATGCCGTTGATGTAATAGGCGTTCTCGGTCACGGACGAGCCGGAGAAGCTGACCAGGGAGTTGCCCATGGCGCCCTTGAAGCTGCTGCTACCCGGCGAAGCGCCCGGTGCGAGCAAGGCGATGCCTTCGGCGGTGCGGGTCAGCGGCAGGCGAGCGAGATCGGCCGAGGTGATGACCGTGCTCGAGGCCACCGTCGCCACGTCGATGGTCGGCAGCTTGTTCGCCGAGACCATGACGCCCGAAAGGTCCTGAGCGTTGCTGGCATCTGCCGAAGCGCCGCTCGCGAAGGACACGTCGGTGGCGGCACCGACGCGCAGCGTGATGTTGTCGCGCGAGTCGACGACGGCGCCATTCGCTTTCAGCGAGACCTTGTACGTCGCAAGGGGCAGGGCTTCGGCGCTGTAACGGCCGCGTGCGTCCACGTTGACTTCGCGGACGATGCCGTTGCTGCCTTCGATGAGGACGGTTTCATTGGCGGCGACGGGGGCCTGGCCTGCGATACGGCCGGTCGTCGACTGGCCGTGGGCAATGCCGGTAAGCGAGGCCGCGACGGCGGCGCAGAGAAGGGTGCGTCGGAGGGTGATGCGGGAACTCATGGGATGCTCCGGAAAGGCTTTTAACATGATGGTGAGGATTCAATCGATCCAAGTAACAGGCGAAACAGGCCTTCCTGGCGCGTTCTTGTTTCAGGTGATGCGGGTGGGGCTAGGTCGATCAGGCATAGGCGATCTCCCCGATGGCTTTGCCGATGCCGGCGATCGCGCGCGATTTTTCCGAGCGCCGGTCGGTGACCAGCACGTCGATACGATCCGCGGGGCACCACGCGACGCGACTGCGTACGCCGATCTTCGAATGGTCGGCCGCGATCACGATGCGGCGTGCATTCGCGCACATGGCCCGTGCGATTTCGGCTTCTTCCATTTCGAAACTGCTGGCTCCGGCTTTCGCCTCGATGCCCACGGGCGACAGGATCGCCAGGTGTGGCTGGTAGCGGGCGATCTCGGCGATGGTCGCCGAGCCGTTGGTGCATCCGATCTGTGCGTTGAAGCGGCCGCCGAGAAAATGGACTTCATTGCCCGTGCGCGCTGCAAAGCGTGCGGCGACGTCCACCGCGTTGGTGACGATGGTCAGGCCGCTGCGCGTGGCGAGCGCTTCGGCGACCAGGGTCATCGTGCTGCCGGCGTCCATGAAGATGGTCTGCCCGCTTTCGACCAGGCTCGCGACCTTCTTCGCGATCGCCCGCTTTTCGCGTACGCGGGTGGCATGGCGCACATCGATCGGCGGTTCGTCACCGGTGAGCACCGCGCCGCCGTGTACGCGACGGATCTCGCCACGCTCGGCCAGTTCGACGAGGTCGCGGCGGATGGTCTCGCGCGACACGCCCAGCTCGGTCACGATCCGTTCGACCGACACCTGGCCGCTGGTGCGGAGCAGGTCGCGAATTCGGGTATGCCGTTCTTCATGCCACATGGCGTCGGTCCTTGAGTACGTGGAGGAGGAGGCGCATCGTCCCGAGGGCGAGCGCGCCGGCGACGACGACGCACATGGCGTACGCCGCGGCCTGGGCGAGGAACCCGTTCTCGTCCAGTCGCATGACGGCGACGGACGCGAGTCCCAGACCGGGTGTCACGAGGAAGATCACGCCCGACAGGGTCACCAGCGAGCGCATGAACAGATAGAAGAACGCCGAGACGGCCGCCGGCATGGCGAACGGCAGGACCGCGTCGCGCAGCACGTGGCGTGTGTCGCCGCCGAACGATGCGACCGCGTCCTCCAGGGCGTCGGGCACCTGGCGCATGCCGGTCTGCATCGTGAGGAAGGCTTGTGCGTGATAGTGGTAAAGACTGCACGCGGCCACGATGGCGGCGCTGCCGTAGAACCAGCCCGACAGGGCGCCGTGGTTGAAGGTCAGTACGTAGCCCAGGCCGAGCACCATGCCCGGCACGGCGGCGGGCAGCGAGGCGAGCACCTGGAGCGGTCGCGCGATACGCGGCGACGCGCGGCGCAGTCCGGCGGCGAGGGCGAAGATCACGACCACGCCGACAACGGCGGCGAGCAGGGAGACACCGAGCGAGGTCGCGACCGGACCGTAACCATCGGGCATGCCGCCGGTGTAGTTGGCCAGGGTGAGCGTGCGGTCGTACGGCCACAGTTTCACGATGCTCACGTACGCCACGGTACCGACCACCGCGACGACCGGCACCAGGGCGAGCACGGCGAGGGCCCCGAGCAAGATGTCGCGCAGCCGATGGGGGGCAGGAACCAGCGCGCGTCCCGGACTGGCATCGCCGCTGTCCTGCCGACGCTTGGCGAGCCGACCGAGCCACACCGAGAGCAGCGCCGGGGCAAGCAGCACGACACCGAGCGTGGCGCCCATCGCGAAATCGAGCTGGCCGACCACCTCGCTGTAGATTTCCATCGCCAACACGCGGTAGCTGCCACCGACGACGACAGCACTGCCGAAATCGGTGAGCGTCTCGGTGAAGACGAGGAAGGCCGCGGCGAGCAGGGCAAAGCGCAGGCGTGGCACGGTGACGTCGATGAACTGACGCCAGGGTGTGGCGCCCATGGACTCGGCGGCGTCGTAATGGCGCGCCGGCGTACGCTCGAGCGCGGCCGACACGATGATGACGACCTGCGGGAGTCCGTACAGCGTATTGGCGATCAGCAGGCCCCAGAAGCCGTAGATATCCGTGGGCAAGCCGGTGAGGCGATGGATCAGGCCGTTGCGACCGAGCAGGCAGACCAGCCCGAGGCCGAGCACGAGGGACGGCGCAAGCATGGGTAGCAGCAGGGTGCCGCGGATCAGGAACTTGCCGGGCAGGCGCGAGCGGTGAAGCGCCATCGCCAGGCCGAGGCCGAGCGCCATCGTGGTGCACGTCGTGGCGACGCCGATGCTCAGGCTGTGCAAGGCGGCACGCGGCAAGCCCGGATCGTCGAACAGACGCGCGTAGTTGGCGAGGGTGAACGCGCCATTCGCATCGGTGACGCTGCGCCAGAGCACGGTGAGCAAGGGATGGACGAAGAACAGCAGCAGGCCCAGCACGGGCAGGGCGAGCAAGAGAGCGGCGCCGACGCGTGGGCGTGCGACAGCGCGGGGGATGGCGATGCTGCTCACGTGTTCACCCAGGCGCCGCGGACGGCGTCGATCGACACGGCTTCGCCACGCACGAGCGGGCTGCGTCCGGGCAACTCGGCGAGGATACGGCGGCCGCGCCAGGCGACGTTGACGCGTGCCAGGTTGCCGAGGAAGGTGATGTCCTCGATCACGCCTTCGCCGCGCGGATCGGCATCGACCACGAGGTCTTCGGGTCGCAGGCAGAGTTCGAAGGTTGCATCCGCGCCGGGCGGCCGGCGTTCGAGGAAGGCCGGCAGCGTCTCGCGGACGAAGTCCGTCGGCAGCAGGTTGGCGTGGCCGATGAAGTCGGCGACGAAACGGGTCTTCGGGCGCTCGTAGAGACATCGCGGCGTACCGATCTGTTCGATCCGTCCCTGGTTCATGCAAACGATGGTGTCGGCCATGGCCAGCGCTTCGTCCTGGTCATGCGTGACCATGATGGTCGGGATGCCGAGCGAACGCTGGAGCGCGCGAATCTCGCCGCGCAGCTGGGCACGGATGGCCGGATCGAGGGCGGACAGGGGTTCGTCGAGCAGAAGCATGGACGGGTTGGCGGCCAGCGCGCGGGCCAGCGCCACGCGTTGCTGCTGGCCACCGGAGAGCTGGTCGGGAAAACGCGCGGCGAGTGTGCCGAGACCGACGCGCTCCAGCCACTGGCCGGTGTGCGTGGCGATGGCGGCCGGCGATTCGCCGCGCAAACGCATCGGGTAACCGATGTTCGCGGCGACCGTCATGTCGGGAAAGAGCGAATACGACTGGAAGACCAGGCCCATGCGACGTTCCCGCGCGGGCAGGGTGGTGATGTCGCGGCCGTCGAGGATGACCCGGCCGCGGTCGGGCGCGGTCAGTCCGGCAACGATGCGCAGCAAGGTGGTCTTGCCGCAGCCGCTGGGGCCGAGCAGGCAGACGAAATCGCTCTCGCCGGCATGAAACGACACACCGTCGAGCACGGTATGTCCGCTCCAGGCCTTTCCGATGTCATCGATGCGAAGATGCATTCCCCTCGTCTCCCCGGCAACCGACGCGTCAGCGCGTCAGTTGCTTGAATCTGGCAATGAGTGCCGCGCGCTCGCGCGCCGCGGTGGCGAAGTCGCGCGCAGGAAGCGTCGCGACAAGATGGGCAGGCAGGCCTTGCCGAAGCTGTTCGTCCGTGGGCTCGCTTCCCGGCGTCGCGACGATCTCCTTGAAGCCGCGATACAGCGCGGCGGCGTCGGCCGAAGCGGTCCAGTCGAGAAAACGCCGGGTATCCGCGGCGTGCGTGCTGTTTTTCATCAGTGCCGAGCCTTCGAGCTCGTAACCGGCGCCGTCGTCCGGAATCACCATGGTGACCGGGTAACCCTGGCGGATCGACTGCATGGCCGAGAAGGCGAACGAGATGCCTATGGGAAACTCACCGATGCGCGCCAGTTTGCAAGGCGCCGACCCGGAGAGCGTTTCCTGGCCGACATTGCGCGCGATGTCGGTCACCAGACGCATGCCTTCCGCGTTGCGTCCTGCGTCGGAAAGCGACGAGAGCACCATGTATCCCGTCCCGGAGGAGGCCGGATCGGGCATCGCGATCTGGCCGCGATACATCGGTGAGGTCAGGTCGCGCCACGTACGTGGCATCGGCAGTCCGCGCTCGGCGAGCGCGTCGCGGTTGACACAGAGCGCCGCCAGGTAGCCGGTGGGTGCGAACCACCTCGCGTCGCCACCACGAAAGCCCGCCGGCATCCGGTCGATGTTGCTACCGTGAACGGGCTCGAGCAGGGCGGCAATGCGCGGGTCGAGCATGTCGGTGACGGCCATGCCCCAGATCGCATCGTTGCGCGGCTCGGCCGATTCGGCCAGCAAGCGGGCGGCGAGGTCGCCGCTGGACAGGCGGAGCACGTGCACGTCGATATCCGGCAAGGCCTTCTTGGCCGCTGCCAGATAAATGGCTATCTCGTCGCTTTCCAGCGCCGAGTAAACGGTGACGTCGCCGGCATGCACGGTCCCGCCTGCCGCGAGCAGCGCAAGAACGCTTCCGATTTGGCGGTATGCACGCATGGTTGCCGGCCCAGTCCCCAAGGTTGAAAGATGACACATCCGTGTGGCGATTTGGGTATATTTGCAAACATGGGGCATACGGTCCAGCGAAGAATTTTCGTTTTTGTCATCAATCCGAAACGTGCAAACGCTAGATGGCGCACGTTTTTTTCAGCCCAGGAGTGTCATTGATGGAATCGTTGTCCGCCGCGGAGCGGAAGGAATTCGAGGTGTTTGCCACCGGCATCGCCGACAATGCACGCGCCTTCTCGTTGCCTCGCTTCCGCCAGCCGGTCGACGTCACCCTGAAGGGTGACATGAGTCCCGTGACCGCCGTGGACCGGGGCGTGGAGTCCATGCTTCGCGAACGGATCGGCAGCGCCTGGCCGGAGCACGGCCTGCTGGGTGAGGAATACGGGGCGACCCGCACCGATGCCGAGTTCGTCTGGTCGATCGACCCGATCGACGGCACGCGCAGCTTCATCTCGGGCTGGCCGCTGTGGGGTACGCTGCTGGCCTTGCTTCGTAACGGCACCCCCATGCTCGGCATCCTCGATATGCCGGCGCTCGATGAGCGCTGGATTGGCCACGTCGGCGTCGGTACGACGATGAACGGCGCGCGCTGCCGGACGAGCGGATGCACCACCCTGGACGCCGCCACGCTGTACACCACCACGCCGGACATGTTCACCGCCGACGAATGGGCGCGTTTCGACCGGACCAGCCGGGCGGCGTATACCCGCCGCTTCGGCGGCGACTGCTACGGTTACGGCATGCTGGCTTCCGGCCACATCGACGCTGTGATCGAGGCGAATCTCATGCCCTACGATTATCTGGCCATCGCGCCGGTGGTCCAGGCGGCGGGTGGCGTCATCACCGACTGGGAAGGCCGCGCGCTGGGCCTCGACAGCGGCGGTCGCGTGGTCGCCGCGGCCACGCCGGCCCTGCATGCCGCCCTGATCGAATCGCTGGCCAGGGACTGAGTCGAACCATGGTTTCCCGCGATCGCCGCCGTTTCCTTCATGCCGCCGGTGCCGCGGTAGCCGCCTCCCTGATCGCGCAAGGCGTACCGGCGTCCATTGCACGTGCGCTGGCGACGCCGGCAGACCGGCGGACCGGCACCATCGCGGACGTGGCCCATGTGGTCATCCTCATGCAGGAGAACCGCTCGTTCGACCATTACTTCGGCAGCCTTCGGGGTGTCCGGGGCTTCGCCGATCCGCGCGTGGTGGAGTTGGCCAATGGCGATCCGATCTGGCGCCAGCCTGTCGCCGCGACGCATACGAAGTACTGGAAATCGCGTGGCGTGGCCGATGACGTGGCCTGGGTCTATCCCTTTCACCTGGACACGCACGCCAGCGGCGACCATCACGAGGGCACCGACCACGGCTGGAGCACCGGCCACGGGGCGTGGAATCTCGGTCGCAGTGATCGCTGGATCGAGCAGAAGCAGGACGTGCTGACGATGGCGCATCTGCGCCGTGAGGACGCCGCGTTTCATTACGCCCTGGCGGATGCGTTCACCGTGTGCGATGCGTATCACGCGTCCGCGCTCGCCGATACGGCGATCAATCGTATCTACCTGTGGAGCGGCACCTCCGATCCGTCCGGACGTCTGGGCAGCAAGGACAACGGCCCGGGTAGCGAGGAGCGTCCCGGCACCAACGGCTATACGTGGACGACGTATCCGGAACGTCTCGAAAAAGCAGGCGTGAGCTGGCGGGTTTACCAGGGCGGCACGGGCGAGCCGGGATCGCCAACAGACAACTACACCGACAACTCGCTCGAATTCTTCGCCCGGTACCAGGTGAAGGAAGGCGCCGATCCGACGGGTCCCCTGGTACGCAACGGGGTGTCGACGCACACGTTGCGCGAACTCCGCGACGACGTGCGGCACGATCGTTTGCCGCAGGTGAGCTGGATCGTCGCACCGTACAAATACAGCGAGCATCCGACCTCATCGCCCGCGGACGGTGCGTTCTACATCCGCAGCGTGCTCGATGCCCTCACGGCGAATCCGACGGTGTGGGGTCGCACCGTGCTGTTCCTCAACTACGACGAAAACGACGGCTTCTTCGACCACGTCGTGCCACCGGCGCCGCCCTTGGAGAGTGGGCAGGGGGGCGGCGGCGTGGTCTCGGATGACCTGGTCGCGGGTCTCGGCGAAGAGATCATGGATCTCGACGCCCACCCTCGCATCGTCGCGCCCCTGGTTCCGGGCAGCGACCCGGGTGGCGAGCAGCCGGTCGGCCTGGGCAATCGCGTGCCGATGATCGTCGTGTCCCCGTGGACGCGCGGCGGCTGGGTGTGTTCGGAGACCTTCGATCACACCTCGGTACTGCGCTTCCTGGAAAAACGCTTCGGTGTCGAGGAGCCGAATATCAGCAGCTGGCGTCGCTCGATCTGTGGCGACCTGACCAGCGCGTTCGACTTCGCCGGGACGACGGATCGCCATGTGCCGAGGATTGCCCTTCCGGAGGGTTCAGCGGGGAAGGCGCCGATCCACGTTCCGTCCGCACAGTCGATGCCGACGCAGGAGGCCGGCGTGCGTCCGGCGCGAGCGCTCGGCTACGCGTGGACCATCGAGCATCGCATCGAGGCAGGCGTCAGTCGCATCGCTTTCACCAATACCGGTAGCAACGGCGCGGCGTTTCTTGTGTACGACGGTCTGGATCGTGAGGCCGCTCCGCGACGCTATGCGGTCAGTGCACGCCAGCGCATTGCCGACGAGTGGAAGCTGGCGCGCGCGGGCGATGCGTATAACCGGCGTATCCATGGCCCCAACGGATACTTCGCGGCCATGCGTGGCTTCGCCGATGACGCGCTCGAGGCGAGTGTTCACGGGGTGGCCGGCGCGCGTGCTGTTGAGGTGGTCCTGACAAATGCAGGGTCGAAACCGGTCGATTGCCGTGTCGTCAACGCGTATGCCGACGGGCCAGGGCAAGCGCTCACCCTCGCGCCCGGGGCCCGCGGGACGCTCACTCTCGAGCTTTCCGCCAGTGCGGGCTGGTACGACGTTGCGATCATGATGCCGGACGCCCCTCGCTACCTGCGCCGCTTCGCCGGCCATCATGAGGACGGCCGGCCATCCACGAGCGATCCCGGCCCCAGAGTGGTCTGATCCGCCCTTGTGGGAGCCGCTTCAGCGGCGATGGGTTCGAGGCAACCTGGCTATCGCCGCTGAAGCGGCTCCCACACAAGGCCTAATAGGGCCGCCCGGGCCGCTATACTCACGAGCCAGCCACACCGAAAGCCCCCGCCCGTGACCAGCGAACTGTCCTCCATCATCGATTTCATCCGCTACGGCGCCAGCCGTTTCTCGGCCGCCGGCCTGACCTTCGGGCATAGCCACGACAATCCGATCGACGAGGCCACGCACCTGGTCCTGGCGGCGCTGCACCTGCCGCCCGATCTGCCGCCGGCCTATGGCACGGGCAAGCTGGTGTCCGATGAGCGTGAGAAAGTCCTGGCGCTGATCGAGCGCCGGATCGCCGAGCGCGTGCCGGTGGCCTACCTGGTGGGCGAGACCTGGTTCGCCGGCCTCAAGTTCAAGAGCGACCGCCGTGCCCTGGTGCCGCGCTCGCCCATCGCCGAACTGATCGAAAGCCGCTTCACCCCCTGGCTGGATGACCGCCACGTGGAGCGCGCGCTCGATCTGTGCACCGGCTCGGGCTGCATCGGCATCGCCATGGCCGAATACAACACCGACTGGCAGGTCGACCTGGTCGACGTGAGCGACGACGCCCTGTCGCTGGCCAACGAGAACATCGCCTTCCAGCACGCCGAAGACCGCGTGCGGGCGATCAAGTCGGACCTCTTCGACGGCGTGAAGGGCGAGGTCTACGACCTCATCGTGTCCAACCCGCCGTACGTCACAAATGACGAATACGCCGCCATGCCGGCCGAATACAGCCATGAACCGGTCCTCGGCCTGACATCCGGCGATGATGGACTGGACATCACCCTGGTGATCCTCGACGAGGCCGCCGACCATCTCAGCGAAGATGGCCTGCTCATCGTCGAAGTCGGTGACAGCGAGCACGCGCTGGTCGAGCTGCTGCCGCGGGTGCCCTTCGTCTGGATCGAATTCAAGGTCGGCCAGATGGGCATTTTCGCGCTGGAGCGCCGCGACCTGCTCGCCCACGCCGCCGAGATCGCCG
>Ga0163161_10001788_pt1 | contig 15685 bp, 11 predicted proteins | sample S45metaG_FD_129847 | JGI IMG/M metagenome (GOLD analysis project Ga0163161, IMG submission 129847) | Switchgrass rhizosphere microbial communities from Kellogg Biological Station, Michigan, USA - S4-5 metaG | ecosystem: Host-associated > Plants > Roots > Rhizosphere > Soil | place: USA... | reverse complement strand
GACCTGATGGCCGAAATGACAGCTACCGCAAAAAGCATCTCAGAAGAATTAGGAAAGCTGGAAGGCTACTCTGACGATGAGAAAGGTAAATTATATGAGACTATCGGCCTTGGTGCCCTTAAATATCAAATGCTTAGGGTAGACCCTAAGAAACGTATCCTGTTTGACCCTAATGAGTCTATCGACTTCAATGGAGATTCGGGTCCGTTTATCCAGATGTCGTATGTAAGGACAAGAGCTATACTGCGTAAAGCAGATTTTGATCTTGACCGTGCTATAACTACCGTGCCGTTGCATGCTAAAGAAAAAGACCTTATAAAACAGGTTGAGCTTTTTGCTGCCGTGGTTCAAAATGCGGCGCAGCTTTACAGCCCTGCCATCATAGCTAATTATGCATATGATCTTGCTAAGGAATTCAGTTCATATTACCAGGTTGTATCTATACTTGGCGAAGAAGACTTTGATACTAAAGTATTCAGGGTACAGCTTTCTAAAAAAGTGGGAGAAACCATAAAAGCGGCATTTGGCCTGCTGGGCATCAATATGCCTGAGCGCATGTAATCTTAAAATCAAGCTATTTTCCTGTGAGCCAGAATAAGCCTTATTTCTTTCAGTCCTATGCCATTATAGTAATTGCTGTAATAGCGCTTATTGGATTTAAGCAAGTGTTGCCAAAAAAGATATTTACCGAAACCCCGGGAAATACCAAGAATGTAGTGGTAGACAGCCTGGCACTGGAAGCAGCTGCCGAGGTGACTGATACCATTGCAGAAAACGACACGCTTAAGGATAACAGCCAGATTAATTTTGCTGCGGTTAACGGCATAAAATTCGCTGCCGAAAATTTTGACGATTATAAAGGTTACCAGCACCTTGTTATGTTTTATGAAAAGCTGCTTCAGCTTGAAACAAAACAACAGGGTAATGTGAGGATCGCTTACTTTGGCGATTCTATGACCGATGGCGACATGATAGTAAAGGAATTCAGGAGCAGCCTGCAAAACAGGTTTGGTGGCGAAGGAGTGGGCTTTGTTAATATAACCTCAGAGTCGGCACCATCAAGGAGTACGATTTCGCACCAGTTTTCTACCAACTGGAAAACGCTTTCTTACCTTAATGTAAAACATCCTAAAAAGCCATTTGGTGTAAATGGTCACGTTTTCTTTGTGAAAAAAGATACCGTAGATCCTGTTTGGGTAAAATATAAAGCCAGCAATGTTTCGCATTTAACTTCGCTCAACAACCCGACGCTTTTCTACGGAAATTCGGGCAACAGACAAGGTGCTGTAGATTTTATTGTGGGTAAAGATACGATTCGCAAAAAACTGAATCCGGTTAGCAGGGTAAACACCCTTGCTGTAGGAATGGGCGACCTTAAGTCTTTTAAAGCTAACTTTGTTGCTGCAGATTCCATTCCATTCTACGGCTTTAACTTTGACGATGGCAAAGGTGTGCACGTAGATAACTTCTCTAACAGGGGGAACTCAGGGTTACCGATCGCAACTTTTGATACCAATGTCATGAGGGGCTTTAATGACAGGCTGGGTTACGACCTTATTGTGCTGCAATATGGTACTAACGTTCTTAACTACGGCTCGCTGAATTATACATGGTACGAAAAGAAAATGTCGCGTGTGGTAGAGCACCTTCGCGAATGTTTTCCGGGTGTAGCAATACTTATCATTTCTACCGCAGATAAGTCAACCAAATATGACCTCGCAATGAAAACCGATTCGGCTGTTGTGCCGCTTACCCGGGCACAAAAGAAGTATGCAGTAAATACAGAGGCGGCTTACATTAACCTCTATACGCTTATGGGTGGCGACGGCTCTATGGTAAAATGGGTAGAAGAAGTTCCGGCAAGGGCTAACAAAGATTATACTCACTTTAATTTCAGGGGAGCAAAACAGATCTCTGACCTTATATACAAACAGATAAATAACGGTTACGAAGAATACAAAAGGCTAAGGGGCCATAAGACGCCTGAGCCTAAAAAACCTGAAGTGAAAAAACAGGATTCTATTATCCAAAAACCAGATACTACTAATGCACCACAATAAGCTGTTTACTTTTTTATGCCAATTGTTGTGTTTTGCAGCTTCGGCACAAACAGATTCTACCTATATACAGGTAGATTCCATATTTGCCGATATGGTAGATATAGACACCACCGAAATTGTAAGTGGTAACAATATCATTACCAATACATCTGCCATGAAGGTATTCTTCCAAAAGCTTTATCAGCTGGAAGTAGAAAAAAAGGGGAGGGTAAATATTGTACATATTGGTGATTCTCACATACAAGCTGACCTTATGACGGGGTTCATAAGAAAAAGGATGCAGGAACGATTTGGTAATGCAGGTGTCGGTTTTGTATTTCCGCACAGCCTTGCAAGGACAAATGGCAGTTACTACGTGAGGTTCAATTCTAATGCATCATGGCAGGTAAGAAGGAATATTTATCCTGTGGAAGATGATATGAAAGTAGGCCTTAGCGGCATAGCACTTAAAACCAGGGAAAATTTTGCAGTAGAACTAAATGTGCGCGACAGTTCGTATGACTTTAATACCATTAAGGTCATCACGCCTAAAAATGTACCCTCTATAGATCTGGCTACAAGTTCTAAGACCATAGTGTTAGAGTCTAAAGTGCCTAAAAAGATAACGCATAAAATTAAAAATGGCGAGGTATTGGGCAGCATTGCCAATAAATATGATGTAAGCATCGCTCAGCTTAAAAAAATAAACGGACTTAAAAGCGATAACATACGAGCCGGACGAACACTAAAAATACCAACGGGTCAGATGCAGACCAGGGAAGTGAAGCGATCAGAGTTTATTCCGCTAGACCTCACTGCCGACGCATTTTCTAACAGTTATCACAGCGATACACAGCTGGATAAAATATACCTGCTGCCGGCTAAGAACTATAAAGAATACACGTTAAGCGGGCTGGTTCTTGAAAAAGATGATGCTGGTGTAGAATATCACAGTATAGGTGTAAACGGGGCTAAATGTTCAGATTATAATAAATATCCTTTGTTCTTTGATCAGCTGCCTGCACTAAATCCAGATTTGGTAATTATATCACTTGGCACAAACGAATCTTTTGACAAGATGGGAACTCCGGCGTACAAAGACCAGCTGAACTTATTTATTGCAAATGTAAGGGCTAAGAATCCTGATGCTGCAATACTTGTAATGACACCGCCGCCATCTTTATTCAGACGTAAATACCCAAATACCTTTGTAGCAGATTATGCTAAAAAGATACTGATACAGGAAACAGAGAAGAATTATGCTACATGGGATCTGTTCTCTGAAATGGGGGGATTGTTCAGTGTTAATCGAAACGCATCCCAGGGGCTTATGAGTGGCGATAGAGTACACTACTCTAAAGCCGGGTATGAGAAACAGGGAGCAATGTTTTGTGAGGCTTTTTTTAAGGTATACGATAATTTTAAATCAAACAGGGACTAATGCAGTTTTCAGATATAGTGCCACAATTTACAGTTGAAAATCTACAGGATTGGTTTTACTATAATCCTGAAGAACCTATGCTTTTTAATACAGCAAAGTTCCTTAGGTTATTCCTGATGTTTTATTTTGTGTACATGCTGGTAAGAAACACCTTTAAACCAAGGATTGTTATTACAGCTGCGTTCTCGATATATTTTTATTTTTTGTGCAGTGGGCCGCTGTTTGTCCTGCTGTTGATATCATCTGTGGTAGATTATACGCTGGGTTTTTTCCTTTATAGGGAAACCAGCTCTGTCAAAAGAAAAATTTATTTGTGGTTTAGCGTTATAATTAATCTCGGCTTTTTGGGATATTTTAAATATGCTAATTTCCTTATAGGTACATACAATGACCTGTCTGGGTCGCATTTTGATTTTTATAAGGTTATACTTCCTGTGGGCATATCGTTCTATACATTTCAGTCCATTAGCTATATCATAGAGATTTACCGCAAGGAGATTGCGCCAACTAAAACATACATGGAGTATTTGTTCTTCGTGTCATTCTTCCCGCAGCTTGTTGCCGGGCCTATTGTAAGGGCAAAAGATTTCCTGCCTCAAATCTACACTAAGCTAAATGTTACTAAAGAAGAAATTAGCTATGCCTTGTTTCTTATCATTGGCGGACTTATAAAGAAAACAGTAATATCAGATTATATATCTATAAACTTTGTAGACAGGGTTTTTGACCTGCCAAATGCCTACACGCCGTTTGAAAACCTTATGGCTGCTTATGGGTACACTATTCAGATTTACTGTGATTTTTCCGGGTATAGTGACATGGCGATAGGTATTGCGCTGTTATTAGGGTTTAAGCTGCCTACCAACTTCCGTACACCTTATAAATCTTCGTCTATAACAGAGTTTTGGAGAAGGTGGCATATTTCGCTTTCTACATGGTTAAAGGATTTCCTTTATATATCGGTAGGGGGTAACCGTTACGGTACTTTTGCAGGATTCTTTTTCCCTGCTTTATTCTTTGTAGCACTTATAATATGGGGAGCTACTTATGGTCCTACAAGTAATGTTCCGTTGTTTTTAGGTATAGGTTCTCTTATTATATTTACCCTGACGTTTGTGCTGTCTAAAGGAAAAGAAAGGACAATGTTTACTAACGTAAACCTTATGACTACAATGCTATTAGGCGGTCTTTGGCATGGCGCGAGCCTTCGTTTCATAATATGGGGAGCGCTGCATGGTATGGCGCTTGCGGTACACAAACTGTTTTCAGAATATTTTCCTGAACGAAAAGACATGCCTAAAACCGGTGCTTTAAAAGTATGGAACTTTATTGCCGTGATACTAACATTTCACTTTGTGGCATTCTGCTGGCTTTTCTTCCGTGCTAAAGATTTTACTACCGCGCTGGATGTAATTAATAACATTAGCCTTGTAACGTTTAGCCCAGACCAGTGGCAAACTATAATTTTAGGTTATAAAAATGTATTTATGCTTATGCTTGTAGGATATGTTTGGCACTTTTTACCGGATAGTTTCTCTACAGGGCTTAAGAATACATTCTACAAAATGCCACTTGTAATTAAGGGAATAATTTTAGGGCTCACAATGTGGCTTGTTTATGCAGCCGCAGCCGCAGGCCCGCAACCCTTTATCTATTTCCAGTTTTAAATATAACATTTTGCTTTAAATTCGTTTTTTTACTTAAAAACCTTGTTTAAAGAAAGTAAAGTAAACATTAAGTTAATTTTTTTTGAGTAATTTACCGCACTAAATTAACTATGATGAAAAAAACTTTACTTATTTTATCTCTGTGTGCCTCTATGTTTGCTTCGCATTCGGCAAAGGCACAGGATGAAACGCCTTATACCCTTACGGTATTTAATCAGGCGGTTTACTACGGAATGTATGAAGCCACAGTGAGTGAACCACTTCCTGAAGGTGCTATACGCCATTCAAATTCGTCTTACGGAAAGAAGCTTACGCAAGATCAGCTTGATTCTTTCGGTAATACACTTACAATGACAGTTACCCTAAATCCTCTTTGTGATAATTACGACAGGATAGGAAACGTTAACCTTGCCTTTGTTCCTAAAAATGCCGAATCGTATGTTTACGGCGATGTGAAGCGTATCGAGCTTGGCCGTTTTATAACACCTTTCATGGACAAGAATGAAACATCGGTAACAGAAGTTCCTTATGTATATGACCTTAATGAACTGGCTAATGTTTTTCATGATGCCGCTATTACTGCTCAGTATGACTTTTGGGTAGAGCTTGAAGTATATGGCTATCAGGGAGGTCCCGGCCAGGGAGGTGCAGCTGTAGAAATACCTGGCTGCTCTAATCGTAATGACGTATACATGGGATCATTAACTTTTGAATCTACTACAAATCCTGAACTTCCTGCGCCTGCAGCATCTTTTATTGGTCCTCTTTCATTTAAATATGAATTAAAGAATTATACTCTTGACGGGACAGATGAAATAGGTGAAACTACTAAAAGTATATATTTTAATCTTAGCGCACCTGTAGAAAATGCAAAACTGCATGTTATAACTTCTAACCATGGTTCTAATACTAACGGCGAAGAATATATCAGAAGAAATCACTTTGTATACCTTGATGATGTGCTAAAACTTCAATATAAACCGGGAGGCGTATCATGTGTACCTTACAGAGATTATAACACTCAGATAAACTGTATCTATTACCTGTGTAACGGTACGTCAAATCCTCCTCCAAGGCCTGATAATAATGCATCATGGAGCTGGAACAACTGGTGTCCGGGTGATAAAATACCTAACCGTGTCATAGATCTTGGTACTTTGGCAGCTGGTGGTCATACTTACAAGATTGATGTTCCGGATGCGCAATTTGCAGGTGGTCAGGGCTATTTCCCTATGTCGGTATACGTAACAGGAGACGGATCTGCAGTGCTTTCAGGTAAAGCTTTTGAACAGACAGCTGTAAATGTGTATCCTAACCCGGTTAACGATATTGCAACAATCAGCGCCGCCGATTTGACAGTAAAAGCATACGAAGTTGTAAATACTGTAGGACAGACTGTGTTGAAAGGATCATCTGAAACTATCAATATGTCACAGCTGCAAAGCGGTATTTATATTGTTAAAGTTACATTTGACAACAATCAGACTATTACAAAGAAAATTATTAAGAGTTAACTATTTTCTCATAGCATAAAAACCGCCGCTTTGCCGGCGGTTTTTTTATGCACATTGATTTCTAAAACGTAAATTTTATCAGTGCATTTGGTGTGCGCTGCAGTGCATACGTATTTACTTCCTCTACAATGTTTGAACTGTTAATACGATAATAGCGGCTTATTATGTTTTGCCTGTCGAAAATATTAAGAATAGATATGCCCAGTTGTAGCTGCGATTTATCTGTAGCCTTGATGATATACGAGGCTGAGAAATTAACCTGAAAAAAACCTGCAATGTTAGCCGAGTTAGGAGAAGCATAACTTATTTCAGGCCTTGCGAGTGATGTAAACCCAACAGTACTACTCAATGGCGGTGTAACAGGTCTTCCTGTATTCCAGCGTGATCCCAGTGCAATCTTAAAATTATTCCACTCATAGATTGCAGCGCTGTTTATAGTATGGCTGATCTCAAAATTGCTCGGAAATTTTTGAGATGAGAATCCGTCAAATCTGTAGCTGTTGTTATTAAAGCTGTAGCTAAGCCAGGTATAAAATCCATTAAACTGCTTTTGTACTAAAAACTCTGTGCCGTAAACGGTGTAGCTTCCAATATCGCTTCTAAGCTCCAGCTGATCCTGAAAACCCTGCCCGCCTGTCGTAATACCGTTTACTTTTTTATAGAAATTTTCAAGTGAAAGAAGCCATCCATTTTCTTTAAAAGTTACGCCTGCCGATAGCTGCCTGCTTTTTTGTACAGGTAGTTCATTGTTATCCGAAAGCACCCATCTGCGTTTTTCTATACCCAAAAAATCGCCCTGAAGTTCTACAACCTGCGATGTCGACTGGCTTTTCATTTCCGCAAGGGCTTCCAGCTGCCAGCTTGGCGCCAGCATATAGTTAAGCTGTAACCGCGGCTCGGCATACGCCATACTGAATTGTTCAATATAATTTAATCGTAATCCACCCCTTGCATGGAGCCTTGCGTTTTCTGAGTCATATTCAAGCTCTCCTATAACCGCATGGGTACGCAATACATCTTTTTCTTTTCTACTGTAAGAAGGTTCGTTAACCTTATCACTATTTGTAATGCCTATTTCATTAAATTGGTAACCTGTATGCAGGTTGTATTTAGTGCTTAGCCTTCTGCTGTCACTTAACTTAAAACCGATGTCTACGATGGAATTGACTTGTTCCATTATCTGCTGCGACTCTACAGACGCATTCCTTCCGTCTACGTTATAATATGAAGTATAAAATCCCGCTTCGCTGCTGTGTGTATCATTCCATTGGGTTTTCCATCCTGCCGATGCACCCAGCGTAAGCTGCCTGAGGCTGCTTATTTCTGTAACAACAGTTTGTGTATTTATGGTACCCTGCGTAAAATCAAGATTATTATTAATGCCTATTACATCAACATACAGATTATGGTTTTGCCCTATCTTTTGATGATACTGCCCTGTAAAATCGTAAAAATAAAATTCCTTGTCGCTTTTGTAATTAACATCTGTGCTGTTGTCAAGGCTGGTTACAATAGTATTTTGAAAAATTCTCTTAGAATATTTACTGTAAGTAGGAAAGTCAAACACATCTGTAAATGATCTTCTGGCAGACAGTTCAAAATTTGCCTTTTCAGAAGTTTTTACTTTAGTATAAAAATCGGCATTGATCATGTTTGTGCTTACTGTGAGGTTGCCTTTGCCAATTTCAGGCGTGTGTGAAGAAATATCTACGGCGCTGGAAACGCTCTCGCCATAAAAAGCCGATGTTCCGTTCTTGAAGATTTTGATCTCGTTTGCAAGGTTAGGGTTTAAGGCAGATATAAGCCCAAAGAAATGCCCTGTCTGGTAAAGTCGTATACCATTCCATAAAAAGAGGTTCTGATCGTGCGTGCCGCCCCTTACATTAATGTTTGATACCGTTTCATCAATACTCCTTATACCGGGGAGCTGCTGCATGGTAAGCAGTACATCCGGCTCAATAAGCCCGGGAAGGATACCGAATTTCTTTGGCTTAATGGTAAAGCTTCCGTCTTTTTTCTTGGAGATACCGGTTGCAATGTATCGTTGGGTAATCAGCTCTTCAAGCTCAAGAGACCTTAGTATTAATACGACTTCTTTACAGTCATCGCCAAACTCTTTTACATTTATGGTGGTTGATTCAAAGTTAAGGTGATCAATAAAGATGCTTCCCGTAATGTTTTGGGGTACTTCAAAATAACCGTCATGACGTGTAACGATCTTGGAATTGTCGGGTAATTGTATAACGGCATTATCTATAAGCGAACCAAATTCATCTATAATGTAGGCGCAGCGCTTTTTTCCAACTTTTGCATCGGAATATAAAATTATATACTCACCCACATTTTTGTAATTAAGCAGTGTCCTGTTTGCTATATAAACCAATTGGGCCTTTAAGGGAAGTTTTGCCGGCGGCGGAAAGATAGAACGTCCTTTTATATCATTTTCAGCATAGCTGAATTTTACGTTGAATTTAACCGCAACAGAATCCAGTATCGTTTTGAGTTCTACACTTTTTTTTTCGTCCTGGCCAAAAGCATTGGGGACGATGATAATCAGCGATAAGAACAGCAAAAACTGCCGGATTTTTAGCATTATTCAACAGAAAGTATGATTTTATTGCCTGTTTTTTGCGACTTTAAGTTGTAAGCAGTTGTAATACTTTCAAGGGCATTGTTAAGATTGTTCATAGGTATATAACCTGTAAATGCTGATAGTTTCTCAGGATGCTGAACGGTAAGTTCTACATCTACACTATACTGGCGTTCAATTTCATTGATTACGCTGGTAAGTTTTTCGTTAGAATAAACAACCTCATAAGTAAGCCATCCCGGCTGTGTTTTCTTGTCTTCAGATGTCTGCATTTTACCATTTTCAAAGGTTATGCTTTTACCTGGTGTCAAAAGAACAGCTTTGCCATTACTTGTTACCCTTACCTTACCTTCAAAACAGGTTACATCAAAACGGTTATCCCTTGCTTTTACGTTAAACTGCGTTCCTACTACGGTTACTTTTCCCATAGCAGTCACAACGTCAAATGTCTTTCCTTTGGCGGCTTTAAAATAAGCTTCGCCATCTAACTGCAATTTACGATTATTTTTCCAATTCCAGGTTTTATAATCAGCTTCAGATCCCGCGTTCAGTGTTACAGAAGAATTGTCCGGTAAAAGAAATTCTGTTCTCTGGCCGTTTTCTGCCAGTTGGGTAGTTGTTTTGTTGATGTATAAAAAATAAGTTGCCCCCAGTGCAATAACCAGCATCGCAGCAATTCTTGATATCCATGGGTTTAATGTCCTTACTTTTTGAGCCGGCTTATTTTTATTTGCACTTATGCGTGCATACAGCGCATCCATATCAGCCTCGGGTGCAGTAAGCTGCGCAGAATATTCTTTTATTTTGTTGTAAGTGGCAAACTCCGGAGTGCTCATGAAGGCTTCAAGCTCCTTTGCATCAAGTTCGTTATTAAGCCACTTAGCTAACATTGTATCATCTTTCATTGTGATCCCTTTTTTACTATAACAGCTAACAGGTAAAATTCCCTACCTGATGTTGTCAATTTCTTTTCTTAATTCGTTCAAAGCTCCGTGAAGGCGTTTTTCTACTGCCTTAACGCTTATGCCCAGAATCTCTGCAATCTCATGGTATTTCTTTCCGTCAATGCGGTGCAGCAGGAATGCGGTGCGTTGTGCTTCGGTAAGGTTTGCTATGGCTTTTTGCAGTTTTACCTTAAACTGGTCCTCTTCCATAAGAAATTCCGGACTTTGCTTATCGGTGCCGCTAACCGGATTTTTTTTAGTGTATTCCAACACCACTTTTTGGTGGGCAATCTGGTTAAGGGTAGTATTGTTTGCTACGGTGTAGAGAAACGACTTCGCTTTTTCAAGCGGAACGCTCGCACAGTTCTCCCATAGCTTTATAAAAGCCTCCTGCGTTACATCTTCGGCCTGTTCTTCGTTGCCATATTTGTAAAACAGGTAATTGCGCAATGCTTTTGCGTGGCTTTTAAAGAAATTAGAATATATAATTTCTTCGCAAATACCTTTAAGGGAATTCTGTTTCATTTTGGCTTGTAAAAGTGGGTGTAAATTATAAAAATTTATGATTACGCCAGCAAATCTGCAAAAAAAATACGGTATTCCAATAGCGCGGTATTCTTTCTTTTTTGAAAATGCCACTCATTGCCTTGTGCTGAAAATGAGTAAATTATTTTTTTTCTAAAAAAAGTAAAATAGGGGTAGGGTATTTTTATATCCGCCTGTTATTATAATTATTACCGATACAATGATAAAAAAACTGTTTGCTGTTTTGATGGTGTCGTTTCTGGCGTTTTCATGTCAGAGCGATAGTATTAGTGAAAGCACCGAAGCTTTGGAAGAGGGTTCGCAGTTAACGGAAGTACTCAAGGCAATGTCGTTAAATGAAACAGATGTTGACGATTTTTTAGACAGTACAAGCTGCTATAAGGTCAGGCTTCCGGTTCAGGTTATAGTTTACGGACAAAGGATAAGGATATTGTCTGAAAGCGGTTATTCAGAAGTACTAAATGCCCTTGAAAATGGGAGTGATTACGAAGGAGCCGATGCGCTGTCATTTGTATTTCCGGTAACGCTGCAGGATGAGCACTATTCCGAAGTAACTGTAAATAATCAGAAGGAGCTAACTGCTTTGAGGATACAGTGTACAGGGAGTATTCAGAGTTATATTGGCGATGATTGTGTAGAAATCATGTATCCAATAACGCTATATAATTATAACAGCGGTTTCCAGATGCAGGGAACCAGTGTAGTAAATAATAACCAGGAGCTTTACACAGTAATTAAAAATCTTGGGCTTAAAGAATACTATTCGGTTAAATATCCCGTTATTATAAAAATTAGTCAGGAAAGTAGTATAGAAGTTGCTGATAACGAAGCACTATTAGAAGCGATAAATAATGCACTAAAAGCTTGCGGGCAACAAGGATAAGACAGATTAGGCATCCTTACAGCGATATTAATTATCGCGCATAAACAGTAATAGTTGTGTTTTTTTAAATATTCAAGTTTTTTTCCGAGAGAAACCGGCCACTTCCCAGGCCGGTTTTTTATTTTAGGGTATACAGGGCATATAAATAGCCTATTATTTATAGGCAAAACCCTGTAACTTAAAAATCAAATTCTTAAATTTGCACCTCTATAAAAGAAACCCTGATTTTATGTTTGATAATTTAAGTGAAAAATTAGACAAAGCCTTACATATACTTAAAGGCCACGGAAAGATAACCGAAGTAAACGTAGCAGATACCCTTAAAGAAGTTAGAAGGGCGCTGCTTGATGCCGACGTTAACTTTAAGATTGCTAAAGATTTTACTACCAAGGTAAAAGAAAAAGCAATGGGCGAAAATGTATTGACTACATTACAGCCTGGCCAGCTTATGGTAAAACTCGTGAAAGACGAGCTTACAGAGCTTATGGGTGGCGATGCTGCCGGTATAAACCTAAGCGGTAACCCGTCAATTATATTGATGTCTGGTCTTCAGGGTTCGGGTAAAACCACTTTCTCAGGAAAGCTGGCTAACTTCCTGAAAACTAAAAAGAATAAAAAACCTTTATTGGTTGCCTGTGATATTTACCGTCCGGCGGCTATCAACCAGCTGCATGTAGTAGGGGATCAGATAGGTGTAGAGGTATACTCTGAGGAAGGCAATAAAAATGCTGTTGAGATTGCACAAAACGCAATTAAGTATGCAAAAGCAAACGGATTTAACGTGGTTATCGTGGATACCGCAGGACGTCTTGCTGTAGATGAAGAAATGATGAACGAGATCGCAAACGTTCATAAAGCTATAGAACCGCATGAAACACTGTTTGTGGTAGATGCCATGACAGGACAGGATGCGGTAAACACTGCAAAAGCATTTAACGACAGGTTAGACTTTGACGGTGTAATCCTTACCAAACTTGATGGTGATACCCGTGGTGGTGCCGCTATCTCTATTAAATCAGTAGTAAATAAACCAATCAAATTCATCGGTACAGGTGAAAAGATGGAGGCTATCGATGTGTTCTATCCTAACCGTATGGCCGACCGTATTCTTGGTATGGGTGACGTTGTGTCGCTTGTTGAAAGGGCGCAGGAGCAGTACGATGAGGAAGAAGCAAGAAAACTCCAGAAGAAGATCGCTAAGAACGAATTTGGTTTTGACGATTTCCTTTCGCAAATACAGCAGGTTAAGAAAATGGGTAACATGAAGGACCTTGTTGGCATGATACCTGGTGCAGGAAAAGCTCTTAAGGATGTAGAGATAGAAGACGATGCGTTTAAGCATATCGAAGCTATTATACATTCTATGACACCGGCAGAGCGCAGCAAACCGGCTCTTATTGATGTTAAGAGAAAGAACAGGATTTCAAAAGGATCAGGTACTTCTGTTCAGCAGGTAAACCAGCTGCTTAAGCAGTTTGACCAGATGAGCAAAATGCTGAAGATGATGCAGGGCGGAGCAGGAAAAAACCTGATGCGAATGATGGGCGGCATGAAAGGTATGAAGCCATAAAAAAATATGGAGACGCGGTTAAACGCGTCTTTTTTTGTTATACATAACTGCCTACAAGCAGTATTCTATTGAACATCTATTTTCAAAAATAAAACACGAACAATGCAATTACTGGACGGAAAAAAAGTTTCGGAAGACATTAAGAATGAAATTGCCGAAGTTGTAACAAAAATGAAGAAGAACGGCGAGAAGGTGCCTCACCTTGCAGCTGTAATTGTGGGTAATGATGGCGCAAGCCTTACATATGTAGGCAGTAAAGTTAAAGCCTGCGAATATGTGGGTTTTGAGTCTACGCTTATTAAACTGCCAAGCACAATCTCTGAGCTTGAGCTTTTAAAGAAAATTGAAGAATTGAACCAGGATGATAACATTGATGGTTTTATAGTGCAGCTGCCGTTACCAAAACAGATTGACGACCAGAAAGTGCTTATGGCCATAGACCCAAGCAAAGATGTTGACGGTTTTCACCCTGAGAACTTTGGTAAAATGGCACTGGATATGACAACGTTTATTCCTGCAACACCATTTGGTATCCTAGAGCTTTTAGAGCGTTATAATGTAGAAACTGCCGGTAAACACACGGTAGTTATTGGCCGCAGCCACATCGTAGGCCGCCCAATGAGTATCCTTATGGGCCGTAAAGGTTTCCCTGGTAACTCAACGGTTACATTAACGCACAGCCATACCAAAAACATTGCACAGATAACAACGCAGGCAGATATTATTATCACTGCTCTCGGTGTACCTAACTACCTTAAAGCCGAAATGGTTAAGGATGATGTTGTGATCGTAGATGTGGGTATTACACGTGTTGCCGATGAGTCTCACCCTAAAGGTTATGTTATTACAGGTGACGTTGATTTTGAGAACGTAAGCAAAAAAGCATCTTTCATTACTCCGGTTCCGGGTGGTGTAGGGCCAATGACAATTGCCATGCTTCTTAAGAACACACTTCTTGCAAGAGAGCTTAGAAAAGAAAAATAATAGTAATATTATAGAATTTAACAGGGAGCCAATCGGCTCCCTGTTTTTTTAATAATCTGTAGATGTAGTTTTGTCTTTCAGATTCTCAAATTCATTCATCTGGCTTGTATACTTAGCCATTGCCCTGCGATATGCATCGCTGCCTAACAGCAAGTGCAGCGGAGGATTTTCTTCAAAAGCCGTGTCAATCATGATTGCGACACCTTTTTCAGGATCTCCTGCCTGTTTGCCATCCATATTTTGGTATTTATGTAGTGTTTCGTTGATTGCAGTGTAGCCGCCTTCTATTTTTTCAGGCAGTGCTAATGACTCTTTTGAAAGGAAGCTGGTCCTGAATGCACCCGGGGCAGCAATCGTAACTGTAATGCCAAATGGTTTTACGTCCTGCGCTAATGCTTCAGACAATCCTACAACCGCTGATTTTGTTGCCGAGTAAGCCGACCATCCCGATCCCGGTGCTATACCCGCAATTGATGCAATATTAATAATGTGCCCAGACTGCTCTTTTCTCATCAGCGGCAGTATGTGACGTATCGTATTTATAGTGCCAAAGACATTAATATCAAAAGCATCGCGCACGGCAGCATCGCTTATTTCTTCAAGGCTTCCGCCAATACCGTAGCCTGCATTGTTTACCAGTACATCGATCCTGCCAAAAGATGCTGCTGTTTTCGCTACGGCTTCCTTTACAGATGCATCATTAGCAAGATTCACCTGAAGTGGAAGGAAATTTTCTGAACTATCGCCGACTGCTTTTATAAGCTCATCTGTAGTTCTTGAAGTTGCTGCTACCTTTTGGCCTGCAGCCAGTAATTGTTTTACAAATAGTAAACCGAACCCTTTTGAAGCCCCGGTTATAAACCAAATTTTCTGTTCTTTATTCGTTTCCATATTATTTTATATTTTTTATAAGGCAAAGTACGTAAACCTACGCGTCGTTACGTTTGCCTGCTTCAAACGCATACTTGTACAAATCAAACAGCTATAATTTGAAATATTTTAAAAATATTTTATGTTTTCCTGTTACATATCTCTTTGCCACTCGTCATATAAAAAATACCATTCGTCATAAATTTCATATTGTAAGAAAAATAATGGTATATATTTGAAGTATCCAACAACCAAAAAATAAAATCAACATGGTAGCTATAGCAATTTACATTTTAGACACAGTAGTGAATGTTTTAAGCTGGGCGGTAGACGCAGTTTTGTCACTATTTTAAAAACCAACAGTATATCATCAATCATCAATCAAAAAACTGTTTACATTTGAGTAGTTAAGCATCAGGCAATGGTAAAAACATTGCCTGATATTTTTTATAAGCATGCCGATGAATTTATTAAAGAATCCGAAATACCATCTTTACGCAGCACTTGCCTTTATGGTTTATGTGCTTTGCTCTCTTACACTGAGTAAGGTCTCATACCAGATAAAATATCCCGAGAAGATGGGAGATTCGTCTATTATACCGTATTACATATGCGAGGGTGTAATATGCGGACTGGT
>Ga0163161_10001786_pt1 | contig 15686 bp, 8 predicted proteins | sample S45metaG_FD_129847 | JGI IMG/M metagenome (GOLD analysis project Ga0163161, IMG submission 129847) | Switchgrass rhizosphere microbial communities from Kellogg Biological Station, Michigan, USA - S4-5 metaG | ecosystem: Host-associated > Plants > Roots > Rhizosphere > Soil | place: USA: Michigan... | reverse complement strand
TAAATTCATTTTATCGGGATTTACATTAAATTTCATCAGTTCACTGAAAGGCGTTGTGAACAGCATAAACGGAATCGGCATTCCGAAATTGAAATTGTGCGTTCTGATGCTGTTGACCTGTACCTGTTCGTTTCTGATCAAATTCCCTTCTCTCGAAACTTTCTGAACAATCTGATTTTTCACCCAACTTGTGTTGTAGCCAATATATGCATAATCAAATGCGCTGATTTTGATTTCCGCATTGTCAAAAATTGTTGGCTGTAGGTTTGGGTTACCGGTTGATGTAAGTGTTTCTGTTGTAAGAGTATTATTATTTGGGTTCAAAAGCGAAACACTTGGCAGACTGATTTTTTTGTTATAGTTTAAATTAACGAAAAGTTGCTTCATCAAATTATACTGTACACTTGCGTTTGGAAATACTTTAAACTTTTTAAATGGGTTTAAATTATCCTGTTTTAAATTACCGTTGATCTCAATCATTCTGGTAATCCCCGTAATGTCATAATTCTCAGCTCTTGCTCCGGCGATGAAATCAAACTTTTTAAGTGTTGCTTGAAATTCCAAATACGCAGAAGTGGTCTGTCTTTTATAATCTAGATTAACAATATTTCCATCTCTTGTCTCAAAATTTTGCTGGTCAAATAAACCTCCAAAACTTACTTTTCCTTCATCCAAAATCTTCAAAGGCTGAGAATAATCGATTCTGAAATTGTATAAATTAAATAAAGAAGAGTTGTTTAGTGACCGATCCCCATATTGATCAAATTCTGAATCACTGTTGGTGTAAATTGCTTTAAAATCAAGCTTCTTGTTTTTATCCTCAAATTTTTTCTGATAAGTAGCAGCAACTTCCTGTCTTAAACCTTTTGTATCACTTGTATAATGAGATGTTGAAGTACCATTTAAAAAGTTATCAGTTGTAATGTCTGCGCCGCCATTGTTGTGGTTGATGTCATAGTTCAGCAACAACCGGTCTTTCCCCAGTTCAAAAGTGAAAGCAGAATTCATATAATATGTTCTTCCAAGCGAATTGGAGTGGTTTCTGGTAAGTGCATCAAATTCCGAAAGAGATAAACTCTCTCTGTAATACTGACCCAGATTTACCTGCCAACCGAACCATTTATTTCTCGAATTTAAAGCAATTGAATTATTAAATCTGCTTCTGTACTTGTCATAGCTTGAAAAGCGGTAGCCGCCATTGTACACTGCAGTTAGATAATTCTTCGCTGATTTACTGGTAATGATATTCAAAATTGCACCTCCTGAAGTTGCCGGAAATTCCGCACCAGGCTGAGTGATGATTTCAATTCTTTCTACAGAATTTGCCGGCATTCCTTCCAGAAATGCATTCAGTTCGTTGCTTGAGATATTTAGAGGACGGCCATCCATATAAACATCAAGTGGTTTTCCTTGGTACATCATTCCGACCATGTCTGAAACGACCAGACCGGGAAGTTTTTTTACGCCTTCCATCAAAGAGCCAGAATTAAGGCTTGGCTGTTCAGAAAAATCAAAAATCGTACGGTCAGCTTTCTGTTCGACAGCTTTCTTGGTTTTGGTCATTACGACACCTTCGATTTCCTTTTCTTTTATTTTAGGGTCTTTAGTTTCCTGTGCAAAACTTATTGTTGATACTAAAACGGAGAGTGCAATTACGATTTTCTTCATGTGGGGATTTACATATATTGTGTTAGACGTTAAAAGATTGATTTTGTTACAGGTGAAAAAGAAAAATATTGGAGAAGAAATCGTAAGAATCAGAAGTTCTGGCTTTATGGTGAGCAGTAGTGATATTTAATAAAAATTTCGATAGGTTTTTTGCGGTGCTATGAATTCTTTCTAAAATATTTTTATGAATTGACGTATAAGGGAATAGAAATTGAAAACTTTGAATGAGTTCCGTTATTGAATAAATTAAAAATCAATTATAATGATAAAAAAAGACGCCATCATCATAGGTTCCGGACAGGCTGGAAATCCTCTCGCTTTGAAACTATCAGCTGCAGGCTGGAAAACGGTTTTAATAGAAAAATCTGAAGAAATGCTGGGCGGAGTTTGTGTCAACGCTGGATGTACGCCAAGTAAAACATTAATTGCTTCTGCAAAAGTAATGCACATGATAAAAACCGCTGAGAAACATGGGATTTCAGTTCAGGAAATGTCGATAGATTTTGGAAAGACACAAAACAGAAAGGAAAAAATTGTAGAAGATTCCAGAGAAGGTGTTAAGAAAAATTTGGAAGAAACTGAAAATCTAGAATTGGTATTTGGTACTGCATCTTTCAGTGGTGAAAAAACAATCTCTGTACAAAAAGAAGATGAAAAGGCCATTGAATTTACAGCACCATATATTTTTATCAATGCCGGTTGCAGACCTGCAACTCCGGAAATTGATGGACTGAACGATGTGAAATGGTATAATTCAACCGGAATATTAGAGCTTCAGGAGATTCCTAAAAAATTAATCATTATTGGAAGTGGTTACATCGGTCTGGAATTGGGGCAAATGTACAGCAGATTTGGAAGTGAAGTAAATATTATTGAAAAAACAAGCCAGATCATGTCTAATGAAGATGCCGATATTGCAGAAAATTTACAGGAAATACTTGAACAAGAAGGCCTTCAAATTCACCTGAATTCCAAAATTGAAAATGTTAAACAGAATGAAAATGAGATTACTGTAACTTTTACGAAAGACAACAAGAAGGAGCAGATCGTAGGAACGCACCTGTTAATCGTCACAGGAAGAAAGTCTAATGCAGACAGTTTAAATCTCGAAAAAGCCGGTATAAAAACAGACGAAAAAGGATACATCGAAGTAAATCCTCACTTAGAAACAAATGTAAATGGTGTATATGCACTTGGAGATATTAAAGGTGGTCCCCAGTTTACCCATATTTCTTACAATGATTATGTAATTGTTTCGGATAACATTTTAGATCAGAAAAACATTTCTACAGACGAAAGAATTATTCCTTATACTGTATTTACAGATCCGCAGGTTGGGCGTGTAGGTCTTTCTGAAAAGGAAGCTGAGAAGAAAAATCTAAATTTCTCAATCATTAAAATTCCGGGGAAAAGAATTACGCGTGGTCTGGAATCTGCAGAGACTCAGGGTTTGTGGAAAGCAATTGTTGATAAGGATTCTGGTTTGATTTTAGGAGCCGCAATTATCGGCAGCGAAGGAGGAGAAATAGCATCCATCATTCAGATGGCAATGACTGGGAAAATTCCGGCAAAAGATCTTCAGACTTTTATTTTTTCACATCCTACCTATTCCGAGTCTTTAAACACGCTTTTTGATGAGTTGGAGTGAAAACTTTTATAAAAATAAAACCCTTTCAATATTCAATACTGAAAGGGTTTGTTTATTTCTAAAAATAAGATTTTTTTTACCTTAATTTTCCTGTTGCTTAATCAAATTCAGAGCAGAACCTGCTTTAAACCAATCGATTTGCTGATCATTGTAAGTGTGATTGGCCATTACAATATCCTTTGATCCATTGGTATGAATGAATTCTAAAGTCAATTGTTTCCCCGGAGCAAACTGATCCAAATCTAAGAAGTTGACAACATCATCTTCCTGAATTTTGTCGTAATCTGTTTCGTCAGCAAAAGTCAATCCCAACATTCCCTGTTTTTTCAGGTTTGTCTCATGGATTCTAGCAAATGATTTTACCAAAACCGCTTTTACACCAAGATGTCTCGGCTCCATCGCAGCATGCTCTCTCGAAGAACCTTCACCGTAGTTCTGATCTCCTACAACAATTGAAGGAATTCCCGCAGCTTTGTAAGCTCTTTGTACAGCTGGAACTTCTCCGTATGAACCGTCTAATTGGTTTTTCACTTTGTTGGTTTCCATATTGTAAGCATTTATTGCACCGATCAACATGTTGTTTGAGATATTATCTAAATGTCCTCTGTATTTCAACCAAGGTCCGGCCATTGAAATGTGGTCAGTTGTACATTTCCCGAAAGCTTTAATTAAAACTCTCGCTCCGGTAATATTTTTACCGTCCCAAGCAGGAAATTCTTCCAGTAACTGAAGTCTGTCTGAAGTTGGGCTTACTTTTACTTCAACAGTTGAACCATCTGATGATGGAGCTTGGTAACCATTATCATCTACTGCAAAACCTTTCGCTGGCAATTCAAAACCTTGAGGCTCATTTAATCTGATCTGTTCCCCGTTTTCAGCAGTTAACGTATCTGTAATTGGATTAAAATCCAATCTTCCTGATATGGCAATGGCAGCCACCATTTCCGGTGAAGCTACGAACGCATGGGTATTTGGATTTCCGTCTGCTCTTTTCGCAAAATTTCTGTTGAAAGAATGAATAATCGAGTTTTTCTCACCTTTATCAGCACCTTCTCTGTCCCATTGCCCGATACAAGGTCCACATGCGTTTGTGAAAATTCTTGCATTTTCAAATTTTCTGAATGAATCTAAAAATCCGTCTCTTTCTGCAGTAAATTTCACCTGCTCAGAACCAGGATTGATTCCTAAAATCGCTTTTGGTTTTACGCCTTTTGCGACAGCGTCTTCAACAATGGAAGCTGCTCTTGATAGATCTTCATACGAAGAGTTGGTACACGATCCGATCAATGCCCATTCGACTTCAATCGGCCATCCGTTTGCTTCTGCTTTAGCCTTAAATTCAGAAACTGGAGTTGCCAAATCCGGAGTGAAAGGTCCGTTCAAATGTGGAGCTAATTCAGATAAATTAATTTCAATAACCTGATCAAAATATTGTTCCGGATTTTCATATACTTCGGCATCACCTGTTAAGTGTTCTGCAATCTGATCAGCTGCATCTACAACGTCCTGTCTTCCAGTAGAAGCAAGATATCTTCTCATAGAATCATCATAACCGAAAGTGGACGTAGTAGCACCGATTTCTGCACCCATGTTACAGATTGTTCCTTTTCCGGTTGCTGATAAAGATATAGCTCCTTCTCCAAAATATTCTACGATACAGCCTGTTCCACCTTTCACGGTTAGAATTCCTGCAACTTTTAAGATGACGTCTTTTGCTGAAGTCCAGCCAGACATTTTACCCGTCAATTTGACACCGATTAGTTTTGGCATTTTCAGTTCCCAAGCCATTCCGGCCATTACGTCTACTGCATCTGCACCACCAACTCCGATGGCAACCATTCCTAATCCTCCAGCGTTTACGGTATGAGAATCCGTTCCGATCATCATTCCTCCAGGAAAAGCGTAGTTTTCTAAAACAACCTGGTGAATAATTCCAGCTCCCGGTTTCCAGAAACCAATTCCGTACTTATCACAAACAGAGCCAAGGAAGTTAAAAACCTCTGAATTTTTATTGATTCCTTCCTGTAAATCTGATTGAGCGCCTACTCGAGCTTGGATCAAGTGATCTGCGTGAGCGGTCGACGGAACTGCAACCTTGGCTTTTCCTGCCTGCATAAATTGTAAAAGAGCCATCTGAGCTGTAGCATCCTGCATTGCAACTCTGTCCGGAGCGAAATCCACGTAAGAATTTCCTCTTTCATGTTCTTTTGTTGCATTTCCTTCCCATAAGTGGGTGTAAAGGATTTTTTCTGAAAGCGTCAAAGGTTTTCCTGTAATCTGTCTTGCTGCCGCAACACGTTCAGGATAACGTTCGTACACTTTTTTGATCATGTCAATGTCGAAAGTCATATCTAATTTATTTTTTCTATTCAAGTAAATTTTCGTTTTAAATTTCAAATTTAAAACGAATGATACTCATCCATCAAAATCTATTCCTTCAATCAGTCTAAAGGATAATACTGATGAATAACGAGCATGTTTTATTTCTATCAAGTTAAGAAAAATTAGAATTTCTGTAATTGATTTAAGTTAAAATAAATTAGATAAGCCTTAAATAGAAATGTTCTAAACAAAAAAAGTGGAAGACTTCACAAGAAATCTTCCACTTTATATTTAAAAAAGTCTTTCGACTTTAACTTAAAATTATTAATGACCAACAGTAACCAATTCTTTGATAGAAGGAACGAAAGTCGTCAAATCAATTCCTTCAACTGCAGTTTTGTATTCATCAATATTAGGAATTCTTCCCATAATTGCAGAAAGTACAACAACCGGAGTAGAAGCTAATAAAGATTCTCCTTTTTTACGTTCAGAATCTTCAACCACTCTTCCTTGGAAAAGTCTTGTAGAAGTTGCCAAAACAGTATCTCCTTTTTCAGCTTTTTCCTGATTCCCCATACAAAGGTTACAGCCTGGACGCTCAAGATACATCATGTTTTTGTATTCAACACGTGCTGCACCTTTTGGAGCATTGTCGTCAAATTCAAAACCTGAATATTTCTCCAATAATTCCCAGTCTCCTTCAGCTTTTAGCTCATCAATGATATTATAAGTTGGAGCAGCTACTACGAGCGGTGCTAAGAATTCTACTTTACCATTTTTTCTTTCGATATTTCTCAACATCTGAGAAACGATTTTTAAATCGCCTTTGTGAACCATACAAGATCCTACAAAACCAAGATCCACTTTTTTGTCTCCGCCGTAGAAAGTTAGATCTCTAATGGTATCGTGAGTATATCTTTTAGAAACATCTTCGTTGTTTACATCAGGATCAGCAATCATAGGTTCTACGATTGCGTCAAGATCAACAACTACTTCTGCATAATATTTTGCATTTGAATCCGGAGTTAAAGCTGGTTTTTCACCAGATTTAATTTCTGTAATTCTCTTATTTGCTTTATTAATTAATCCCTGAAGAACCTGAAGATGATTATCCATTCCTTTGTCGATCATAATCTGGATTCTGCTTTTTGCGATTTCCAATGATTCGATCAAAGTATCGTCTTCAGAAATACAGATTGAAGCTTTTGCTTTCATTTCTGCAGTCCAGTCTGTAAAGGTAAATGCCTGATCAGCAGGAAGTGTACCGATATGAACTTCGATAATTCTACCTTGGAAAACATTTTCTCCACCAAATTGCTGCAACATTTGCAATTGAGTTGCATGAACCACATCACGGAAATCCATGTGATGTTTCATATCGCCTCTGAAAGTTACTTTCACAGATTCCGGAATCGGCATTGATGCTTCACCAGTTGCCAATGCCAATGCAACAGTTCCCGAGTCAGCTCCAAAAGCTACACCTTTTGACATTCTTGTGTGAGAGTCTCCACCAATGATGATCGCCCATTCGTCAATCGTAATATCATTCAAAACTTTATGGATAACGTCTGTCATTGCGTGATATTCGCCTTTCGGGTCACGAGCTGTGATCAAACCGAAATCATTCATAAATTTCATCAATCTAGGAATGTTTGCCTGAGCTTTTTTATCCCAAACTGATGCAGTATGACAACCAGATTGGTAAGCACCGTCAACGATTGGAGAAATTACTGTTGCAGCCATTGATTCCAATTCCTGTGCAGTCATCAAACCGGTTGTATCCTGTGATCCAACGATATTTACTTCTACACGAACGTCTGAACCGGCATGTAAAACTTTCCCCGGAGCTAAACCGACAGCATTTTTATTAAATATTTTTTCAACGGCAGTAAGACCCACTCCTTCTTTGGTAATTTCTTTTGATGGAGCATAAACCGTAGGAATTTCAATTCCTAAAATTCCTGAAGCCCAGGTTTGTAATTTTTTACCAAAAACGATGGCGTAAGATCCACCCGCTTTGATGAATTCCATTTTTTGCGGTGTGAAAGATTTAGAAATGTCTTTTAATTCCTGATCGCCGTTGTATAATTTTTTAGTCTTTGTATTAATGGTAAGAACAGTTCCTGTTGCTACAGAATAAACTTCTTCAAGAATCGGTTCGTTGTTTTCGTTACGGATAACATTTCCTTCTGCATCCAGCTTTTTCACCCAGTTTTGAAGGTCTATACCGATTCCACCAGTCACATCAACAGTCGTAAGAAAAATCGGAGAAATTCCGTTTGTTCCTGCTACAATCGGAGCAATATTTACGAAAGGAATGTAAGGACTTGCTTGTTTACCTGTCCAAAGTGCAACGTTATTTACACCAGACATTCTTGATGAACCCACACCCATTGTTCCTTTCTCTGCGATCAGCATTACGCTTTTGTCAGGATGTTGTGCCTGCAAAGCCTGAATTTCTTTCTGAGCTTCAGGAGTCATCATACACAAACCATGAAGTTCACGGTCTGATCTTGAGTGAGCTTGGTTTCCCGGAGATAATAAATCCGTAGAAATATCACCTTCACCAGCAATATAAGTTACAACTTTAATTTCTTCAGGAGCTTCAGGAAGCTTTGTGAAAAAATCAGCCTGTGCATAGCTTTCAATAATTTCTCTTGCAATCTCATTTCCGCTGTGGAAAGCCGCTTTCAAACGGTCAGTATCTGCTTCGTAAAGGAAAACCTGAGTTTTCAGAACATTTGCAGCTTCTTTTGCAATGGAAGCGTCGTCTCCTAAAGCAAGATCCAACAACACTTTGATTGAAGGGCCACCTTTCATGTGAGATAGTAATTCGAATGCAAAAGCAGGAGTGATTTCTTCTAATACGGATTCACCTAAAATGATTTCTTTTAAAAACTGAGCTTTCACAACTGCAGCAGGTGTTGTACCCGGTAAACTGTTGTAGATAAAGAATTTTAGAGAGTCTGCTCTGTATTCGTTATTGGTATCTTTAATTTGTGCAATGATTGCGCTTAAAAGTTCAGCACCATCAATTGGTTTTGGGTGAAGACCCTGAGTTTTTCTTTCTTCAATCTCTTGGATGTAATCCTGATAAATATTCATAAATAGAAGTTCTTTTTAAAAAATTAAAGGTAGATTATTGAATCAATGTCATCTGAGAAGCACAGAAGTAACCTTTGTAATCTACACTATGTATTACAATGTGAGATAATAATCTGTCCCAATGGGTAAATATAAAAGGACTTTCTCTGAAAATGTAAGTGGTTTACCTGCAATCTGTCTCGCCGCAAAAACTCTTTTCGGATAAAACATTTTTGGCTTTTGATGTATTACAATCAAATCTTTTGGCTTAAAAACGTTTTAAAATTATCAAACATTAAAAATGTTCCCAAAAGTACGGAATTTTAATATTTTTAGCGGGTAAAATTATTTAGATTCTATATAAATATGTATTTTATATTTTCTATTTTTGGCAGATATTTTGAACACAAGTGATCATGAAAAAAATTTTTGATATTATTTTTATTCTTTTATCAATAGGTCTGTTTTCCCAGTCTAAAAATCTGAAAAATAATGAGTTATTAAACAAGAAAAAACCTGCAAAACAGGTCGTTAATAAAACCCCTGAAAATAATTTAATTGTTCTTAATGAAAATATTCCATTATTAATTCCGAAAAAAAAGAATGATAATTTTGGATATATTAATCAGAATGGTAAATTCATTATTACACCGGAATACCACATTGCGATGTTTTTTGGAGAAGATTGTAATCTTCTTAACTCTCCAAACCCAAAAGCCAGGAAATTTGGCACCGCTAAATTTGCGACTGTTGAAAAAAATAATACTTCATACAGAATTGATCAAAACGGAAGAATAGTTTATCAATATAAAAATGCTGATTTAGGAAGATGTAACACTGAATTCAAAAAACAGCTTTTCCATGCCTACATTTTAAATGGATTATACGGAATTATTGAAGATTCAAAATTTAATAATCCTTCCGATCGATCGCAGTTTAAAATTTATCCAAAATATCAATATCTTCATATTTTAGAAGGTGACGACTTGTCAAATCCAATGATTGTTGCATCGTATAAAGATAAATTTGGAATAATCGATGTTAACAACAATATTATTATTCCGTTTGAATATGCCGATATCAAACGAAACTACAGCTGGAAACTGGGGAAAATGTTTGAAGTTACGAAAGACGATATTAATTATTATTATATTGATTCTACTAATAAATCATACTAAATTTGGAAGATCATTAAATTTTTGTAATTTCGCGCTGAAATTAAAGGGGTGCTCCAACGGGGCTGAGATTATACCCAATGAACCTGGAACGGGTAATGCTGTTTAGGGATGTTGTATCATAATATCTTATCGATCCCCTTTTATTCCATTAAATTGTAAAAATTTATAAGAATGAAAGGATTATTTTTTTTAGGACTTACCGCAAGTTCTTTGAGTTTTGCACAGACGCAGAATGCAGATTCTCTGAAAATCAGAGAAATTGAAGCGATCAGCTTTACCAAACGACTTCCCGTCGCCAAAGAAATCATCAATGTACAGAAAGATCTCGACAGCAGAAATCTCGGACAGGATTTACCGATTCTCTTAAAAAATCAAACCTCAATTATTTCAACTTCCGATGCAGGAAATGGAGTAGGTTATACTGGTTTTAGGATTCGTGGAGTTGCAGGAAGAGGGATTAATGTCATGATGAACGGCGTTCCGTTCAATGATTCTGAAAGTCAGGGAACTTTCTTTGTCAATGTTCCTGATTTGACGAGTTCTGCATCTCAGATTGTCATTCAACGAGGAGTCGGAACCTCCAATAACGGAGTTTCAGCTTTTGGAGCAAGTATTAACGTGATTTCGAAAGAGCCTGAAGATCAATTTTACTTTAAAACAGATGACAGTTACGGATCATTTAATACTTATAAATATTCTGCAGAAATTGGTTCGGGGAAGTTTTGGAAAGACCGTCTTTCTGTGATGGGAAGATATTCTCACATTCATTCTGATGGATATATAGACAGAGCATTTTCAGATTTAAATTCATATAATTTCACCGCATTATTTGAAGAAGGAAAAACGAAGCTTCGTCTGATGGCTTTTGGTGGAAAAGAAAAAACGTATCAAGCCTGGAACGGAGTCGACAGAAAAACATGGGAAACGAATCCTAAATACAATATTTCAGGAGCGATTTATGATGCAAACTGGGAAAATGTAGTCGGATTTTATGATAACGAAACAGATAATTACAGACAAAATCATTATCAGTTACTTTGGGAACAAGGTCTGAATGAAAAATGGAATTTAGAAACCACTTTGCACTACACAAAAGGAAGAGGATATTACGAAAACTACAAGCAGGGAGATCCTTACGCAAGATATGCTCTGCCTGATTTCAATGGTGAAGAATATTCAGATTTTATCAGAAAAAAATGGCTGAATAATGATTTTTACGGAATTGTTTCGACGCTATACGGAAAGTTTGATAATCTTGATCTGAATTTCGGCGTTGTTGGAAATCAATATTACGGAAGACATTACGGAAATGTTACAGACGTTTTCGTTCCGCAGATTCAGGAACATGAATATTACAGAAACCGTTCTGTAAAAAACGAAGTTGCTGGTTTTGCTAAAGGTTTGTTGAAAGTAAATGATTTTGATTTCTTCTTAGATCTTCAATTAAGAAACATCGATTACGATACGAAAATTTTAGTGGAAGGTGATGGTGAAGGCGCCAATTTAAATAAAAACTGGTTATTTTTTAATCCAAAAGCCGGTATCAATTATAAATTAGGCAATGGAAAAGTGTTCTTTTCTTATGCTCATGCACAAAGAGAACCGAATCGTGATGATTTGATCGCAAACAACGATGTGAAATCAGAAAAGCTACACGATTTTGAAGCGGGGATTGAGAAACAGTTTGGTAAAATCGCTTTCACAGCCAATCTTTATTATATGTATTACCTGAATCAGTTGGTTTTAAACGGTCAGATCAGCAATATCGGAGAATTTATCAGAACCAATTCCGGGAAAAGTTACAGAAGAGGAATTGAAGTTGGTGCTTTGGCGAAACTTTCAAAACAATGGGAAATTTCAGGAAATGTAAGTTTAAGCCAAAACAGAAATCTGGATTTCAGAATTGAAAACGAAACATTAGTCAGCAGTTTGGGAAATACAGAAATTTCTTTTTCACCTAATGTGATTGCCAATTTAGGTTTGAAATTTAATCCTACTCAAAATTTCCAGTTTGCTTTGATGAATCAGTATGTCGGGAAGCAATATTTAGATAACACCGAAACTCAGGATTTACAGTTGAAAGATTATCTTCTGACAGATTTTAATGCTCAATATCAGTTTAAAATCGCAAAACAGGAAATTGCTTTGAAACTTTTAGTCAATAATATTTTTAATCAGAAATATGTAAATAACGGTTACGTTTACGACGGACCCATCTATTTTTCTCAGGCAGGAACCAATTTTATGTTCGGAGTCAGCTGGAAAATTCAGTAATTGAATAAGACACCATTTCATATTATTATATTTCAGTAAAGTTCAGATTAAATTTTTGAGACTGCTTCGGCAGTCTTTTTTGTCCTAACTAAATAATAAACTCCCACGAATCAAACAGATTTTCAAAGATGAATTTGCTAAAAGACATATTTCTTAATACTTAATTTTATTTTTTAAGAAAGATCTGTGCAGATCTGTGTGATCCGTGGGGAAATATTCCAGCGTGTATATTGCAAACAAATCTCTGAAAAAGTCACGAAAAAGTCATAAATTTGCGACCAAATGAATATTTCAGCTTACATTTTAGACTATTTGAAACAATTTGGAACGGTCACCGTTCCGAAGTTTGGTGTATTTTCTCTGGAAAATTCTAAAGCGGTCATCAACTCCGAAAACGGAAGCATTCTTCCGCCTTCCACAAAAATTGCGTTTCATTCTGATTATCAGGTTTTATCTGACGATTTGGTAAATTTTATCAGCAATCAGAAAGCGGTTTCAAAGGAAGCAGCAGAAAACGAATTGCAGATTCAGACCGATTTTTGGAAGAAAAAACTTCAGGCTGAGCAGGTTTTGGAGATTCAGGATATTGGAACTATTTTTATCGAAGACGGTCAGCTTCATTTCAAAGGAAACCGTCTTGAATCTGATCATCCGGATTTTTATGGTTTGGAAGAAATTCACTTTTCAGATATCAATAAAGGTGAAACTTTCGAAACTCCTAAAAACACAGAGAAAGATTACAAATTCAACAAATCTATTCTCTGGATTTTCCTTTTTATCGTTCCTGTTTTAGGAATGTTGTATTTAGCTTATACACAGAAGGAACTTATTTTTGGGAAAAAATCTTTTGATGATGTTTCGGTACAGACCAAAACAAAGAGAATTAAAGATAAAGTTATTCCTGTAAAAGTTGATTCTGCACAAATCAAAAGAGCAGATTCTGTAAAAGCTTTTAAAATGGATTCTTTGCGAAAAGATTCAGTAAAGCAAGCTGCAAAAACCTGGAAACCTCGTTCCCAAAAAAGAAAATCAAGATGGCAAAAATAAAAAAAGCGTCAGAATCTCTGACCGTAATGACCAACATCGTACTTCCGAATGATACGAATCAGTTGAGGAATCTTTTCGGAGGAGAATTGTTGGCAAGGATGGATCGTTGTGCGTCAATCTCTGCAACAAGACATTGTGAAAGAAGAGTAGTGACAGCTTCTGTAAATCACGTTTCATTCGATCATCCGATTCCGGAAGGCGGAATTGTTGTAATGGAATCTAAAGTTTCCCGCGCATTCTCAACTTCAATGGAAATTTATGTGGATGTGTGGTTGGACGACCCGATTAATCATAAAAAAATACAGACCAATAAAGGAATTTACACTTTTGTAGCGGTAGACGAATTCAACAGACCCATTCCGATTCCTGCAATGGAGCCTGAAACAGAACTTGAAATAGAAAGATTCGATGCTGCATTAAGAAGAAAAGAACTTTCTCTGATTCTCTCAGGAAGAATGAAGCCAACAGATTCAGTGGAACTGAAAAAATTGTTCGCAGGAGAAATTGATGTATAAATAACAACGGAAGAATTTTTCTTCCGTTTATTTTTAAATGTAATCTGAGATCATGAGAATTTTACTATTAGACAAAAATCATCCGTTAATTACTGAGCAGCTTTTAGCAAAAAACTTTATTCTGGAAGAAGATTTTACGTCTCCTTACGATGAGGTTTGCCAAAAGATTGAGAATTATGATGGAGTGATCATCAGAAGCAGAATTCCTTTAGATGAGAACTTTTTAGAAAAAGCGAAAAATCTGAAATTCATCGCAAGAGTAGGAGCAGGAATGGAAAATATCGACATTCATGTTGCTGAAAGATTGGGTATTCAATTGATTAATTCTCCCGAAGGAAACAGAGATTCTGTTGCCGAACACGTTGTCGGAATGCTTTTGATTTTAATGAATCGGCTTTTCATTGCTTCCAACGAAGTGAAAAACGGAATCTGGCTTCGTGAAGAAAACCGTGGCGACGAATTATTAGGAAAAACAGTTGGCCTTATTGGTTATGGAAATATGGGAAAAGCGACTGCAAAAAGACTTTCTGGTTTTGGTTGTAAAGTGATTTTCCATGATATTTTGCCAGGTCTTTCTGATGAATTTGCAAGGCAGGTTTCTTTAGAAGAATTAAAAGAAAAAGCTGAGGTTTTGAGTCTGCATATTCCCTTGACGAATTCAACAAATTATTTGGTTGATGCTCAATTTATTTCTGAGATGAAAAATGATTTCTACTTCGTTAATACCGCACGAGGTAAGAATGTAGAGACGAAAAGTTTAGTCAAAGCTTTGAGATCCGGTAAAGTAAAAGGAGCTTGTCTTGATGTTTTGGAATATGAAAAAGCTTCTTTTGAAAATCTTGATGCTTCGACTTCGCTCAGCACAGGTGAAAATGATGATTTAAATTATCTCTTACGCTCAGAAAAAGTGATCGTAACACCGCACATCGCAGGTTGGACACATCAGAGTAAGGAAAAATTGGCGCAGGTAATTGTGGATAAGATTTTGATGAGATTCACAGTCTAATTTCTTTTTATTTATAAATTTTTAAAACAAAATCTTACGATCTTTTGCATTGTTTCATGTTTTTATATCTCGATTAAGGCTGAAGAATACGACATGGAATAGAATTTAGCATCTAAAAACGTTTTCTGACGTTAAAAATGTTTTTTCAAAACCTCTGTAAAGTATTGATTTGTAATAAATTGCACTTGATCGCCTCAACGGACTGGTTGATTGGCTTAACAGACTGGTTGATTGCTTCAACGGAGCGGTTGATTGCTCCAACGGAGCAGTTGATTGGTTCAACGGAGTGGTTGACTGCCTCTATGTAATGGTTGATTAGCTCTTCGGATTGATTGATCGTTCCTGCGGAATGCTTGTAAATATCTTCGTAACGGTTGTTTGTTTTATCGGACTGGTTGAGGCTTCTTAAAATATTATTTTACAGATTGTTTGCTTAGAAGTTTATTGATTTAGTTTAGCTAATTTCCCGTCATCATCGTATTTATTATGTTAAATAATTCATAATTTACAGTGATTTTTCACGATTCATTTTCAGTTTTATTAAATTGCCACTCATTTTTGAAACTCATGAAGAAGCTCACTTTTGTAATCGCTGCAACCTTATTTTTATTTCTTTCCTCCTGTAAAAACAAATCCGAAAACAAAGATTCTCTCACAGAGAACAGCACCAATCTTCCAAATTACGGAAATGTCGATTTAGGTAAAGTTTTTTCTCCTGAAGATGCCGTACTTTCAAACAAAGATTTCATCGTAAATTATATTGACCAATATTATAAAAAAGTATGGGAGGGAAGTGATCTAAGTGGCGGAATTTTAGTTGCAAAAGGTAACGATATTTTATTTGAAAGCTACAGAGGTTTTGGTAGAGAAGGAAATCAAATGCCGATTGATAAAAATACGCCTTTACACGTTGCTTCGGTTTCGAAAACTTTGACTGCAATGGC
>Ga0163161_10001782_pt1 | contig 15703 bp, 8 predicted proteins | sample S45metaG_FD_129847 | JGI IMG/M metagenome (GOLD analysis project Ga0163161, IMG submission 129847) | Switchgrass rhizosphere microbial communities from Kellogg Biological Station, Michigan, USA - S4-5 metaG | ecosystem: Host-associated > Plants > Roots > Rhizosphere > Soil | place: USA: Michigan... | reverse complement strand
ATTTGAAACCCAGGTCGTGCCATTGTATACATAAGTTTCACCTGTAGTTGTATTGATGTAAGTATCACCAGTAGATCCTGTGCCTGTTGGAACAGTTGTACCACTGGTTACTGATTTACCGTCAACCCCATTCGTTCCGTTTGTTCCATTAGTTCCAGCAATACCTTGAGGACCTACAGCACCCGTTGCACCAGTAGCGCCCTGTGGTCCTGTAGCACCTGCTGCACCTGCATCTCCTTTTGGTCCTTTGATGTTACCATTTGAAACCCAGGTTGTGCCATTGTATACATAAGTTTCACCTGTAGTTGTATTGATGTAAGTATCACCAGTAGATCCTGTGCCTGTTGGAACAGTTGTACCACTGGTTACTGATTTACCATCAACCCCATTTGTACCGTTAGTGCCATTTGTACCAGCAATACCTTGAACCCCTTGCGGACCAGCTATACCCTGCGGACCAGCAGCACCTGTAGCTCCCTGAGGACCTTTGATGTTGCCATTTGAAACCCAGGTTGTACCATTGTAAACATAGGTTTCCCCTGTAGTTGTATTGATGTAAGTATCACCAGTAGATCCTGTACCTGTTGGAGCAGTAGTACCACTGGTTACAGATTTACCATCAACCCCATTCGTTCCGTTTGTTCCATTAGTTCCAGCAATACCTTGAGGACCAACAGCACCAGTAGCGCCCTGTGGTCCTGTAGCACCCGTCGCACCAGCATCTCCTTTTGGACCTTTGATATTACCATTTGAAACCCAGGTCGTACCATTGTAGACATAGGTTTCACCTGTAGTCGTATTAATATATGTATCACCATTTTTACCACCTGTTGGAGAACCTGTTCCGCTCGTTACAGATTTACCATCAACCCCATTCGTCCCGTTAGCACTCTTAATATTTGTCCAGCTATTTGTTGTCGGATTAAAAACCCAAGTTCCGCTATCATTATTTACAATAATAACTCCAACTCCTGGCCCACCAGCAGTACCGGGAATTCCAGGACTTCCAGTTTTCCCAGGTTGATTTTCTACAATTATGGAATTTGAACTTCTTACAAATACCCATTTTGTACCATCATTGTAATAAATTCCAGGGAGAACGTCATTCACTGTAGCAGTGTTGTAAACCATCATACCTGCCACATGAGCCATTAGCGGTGCCGGGTCGGTAGTACGGGTTAAAGCAACCCGGGTATGAAGTAAACCTTTATTGGTACTTTCCAGCTCTAATAATGCATCTTTATTTGGCAGGTTACTGCCCATCACCGAACCGTCTTTTACCTTTTGCTGAGCTGAAGCCGTTAAATGGAATCCAAGTATTAAACCTATCCACATGACTTTTTTCATGCCATTAGTTATGCGGTGATAAAAAAAATCTTTAAAATTAGTGGTTCTATATACTAAGCTTAACGAAAGATCGTTTTTAATAGATAAACCAATGATTTTTTTTTCATGAGCATGTCTTTTTTTCGTAGACAGCAGAGATCGTAATTTTATCTTCATAAAAGATCGAGATTGATGAACGTATTTAGCTAGCATGACCATAATTTGATCACTTCCAACTAAAATTAACATCATCAAATCAAGTAAAAGAGTTAAATATCAATTATAACAATATCGTGTTATGCTATATATTGTAATAGCAAATTATTGCTATTACAATAGGAGCAATCTTTCCATCTACCTCCTACAATAAAGAAAAAAAGTAAGGAAGGATTATTTACTCAGTAAAAATTCCTTCCAGTTTAGAAAACAAAGAAAAACAAACAATAAAATAATACTATTTCAAAATATAATAACAACATTAATTAGCCATTGAATCCTCTGCATGTTCTTACGACCACAACTAATCCCATATTTTTGCTATATTGTTCCCATTTATGAAAAAAACTGAAGCAATTGCAATTGTCTTTGATGACCATCTTTTATTTGCGGATTCCTTTTCGGCACTTATTGAGCGGCTGGATCTTTTCCGTTCCGTACACACACTTAGCGAGGAACGGGAATTAATTTCTTTTCTGATTAAGCATTCCGAATCGCCCATCTATCTCTTTTTAGACTATTATCTAAAAGACAAGAACGGCCTGACACTCATTAACGAAGCCCGACGATTAAACAAACTCGTTACAATAATTGTGATGAGTTCTGTAATCAGTCCCACTACAATTACAAATATCCTGAGTTATAACCCTAATGGCTTTATCAGCAAATCATCGGGTTTCAATGCCGTGGTTGAATGCCTTACGGTAATAAGCCAGGGCAAGCAGTATATTTCTCCTGTAATTAGCGATATTGCCTCAAACACAAATCCAACAATTAAACTACCATTCACAGCCCGAGAACTGGAAGTCCTTCATTATTTTGCAAATGGATTATCTATTGCACAAACAGCCGAACAGGCACATCTAAGCAAGCATACAATTGTGGCACATCGCCGCAAGATGATGGCGAAGGTAAACGTCAATTCGATCACAGAACTCTTGTTTTATGCGCGCAAACAAGAGTTAATCTGACCTCAGCCCGCACTGTTACGCTGACTTTCTAAAGTTACTATCTTGTGGTATACATAGTCTGAAAACTTATACGATACAACCCAATGAAAAACAAATTTTGCCTGTTTTCAAGCAATCTATCTCTCCTTTTCTTATTTATTCTGCTCATCAGCAAAACTGCTGCAGGACAATCAACAGTTCAGGCAAAAAAGGAATTTGAAAAGCTGGCCAAGGCCTACCATGCAAACCATATTTCTGCAGACCAATACCTGGACAGCACCTATTCGTTAACACAACAACTTGTGAGTGAAGGAACCGAATTTAAAACGCAGGAATTGGTAGACCTCCTTAGTTTGTATAAAGATATTGCCTGGGGAAAAAAGGAGTACGGACGTCCACGTATAAAGTACTATAGGGCATTGGTGGATAATGCAGAGATGTTCGGACAAACGGGGGCGGCTATGTATTATAACGAAAAACTATCCCGGGAATTGGCAAAAAACGGTAAAATACGTCCCTTGCTGGAAGACGTTTTTAAAATCAAGGCTTTCAATGAGCAAAGTTTATACGATAAAGTCATCTCCACCTATAAGGATAAAAAAGAATACATCAAGCAGTTGCCGGAGCAGTTGCGGAACAAAAAAACCGACGATGTAAATGGAATGTATGCTATTGACATCTTAGCTGTGGCCATCGAAGCCTATATAAAGACCAAAGATACTGCGGCTGTTTATCGAACAGCCCTGCTGGCCGATCAAATTGGCAACGCGCTCAAACGCAAATACCCCATAAACAGGCAGCATATGCTTTACAATGACTTTTATGCCCTGACAAGACATCACGACATCGCTCTTCTTGAGAAGAACCATATCAAAGTGGGGATGTTACTGGATAGTATACAAACACTAAAAACCACATATGAAGACCAGCCAATAACTTTTATAGAAGTACCCCTTTACCAAATGAAGACGGATCACTTTCTCGTTTTAAAAAATCTGGACAGCGTCCGCTTTTATATCAAAAAGCTCGCATCACTTCCCAACTTTTTTAAAAGTCAGCAACCAATACTTGATGAATACAAAGCCCAACTACAGGCCATACAGGGTGATTTTCAAGGCGGCTATACATCGTTGACCAGCGCACTGGCACACGAGCGAAAAGCGAAAGCTGTATTGATGGCAGATATGGATACTTTGCTATACGCCTATACAGTAGCTGAAAACACGAAGATTGAACTTCGGAAATCAGAAGAAGTTAAACAGCAACGAACCAATTGGTTAGTACTCATTTCGATTGCAGCATCGATTCTCATCCTTGTTATTTATTTAATTATGAGTTATCGAAGCAGAAAAGCAAGAGCACAAATAAATGCCCTCAACAGCGCAGCAGATATACAAATCATTGCCATGGAAGAGGCAAAATACCAGGCGGTAATGGAAGAACAGCAAAGACTGGGGCAAGATCTGCATGATGGGCTTTCGTCGTCTATTGCTGCCTTCAGAAACCAGCTTGAAATAATTTCTATGGACATTGAAGACATCACCCTAAAAAACAAAGTTATTGCGCTTCGAACCGAGATGGCAAAAGTCTATGAAACAGTTAGAAGCAAGAGCCACGAATGGTTCAGCACCGCCGATACTCAACAAGAAATATCCTTCGAGAAACAAATCAAATTACTGACGGAGAATACGCTACCCAATAGCAGGTATGATAAAACTATTCATATCGATAGCCATTCACTGAGCTCTGTCGGAACAAATACACGCATTGCATTACTCCGCATCATCCAGGAAGCGATCACCAATATCATCAAGCATGCCAAAGCCAAAAATGTAGAAATCCTGATGTACGAAGAAGCCAACAACCTCATACTAACAGTGAGCGACGATGGAATTGGTATCAAAGAAAAAAAGTCAAATAACCGAAAAGCGAACATGGGTTTGGAATCAATTCGTAGACGCGCCAAATACCTAAATGGAGAAATTAAGATTAACTCTAGCTCAAAAGGTACCGAGATCATCATCATCATTCCAATCGTATTCAACTACACGATATAGACGTGATATTAACTGATGAATAACCCCATCTTTTATTCTTTTATTTTTTATTTTGGATATTTATTATCCTAATTAATTATGCTTTGCCAATTACCAAAACGATGTTTACTCCTGATTTTATTGATTTATGTTTGTAACAACTCCGCACAAGGCCAAATCCGGCAAATCGAACGAGAATTACAAGGATTATCTTTAATCAAAGACAGTGTTGCCCTGATCAACAGCTTAAACAAACTCGGGACACTTTACCGAACCAGAAATGCAGACAGCTGTTTTTATTATGGAGCTAAGGCCAAAAGGATGGCTGCCAATATACATTACCAAAAGGGGCAAACAGAGGCAAACCATTCCATTGCCTTCGCTTTTTATAAAAGAGGGTTATATGCGGAATCATTGGAACTGCTCGGAAAGATATTATCACAGTATCAGCAATTTAATGATACCGAAAAAATCATTCTAGTATACCTGGATATGGCCGCCGTTATGAACAAGGGTGTCTCCGATAGGGCGAAGATTGTCTCACTTTTGCAAAAGACTATCCAGATCGGAAAAAAGCTGGAAAAAGATAGTATTATGTCCAAGGTATATGCACACTATTGTCTCCGGAATCCGGATCTTCCGCAGGATAGTATTCATTACTACATGAGCAAATCCAAAGAAATTGCAAGCCGCTATAAAGATGAAAACATGCTGATTTACAATCGGCTATGGCAAGGACGTTTGGTAATTTCAAAAGGCCAGTTCCAGGAAGCTTTAACAATTGCAAAACAGTCGTTACTTGAAGCAAGGCGTACTGGCAACACAGACCTGGTGATCAACTCACTCTTCCTGCTGACAGAACTTTATAATAACAATCCTAAAAAAGCGCTTGAATATCTTTATCAGGCTTATGAGACGGCACAAAAAAGTGGAGACAGCTCCGTGGAGATGTACATTTTACATAATGCATTAGAAGTAGCGCAACAACTAGGGGATAAAGACGAAATCATTAAAGTTTATTTTGAGCTGGATAAATCGATGACGGCAGAATGGGAAAGATCAAAAAAGTTTATCAATGATTATGTCGCATACAATGTTGTACAGGACCAAAATAAGTTATTAAGCGAAAAAAATGCGCGACGAGCCTTATGGTTGGTGGTCATTTCATTTTCCTCAGCGATGATTGTACTGGCCATCTATCTGATGATGCTCCGTCGCGACAGAAAAGCGAAAGCTCAGATAGAGGCGCTCAATGACATGGCCAGCATACAAATCATGACCATGGAAGAAGCTAAACACCAAGCGGTAAAGGAAGAGCAACAACGGCTTGGACAAGACCTTCATGACGGCCTTTCATCATCAATTGCGGCCATCAAATATCAATTAGAAACACTAATGATGGATACCAGTGATATTGACTTGAAAAAAAAATTGGATATGCTCCAAAAGGAAACGGAAAATGCTTACAAAGCAGCGCGAAACAAAAGCCATGAATGGTTCAGCGCCGCTGATGAACAACTAGAACAGTCGTTTGAAAAGCAAATTATATTACTGACAGATAATTCTCTGCCTGATAACAGATACAACAAAAATATTCACATAGACAATAGCGCATTATCAGGTGTTGACATGGACACACGAATAGCATTACTCCGCATCATTCAAGAGGCCATCACCAATATTATCAAACATGCCAAAGCCAAAAATGTAGGTATTCTGATTTATGAAGAAGATGAAAACTTATTATTAACAATCAATGATGATGGAATAGGCTTAGACGAAAAGAAATCTGACAAGGGAAGATCAACCATAGGCTTACAGTCCATTCGCCGCCGTGTTCAATATCTACATGGTGAAATTGAGATAAATTCTAACACCAAAGGCACTGAAATAATTGTATCTATCCCATTATGATGTCATTATAGCCTTACCCTCCCGCAAAAACAAATCAGTAGGTCATCTATACCAATTTGCCCCCTCCCCGGTCTGCACCAAAAAAAATAGGTTTTCTGATCAAGCCTCAGAATCTGTAAGATTCAGCTAGATCATAAAACCTATTTTTCAGAGAGCACTCCCAGGAAAATTCTTCCAGGGCTTTTTGTTATCGATCAAGATGTTTGATCTCACTTGTTTAGATTGCCCCCTGTATTCGCACTAAAAACCTCATTCAATTTAGCTTCCAGCACGTTACCAATTAGAGTTTTCCCAATAATAACACCATTAGGATCTATTAAAAAATTCTGCGGAATCGCCCTAACCCCATAGGCTTTGGAAGCTAGCCCATCCCAAAATTTAAGCTCAGATAACTGAACCCATGGGAGTCCATCCTTCCTGATCGCATCCAACCATTGCGTTTTATTGTTTGCCCTATCCAGAGACACGCCTACAATAGTAAAATTCCGATCTTTAAACTTATCGTAAATCCTTACGAAGTTGGGATTTTCAGCACGGCAAGGTCCGCACCATGAAGCCCAGAAATCAAGTAATACATACTTCCCCCGAAATGACGAAAGTTTAACAAGTTTTCCATTCGTATCAGGGATCTCAAAATCTGGTGCTGGCTTGCCAATGGCAGCAACTTTCATCATTTCCAGACTTTCAAACATTCTTTTACCTGCCTCACTTGATTTCATCTTAGCTGAAAGCCCGTCAAATAAAGGCTTAACCATTTCATAAGGCTGGTCGTAAGCAACTTTTGGAAATAATTCGAGACTTAACGCTGATGCAGGATGGGACTTTATAAATTCCACATAAGCGGCTACTGTCATATCGCTATATCTTTTCTTAAAGCCCTCAAGCTTGGCCTGAAATTCAGGTGTATCCTCTATGTGAATCCTTCCTTCCATAATCAACCTGTCCTCTGCAGTAAGTTTAGAAAAACCCGCCGTTATGAATTGATCCAAATCATTTTGATCATTATTTGATGGTGTTCCGGTTATCTTAGCGTCGATGATCGAGCCACTTTTCCCATCCACCTTGATCACACCAGGCTCTAGAAGAATACCGCGCTGTTCAAGACTTTTTTCCCGGCCTACACCTTTACTATCGATAATCAGTGTAGCGGATACCGGCATAGCCGCAGCTTTACCAATGAACCTAAACTTTCCATTTTTCAATACTACCGAATCCACATAAGATTTGTTATTTATAGTGTATTCCAGGAATGCCTTAACCGGCGAGTTATAACTGCCATATACACCCTCAATGGTGTAAGTTCCCTTACTGTTCTGGGCATAAGCTGACACTTGTGCCATGCATATGCATGCTATGATGATTTTTTTCATCTGTATATAATTCGATTTTCAATTGTGATGAAGCTATCAGATTTATTTTTCACCAGTGTTTATGTTCTTTTTTGTGTTCAAGAGCTCACAAGTTCGGTTCATACCACTGCGTGGTTTAAAAAATCATGATGGTTTCATACTGATTAATTAATTTTGAACAACTCCGCTAATTTTGCTTCCAATTCGCTTCCATGCAGATCTTTAGCTATAATTTTTCCATTGGGATCAATCAGGAAATTTCTAGGTATGGCCGTGATCCCATATTTCAGGACTATCGGAGACTCAAATCCTTTCAGATCACTCAAATTTACCCAGGTATAACCATCTGCACGGATCGCCTTTTTCCAGGCTTCGGGATTCGTATCCAGGGAAACGGCAATCACCTTCAAACCTTTAGACTTATATTTTGCATATAACGGAATGAGCGCACGCCCCTGTACCCTGCAAGGCGCACACCAGCTGGCCCAGAAATCGATGAAAGTATATTTTGCCTTATCTGTAATTTCCTTCGATGAAACAGATCTGCCTGCGGTATCCGTCATCAGAAAATCTTCATAAACAAGGGCCTTTTCAGCAGCAGAAACACTGTCAGCACCAGCTTTCCGATCCTTTTCTTCCTCCTGCTTACCATTTATATCCAATGTAAACTGCTTATTTGAAGGTGGCAAACACATAAAATCGTTGCATGCCATATATTTGATCCTGAAAGACAAGGTGGTTGGCTTATCGCCTTTCAACCTGACCACTTGAGAAAATACAACCCCCTTTTTGTAATACGCAGGAGCTTCAGTTCCATGATCTTCCAATCCCTTCTCCTGAACTTCGCCAACAAATTCAACATTAGGATTTGCCTCGAAAAGAATTTCCGTTGGCATGCCTAGACCACCTCCAGAAGACTGTTGGGGGTAGATGTGATAAGGGTCCTTTATCAGTGCCTTGATTAATATCTTGAAGGTGGAAGGGCCGGCTGGCTCGGCATTGAACTTCCAGGACACCGGATGGTTGTCTTGTGCAAAAGCTAGTGACGACACTATACTTAAGATAACCGATAATATGATACGTTTCATTATTTTTCAGATGTTTTGGCCTTGATGATCTCTATCATGGCTTTTAATTTATAGTATTCCCTGTCTGTAGAACCTGCATAGCCACTGCTATAAAACCTGATGTTACCTTCGGTATCAAACAAAATCTTGGTGGGCGTTCCCTGAACATCATAATAAGCATTGGCCTCATCCCGCAATACATCCAGGGGAATGCCCTTTTGAGCTACGTATGACTTTACAGTAGTTGAATCTTCAAATAAGTTAATGACAAACATTTGAAAAGGGGTTTTCTTATAGTCTGCTACAACACGCTCAAAACCTGCAAATGCAGCTACACAAGGGGTACACATGGTTGTCCAGAAATCAATGGCCAGTATCTTTCCTTTGTAAGCAGCCAAATTGACTGGCTTACCATTCAAATTCTGCAACGATACTTCATAAACAGGTTGCCTGGCTTGAAACAAGGTCATCGTTTGTTTGTCTTTACCCTGGCTCACCATAGTTCCGGTCAGTGTCTTTTGGGGAGAAGATATGTACATTGGGTACAGCTCTTTATAATAATGTTGATAAGCCTCTTCCTGCAGCGATTTAAGATACTTTTCGAAACCCGCATCAGAACCTTTCACTTTCTTATAAGCCTCTTTAAAAGTTGCAACCATATACGGATTGGAGTCGGCAGTTTCAAATGCCTTAACCAACGTGTCAAGCGCGTTCTGGGATTGACCCGCCGCCAGCATCACGATAGCATAGCGATTGAGATAATTCGACTTCATATCCTTAAAATACTTCATATTGCGAATGGAATTTGCTTCACCTTCCGACGATTTGGCAATCATTTCCCTGGCAATGTCTATTTTACCCAGCTTTGCATTCGAGGCAGCATTGAGTTCCCTTAAAACTGAGGTGCGCATCACAAGGTCGGTGATCTTTTTCTGATCCAGATCGTCCAAAAGTTGACTTGTAATTTGCGCTACAGCCTGGTATTCCTTCTTCTCATCAAAAAGCTTTTCTAATGCCGCACTGAGATAAGCAAACTGGCGTGGGTTAAATTTTGGATTGGTCGACTTATAATATTGATAGCGATCAAGGTTTCCTTTAGCAAGCCATGCGAAAGCCAGCTCCCCTCTAAAATCATTGGTAGCTGCTTCTGTCAATTTCTCTGCCGGCTGCTGCGAAAGCATTTCCTTGTAATACTTTTCCTGATCTTCCACTTTCTCAATCAGCATGAAGTCATCATAGTTATATTTTTCCTTTGCGTATTGCTGGGCAAAGGCAGAGCTGCAGATCAGCAACAATGCGAACAACTTTTTCATAATTGGTTTTTGTTTAATATGATTAATCTCTTAAATAGATTCAATAAATAAATTAGCCTCAATAGTGCGGTTAAGGATTGTCTTCCAAACCATTACTTTCATTCAGCATGCGCTCGCCGAACTTCAATGCATACCGTTCTGGCCTTAGGGGGTATGTGCCAACTACTGCACCGGCCTGATTGTATATCCTATGGTTCAGATTGATGTGATCGTTATAAACAGGGTCTTGCGACAGGCGACGCATATCCAGCCACCGCAAACCGGAAATCGCAAACTCCCTGATCCGCTCATCCAATATAAAATGCACCATTGCCTTCTGATCCGAGGCTACAGATGCCGGAACTTGAGCCGCCGGACCCGAAATCCGTTTCGTCCTCAAAATCAGCAAATCGCTTACTGCCGCAGATAAGTTATTCGCCCTTGCATTACATTCAGCCCTCATCAAATAGAGATCGGCAAGAGACGGACCTACGTCTATACCAGTGAATAAACCGGTAGTACGGCGCCTCATAGACGAAGGATATTCTTCATCTGCCGAAAAACTGAATGGTGTATACAAATTTAAACGTCTGTCTGTCGAACCGTATAAACCGGCTGTCTGAGGGCTAAACAGGATGGCATCTGCGACATAAAAATTAAACCAGGTACAGGTTACATTATAAATAGTCTGCGAATTGTTGGCCGCCAAAGGTTCACCAGCAAGCCCATATCCAAAATCAGGGAACCAGGTATCCGGGGCATCAGGATTATCGGGATTTAAAACGACCGTATAATCATATAAAGCCATTGGAATCACTGATTTTGGAACCTCCTGGAAAGCGGCATCCACATGTACTTTCGCTTCCGTAAAATTGTTCATTGCGATATAGATTCTCGCCAGATAGAACTCCGCAGCCAACCTGGAGATTTTACGTCTGTGCGTAAGCACACCCAGATTAGGTAATGCATCTTTCAGATCTGTTAGTATCAGATCATAAGCATGCTGCAAAGTACCGCGTTTGAAATCCTTTTGAGTCACATCGGCGACCGTCAAATTGGGAATTCCCAAATCTGTAGCAGCAGTTGTCTTATTATAAGGCTTTGTAAAATCTGATACAAACATGAAATTACAAATGGCGCGGCCAGCTTTAGCTTCGGCAAGTATAGACAGCTTTTGGGATTCTGTACCGCCCTGAGAATTCATGACTTCGTTGATGACCTTGTTAAACAGGTAAAGTTTACGGATGTAGTTATTTGGATCTGTAATCTCATCTGGTAACTGATCGGCATTATATACACGGTCTTCATACCGAAACAGTCGCATAAACCTACGTCCGGGTTCACCGGGCATATTGTTGAAATCAGGTTGAAGTGCAGCCATCTCGTCTCCCAGGTATACATTTGCGGTAAACAGACTGCTTATAAAGTTTGCATTCAGAATCTTCTCATAATCCGAAGTATTGATGGCAATGGCCTGGCCCTTGGGCACGATTTCCAGAAATTCTTTTTTACATCCAACAGCAGAAAATAGCGCTGCCGCGGTTAGTGTAATAACAATATGTTTTTTAAAAATTTTCATGTCCGTTCGATTTAATTTAAAAAGTAATATGGGCTCCTAAACTTACTGTACCTTGTGCCGGGCGGATTTGGCCAACAGCTTCGGGGTCCATCCCCTGCTTGTTAGCAGTCCAAAGCAGCAGGTTGTTCAACTGGACCCTGAACGAAATGGATTGTGCATTGACGCGACTGACCAGTTTCTGCGGAAGGCTGTAAGACAAAGTAATATCCCGAAGTTTAGCATAAGAAGCATTTAAGGCATACCGCTGTGAATTGGTATAGTAGCGAATGTTCCTTGCATTTTGCAGCTCCGCGGATGGCACATATCTTGGGATATCGGTCCTGTTCTCGTCTCCCGGAACTTTCCAACGGTCTAAAAAGCCTAATTGGTAAGAATTAAAACCCACAATGGGTTCATTACTTGAAGGGTTGTTGTTATTGGCAACTACATTGCCTCCGCTGTAAATAATATTTGCGCTTAAACCAAATGATTTATACTGGAAGCTGTTTTGCAGGCCACCCGACCATACAGGTTGAAAGGTACCGGCATATAAAATATCTTCAGGCATCGTGACATTGATCGCTGCAGTCACGGTTCCGTCCGCACGCCTCACCTGTGGGTCACCTACATTGTTTAAGCCCGCATAATCGTACACAAAGACGGAGTTCAGAGGATAACCTACCAATTGGTTTGTATTAACTTTCGCATCTCCGGTACTTGGCGGGTTCTGTTGTAGTTTGCTAAGTTTATTCTTGTTATAACTAAAAGTCAGCCCTGTATTCCAGCTAAAATTCCTTGTATGGATGTTTGTGGAGTTTAACCCGATGTCTATACCTTTATTATCCAGGCTTCCGTAATTACCAATTACCGTAGCATAACCTGTCAAAGGTGAAGTCGCCAGCTCGCCGATCAGGTCCCTGGTCTTGCGGATATAACCATCGACTGAACCGCTCAACCTGTTCTGAAGGATCACAAAATCAAAACCAGCATTGTATACCTGGGTGCTTTCCCAGGTTAGCTTTGTATTTGCCGGCGATTGAAGCAAGTATCCCAGCCCAGTTACATAATTCACGTTGCTGGATGCAGTCAAGATATCATAAGAAGAGGCCGCTCCTGCAAACGGAGCATTACCCGTGATGCCATAAGTCAGGCGCAGATCTAAACGGTTCAGCCAGGTCAGCGGCTTCATCCATTCTTCGAAACCCAAAGCCCATTTACCGCCAACGCTGTAGACAGGACGGTTCTGAGCCGATTTGTCTCTCCCGAACAAGTTACTTTTATCAATTCTCCAGCTCGCATTCAGCGTATATTTGCTTGCATAGGTATAACCCAAATTGGTGAAGTAGGATGTCGTCCTTGCAATCCGGCCTTCTCCGCCGCCTACATTATTTCCTCTGAGGAAGGCTGTTCCGGCGAGCGCTCCTGTGATACCGGCATTTAAACGGGCCATATCTACTGGAGCTGAAGTTTGGAGCTGATCGTCCCATCCATAATAGGTACCCGTAGTGGTCACAGGTGTACTACTGGTGGCTTGCTGCCCTGCCATAACTGAGATCTGGTGCTTTTCCCAGTTCTGGTTAAAAAGCAACTGGTTACGCAAAGTCCAGGCTTTATACGAACTTGTGCTAACATTGAGCCGGCCACCAATTGCCGGGATATTGTAAACCGGAGTAGTTGTCGTGTTTGCTGCCTGCGTAAATTGTGCAGCCAGCACCCTCATATTATACAAGTTCTGATCCCATACCTCCCTGGAATTAGTATTTCCTATATTGTAGCCATAGGTTCCCTGGAAGTCTAAGCCTTTCAGGATATTCACCCTGGCATTTCCAACAAGACGGGCAAATAAACCATTACTGCTTGTACGCGCTCTGTCCCTGTCCAGCACAGGATTATAATCCAGATTTACTCTGCTCCTTGCCTGGTAATCTGCGCGAACAGAGTCCTGTAAAGCAATACCCTGAGTGGGATCCGTACCAATAAGACTGAACGCACCTAAATAATTTACGTTTAAAGGATTACCATGAGCATCCTGAAACAATTGATACGGAACTATATCACGCGAAGGCACAAAACTATTCCCATTTTTGCTGACCGTATTCGTCAAATCAGCATTCACAGAGACCGTTACACGCTTGAAGGTAAAGGTATTGTTCAGATTGATCTTGTATTGGTTACTTTGTATCCCTATGGTATCTGATCTGGTGCCAATGTGATTGAAAGAACCATAAAAGCTATGGACTTTTCCGCCTCCTGTTACAGATACGGTTTGGTTAATCGTTGCAGCATTCTGATAAAAAAGATTGGCGATTTGCCCGGTATTACTTAGACCAGCCAAACTGTCCAGCTTAAAATCGGCCTGTTGCTGACTGATTAATCCACGTGCCCGATCGTACTGGATCTGTAAATGCGGCAGGTTGCTGTAAATCTGGTTCACAGTCCTCCAGTCTTTGTAATAGGGCAGGGATTGCGGAAACAGCTCTCTGGACAGGTCAATGAACTGTTTAGAACTCAATCGTGGCACATAATCAAGATTTTGCCGTCCCTGAAAAGCATAATAGCCATCATAGGTAATTGTTAACTTATCGCCGGTCTTTCCTCTCTTAGTGGTGATAACGATCACTCCATTTGCAGCTTTTGCGCCCCAAATGGAAGCCGAAGTTGCATCTTTCAGTATATTGATATCCTCTACATCCTGCATATTGATCTGCTCAATATTGCCTTCAAATTCAATTCCGTCTACAACAATAAGCGGCCTGGTAGAAGTGAGCGCAGGTGCATCGTTGTTAATTTTAGGGATCGAGCTTTGACCACGTACCAGCAAACCGCCTGGACCAAGGGTGGTCAATCCGGGTACTAAACCTTCCAGGCGCGTAAGAATGTTAGTCGTACTGGTTCTGTTCAGCATCACATTTAAATCTGGTTTAGCAAAAGACCCGGCAGCACGCTCTCTCGAAATCCGTTCATATCCAGTATTATAGGTAACTTCTACCTCAGACAATTCATTGGTTGAAGATTCCATTTTTATCGTTCCCACATTTGGTTTTGCTGGTATTGTGACGGGCTTATAGCCCATATAAGCAATGATAATATTAGCCTTTGCATCTACATTCAGCAGCGTAAACTCACCCCTGAGATTGGTACCTCCCAGTGCCTTCGGATCTCCCTCAACGAATACTGAGGCTCCCAAAATAGGTTCACTTTTTTCATCAACAACCTTTCCCCGAACAGTGATGCGTTCCTGGGGAAGATTTGCATGGACTATTCCATGACCTGTTTCTTTCCTGTTGATGGTAATAATGTTGCGATTTATGCTGTAGCTAAGCGGTAAGCCTTCTAAAGCAGCGCTCATCGCCTGACTGATATCCGCATTCTTAACATCAACACTGATCAGCTGATTTTTAGCAATGATCTTTCCGTCAAAGATGATATCAAAACCACTTTGTTTCCGTATCTCCCTTAATACAGATTCCAGGGCTGTGTTCTTTTTTGAAAATGTAATTCGCTGGGCAAGTGACGCTGCACTGACCTGCATTAGAGATGCTATTAATAGTACGGTGGTTAATCGCATAATTAGCAAGATTTTGTGGTATAGCAAATTTGGTACACCAAGTTTGATGGTATATTTTTTATACATTTGTTTAGTCGGTTATGCAGGAGATCTTGGTTTTAGAAGGTTGAGACCCCTGCGTAGACAGTTCATTTAGTTGATTGTTACGATTGCACCAGGAGTGTTCATACATTCCTGGTTCTTTGTTTTCTATAGTAGCTCTTGTTCCATTCAGTTTGTTTAAGTGATTGATTTGTTATTTATCTGCAGGTATTTATTTATAGACATGAACTTTCTTACCCTCTAATCTGAAACGCGCCAGACCGGTACCCTCAATAGCTTTTAAAACGGTCGACAAATTGTTGCGTCTGGACATCCAGCCTCCCGATTCCAAATCGTCAGGAACTGCCACATCATAAACTATTTCTACATTATACCACCGGGCAAT